>Ga0209542_10001630_pt1 | contig 52087 bp, 49 predicted proteins | sample RifCSPhighO2_01_FD_184028 | JGI IMG/M metagenome (GOLD analysis project Ga0209542, IMG submission 184028) | Soil microbial communities from Rifle, Colorado - Rifle CSP2_plank highO2_0.1 (SPAdes) (version 2) | ecosystem: Environmental > Terrestrial > Deep subsurface > Rock core/Sediment ... | reverse complement strand
GAGTAATAGAGCTTTTGCACGCGTTTTATATACTTCACACGCGAAATATGGCAACGCGGTTGCTTTTTATAGGCGACGGCTCCGAAAGGGAACCGCTCGAAGAACGCGCGAGAGCGTGGGGTCTTGGACGCGCAGTGCTTTTTTTGGGTGCGCTTCCTTATGAAGAACTCATCAGCTACTATGCGATGAGCGATGTTTTCGCTCGCCCTTCCCGATCCGAGGGCTTGGGGAGCGCGTTTCTTGAGGCGATGGGCGCGGGTGTTCCCGTTGTCGCGACTCCAGTCGGGGGCATTGTGGATTTTCTTAAAGATCATGAGACAGGGGTTTTGGTTAAGCCAGGGGACCCGGAAAGCATTGCAAATGGCATCGAGGAGCTTCTTACAAATAACCCGCTTCGCGAAAAGATTATTAAAAACGCCCGCGCGCTTGTGGTTGAGAAATATCTTTGGGTCGATATAGCAAAAAAAATGGAGTCCATCTTACTGGCGGCCTGCGCATGAATCCCGTACGAAATATGTATAGAATGTATTACAGTAACTATATTCTCGTTAACCAGATTGGTGTCTTAAAGCACAGTCCTTTATCGGATATATTTCGTACGGGATGAGAATTCTTATCGCGACAGGTATCTATCCTCCCGAGATTGGGGGGCCTGCAACATACAGTAAAATGCTCGCCCAGGAACTTACGCGGCGTGGGCACACTATTACGCTTCTTACCTATTATAATGCGCCTGCGCCCAAGACTCCGTTTCGTTTTGTCGCGGTATCGCGAAAACTTCCGAAAGGCATCCGGCACGCGGTTTATTTTTGGAAGGCGCTTTACCTCTCGCGCGGGGCGGATGTTATATTTGCGCAGGACCCTGTGAGTGTTGGTGTTCCAGTGTTCATGGCGGCGCGTATTCTCCGAAAGAAGTTTTTTCTTAAAGTGGTCGGGGATTACGCGTGGGAGCAGGGGATGCAACGGTTTGGCGTTGCCGACCTGCTCGATATATTTTTGAATAAAAAATACGGATTTCGCGTTGAGATGCTCCGCCGCGTTGAGTATTTTGTCGCGCGGCATGCAGACAGCGTTATCGTCCCGAGCGGATATTTAAAGGGGGTTGTTGAAAAGTGGGGAGTAGAGAGCGCGCGCATTGTTGTTGCCCCTAACAGTGTTTCAACGCCACACGTGCCATCGCGCGAGGACGCGCGGCAAGCGCTCGCAATCGACGGAATTACATTCGTCTCTGTCGGACGGCTTGTGCCATGGAAAGGCTTTTCTTTTCTCGTCTTGCTTTTGCCGAAAATAACTGGCAATTTGATCATTATTGGAGAGGGGCCAGACAGGAAAAAACTTGAGGATTGCGCAGAAGAGCTTGGCGTATCAAATCGCGTGATTTTTACCGGGTCTTTGCCGAAAGAAAAAATGAGTGCATACTGTGCCGCCGCCGATATCTTTTTGCTTAACACTGCCTACGAAGGATTTTCCCATCAGATACTTGAGGCGATGGCGATAGGTGTTCCGGTTATAACAACAATGGCGGGAGGGAATAAAGAGATTGTCAGGCCGGGCGAAAACGCGCTTTCTGCGGAGTATAATAATGAAATGGAATGGCTTGTGGCGATTAAAAAGATTCTTGGGGATAAGGCTCTTCGGGCGCGTATCAGCAGTAATGCCGCCGAAGACGTAAAAAAATATACATACGAGGCGATGATTGCCAATATAGAAACCATTCTTGTGCGCCCATGAAACTTCTTATGTTCAGCACAGACCGAAGCGCTTTCGATCCCGAGTCGCAGTTTGTGAGCCGGCTTATTGAATACAGTGCTTTATTTGAAGAAATCAATGTGGTTATTGGAGGCGCAGATGCGATTGGCGCAACATCAATAGGCGATAACGTTATATTGTGGCCGGTCGGGCCGCTTTTTTTGCCGCAGGCGTATGTAATTGGCAAAAAAATACTTACAGGTAATGCGGAGTCATATCGAATCACGGCACAGGAAGAGCTTGGAGGTATTGTTGCGTATCTCCTCGCGCGCCGTTTTCGGGTTCCTTGGCAGATGCAGGTGCATACCGATATCGCGAGTCCCTATTTTCGCGCGCATTCTTTTATAAATAAAGTGCGCTATCGTATAGCGCGATTTTTGCTTCCGCGCGCCTCATGCGTGCGCGTCGTCGGCTCTCGCGTGAAGCAGGGGGTTGAGGCGCTTGCCGCGCTCGCGTCCTCTGCGGCCATTCTTCCCATATATGCTTCACGTGATGCAATTCTTGAGCGCAATTATGATGATCCGTATTTTGATTTCGTTATTCTTACAGTATCTCGCCTTACATCTGAAAAAAATGTTTCGCTCGCAATCCACGCCGTAGCCAGGCTTGTAAAAGAATATCCGCAGACGACGCTTCGAATTGTCGGCGACGGACCAGAACGCGCGGCTCTCGAAGCTCTGGCGCACGAGCTGGATCTCGGAGCGCACGTGCAGTTTACAGGCTCGTTAGAAGGGAGTGCCACTATCCTTAGCTCATACAGGAAAGCGGCTCACGCGTATCTTCAGACATCATGGTATGAAGGGTATGGCCTTGCGGTGGTCGAAGCGATGAGTGCGGGACTTCCTGTTGTTATGACTAATGCGGGGGTTGCGGGCGAGCTTGTCGTTGACGGTGAGTCTGGTCTTGTTGTCGAGCCGGGTGATGAAGAAGCACTTTTTGGAGCGCTCAAGCGCGTCCGGAGCGACCGGGAACTTCGCGAACGCATTGGCAAGAGAGCGCTCGAAATTTCGCGTGGACTTTTAACAAAAGAAGAATATCTGGAAGCGTTTCGGCGAACGCTTGAAACATGCGGGACCTAGATTATGAAAAATATAAAACTTGTTTATATTCTTCCGGAGTATAGCGATTCAGTCGGGTCGCATTTTTATCATAAGTACGAATTCTTAAAAAGACTCGACCGAGAGATTGATCTTTTTGTTGTGGCAGAGAAAGGAGAGAGGCCGCGCGATTTTCAGAAAATATATATTCAGCGGTTTGTTTTTGTTCCGTTTCGGGCGCTTGAGCTTTTTATTATTCTTTTGAGGCTTCGCCTCAAGGGGTATACCATATTCTGGACGCATTACTCGTTTGTAGGCGGGATTCTCGCTCCGTTGTTCGGGAGGAGTTTTTACTGGAATTGCGGGATGCCGTGGCTTTATCGTAGGAGCCGCGCGGAGGAGTTTTTCTTCCGTTTGGCGATGAGGCGTTCCGAGCTTGTAATTGGCACAGAAGGCCTTAAATCGTCGTATATTGAACGATATGGCCTGCGGCGGTACCAGGTCCATGTATTGCCAAATTGGGTTGATATTGAACGATATGCCAAGTGGCGTGGGCGTAAAAAGGAGGCCAGGAGAGAGATTGGTCTTGATGACAAAAAAAAGATTATTCTTTTTTTGCACCGCCTTTCGAAGCGAAAGGGGGCGAATCTGATTATGCCGATTGCCGAAGGTTTTGAAAACGATACTAGCGTACTTTTTTTGGTCGCCGGGGGAGGTCCGCTCTCCGATATTATTCAAGGAGACAACATAAAGCTTGTAGGGGGTATTCCACAGCGTGATACGCCGAAGTATTTTGTCGCGGCCGATATCTTTTTAATGCCGTCCGAAGAAGAGGGTTTCCCGCATGTGCTCTTGGAAGCAATGGCAGTCGGGGTTCCGTTTGTCGCAAGCGACGTAGGTGGCGTCCGCGATATGGCGCCAGAAAGCGTACACCATTTTGTTGTACGGCAGGACGTGCATTTATTTCAGGGTCGTATCCGCGAACTTCTCGGAGGCGCTTCACTCAGAAAAAAGATGAGCGAGACACTGGTCGGATGGGTTAGCCGTTATGATTGCGAACGAGTCCTTGGTGATTTTATAAAACTTGTTTCCGGGGACGAGTAATTATCTCTCTTCTATGGATCGTATATCTCTTTCAACCGAAAGAGATTTTCGGATAATATTTTCTATTGCAAAGAGAACAAAAAGGGTGCTCATGCCGAATACGAAAAGAGCAAGAAGCGGATGGAAAATTGCGTCTCTTCGCAAGAATGTTTCAATGACGAGTATGATCGTGGTGCCCGCAATAATGATAAAGAAATCCTGAAATTGGTGCACAACTTTTGCGATCAATGAGACGAATGAGAAAAAACTTTTCTTCTCGCTCTCTTCTCCATTTTGCGGCGGCAGTGTAAAATAAGAAGCCCGTTTCATATATTTTTTGGCGTAAATCTGTGGCGCAAGGCTGTGAACAACGCGGTTCGTGACAAGCGCAAGCGACCCGATAATCCCAACACTGAAAAGATCGCGCAGTTCGTATGTTGTTATTGTTGAGATGCCGAACGTGAGAGAAATCCAAAAAAGCGGAGGGATGATGAGATGATTAATTTCATCCCAATAAATACCGCGGAGCGAAAATGTTTTTCGATAGCGAGCGATTTCGCCGTCGACTTTATCCGAGAGAATAGTGAGATACAGAAGCCCGAGTCCTGCGAGTTTCCATTGCCACTCAAATTGAAGCACGAAGTAGCATCCGAGAAGGCCTAAGAATGTTCCCGCGATTGTTACCTGGTTTGGAGTGATTGGTGTTCCGAGCAGAAGGCGTGTTATGTAGATTGACGGGCCGCGTTGGAATAGTTTGTAACCCCACGGCCGCGACCAGCCTGATGGGTTTACTTTTTCTGCTTGCAGAAGTTCCCGCAATTCTTTTATTGATTCCATAGGTGTTAGTGCCCTTTGACGCTCCCCATGGGGCGCAGATAGGCCACTGGTTTTATAATATCCTCTTTCTCAAATTCGCGCACAACATCAAAGAGGCCCTCGCTTGTCATGTGCTCTTTTTCTTCGAGTGTAGGATTTTTACGTTTTGATATGAGTGTTATACGGCGCGGCGCCTCGGGTTTGGATATGCCTTTGATTATCGCTTGCTCGATAGATTTCCCCGCGCTTGGCGTAACAGAAAACAGAGTTTTTTCCGGCGCGCTTCCCGCAACGCCTATATATGAAAGGGTGTTATTGGCGCCGGCAATCATAAGCGGGCGGTCAGGAATTATTTCTACGGCATCTTGCCGATGAACAACGAGTTTTTTATTTCCCACTTGCTCTTCGCGTATGGAGTTATGCGCGGCGTCCCATAAAAAATGCGCCGTACCTTTCGGGAGTGCGTCGTTGATTCGCTTGAGAAGCGCTACGCGAAAGGCGTATCCGTAGTTAAGCCCTATTTGTATTGACTGCATAAGGCGTTTTCCCTCTTGCGAGCTCGCCGGAATTTCGGGGAATGGTGAATGCGAGAAATATGCATGCCAGCGAACGCGGAAATTTCGGGTACCTTCCCAAAATGAAAAGTGGAACGCAAGTTTTAAGAAAAAAAGAGCTATTTTCTCAAACGGCGTATTTTTTTCTCTTCGCGCGAAATAACGTCCCAGATGATATGTTGCGTGCCCTCCGCCGCCATGGTAAAAAAGCGCAAGTTGGCCTTCGCGGAGTCCCCATTTCTCGGCGTACGCGCTGTCGAGGATCTTTTCTATTGCATGGATTTCCAAAAAATGGTTTCCGCCGAAGTTGTAACCCATCTCGTGCCGGCCGTTTGTATACGAAGAGCGAGGGACGAGATTTTTTAAATTAATCTCCTGTCTTTCTTTCTGAGAAAGTGTAGACCCGCCAAATTCCATGTGTTCGAGTTCGTTTTCGGGTAATCCGTATTTTCGCACGGCTGCGGGTGCGCCCTCGAGAAATATATCCTCAAGCTCTTTTTTTGTGAGGTCGTACTGTCCGCTTTCCGGTTTCGTGATGCCAAACCACTGTGACAATGCACGTATTCGCCCGACTCTATCCGAAACGCCTTTCCGCAGATTTGCCGCAAACGATTCCAAAAATTCCGGCGAGAAGTCCTCGCGCGTAAGGTTCGTGATAAAAACGCTCATACCGCAGTTCATGGCGGGAGCCGAAAGCATAGGGACAATGGTGCCGCTTGTTGCCGCGACAAACTGCGGAGGAGATTCAAGCCCGCGTTTCGGGTGAATATTCGGGAGACAAAGCGGAGGCGTCGCAAGACTTTTTATTTTTGCAATCTTCTCAAGTTTCGCGCGTATCTCAGGGTGCTCAATTGTGTTGCACGTAAAACTCACGATTATCCTTTAAATACAGCAAGCGGGCGGAGGCGCGCGACCGGCTCCGCAACGCGCCCTTCCGTTAATTTTTGCATGACATAATCAATGCCCTCGTTTGTTATATGATGAATAACCCGTTTATAGGGAGATCGCGTCTGATATATATGCGTCGTATGATTTTTTGGGTGTAAAGCCGTAAGGCCGTCTTTTTCAAATTTCTGTATGGTAACTCCCGCGCCATGGTCGGAAGAAAAAAGGTGGTTTTCCGCTTCTTTTAGACCGATTGCAATATATGAATTCGTGGTATTGAATCCGGAAATAATTACCGGTTTTCCTTCAAAAACGCGGTTTGCGGTATGCCGGTGCACCATCACTGTTTTGCCGTTAATGACCTCTTCCATAATAGTGTTATGTGATGAGTCCCACACAAGACGAGCCTCGACTGCTTTTTTAGGCAGTATGTCGTGGATACTGTCGATGATGCGGCGCGCGATTGCCATGCGAAACGCATAACTATAGTTGAGCGATGCTTTTGTTGCAAGAAGAAGTCTATGCCCTTCGCGCGTCCCGATAGGAATTTCTATAAAAGGGCTGGGGAAGAAATAATATCTTAGGCGTTGTGGGAAATCACGCCACGCTTTGAGAGACCCGAAATGAAAAAGGATTTTAAGAGGAAGCAGAAACACCTTCTGTTTCAGGGTATTTTTCTTTCTATTCGCAAAGTAGCGCCCGATATGATATGACACCGCACCTCCGCCTCCATGGTACATAATGATAATTTGGTTTTCGCGGAGCCCCCATTCGGCCGCTTTTTCGGGTTTCAGTATTTCCTCGACATATTGGATCTCGAGAAAATGGTTTCCCTTGAAGCCGTAGCCGATATCGTGCCGTCCAGAGCGATACGAAATGCGCGGCAAAATATTTTTTAAGTTAAGCGTTTCCAGTTCCTCTTTTGTGTATACCGAGCCGCAAAGCTCAACGTGTTCCAATGTATCGGGAGGCAGGGAGTATTTTTTTACTGCCGCACGCGCGCCGTTGCGGATTATCTCTTCGAACTCTTCCACCGACAGATCGTATTTTTTTCTCGGGCGGTTGATGATGCCAAGCCAAAGAAGCATATTTCTGAAGTGTCCGTATCGCGGACCGAGCTCTGTGCGCAGTGCGCGGTAAAATGTCTCAAAAAAATTATGGTCAACATCGCGCTCGAGAAGCGATGTTGCGATGATGCCCATGCCGCATCCGACAGAGGGGGCCGTGAGTTCCGGTACGATCGTGCCATCGGTCGCGGCAACAAACGACGATGGCGCTTCTGTTCGGTTTTTCAGATGGAGATCGGGTAGGCATACTGCCGGAAATGCGAGACTTTTGAGCGCGGTGATGCGTTCAAGAATATGTCGGGTGCGCGCATCATCCAGATCACAGCCTAGCGAATGAATTTTTTCCAAATTCATGGTAGCATTAGTATACTTCATTTTTAGCTTTTTTTAAACGATTTACTTTTTCTTTCGTATCCATGAAATTATCGATTGTAATTCCTGCATACAACGAGCAGAACACGATTGAGGAACTCATTCGCCGAGTTGAAGCCGCCGACATAGGTTCGCTTATGAAAGAAATCATTGTTGTCGATGACGGCTCCCGCGATAGTACGCGCGAGATATTGGCGCGCTTTCCCAATATCCATTACATATTTCACGAAAAGAATCTTGGGAAAGGCGGTGCAGTAAAAACAGGTTTTCGCAATGCAACAGGAGATATCGTTCTCATTCAGGACGCCGATTTAGAATATGATCCCAATGATTATCTGGCGATGATTCAACCGATTATAGATCGGAAAACGGAAATAACACTCGGCGTGAGAATTCAACCAGAACGTGATGCACGACGGCAAAAATCCCTCTATTGGCTGAGTTGGGTGGGCAATAAACTTATAACGTTAGTCACAAATTGGTTATATTGGAATAACGCAGGAGAGTACGAGGGATGTTACAAGGCTTTTACGAGGGGTCTTATTCTTTCAATAGACATTGAGACAAATGACTTTGATTTTGATAACGAGCTTATATGTAAAATCTTGCGTAAGGGATATCGCACAGTAGATGTGCCTATCCGGTACCATCCGCGGAGTTATGAGCAAGGGAAAAAGATTAACTGGAAACACGGTGTTAAAATACTTGGCACGATTATGAAATGGCGGTTTCGGCGTATTAAAAAAGGTCCGGCTGTTGGCCAGACCTAAGACGCGGTATGTGTTTGAATATTACGGTACGAGGGCCAACGGAGTGTAAGCCCACATGTTGGCGCTTCGACCACGTGGACAATTTTCTCGATATTCGAGCCGATGGCGCAGTACTCGCCTCGTCCGATTATTTTTGTCATTGGTGCGCTCATGTCGCGCGAGCAAAAAATGATCGCGATCATGCCTTGCTCAACGGTAATGAATTCACACTCGCCGCCAAATATTGCAGGCGGGTAGTTGATTGGGCCGTTATGCCGCCACCTTTTCAGCTCACAGGCGGTTGTAGTGAGTAAGGGGTTATATGCATTTTTCTGTCCAAGAAAGTGCCCGATTGTCCACTGTGAGAATGTTTGCTCAAGATGTGCGGTGACGCCTGTTTGCACGGCATACATACTACTTGTCTCTTCAGCGGGCCATCGTGCTATGTATCCACGCGCATTGTCGCATGTGCTGTGGATGCGCGGCTTGCCGCGCGGTCCGACAACAAGGTACGTTCCTTCATTGATCGTAAATAAACCATTCTCGATGCCGACCTCGAGCCTTCCTTTTTCGACGAATAATGCTCGTACGGTGCCGGCGAACTCTATTTCCGGCAACCGCGGGGTTGCCCAATTGTAGATGCCCCAATATTGCAGCGCTAGACCGTCGGTTTTTAAAAGCGCATGTTTTGTGAGTTCCGGGCCGACCACATAACCATGATGATACTTTGTGAGCCAGTCGATCTTGCCGGTCTCAATGCGCATATGTCCTCCTGCCTGTGATCTGCAATGAACATACCACGCATAGCGAGTTTTGTCAAAGATATGTGCTGGTGGTATTATTCCTTTGTGCAAAAAATTTCAAAAGCAATTATTCCGGTAGCAGGTTTAGGTACGCGGTTTCTTCCTGTCACACGCGTCATCTCAAAAGAGATGATCCCTCTCATCGATAAACCGGTTATACAGTATATTATTGATGAGTGTGTGGAGGCCGGAGCACATACGATTATTTTTGTTGTAAATAAAAATAATTCGAACTTGCTTCGCAATTACCTCAACCCAGCGCATGCGCGGCACATGCATCGTGTAACGATTCCCTCGATTCGACATGAAGTAGAAAGACTGGATCATCTTTTGCGTTCGGTTACCTTTCGGTATGTTGAACAAAAAAAGCCACTTGGAGACGGGGATGCTCTACTTGCGGCACAGCGGTTTATTAAACCAGACGAGCCATTTTTTGTTTCAGTCGGTGATATTTTAGTTCGATCTCAACCCCCATGTTTCGTGGCACTCGCTCGGGTGTATCAAAAATATAGAGCGCCCGTGTTTGCGGTAGAGCGCATTTCCCGGAAGGCCGTTTCTCACTACGGCGTTATCCGGACATCAAAACATGTCACGCGTAGTCTGTGGCGAGTTGGTGGTATTGTCGAGAAGCCTCATCCGCAAGACGCGCCGAGTTTATATGCGATGGTCGGGAAATATGTGCTTACTCCGCAGGTGTTTGATTATTTGCGTCGTATAAAAATTGGGTCGGGGGCTGAGATAAAACTTGCTTACGCACTCGATACATATGCGGCTCATGCCCCGCTCTATGCGTACGAAACGCATGGTACTCATTTCGATTGCGGCGACAAGCTCGGTTTTTTAAGGGCTATACTCTATTATGGTATCCGCCATCAGCACTTGAAAGTTGGTTTTAAGCATTTGCTTCGTTTGACGCGGTCATAGAGTGTTGTTAGGATAGCGGAGGAATTCTTTCCATGGAGGGTATATGTTGCGAGGCGATGTGTTGCGCACCGAGGTTCTCCTCGAGCTTGAGCGTGGTATAACGGTTATCACTCGCGAAGCATGTCTTGTCATGCCTAATGGCGAGCGGGTAAAGTTTCATCGCGCGGGTATCAGCACTGGGCACGCGGTAAGCATCCTGCCGTATTTCCGTGATACCGAGAGTGGAGAATGGATGGTCATCATGGTGTCTCAGTTTCGGCCGCATGTAAATGAGGTATGCTTGGAGGCTCCAGGAAGTCTCGTTCAGGTAGGGTTATCTCCCGAAGAACAGATGGTGCGCGCCGTGAAAGAGGAAACGAATCTGATCATCCCGCAAAACTGTATCAAGATACTCGGGTCACAGTATACGGCGAATTCATTTTCTGATCAGAAAGTATGGCTTGGTGTTGTGGAGCTTGAGTCGATGTTTACCGTACATATTCAACAAAAACTTCGTGGCCGTACCGATCCAGAGAGTGAACAAGAGATAACAGAGGTTGTTATGTACCCGCTCCGGTATTTGCTCGATCATCGGGCTCACATTGTGGCCAATGCACTCACCTCTCTCCAATTAATGGATCTCGCCCTTCATCTGCGGTTACTTGTGTTTGTCGGGGGGGCTCACTGAGCCCCTTTTTCTTTACAAGCGGGCGTTTTTACCATTCAATACAGTGTAGATGCTCGAACCTTGTCAAGGAAGGAGGCGGGAGCGTATGACTAAGAAAATAACGCTGGTCATCCCGCCTTCAGTTTTTTTGCTGGATGAGCGGGTGTTTATGAGTTTGGGTATTCTGAAAGTTGCAGCTGTGCTTGAGCATGCAGGTTATCGCGTAGACTTGATTGATCTCTCGGGCGTAAAGAACTATCTCGATGTTGTTCGTATCTATGCGAGCTCGACCGACTCTCATGTATTCGGTATCACAACGACAACGCCTCAGCTCCCTGCGGCATGTGAAATAGCCAAGACAATTCGTTCGTCGTGCGATGGCGTGCGCGTCATACTCGGAGGGCCGCACGTGACCCTTGTACATGCCGCCGTGAAGCGCGAAAAACGGCTTGGACTTAGTGGTTCCCCCGCTCGCGCGATTCGTGCCGAGGAAAAACTGCTCGAACACTTCGATGCGCTTATCGCAGGGGATGGCGAGGTGGCTATTTTCCATGCTCTCAGCGGCCATTCTTCAAGAATCATCGATGCAGACGATCCGCGATCTTCTCTGTTCCTCACAAATGAGCGGCTTACAGCGTTGCCCTTTCCGGCACGCCACCTGATAGATGTAAGTTCATACCGCTATACCATTGATGATGAACGGGCGCTTAGCCTAATCGCTCAGCTTGGCTGTCCTTTCGAGTGTGGTTTTTGCGGTGGGCGCCAATCTCCATCCCTTCGCCGCGTGCGGATGAGGACAAGCGAGAACGTTGTTGGAGAACTCATCGAGCTCTACGACAAATATGGAGTGCGCGGCATGATGTTCTATGATGATGAGCTCAATGTGAACCGTGAAATGGTCGAGCTCATGAAAATGATCCGCCACGCGCAGGAAAAGAGGCGTGTTGAGTGGAGGCTTCGTGGGTTTATTAAGGCACAGCTTTTTACTGACGAGCAGGCTGAAGCGATGTTTGCCGCCGGATTCCGATGGATTTTGGTCGGCTTTGAATCCGGCTCTCCCCGTATTCTTGAGAACATCAACAAGCGCTCGACCCGCGAGGAAAATACTCGATGCGTCGAGATTGCACGACGGCATGGACTAAAGGTAAAAGCCCTTATGTCGCTCGGGCACCCTGGCGAATCTTCCAAGACCGTTGCCGATACATATAACTGGCTTCTCGAGATTCGCCCCGATGATTTCGACGTTTCGATCATTACAACCTATCCTGGCACGCCATACTATGATTTTGCTGTACCTCATGCGGAGATCGATGGTGTATGGGTGTATACATACGATAAGACTGGGGATCATCTGTTCAGTTATGAGATTGATCACACGGCTATCGCTGATTACTACAAAGGCATCCCGGGCGAATATCGTGCTTATGTCTACACAGACCATTTGTCGGCTGAGGAGTTGGTTCGCCTTCGCGATCAAGTTGAATCGGATGTACGTTCACGACTTGGTATTCCGTTCAACCCGTCTACTCCCAGCATTCTCTATGAGCACACCATGGGTCAGCAAAGCCCGCTTCCTCCTTCTATACTGCGCAAAACACGGTCATAACCCCGGCTCACTTATTGGTCCGGGGTTTTTATCTTACTCGTGCATTTTTCGTTAAAGATGGTAGTATTGATGTACTTCTTTTTTTTGAATTATGAATCTATGTTACATTACAGCGCTTCGTTATCCATCTATGCAGGCAAACCGCGCGCAGGTTGCAAAGATGTCAGAAGCGTTATCTTGCAGTACCCAATTTAAACTCGTCGTCTCCTCATGGCCGCAAAGGCGTGAAGATATTTTTGATGAATACGGTATTCGATCGCATTTTGTCGTGGAAGAACTTAATGTATTACCACTATTTTTATGGCCCCGGTTTATGTGGTACTCGTTTCGTATTGCATGGCGGCTTCGGAAAGAGCCACCAAGGACTATTTTTTATATTCGCGATATACTACTTGCTTCCGCACTCATCATTGTGTCAAAACGGTTTCGAGATCGATTTTTTTTTGAGCTCCATTCGCTCGACCGGTTTCCGTCAGTACTTTATCGGATTATTTTTTCGCGCGCGCAGGGGGTTATTTCGACAAATACCGCAAAGAAAAAAGCGCTCATTGATCGATGGAATATTGATGAGAGAAAAATACTTGTTGCGCCAAATGGCGTTGATACAGAACTTTTTTCCGTGGAATTATCGAAACAAGAGGCGAAAAAATCACTGGACCTGCCTGTTGACCGGCGCATTGTTATGTATACTGGGAGCGCTCAATATTGGAAGGGCCTTTCTTTAATAAGTGAAAGCGCAAAAGTATTGCCTGAGTACCTTTTTGTGCTTGTGGGGGCAAAGATTGAGAGCTCAAGTAATATACTTATTATACCGCGAGTACCGCAGCGTGAAGTCCCGCGGTATCTTCGCGCCGCGGATGTGCTTGTTGCACCGTACCCGCCGAATCATGCTTTGAGCAGAATGTGGGCGTCACCATTAAAGATTGTTGAATATATGGCTTCCGGGACACCAATGATAGTTTCTGACCTCCCGATTATGCAAGATTTCGTCGACAGTACGACCGCTTTGCTTGTGAGTCCACCCTCCACAGCGGGCTTTACAAATGCGATACACTGGGCGTTTAGTCATTATGCCGATATGGAGAAGCGTGCGGGAAGAGCGCGTGCTCACTCAAAGCATTTTACATGGAAAAAACGCGCCCAGTCCGCCATCCAATTTATGCAAAATAGATTGATATGAGACGGGAGTTGCGATATATACCACTGTCGATGTTGTTCCTCGTCGTTATTGTCGGCGCGGTGCACGCGTGGGCAGCGCGTCATTCAATGAATCCCGACGGGATAGCGTATCTTGAAATGGGAGAAGCGTATTTGCGCGGCGATTGGGGCAGAGCGCTCAATGCATATTGGAGTCCAGTGTATGCTGTGATTCTGGCAAGTGTCAACCGCGTGATAGCTCCAACGGCCTACTGGGAGTTTACCGTAATACACGGGATAAATTTTGTTATATATCTTTTTGCATTTTTTGCATTTTTGTATATGTTGTCTGGGCTTTTAAGGCTCGCCGATGATTCTATGGGCGAACATAAAAAGGCATTTATTACTTTTGCGATTAGTTTATTCCTCGTTACATCACTCAATCTCATAACGCTTGCCGTTGTGACTCCCGATTTGTTGCTTTCGGCATTTCTTTATCTCGCGTGCGGGCTTTTATTACGGATGAAAAAATCGCAATACGGGTTGGTTATACCCATTACACTTGGAGTTGTGCTTGGTCTCGGGTACCTTATCAAGGCGCCTTTATTTTTAATTTCTTTGTTGTTTATCGTGGTTGTGTATGGCGTGAGTCGCAACATCAAAAAAACAGCCCTCGTCGCCTTTTTCTTTCTCGCGGTAGCCATACCGTTCCTCCTCATATTATCTGGCAAAGCGGGGCATCTGACATTCGGTGATAGCGGGTGGCTTAATTTTGTTTGGTATACGAATGATGTAAAAGAGCATATTCATTGGCAGGGAGGTGGGCCGAATGGGGACCCTATTCATCCGACAAGGCGCATCTATAAGTCCCCCGATGTGTTTGAATTCCGCGAGCCAATCTCGGCAACGTATGCGCCATGGTATGATCCTGTATATTGGAACGAAGGGCTTGTTGGGCGCTTTAATCTTCGCGGCATTATGACAAACATGCTCCGCAACGCGAAAGAGTATTATTTTCTTTTCTTTACTTATTACAATAGCGTGCTCGCAGGGCTTGCGGTTCTCTTTTTTATGAGTGAGCGCCGAAAAGACTTTATACTAAATACCATCTTGGTGTCATGGCCGGTGCTCGTGGTTTCTCTTAGCGGGATCGGGATGTATTTTGTCGGGGTTGTGCGTGATCGCTACACGGCTCCATTTATTCTTCTTTTTCTACTTATTTTAGTATTTGGCGCGAGTGTTTCTATTTCCACGCGCACGCGTGAGGTAAAAGGAGTCCTCCGCGCGATGACGTGCATACTTTTTGTGGTTTTGGTGGGTTCAAGTCTGGGTGATGTCGTGCGCGCTTCCCGCGTTGATGACACATCAGAACATATTCAGTGGAGGGTCGCCTCGGAACTCAACAAACATGGTGTAGTGGCCGGAAGTGAAGTCGCGTATATTGGGCATACTTTTAACGGGCTTGCGGCATATTGGGCATACATCGGGCGTATGCGTATCGTCGCGGAAATTCCAACTGGCGAAGATGCATATTTTTGGGGGGCAGATTCTGGTTTACAAGAAAACGTGCTTAGCATTCTCCGAAAAACTGGCGCAGAGGCTGTAATAGCCGAAAGCCTTCCTGCAAACAGGGCTTTCCATGGATGGGAACAGCTTGGCGATACTGGGTATTTTGTCTACAAACTTTATAGTTTATAAGCCCCGAAACAGATTATATTTTACAATTTCACCGAGCGCTTTGACGCCGTCAATTACACCGATTTTTTTGCCTTGGGCTTTTGTCCTCGGATGATATGAAATCGGGACTTCGTATATTTTTTTCCCTGTTTGCGCGGCACGTGCCGCAAGCTCCGGTTCTATGCCAAATCTGTCAGCAGTAAGATTGAACGATTGAATTATTTCACGGCGGAATACTTTATAGCATGTTTCCATATCAGTAAGGCGCGCGCCGCTTAATAGATTGGAAACAAACGTGAGGAATTTGTTCGCACATAACGCTGACCTGCTGAATTTTACGAGATTTTCTTTTTTTAACAGTCGAGAGCCGAATACGATATCCGCGCCGTATTTTTCAAATGGCTCTAAGAGAATCATATATTCATGCGGGTCAACTTCTAGGTCGGCGTCCTGTATGGTAACAATATCTCCGGACGCGAGTTTAAAACCATCCCGGAGTGCGGCGCCCTTGCCCTCATTCTTTGCCTTATGGACGATTTTGAGTCCTGAAACATTCGGATAGGGAGAGCCACCCGAAAATTGTTTTTCCAGACCGCTAAGAATTTCTTTTGTGCGATCGCGTGAGCCGTCATTGATAATAATCACTTCTTTTTTCGGAGGAACGGAAAAAACCACCCCAAGAAGTTTTTCAATAGAATTTTCTTCGTTGTATGCCGGGATAACAACCGAGAGCAATGGCCTGTTCATTTGGTTCGCTTAGGTTTCAACTCAAGAAGGATATGGGTGGGTAGAAGCAAGGAGGTTGTTATTGTTGGTTGGCTTTTGCCCGCTCACGCACCCAACTAATCGCACGATGTATGCCTTCATCGAGCGGCACTTTTGGTTCGTAGCCGAGTAAAGATCGTGCTTTTGAAATATTCGCAACATAATGCGTAACTTCACCGATCCGCGATGGCTCCACCGTAACCATTGGTTTTTCCCCAAGTTCTTTCGCGATAAAATCAGTAAGCTTAATGAGCGTATGCCCTTCCCCATATGCGAGATTAATTGTCTGGTTTTTGATCGCACCGCTGTGTAATTTTTCTAGACCCAAAATAATACCGGAAACACAGTCATCAATATATGTGAAATCAAGCGTTTTGTCCTTGCCGTACACGGTGATAGGTTCGTTGCTCTGAATTTTTTTTATAAATAGCGGTATCACCCGTTCCATGCGCTCGATATCGGTATCATATCGGCCGTATACATTACTGAACCGAAATACGATATATGGGATTGCGTAACAGCGTGCATAGGAATAAATAAGAGCTTCACCTGCTATTTTACTTGCCGAGTATGGGCTTTCTGTAAAATGAAAATCACTTTGTTCTTCGTTTGTAATATAGCGGCGTATATCTCCATATACTTCGCGTGAACTCGAGAAAACGATAGGGATGCGGTTTGCGCGGCAATATTCAAGCATATTAAAAGTTATATTGATATTATCAAGCGCGCGGTGCGGGTGCTCGACGAGTTCGTGCACTTTAGCGTTCGCCGCAAGGTGGACAACAATGTCAATATCTTTGGGGTAAGGGGTTTCTCCTATTCCTGTATGAAAATTATCGAATTTTCCGCTCAAATCTTGAAGAATATATTTAAACTTGTTTGTCCAAACATTTAGCCGTTTATCAACACCAAAAACCGAATGTCCACGTTCCAAAAGTGTAAGAGCAAGATTTGTTCCAATTTCCCCGCTTGAGCCAGTTATAAGTATATTCATACGGTTTTTATATTGCTGGTTGTTTCAAAAGCGTCTATTTGCTTTAATAGGCACATGCTCAATATGGCACGTTTTGTGCCCACGGACAAGCGTATTTTCTTTTTTTGTTGTCTTACATCGCTTGCATTACTTTTCTCATTTTGGAGTCCTCTCGGTTCATTTGTAGCTACTCCGAAATTCTGGCGAGACGAAGCAATCCCTTTCGAAATTTCCCGAACGTTTGTCGAGCTTGGGTCACTTGATGTTGTTGTTGCCCCTGGCGTTGTTGGTGGCCAGCCGTATTTAACGCACGCAACGGGGTTTCCCGTAACGATACCGCTCGCCGGCGTTTTTAAGCTTTTTGGTGTTGGCGTCGGGCAAGCCCGTCTTTATATGATTGCGTGGATTTTCGCGGCGCTCTTCACGGTATTTTTTGTTGCCCGCTCTTTTTTTGGGGAATTAAATGCAATGCTCGCTTCAGTACTTGTAGCAACATTTACTCCGTTTTATGCAAATGGGAGAACAATGACAGGCGAGATCCCAGGTTTTTTCTTTCTCATGTTAGGTCTCTATTTTTTATATAAAAGAGAGCGCCCGATTGTCGGCGGCATATGTATGGCTCTTGCCGCCGTTTCAAAGCCCTCGATATATCTTTTAATATTTCCGGTCCTTTTTGTCGAATTTCTCGCGTATTATAAAACACATTGTATCCCAAGACTTGTTCAGGTGGCGATTGGCATGGCGCCGATTCTTTTGGTCTGGGTCTTCCTCATTGTACCATCACCATTTTCTCTGGCGCACTGGCAGGGCATGGTCGATCTCTATCGTCATCCGTTTGACGAGGAGTCTCTTTTCTCAAGGATGCCAAGCGCGTTTGTGGAAACTATCTTCCATACAACAATTTTGTATATTCTATTTTTGGTTTGCGTCGTTATAGTAGGTGCGCGCAATGGCGTGTTCGTAGGCGAGCAGCTGCGTTTCTATCGTTTTTCGATGTTGTTTGGTCTCGCGGGCGCTGTATATTATCTGCGGAGTCCGGGCTGGCTTCGATATCTTCTCGGGTTTGAGCTTCTCTTACTTGTACTTGTTCCGGTAGCCTTGTACACAGTACTCCGACGATTTCGGGCGGCTCCTGTTTTTATTGTAGGCGTGCTTGTGTTTATTCACACAATAAACTTCTTTTACTTTTCTGATATCAGATCGAGTACGAGCAGTATTGAAATAGCGGCTTTTCTGAATAATGAGCTTGCCATACATCCAGGGTCTACAGTCGGTGTTATATACGATCCGCCTGTTGCCGCACTTATAGGTCCGGAGAGAAAGTATCAAATTGCGACAATCGGTGGGAGGGAGACGTATGGAGCTAACCCGTTATCGCTCGAAACAGCAACATTGCCGACGTATATCGTTGGGTATGCGGAAGGATATGAGAAGATCCTCGAGCGGTACTATATGCCGTTGCCTAATAAGCCTGGCGGGCGTATTATCTATAAAAAACAATGAAAATATCAATTATTATTCCTGTATATAACGAGGAACAGACCATCGCGCATGTTATTGAGTCTGTAGTCCGTGCATCGCTCGGGAGAGATGCCGTGAAAGAGATTATCGTTGTTGATGATGGCTCGAACGACGGGACGAGAGGTATTCTGCAGAATATTACTGGTATAACAGTTCTCGCTCTCGAAAAAAATGAGGGGAAGGGAGCTGCGGTCAAAAAGGGATTTGAACACGCGACCGGCGACGTTATTGTAATTCAAGATGCCGATCTCGAGTACGATCCGCGTGATTATCCGGCACTCTTGAGGCCGCTTTTTGAAGAGAAGGCGGATGTTGTTTTTGGGACGCGTTTTCGCGGCGAATATCAGCGTGTTTTGTATTATTGGCACTATGTTGGGAATACGATGTTAACGTTTCTCTCTAATATTTTTACAAATCTTAACCTTTCTGACATGGAAACCGGGTATAAAGTTTTTCGTCGCGAGGTTGTCGAATCGATACGGTCGAAATTAATATCAAAGCGTTTTGGGGTTGAGCCGGAACTTGTGGCTCGCGTTGCGCGTGGCGGCTGGCGTATCTATGAGGTGCCGATTAGTTATTCTGGGCGGACTTATCGCGAAGGAAAAAAAATTATGTGGTGGGATGGGGTCAAGGCGATCTTTGCGATACTCTACTTTAATATCTTTGATCGCAGATGAAACAATTCCCGCGATCAATTGTCTGGGTCGTCTTGTGTGTGGTGCTCGTTAGTCTTTCCTACTCGGCATATTATCATGATCGCCCACGTGTTGATGCTGCTGCATATGATAAGATCGGCTGGAATCTTACACGCGGTTTTGGATATATTGAGGATGAGGCGAATGCACTCTCGCCTGAAAAAGATTGGGGTATCAACCGCCTCGGCCCAGGCTATGAATTTTTTCTTGCATTTCTCTACGGTATTTTTGGCCACCACTATTGGGTTGTATATATTTTTCATGCGCTCCTGCGAGGGGCGTCAGTACTCATAGTATATCGAGTCGCTGCACTATTATTTCCGAGTATGCCGAGCGTGTGGTTCTGGGCGGCGGTACTCTTCGGGTTTTCCCCCGATCTCATTGTTGTTAACGGCATGTTGCTGACGGAAACTCTTTTCCTCTTTCTTTTTTTATGCAGTTTTTATTTTATACTTCGAACTTTTAGTAATGGCGGGTTGAAAGATGCTGGTGTTGCAGGGTTATTTTTTGCGCTCGCCATTCTCACGCGTCCTACTGCACTTCTTGTCTTGGTGGCTACGGCGCTCATTTTTCTCTGGAAGCAAAGAGTACGGCTTGCTGTTGCACTTGTCATTACACCTCTCATCTTTGTTGGGTCATGGTCGCTTTTTGCGACCATTCGCTACGATCGGTTTATTCTTACGACCGGTGTCGGCGCATACGACATATGGGTTGGGAATCACCTTGGCGCAAGCGGTGGGTTTGAAAAAGCGTCCGACATACAAGTAGCACGGAATTCGATAGGTAGCAAAGAGCTCGATGCTGTTTCCAGACAAAAGTATTTTGAATTTTTAACACAGCATCCATTTGCTTTTCTTGAATTGCAAATCAGAAAAACGGCTCTCTATTTTAGTCTTGTGCGTCCCGGCGGGTTTTGGATTGGTTTGTGGGATTATCCAATCCAACTGTTTTTCACTTTAATGTACTCATTTATCTGGACCGCGATTCTTTTTATTTTGGGCATTGCAGGAGCTCTTATGCTTTTTAAAGAGAGGCGTGATCTTAAAATGCGTTTTATGCTTACGAGTGCTTTGTTGCAGCCGATTTCTGTTATCCCTATTATAGTTGAAACGCGCTATCGGTATTCTCTTTTCCCTCTTCTCGCGCTTTTTGGTGCATACTTTCTTGTTCGGCGTCCGATCATATTCAAGTATGTTTTTATCGCAGGGATGGCTATACTTATAGCCACAGCATATGACACTATTTTTAATTATGCCGACATTGTCGGAAAAATTGATGTATTTCTATTTCCATGATTCGTGTTTTATATATAACGCGTGCGCGTCTTTCGTTGAGGAGGGCACATGCACGGAATATTTTAAAGACGGCGGCGGCGCTTAACGCACTTCCGAATGTCTCTGTTAATCTTTTATCCTCTCTCCCCGAGACAAAAGATCCAAGAGTATTTCTCGATATTCACGACGTGGCACATGATCTTCCTGTGGAACAGGTGCACTGTGCCTCTTTTCTCTATGGTGCTCTTATGCACATGCGGGAGACATTTGACGTGCTTTATTTCCGCGATCCGAAGCTCGCATGGCCTGCTTTGTTTACTCGACTTTTTTTACGCAAGAAGGTTGTATTTGAAATTCATGGCAATAAAGAATGGAGGTTGCTTATCCCCGTGTGGCTTTTTGCTCATGCGCTGTCGCATGGAGCTGTCTTTATAACTGATCGTTTGCGTGTGTGGTATAATCCACGGAAAAAACCATGGGCAGTTGCGTATGTGAATGCTCCTGATATCGAACTTTTTGAAAAATTGCGCAAGCCAAAAGGCGAATTTCGAAGTGAACTCAGCCTGCCGCGTGATCATTTTATTGCAATGTATGTCGGGAGTGCTCTCTGGAATAAAGTAGACATTCTCGTATCTATGATGCGCTATCTTGACGATACCGTACATTTGGTTCTTGTTGGTATCAAATCCAATGAAGTACATCAGATTTTTGAAGCTGGTAACAATATGCGTATACGCGGTCGCGTAACTGTCATTGAACGCGTGGATCCTATTGATATCCCGCGATATCTTATGTCAGCAGATGTACTGCTCGTTCCACCGGGGAGTATTGCCTATGAGGGGAGTATTGCATCAAAGCTTTATGAGTATATTGCATCTGGTGTCCCTATTGTGTCGCATACGCACGGGGCAAATAGAGAGCTTCTCCGAGATGGTGAAAATGCACTTGTTGTCGCGACTACAAATCCAAAAGACTTCGCGAGCGCAGTGGAACGAATTAAAAACGACACGGTGCTTGCGCGCTCACTCGCATCGCGCGCGCTTGAAGACGCAAAGCGATATACATGGGAGGGCCGCGCAGTAATCATTGAACGTCTTTTGAAGGCCGTGCTCATGCATGCTGATTAATCCCACGCACCATGCATAATCGAGAAAGAGTTGTTATAACTGGTGTTGGCGGGTATATTGGGAGCTCTCTTGCCGGGAGTATTCGCGGTTCCTATTCAGTTGTTGGCGTTAGTAGGGGAGCTCGTTTTCATAGTTTAGAGTCTTTATTTGGTGATACGGTCAAGCTTGTACGCGCTGACATTGCCGATACAGAAGGTATAAAAAAGGCTGCAGAAGGTGCTCGGGTGATTGTGCACGGCGCAGGCCCTGTCACGGAATCGTTTTGCCGGGAACAGCCAGAAGAGGCACGCCGCGTAATTGTAGAAGGAACGCGCGGCATTGCAGATATTGCGAGATCCAATAATGCTTTGCTTGTATATCTTTCAACATTGTCAGTGTATCCTGCTGGGGGTGTTGGCGAGTCTCTCACTGAAACTATCAATCCTGCTCCCGATAGCGTCTACGGGCGGCTCAAAGCAGAAGCAGAGAGTATTGTGCGCAGTAACGATGCAATTATTTTACGTCTCGCTCATATATATGGAAAAAGCCCTGTATTGCCTTCGCGCGGGCATCTTGTGACTGATATTTTTGTAGACAAGGCGGTACGGGGTGAGCCGATTGTGATCTATGGAGATGGAAGTGAGTGCATTGACCTTGTTCATATACGCGACGTCGTTCGTCTCATTTCACTGCTTATTGAAAGTAGAAAAGCGCCACATCCTATCATGAATGTAACTGCGGGAGAACCGGTTACAATTAATCGCCTTGCAGAAGAGGTGCAAAATGCATGCCGTCTTGTTACGGGGAAAGAACTTGTCATATGCCATGAGCCGTTTCCTCAAGGGAAAAGTCATAAGACGCGTATTTTGAGCGCAGCCCTGCTTCGCACTTTTGCGCCGTGGTTGCCCTCAATTTCGTTAGAAGAAGGTATAGGCGAGATGGTATCTTATAGATATGCCAACCATGACGAACAAAAGTAAAATTGCCATAGCAAAACCCTATTTGACGGGGGATGATATTGAACGTGTTCTTAAAAATGCGCGTTTAATTCTTGAGAGTGGGATGATGATGCAGGGCGCTTTCGTTGAGAAATTTGAGCGGGCATTTGCACATTATGTCGGTGTTCCTCATGCTCGCGCGGTCAACTCGGGAACCTCGGCGCTCCATGCGATTCTCGAATATTATAGCGTCCGCGATAGTGAAGTGTTGGTGCCAGTCAATACATTTCTTGCAACTTCAAACGCGGTTCTTTTTGCCGGAGGAAAGCCTGTGTTTGTGGAAATGGACCCCGAGACGCTTTGTCTCGATGTCGACGATTTCAAGCGGAAAATCACACCAAAAACGAAGGGAATAATCGTGGTGCATCTCGCGGGCCTTATCCAGCCACGTATTGAAGAGATCGAGGCGGTATGCAAAGAACGTGGTCTATTTCTTGTTGAAGATGCATCTCATGCACACGGCTCTTCGCATAAGGGGGAAATTGCTGGTTCTTTTGGGGATGCGGCTGCTTTTTCCTTCCTTGCAACAAAAGTAATTACGACTGGAGGAGAGGGGGGCATTGTGACAACACGCGATAGCAAGCTTGCTAGCTGGGTCAAAAGCCTTAGATTTCACGGGGAAGATGCCACGCGTGGTGTTCAGGATCGGATTGGATATAGCTGGAGAATGACTGAGATACAGGCTGTTGTTGGTCTAACGCAAGTCGAGCGCCTTACGGAAATTGTTAGTAAACGGATGGCGATTGCGGCCGCATATGATCGTGCATTTAGAGGAAACAAAAATTTAAAAACAGTGCATGTACCGGAGGGAGATAGAGATGCGTATTATAAATATCCACTGATACTTGCAAAAGGGATGAACCGTCTTACCGTTAAAGAGAGACTTGAAAAAGAATTCGGCGTTTCGAGTGGCACATCCTATTGGCCGCCATGCCACCTTCAGCCTGCGTATCAAAAGGCGTTTGGCTATTCCGAAGGGATGTTCCCGATCGCTGAAGACATATTATCGCGCACCATTTCTCTCCCGATGCATTGTCACTTGACTGACGATGAAGTTGCGCGTGTTATCGAAGCGGTAGAGAAAGTTTGTGAATAGTATAGGTATGGCTCAAGAAACCGACAAAAAAATTCTTGTTGCTGCGCATCAACCCCTTTATCTACCATGGCTTGGGTATTTCGATAAAATTCAATCTGTAGATATTTTTTGCCTCGTTGATACGATCACGTTTGAAACGGACTCTTTTCAGCACAAAAACAGAATCCGCGCTTCTCAAGAAACCAGTGAGGAGTGGCTTAGTGTTCCTGTCTATAGTGACGAAAAAACCCCCACTCCGCTTATTAAAGATGTGCGCATACAAAATGAAAACCCATGGCGGCGCGAGCATTGGGAGAAAATGCAGTCGGCATATCATTCCGCTCCGCATTTCGGCGAGTATATGTCTTTTTTCAAGGATACCTATCTGCGCGATTGGGATTTATTGGTCAATCTCAATGAACATCTCATACGTGGACTCGCCGAATTTTTTGGCATAAAAACACGCATCGTGAGGTCGTCAGCTCTTTCCGTTGATTGGTCGCGCGAAAATCTTCATGTTGGTATTTGCCGTGCCCTCAACGCCCGACGCTATATGTCGGGGGCAGGGGGGAATTGTACATATCTCGACGAAATTGAGCTTGAGAAAGCAGGTATCGAACATATTGTCCAGAAATTTACCCATCCAATCTATCCACAGTTTCATGGGGGGTTTGTCCCGCGGCTTGCTGCTGTCGACTTACTCTTCAATTGCGGGGTGCGCGCAGGGTCATATATTAGAGTATGAATAAGGAGCAAAAAAAATTATTTGTGGCTGGTCATCAGCCGCATTATCTTCCGTGGATTGGGTATTTCAACAAAATTTTTCAGGCAGACCTTTTTTGTCTAGTTGATACTGTGCAGTACGAAAAAAAATATTTTCAAAACAGGAATAAAATACGAACAAAAAATGGTGAATTATGGCTCACAGTCCCCGTAAAAACAGACGGTCGCTTCACGCAGATGATTTCAGAGGTCGAGATTGATAATTCATATCCGTGGAGGAGGAAACATTGGAAGAGCATTACGGTTGCTTACGGGAAAGCGCCGCATTTTTATGATTATGCCGGTTTTTTTGAGGATGTCTATAGTCGCGATTGGAAGTTATTGGTTGATCTGGATGAATACATCATTGCCGGCGTGCTCAAATTCCTCAATATACCGAGAGTAATCGTTCGCTCCTCATCATTCGGCACGCAAGGCCAAAAAACAGATCTCTTGCTGGAGATTTGCAAACACATGGGAGCGGGTGGGTACCTTTCCGGTACTGGTGGGTCTCATGAGTATGTTGATGAGGAGAAATTGAAAAAAGCGAGATTTTCTCATCAATTCCAGTCATTTACACATCCTATCTATCCGCAAATCCATGGGGACTTTGTCGCCAAAATGGCCGTTATTGACCTTTTGTTTAACTGCGGTGAGGAAAGTGAGGATATTGTAAAGAAGGCTTCTGGTGCCGAGCAAGCGACCGTATAACTTTTTAGCGCGTCCTACCAGTTTTTGTGCGCGTCGTTTATGAGCGATACTAATTTTTCCGTTGCTGTTTTTATGAGTCCTGCTCCATCTTGTTCTCGAAATTTTGATGGATTTCCATTGACGCTTCCAGAATCTGGCGCGAGTTTGTGCCAGTCATTTACTCTCCACCCCGGATATTTCATTATATTGTCTTTGATTTTGTCTTCTCGCAAAACATTTTCGCCCAGTGCGGCGACAGCCATCGCCGTTTCTACTTCGCAAGCATGGCGCACTCTCACCGGAAGATCATCCCACCAAGAAAGCGCTTGGATTTTGAGCCCCCGTTGTTCAAGTTCATCAAGGAGGGCTCGGAGCGCAATTTCAATTGAGTATTTATTTGAAGCATGTCCATTATAGAGAATCATTTTAGTAAAACCCGATTCGAAAACACATCTCACTATTGCTTTTAGGAGTTCGCCGCAGAGCTCTGCGGGGATATTGATACCGCCAACAAATCTCTTCGGTGCACCAAGGTATGCATAGTAGAGTGGAGGAAGGAGTATACCTTCAGTTCTTTCACATGCTTTGCGGGCGATTGTTTCTGCGATTCCCGAATCAGTTATGAGGGGCAGATGCTGGCCGTGAGCCTCAATTGAACCAATGGGAAAGATCACGGGTCTTTTACGGTCGAGTGCATCGAGTTCGTTTGTCGTGAGATTAATCCATTCGCTGGTCTTATTTTTTTGCATGTAGAAACTATATCGCTAACTCAATAACTTGTCTATTGTCGTATTTTTCGTTAGTATAAGTTTTTATGCCAACCCCAATCGGTGCCAGAGTACAGAGTTTTTACAACAAAACTCCATTTCCCGATTTTGATCTGAAACGATTCCCGACCCGGGAAGCGTTACAGGCAGCTTCGTATCCATTTTCCCGTGCACTTGACGCGTCGATCCCGCTTGATGCGGCTATTATCGATGTAGGTGCTGGTACAGGTCAGCTCGCGGCGTTACTTGCTCTTTCGAGAAAGGATGTGTGGGGGATCGATTTTTCAGATAGCTCTCTTGCAAAAGCGAAGGCGCTCAAGCAACAACTGGCGCTTGACCCGCTCACTTTCCGCAAAGTAGATCTTCTCAATGAGGAAGAAATCCGGGCGATCGGGAAAACTTTTGACTATGTGTTATGTCTTGGTGTTCTGCATCATACAGCCGATCCACGTAAGGCGTTTCATAATATGTGTTGCCTTGTAAGGCCGGGTGGCTATATTGCGGTCGGGCTTTATAATACCTACGGACGTTTTTTCCACAAGATGCGAATGCTACTCGCGCGGACTCTTTTTAAAAATAATACCATTGTGCGGGACCGCTTTATACGCATACAGATTGGAGATGTCGAGGATAAAGAGCGTGCACGCGGTTGGTGGAACGATCAATATCTGCATCCGCACGAGTCGACCCATACAGTGGGCGAGGTGATTCGCTGGTTTTACGAAGAGAATATCGAGTATATTTCTACGCTTCCGCCGCTCTCATCATTCGATTATACGCATGCCGATGTTACGGGTCTTTGGAACGCCGCATTTGAGAAGAGACCTGGTCTCTTTCGGCGATTTCGTAAGCAATTTCTCTGGGTTTTTACGACTCACCGTGATGGAGGGTACTGGGTTACTTTCGGGCGTCGGAAGATCTAATCGAGCTCGAACTGGTCTTTCCAGTTTTCGTCAGAGTAAAACAACTTCATCGCGCGCTTATCGAGGAGAAAACTTCCAATGGCAAGGTAGTCCATTTTTGTATTAATGAAGCAATTCCAGGCGTCTTCTGGCGTATTGACGATCGGCTCGCCTCGGACATTGAAAGAGGTATTGATGATAACCGGGCAGCCAGTCTTTTGCTCAAACGCTTTTAAGAGGTCAGAGTAGAGCGAATTTTCTTCGCGGGAAACCGTCTGTACGCGCGCAGATCCATCAATATGAGTGACGGCTGGGATAATACGTTTATCCGCGCGAACAGGAGCAGTTACCAGCATGTAGGGAGCTGGCGGGTCGAGTTCAAAGAAATCTTTGGCGCGTTCTTCGATAACCGATGGCGCAAAGGGTCGGAATGATTCACGGAACTTGATTTTGAGATTTACTCGGTCCCTGTTTTCGGCATTCCGCGCATCTGCAAGAATGCTGCGATTTCCGAGAGCGCGTGGTCCCCATTCAGCGCGTCCTTGAAACCAACCGACGACTTGGTCATTTGCAATAAGTGCAGCAATTGTTGTAATAAGCTCACTGCGGTTAAGTTTTTTATATGGGATGGAACGAGTGTCAAGAAAATATTGTATTTCTCCGTCAGAATATTCCGGGCCCCAGTAACAGTGTGGCCAACGGAATGTCCTTTCGTTGCCAAAAGCTTTTATCCAAATGAGGAGCGCTACACCGATTGCTCCTCCCGCATCTCCAGCGGCTGGCTGTACGAATATGTTTTTAAATGGGGTTTCCCGTTTAATGCGCCCATTTGCAACGCAGTTAAGCGCAACGCCACCAGCAAGACAGAGATTTGTAAGGCCTGTTTCTTTATAAAGTTCAAGCGCGCTCTTAAGGACAATCTCTTCGGTGATTTTTTGGAGACTCATTGCGAGATCTTTGTGGTGTTGTTCAAGGGGGCCGTCTGTATTGCGTTTTGGAAAGCCAAAGAGCTTTTCAATGGTTTTTGGATTATAAAAATCAGGATTCCGGTCATGCTCGAAAAATTTCATGTGGAGCGCAAAACTGCCGTCATCTTTAATATCAATGAGTTTGCGGAGTGTATCGGTATAACGAGGCGTGCCATAGGGTGCGAGACCCATGACTTTATATTCTGCGCTATTCGGCCGAAATCCGAGGAAATGCGTGATAATGCTATAGAGCAGTCCTATTGAGTGCGGGAAATCAATATACTTCTCAATGCATATATCATTTCCACGACCAATACCGAGCGTTGCTGTTTCCCATTCGCCTACGCCATCCATGGTCAAAATCGCTGCTTCATCAAACGGAGAGGGGAAAAATGAACTTGCGGCGTGTGAGAGATGGTGTTCCGAAAAGAAAATATCGCCAGCGTATTTAAGATTTTTCTGTATATTGTCTTTGACCCACAGTTTATCGCGTGTCCATTGAGGTATCGATTGTATAAACATGCGATATCCGCGCGGCCATGTCATGAGCCCCATCTCAACCATACGTTCGAACTTTAGAAGCGGTTTTTCATAAAAACCAATGGCTGCAAGATCCGTTGTCGTGATATGTTCTTGCTTTAGGCAGAACCGTATTGCATTCATGGGGAATGACGGGTCATGTTTTTTTCTGGTGAATCGCTCTTCTTCGGTTGCGGCAACGAGTTGGCCGTCTTTTAAAAGACACGCGGCGGCGTCGTGGTAATAGCTCGATATGCCTAAAATGTATCGCGGTTTCCGGTTCATACGTTAGAATTGATGGAGGAGAGAATTTCTATCAGTGGAGGTTTGTTTTTTCTTTCGCCAATACGATAGCGGCGCTTTTATTCCTCGTTGCCGAAAGTATCGGATTGGGCGAACGATAATCGCGGCAGTACCAAAAATTGTAATATAGAATATGCTTAGTATAATAAACATATTTATACGGCCAATAAGCCGGAGAATAGACCGAAAGACGGAAATTATTTTCATGGTATCCTATTATAACTTTCTTCATTCCGAGAGGCAATCATGAATACCCAGGACATCATATGTGGAAACGCAGACCTTGAAGGCCGTTTTAGACGCGGCTGGTTTATTGGTCATTTTCTTTCGGCGGATGATTTGCGTAAAACGGATGATGTTGAGGTAAAATGGAGCAACGTGCTTGCGGAAAGTGGGGAGGATGAGTGGTCATCGTACGACGCAACGTCACTCGCGTTTCTCGTGAAGGGGAAAGCGCATGTCTGGTTTAAGAATTCAGACATCGTACTCGCCAAAGAGGGGGGTTATGTATTGTGGGGTCCGGGGGTCATGCATCGTTGGAAAGTCGAAGACAATGCGCTTGTGATTACTGTTCGGTGGCCGCCGCGCATCAAATGAGAATTCTCTACTTAACGAAAGGAGACAGAAAGGTCGCGAGTTCCAACGAACGCGTATGGATTATAGCCGATTTGATACGGAAGCATTATCGCATAGAAAGCGATATTGTATCAGCGCGCCATGCCTCAACATGGCTTATCGCAAAAAAACTACTTTCTCGCTCTTATGATATTGTCATTGCGCATAAATCTATTTTTACTGCGGGGTCTGTTCTCTGCATTATATTGGCGCGGTATCTTTTTCGGAGACCGCTCGTGTATGATCTTGATGATGCGCAGTGGCTCCATTCGCCATGGAAAAGCCGTTTACTGGCTCGTGCGGCAGATATTGTCTTTGCCGGGAGCCACGCAATTATGGAATGGGCAGAGCGGTATAATCGCAATGTCATTCATATGCCTACTCTTGTAGACCATCTTCATTTTTCGCGTTCAGGAGTGGATCACGCAAGGAAAGATGTATATACAATCGGATGGGTTGGGGGAGGACCGGAGCATTTCAAAAAAGGAAATTTTCATATTTTAAAACCCGTGCTCGACGAGCTTGCGCGTCGTGGTTATAAATTTCAGATATATCTTGTGGGAACGCGTGGGCACGAATTACTCGAGAAACTTTTTGTATCTATGCATTACGGCTTGACCATTGTTCCGTTTGTGCCATATGACCATGTCCCGGAGCAAATCCATATGTTTGATGTCGGTGTGATGCCACTTCAGGATACGCCATTTGAGAGGGCAAAATGTGCGGCAAAGGCGATTCAATATATGGCATGCCGTGTCCCACCTGTTGTGAGCGCTGTCGGAGAAAATACCTATGTCGTGGATAATGGTGTCAATGGATTTTGCGTGTCCACAATTGATGAATGGGTGCATGCGCTTGAAGTGTTGCTCTCGGATACGGGACTCCGCAATAAAATGGGGCGTGCGGGGCTTGAGAAGGTTGCTGGCAGTTACTCGCATGAGGCGATTGTGAAGCACTATGTTAAAGCGCTTGAAACTCTCTAGATTTTTCCGCTGTTATAGTATATAGTATTGGGAATTGAGAAGTCCTATGATTTTGGTTACTGGCGGGTCAGGATATGTGGGGAGTGTTCTTGTACATCGGCTCCTCGATAAAGGGTATAAAGTCCGCGTCCTCGACGTCGGTTTTTTTGGTCACGAAGCGCTCAATGATATAAAAAATAAAATAGAGCTTGTGGAGGATGATATACGGACGTGTCCAGTAGACGTATTAGACGGTATTTCACATATCATTCACCTTGCTGGATTTTCGAACGATCCGACGGCTGAATATAGACCAAAGGAAAATTTTACGGTTAACGTAGACGGAACAAGGCATCTCGCAAAGCTTGCCAAAAAAGTAAAAACAAAGAAATTTATATTTGGCTCATCGTGTTCTGTTTATTACACAACAAATCCAGACGATAAGGAAAAGACCGAGGGAGATTTTATTACCCCTACAGTTCCCTACTCCATCTCAAAACATCTTGCGGAGGATATTGTTTTGGAGGCAGGTGTATTTACGCCTGTTATATTTAGAAAAGGAACCGTGTATGGATTATCGCCACGCATGCGTTATGATCTTGTGGTGAATACAATGGTAAAAGATGCGTACAAGAACCGCCGCATATCTCTGCATCAGGGAGGCAGGATGTGGCGGCCGCTTGTTGATGTTGAGGATGCGGCACGCGCCTATATCTTTGCGCTCGAAAATAAAAATATTTCGGGGATCTATAACCTAGTTGGGATTAATATTCTTGTCAGTGATGTCGCCGATGAGGTCCAAAGGACGCTCAAAAATGCATTCGGCATCGATGTGGAAATAGAACGCCAGGATGTTGGGGTTTCGCGCAGTTATCGCGTTTCAGGGGAGCGTCTTCGCAAAGCGGGATTTACCGAGTTTCGTCCGCTTGCGCGCGCAATCAAAGATTTGTGGGAGGATATTGAGCGAAATAAACGTGATTTTTCGGATAATAAGTATTACAATATTCGTGTGTTCGAAGAAAAATTTACTACGGAGAAAGCATGAGTAATGAAAAACATATACAAATTGGCGCAATCGACGGGTTGGTTGTAAAAAAGCTCGAGGTGCATGCCGACGATCGGGGGTATCTCTATGAGATTGCGCATTCCTATGATTTGCCGAAATTCGGCCAGGTCTATGCTATTGGAGATCCTGCGCGTGGCGCAATCCGAGCGTTTCATAAACATGATCAGTTGTGGGATCTCTTCACAATCGTTTCAGGTTCTGCAAAATTTGTCTTTGTCGATGATCGCGCCGATAGCAAAACCAAAGGGAATATGTATATGATGACAGCTGGAGCGAATGCTCCGAAACTTATTATCGTCCCGCCCGGAGTGTATCATGGATGGATGGCGCTCGAGGACAATACGCTACTTATCTCAACGGCATCCGAGCTCTATAGTCACGAGAAGCCGGATGAATATCGGATTGATCCGAATACATTTGGAGATGTTTGGGCTATCAAAGGTAGGTAGCGTATGAAGATACTCTTATGTGGAAGCGACGGCCAGCTTGCACGCGAATTTAGCGCGTTTTTGAAAGAGATACATTCTGATATTGAGGTGAGCGCACCTAGAGAAGAAAAACTTGATGTTACCCGTGCCGATGACGTTCGAAGGGCCATTAAGGCCGCCTCTCCCGATATTATTATCAATACAGCTGCATATCACAAAGTTGATGAGTGTGAGTCGAATATACAACGCACATTTGACATCAATGCGTATGGAGCAAGCGTCGTGAGTACAGTTGCGCGTGAATACAATACGCGGTCCGTATATATCAGTACTGGTTTTGTATTTGACGGCGCAAAAAACGGACCATATGTCGAATCTGATGAACCTAATCCTATCAATGTGTACGGGCACTCAAAAGCACTTGCCGAAAAACTGATTCGGCTGGTTGACCCGAGCGCATACATTATTCGCACAAACGGCCTTTACGGCGTTTACTCCGGCGTCAATACAAAAGGCAGGGCGGGCAATTTTATCGATCTCGTTGTGCGAAATGCCCAAAGTGGGAATGATATGGAAATGGTTTCGGATCAGCATCTTACTCCGACATACACGCGTGATTTTGTAGAAGCTACGGTAAAATTACTCTTGAGCAATAAAGAAGGAGGGCTCTACCATATCTCAAATAGCGGTCTTACTTCGTGGTATGAAGTTGCATCAACACTCTACTTACTTCTTCGTGCAAAAGGAACCGTACATCCCATATCAAGCGAAGAACGTAATGCTCCCGCAAAACGACCCAAAAATGCTCTTTTAGTGAGTGAGAAAGTGAAAGAATCGCTTCCCGACTGGCAGGATGCGCTTAAGCGATATATACAAGAAAAATACTCGTTGACTCTTTAAAAGAGCGTATAAATCAGCGGGCCGAGTACGGATGATTCTGCAAATACAAGCAAAGCTCCAATCCCAACGAGAAAGACAATAATTGGCAGGAGCCAATATTTTTTTCGGCTTTTTAAAAAAAGCCAGATTTCTTTAAAAATTTCGAATGTCGGGTTCATGTATGTATATTTATATTCTATCGGTGTTGTATATTAGCGCAAGTCCCCGACGTCATTTTCAATGAGAAAAGCCTTGATTGTTTCTGCAACATATTCATGGCCGTGCTCATTGAGATGGACGTCATTTTGTGCGTAGAGCTGTTCATTATGTCTCGCGCGGAATAGCTCAAGAAAATCTATATGTAGGATCTTCGCGTTATTGAATATCGCGTCATAACGCCTATTTGGGTCTTCGTGGTCGATACTAGAGTTATCGACAGTCGCAAGCTTTGGGAATTCGAGCTTTGCTTTATTAAACTTTGCCTCCCACTCCGAATCGTAAATTTGTGTTTGGTCGGGTATGACAACCGCTATAAGCGGGATATGATTCTGGTCAGTAAATTTTTTCATGTGTTCGAATAGTTTTTGATTGATAATCCACGCTTCATCCCATGCAGTATCCCGCTCTTTAAGGAAGTTTTGGAAAAATACCGGAATTGTTTGGTTATTTTTTTGCGATGTGTCACTCGAGAGTCCTTGCATGTATTGGCGGATGTCGTACGCTCGGCTCATTGCCCATCTCACCAGATGTGAGTGTGAGCGGAGGTAATCGATTACGAATCCATATGATGGATCAATGGGCGGCTGGAATTGTTCGTTTTCTCCGTCAAAGAGAATATACGGGACGTATGCCCGCCCGTTGAGTTTTGGATGATTTTCAAACGTATCGTTGGTAATAGTGGAAACTATGATTGCGATATCTGGGCGGTAGGCGAGGGCGTACTCTTTGAGCGTGAGGTATTCCTGGGCTGTATTTTGGCCGGAGAGACCGAAGTTGAGCACTTCTACTTTATTCCCACGCTGAATAAGTTTTTTTTCGAGGATGGACTGAAAGTCGGCACCGTTTTCTACTTGAATCGCTTCAGTCATTGAGTCGCCGAGAACAACTATTCGCGTTACGCCTTCAGGTTTTATCTTGTTCCATTCGCGATCCATAAAGCCGGCACTATTTACGTGTTTTTGGACAGCATACTTGTTTCCTACATTGCTTATAAAAAGCCCTGGTTCGCGGCGGTAACCGATAACAGGATCAAATTGAAAAGATCGACTTGTCTGCGGGTTGAAAAATCGAAAGGCGGCTTCCGTCAGCATGCTCATGCACGCAAGAGATACGAAAACGAGGCCTATATTGATAAGGATATTTTTCGCCCGCCGTTTCATTTTTCTTTAACGGTGCGGAGGCGCACTACGATCGTACGCGCGATATTCCAGAAATATCTTCGTAAAAACTTTTTCAATGGTATAAAACGGATCCATGGAGATGACCAGATATAACCAATATATTCGATATCAAAAGCTGCTCGGATTTGATAATCCGGCAAGTTTTTATCTGTTTTTTTTGGAAGAAAATACTCGAACGTCCGCTCGGTAAAAAACCGCTTATGTGTAGGATCCTTGAACGCGCCAATCGAGGTGTAATAGGGAGATTTTATAAATATTCGCGCATCCGGTTTGCATACCCGCCATATTTCTTCCATGATTTTAACGGTATCGTCGAGATGCTCAAGGATATGCCGCGCTTTTACTTCTATGACGGAGTTATCGGCAAGCGGGATCCCATCGTTGAGATCGCAGACGATATCCACTCCAGGTATATTTAAAATGTCTAGGTTAATCCACCCTTCTTGTATGTGGGTACCCCCGCCAAGAATAATTTTTAAATTGTTTTTTGGGATCTCTTTTGCTGCCATGTTTATATTTTAAAGAGAATATATAGAAAGAGAAAATTGGCAATACGTCCAACGATCCTTCCGGCGATTGCCCCCCAGATACCATAGAGGGGGATAAGTATAACAAGTGCCGTGATAAGTAGGATTGGCGATACGATATTATACACATACACCTTCGTAAGATCTCCTTCTGCCTTCAATGTTTTATCGAGAATACTAATGGGGATCAAGATAAGTGATAACGAAAAGATCTGTGACGGTAATACGGCCTCTCGATACTGGGGGAACAGGATAGAAAACAGTAATGGCGACAATGCGATATATGTTCCTACAATCAAAAGCGTTATCAGCGATGCTCGTATAATTTTTTGCACGAGCGTTTGTTGTATTGCCCGCTTTCCTGCAGTCGTTGCCATTGTGATAGAGAGGCGCGGGAACGCGACGTCTGCAACGCTGTTGATGAGGGCTTTCAGTTGCTCAATGGGTGCGATTGCAAATGAATATATGGCGACACTGACGGGACCGAGAAATGAATAGAGCAGAAATGAATCAATAGAGTATGCAATTGTCGAAGGCACACCTGCAAAGCTTAAATGCAAGCCGTACCAAAGCGATCCGCCTTCAATGGTGGCATCTCTGGGTATAGCTTGAGTGACTTTGCGATGCATGAGTATATTTGGAAGCGCTGTAGCAACCCCATGAACGAGCGCAAGGAGTGCCAGTGCGCTGCTCGTGCTAAAATCCGCAAGGTAAATTATCAGTACCGCAACAGCCATTACAAATCCATGGAAAATATTCCCGAGTGTGGTCCACCCAGTTTTTGTTCGAAAGAGTTGTTTGCCTTCATAATATCCCCGCCAATTACCAAGTCCTTCAATGAATGGAGTTAAAACTGCGATAACCAATATTCCTATACCAAGTCCTTTTCTCCCAGTCAGTCCGAAATAGAAGGCAACGCCAGTGCCAATGATGGTGATTGCAAAGCACGATATGAAAATCAGCCGAGATGTTGCACGAAACGTGCCTTCATGCCCGCGCGCGATTGACCGTACAATGCTAGTTGACATGCCTGGGAGTGCAAAGATTCCAAGCATACCAAATATACCAAGGATATATCGATAGCTCCCATATGTTTCTTTCGAAAGGAAGCGCGCATATATAATCGAAACGGCTATAGTAATAATGAGATTGGCAATTTTCCCGGCAATAAGCCAAGCGCTTCCGCTTGCAAGTGCAACGACATCAGTTTTCAGAAAACGAGCGAGGTATTTTTCAGTACTCTTGAGAAACTCAATCAAGTTATCAGTACTCGATAGCATCTTTTCCGCTAATGAGTTCAACTGATTCGACATCGGTATTACTTTTCACCTTGTCTACAAGTGTCGAAACGGTTTTAGGGTCTTTCAGCGAAATACTAATTGTGTATTCGCGTATGACGTCAGTGAGCGTTTTTACATGAAGTACAGAGTATGATTTTACGTAATTCTGCCAGTCATGTGCAGATTCGGGGTTGTAGGGCACTTTTGCGGTAAGAAGGAGAAGATGGCCTCCCTTTGCGGCCGTTGCAAAGTTGAATTTATTGAGCGCCAGAATGATACCGCAGACAAGCAGGGTGCTTAAGAGCGCAACCGTGTAGTTATTAGTACCTCCGGCAACGCCAACTGCCAGTGAGAAAAAAACAAATGCGATGTCGCGCGTTTCCTTTACGATAGTACGAAAACGGATGAGCGAGAATGCGCCAAGGAGCGCAAATGCGCCGACGATATTTTCTGTAATGACCATCATAATGACTGCTGCTATGAGCCCCATCATCATCATTGTAAAAACGAAAGACTGAGAATACGAAAGAGTTCGATGGGTGTGTCGATACGCCGCCACAATAATGAGTTCGAGAGCAAATACAAACAGTATATTGAAAATTATAACCGCTGCGTTTACTTCTGTTTCTGCAAGGTATAAAAAATTTTCCATATGATTTTATTGTCGCGATGAGTACTATAACGTCATACTACCGTGGTATTGGGTAATACCGATGCATGGCTTCCAGTGAGTTTGCATATTTTGAGAATGCCGTGCGTACCAAGTTATGGTGGTCACGTATTTGTCGGAACCATGGCGGTATAATGCGAGAAAATTTGACTTCCATGACAGTCGTGTGCGGTGTGACAAATATCATGGAAGGAGTATACCACATATCTTCGGCAAGACAAGCCTCGATTCGAGAGTCGATCGTGATGCGCAAATCTGAAAATGATTTGGAAACGAGCGGTGTGCGGTCATATCGTACAATTGCTCTCGGCCTCATCTGTTGGCGAATAATTGTATGTAAAATTTCTGTTCCGTATCTGGTAGATTCGGAGCGTCTTAGGAGATGTGCATATGATTCGTCAATTAACGCTTTGTAGTCTTCGTGAGTGAGCCTAACACGTTTTTTTGATACTCGCATGTCGTATTTTTCTTTTTTCTCAAGCCAAATTTCCGGGGTTGTGTTCGTGAGAACGGGCGTGTATATGCGAACGCGAATTTTTTTGCGGTTTATAAATCCACCTGCCTTGTCTTGGTAGTCCGAGAGGAACGGTGAATCGAAGTATAAGCTTGTAACGGGGTATCGGCCATTATGATGTTGTTCTGTATTGGAGTCTGCGGTCATGCCGACTTCATGAAGCATATACAAAACGCTCGAAGCTATGCGCTCGTCCATCGGGTATTTAAACTCATATCGTAAGAATTGATTTTCCATACAAACAAATTTATATGTGCAGCGATGCGATGCTTTTATACAATTCTTGCGGCAATAATTTTTTTAGGTCAGGAGCATCTGCGGTATTATTGTTTCCTTCATATCCTCCCTGTATAACGCTTTTTGATGCCGAGATATATGAATATTTATCGGTTGTTATGCTTTTTTTGTTACCCCAGATGACGCTATCGGAGACATTTGCTACTCCTCCTTCTATAAAAAAAGGCTTTTTACGATAGAGCCCGATTCCCGTTTCGTTTTCAATCAGCCGTGCATCTCTAATCGTGGCTCTAGAGCGATCTTTTACGGCAATGCCATATACGCAATGGAGCACCGTCATATGCTCAATAAGCGGTTTGGATGCTTCGCCGACACTGACTCCTTTATCTCCGCAACCGGCAACGGTATTATTCCGGAGCATAATTTCCGAAAAACTGAGATCTATTGCGTCCCCTCCTATGTCGCGAAAGGTGTTGTTCTCAAAGATAGAGTTTGCGCCTCGCGTAAAGTCGATATCAATACTATCCGAGCTTGTTTTAGTAAAAATAGTCCTGGCAATATATGCTTCTCCTTCGAGGATATGAATTCCGTCATCGGCATGCGAGTCTGAAACGGATCCATCAATAAATTCGAGATCTGATCCATACACTGAAAGATTTCCGCTAAAATACATGCCATTGATTGTGTCGTCCTTCCCGTTCTCTATATGCACGTTCCGAAAAAAGTTCCTGCTTGGAGTTCCAATGATCGCGAATATGCCCCAAGGCGCCCCGGCCGTATTTGATTTCATTATAATAGGACTCAACGTGGTACCGCGCGCTTCGACGGTGCTATATGAAAGAAGGGAAATACCTGGCGCAAAGTATATTGACACTCCCTCGCGGATTATTACTTTAAGATTTTTTGGGACAATAACCGTTTTGGTAAAAACATATTTACCCGGGAGAAGAATAATAGTCAAAGGATCAAGACCTGCCACAAACTGATTGTTGTGGCTGAGAAATTCTTCGCGCGAAGTGTTGATTGCAAGAAATGTCTTAAACTTTTCGCTATCAAATTTTTTGCCGTCCACAGGGTAGGTCTCATCGGAAAATTGATACAAAAGCGAGTTATTTTTATTGAGCATATCCCGGAGAGTTGAAAAATTATGGATATACATTTCACGCGTGCTGGCGATGTCTCTCCTCGCTTCGTACGAAGTTGCCAATTTTACAGTATCGCTTTCAATTTCAGGGCGCAGTTTTTCAGTTATTTGGTCGTAATATGCAAGATCGTCATCTAGATTTTTTTGGTCGGAAACATATGATTTTACGAGATTTTCGAATTCTTTACGGAATTTTTCATTTTGAAGAACGCGATTCACAAGTCGGTTTTTAATGATGGTATGTTGAAGATCGATGGGATTTTGTAAAGGAGTGATATTTGCTTCAATGGGAATAATTTCAAATTTGCCCGTCGCTGGGTTAAAGTACAAATTCATATTTTCAGCGTTGTTCCCAGAATGAAAGTTGCCAGAAAGTATCGCGGTGAACATCCATCGGTTAAATGTTTCCATGTCGAGAATATTTTCAATTTCATTATCAAATTGTTTTTGAGGAGCTTCTGCGGCAAGCGATAGTAAGTACATAAGGTGAGGATACGATTCTCCTGTTGCGCCGGCTTTATCAAACTTGCTTTGCCATCTAAAAGCTCCCGAGGGCATTAGAAGGTCGGTATCGGATCCGCGAGTATTGATTGTAAGATCGCTAAATATATCTCCTGGCTGACGGCCATGCTTTACCAAGAATTCTTCTTCGAGGCCTTCCATTAGGATATATAACCCCATATCTTTTTTATTCACCTCAAGGTGTACGGGCGTTGTGTCCAATGCCAGCAAGCCGAGCTTTTCTCGCACATGATTCCATAAAAAAGGTTCAACCCAGCCACGATCTTGGGGGGTAATAAAATTAAAGTTTGTACGCTCGCCGAGTGGGTCGTCTTCGGGCACTGTCACACTCCAGGATTTTTTAAGCGCATACCAATGATAGGGTGTTTTTCCTCGATAGCGTATTTTTGCGTCTTCTGTTTTGTAATCTCCGAAGCGGAATTCTGCTTTGATTGTTTTCTTTAAATCTTCATAAAGCCGGTTTTCGTTTGGGAAGTCCGGCAGGTTATCGATTAAGCGTATCCGATCATTACGGCTGAGGGTTATTTCATAGACAGACAAAGGAGATCTATAGAACACTGATCGTATAATATATGGGATATCAATTATTTTTTTGATCGAACGCCACGCGGGAGCAAAATGCCGAACGAGCGGGTTTGGGTTGAATGCAATAGTATCGAGCTTGCTGCTCAAGGAAATTGTTATTATGATGATACCACTGAAAATAAGCGCGGGAGCTACTATTCTAAGGATGCGATGCATTGGTTAGAAAATACACGAAAATAAAGGAGAAATCAAGGAGTGCGATTCCTTTCGTTAGCTTCTTTAATATATGACTACAATGCCCCGTTCTATCGACCGAGAAGAGTATGGGTTACAATGGTGATAAGCTGACAGTCTCATGAGAAGATGGTTTTTATTTATATTGATATACGCGGCGTTTATTGGGTATGTCGCATTCTTAGGGTTTCAAAATCGCGTGTGGATTGACGTTTTCAAGAGTATTAACGAAACATTAAGCCAAGGGTATTCACTTTCCGGCCACAACGAATGGGTTGGTTCGGCGGTGAGCATATTGGAAACGAGGACGTTTAATTTTGGCCAGGAGGGCGCCTATATCGGCCAGGCTCGGAAAGATCCCGTGTATCCGCTTATCCTTGCGGCGGCGTTTCGAGTTTTTGGCTCTCGCGTGTGGGTTTTATATGCAGTAAATCTCATATTTCTTGCCGTGGCGGTATTTCTGACCTGGAAAGTAGCTTCGCACCTTTTACCAGGCGACTGGCCTTTTATACCAACAGCAATTGTTGCCCTTTATCCTGGTGCCGTGTCTCAAGTGTGGGTTCCTAATTCCGAGGCGGTGGCGCTCGCCATATTTCTTTTTTTTACATCCCATTTTTTTTCGTATCGGGGGGTGCCTCGCGTTTTCTCGCTCACGCTTTTTTCTGTCGCGTATGCGTTAACAGTGCTTCTCAAGCCGATTTTGCTTTATACTGTTCCGCTCTTTCTCACATACATTATTATTCTTGAGATAAAACGACTCCGCCCGTGGACGCTTTTGGTGCATACGGGCATTCTGCTTATTATCCTATGTGTTATCGTTGGCGGATGGATGTACCGGAATTATAAAGTTCTCGGTTCGTGGCAAATTGGCGATGGTGGACACAGTTTGCTCCGCCGGGCGTCTCAAGTGAATTTCACTCGGCCGGAAATAATTTCTGCGGCACTCAGTTTTACTGTCGGAGATATAATTGGAGAAAAACTCTATTCTTCTTTTCCGCGGGGTCGCTCGCCGCTCTACTGGGATCCTATTGTTGAGCAGAAGTGGTATCTCAAATACTTGTCTGATAAAGAAATCGGGCACCATGTATATCTTATTGATGGCGAGCGCGTTACTCGCATTGAAATTGATCGGCGTCTGTATCGGGAAGCGATCCAGCTCATAAAGACGAATCCGACAAAATTTTTTGCGACAAGCCCGCTTGGCTTCTTTCGCTTAGATGCGCCCATTGCGTATAATGGCCAGGAATTTATGCGCTTTATGGCTGGGAGGGAATCAATACCTCTCTCGTTCAGAATCGGTATCATACTTGCTATTCGAATATGCTGGTATATTTTTATGATTCTTGCGCTTGCGGGCCTTATGGGCCGCGTTCGTGATCGGCAGTTCTGGGGGGTACTCATTCTCTTTGTGTTCTCTGTTAATGTATTTTATGGAGTATTTACCCACGCGGAGGCAAGGTATCTGCTCACCGTTATCCCGTTCTATGCGATTGCCGCTGCCGAAGCTGTCCGTGTCCGATTTACGTAGTAATCGAGTATGATGCAAAAACTTCCAGCACTAATTCTATATGTTCTCTGCATCGCGCTTGTAAGCGCGGTATTTCTTGGGTATCACAACGGCGAATTTTCTAAACGCACCCTTGCCGATTATAAAAACGATCCGCGAATTTACAACGATATGGCCCTCACTATGCTCCATACGCGGTCATTGGTTGATGAAAATTTTTTGTTTGCCGAGCCGTATCGAAAAAGCCCTGGGTATCCATTGGTTCTTGCGGTTGCGTACGGTGTTTTTGGGGAGAGGCCTCTTTCTGCCGAGGTGCTCAATCTGGTCTTCTGGCTACTCGGCATCATTATATTATGGAAAATCTCGAGCCGATTTTTGGACGGCTACTTTGCATATATCCCGCCGCTCCTTCTCGCGCTTTACTGGGGGGTCGCAACATTTGTAGTTGGTGTTACCTCTGATATTTTCGCTTTATTTCTCGGACTCTCTTTTGTCTATTCTCTGTTCCGATTTTCAGATAGCAGTGCCATTCGGTATATCTTTTTTGCGGGCGTTGCGGCAGGATTTCTTTTAATCACAAAGCCAGTCATACTCTACGGTTTGCCGTTTATGTGTGTGAGTTTTTTACTCTCACCCAATACTATTTCGAGAAGAAGGCCCCTGTACGGCTGTATCGCATTTGCCGGAGCGGTGTTATTCCTTGCGTTGTGGATGATATATAATCATTCGCTTGTCGGGACGTATCAACTGGCGTCGGGTGCGGCAACTCTTAGTAAGCGCGCAGATGATATTTATCTTACGCCTCGGCGGGCCGTAACGTTCCTGGTGGCTTCTGCATTCGGCGATTATGTGACAGGCCGTATTGTTCCCGGCTATGCGGACGATCCAGAACCGCATACCGTTGAATCATTGCGCAGGCAAAAAGCATACGCGCGCAGTTTCACACGGCGCGATACGGAACGAGATATCACTATCCAAAAAGAGTTTTATGGGGAATTGTTTCGTATGATACGAGAGAGGCCCGTGAAATTTACCGTGTTGGCTGTTCCGTACCTGTTCAGGATGAACGCGCCTACAAATCTTGAAGGTGTTGAGATTATTTCTCTTTTTTCTGGCACCTACCAATATATCCCCCCTCTTGTCAAAATACTGGTTCTTCTTTTATTGCGATCTCTGTGGTTTGTGTTTCTCGGTTTTGTTGTCGTCGGCATACTGTATGCTCTCAAATCGTGGCGGGATTGGTTTACAATTATTTGGCTTGTTGTTTTCACTAATGGAATGTACGCGCTTGTCAGCCACGGAGAGGCCCGGTTTATCGTTCCAATAATCCCATTTTATTTTCTCCTCGCTACTTTTGCATATTATAAACTTCGAGTGAAAGAAAAGGCTCGAAGCTAGGAAAACTCTCAAAAGCGTGGTATTGTAGCGCCATGACTAATAAGGAGATGCTCTCCGTTGTTGCCCCCTTTTATAATGAAAAAGGAACCATTGCCACGCTCCATAGGCAACTTATTTTAGTGTTTCGTGCGATTGGACGGCCATTCGAAATTATTTTTGTGGATGATGGATCCGATGACGGTTCGTATGAAGTAATAAAAACGCTGAAACCGGTCATCGCAGTTCGCTTGAGGAGAAATTTTGGTCAAACGCGGGCGCTTGCGGCTGGCATAAAACGATCGCGAGGAAATATTATTATATTACTTGATGGGGATCTCGAGAATGATCCGGCTGATATTCCGAAACTACTACAAAAATTAGACGAAGGGTTTGATGTTGTATCCGGGTGGAGGAAAGATCGCTGGAAAGATAAGTTTTTTACGCGACGGTTGCCTTCAACGATCGCAAACCGTCTTATTTCGTTTACCAGCGGTGTTCATTTGCATGACCACGGATGTATGCTCAAGGTATATCGTCGCGACGTGCTTGATGCGCTCAATCTCACGGGAGATATGCATCGGATGATTGCCGCGTATGCTGCCCGCAACGGCGCGCGCACTACGGAACTGCAGGTCCGCTTCGAGCCAAGAAAATTTGGAAAGTCCAAATACGGCCTTTCGCGGACATTTACCGTTCTTCTTGATATTCTGGCATTTCATTTTTTTTATAAGTATTCTCGACGGCCTATTCATTTTTTTGGAGGGGCAGGTTTTGTCTCATTTTTTTTCGGCGCCGCCGCGTTTCTGTATATGCTGTTTCTAAAATATGTAGCAGGCGTTTCGTTTATTCAGACCCCGCTTCCTATGCTCTCCGCACTCCTCATTATGATTGGGTTCCAGTTCGTCCTCATGGGCCTTCTTGCGGAAATATTCGTCAGAACCCACGGCAAAGAAGAGGAAACGGTAGCGGAAGTGATGGAACAGTAGCCGGTAGGCGTTATAGAGCATATGTGTGGCATTGCAGGATTTATCGGGCGGGGAGATGAAAAAGTTTTACGTGCGATGGCTAACTCCCTGCGGTATCGCGGTCCCGACGATGATGGCTATTTTTTTTCTCGCGACAATAAAGTCGGCCTTGGCTTCAGGAGGCTCTCGATTATTGATCTTGCGGGCGGGAACCAGCCGATGTTTAACGAGGATAAAACCATCTCTCTTGTTTTTAACGGCGAAATCTATAATTATCGCGGACTTCGTAAGAATCTTGAAGCAAAGCATATCTTTCGGACTCAGTCAGATACAGAGGTACTAGTACATCTGTATGAGGAGCACGGCGACGATTTTTTAAAAAAAATTGAAGGGATGTTTGCGGTCGCCCTATGGGATTCGAAACAGAAACGCATGCTTCTTGCGAGGGACAGATTTGGAGAGAAGCCGCTCTACTGGACTATCATGGATGGTGCGCTTGTTTTTGCTTCAGAATCAAAGGCTCTTTTTTGCCATCCCGGTGTGCGGCGGGAACTTGACCGAGCGAGCCTCGGAAAATATATGTTCTACGAACATATACCTGCGCCGGCCACAATCTATCGCGGCATTTTCAAAATGCCGCCGGCGCATTTCGGGGTATACGAAAAAGGAGAGATGCGCGTTCACGAATACTTTTCGCTTCTCCCATCCCGCGAGCTGCATATCAGCGAAGGAGAGGCACTCGAGCAGCTTGATGTGATGCTTGATCGGGTTATTGCCTCTAGGCTTGTATCCGATGTCCCGCTCGGTATTTTTCTTTCCGGCGGCATTGATTCCTCGACCATCGCATACTATGCAGAGAAGCATTCGATAAAACCAATCAAGACATTTTCTATATCTTTTGAAAAAGAATCGTATGACGAATCTCGTTGGGCCCGCATGGTTGCAGATTCGATCGGCTCCGAGCACTATACGCATACTTTCACAAAAAAAGATTTTTTTGGTTCTGTCAGAAAGATTAGCGAGCTTTTGGACGAGCCGATGGCGGATCCCTCGATTTTACCCACATATCTTTTGTCTCAATTCACCCGTTCTCGTGTGACCGTTGCGCTTGGTGGAGACGGGGGGGATGAGTTATTGCTTGGGTATCAAACGTTTCGGGCGCATCGTCTTTGGCCTCTTTTTCGGGCACTTCCGGGCGCGTTGAGAAAAGGGGTGGCAGCAGCTATCGGCAAACTTCCCGTTTCGTCCCGCTATTTTAGTGCAGATTTTGTGCTTAAAAAATTTATTGAGGGCGGTAATGACCGCCCCTTGCTTCGTAACCAATTATGGCTCGGCGCGTTCCAGCCGAGCGAATACAGAATGCTCTTTTCTCAAAACATCCTTGCAGATTTTCGAGAAGATGCTCTATATGATGATATTGATGAAGTAGAGGGTCTTACCTCGCAGGAGGAACTCTATCGGCAGCTTTCGTATGCGTATCTGCGGCATTATCTGGCAGGCGAAATTCTTACCAAGGTTGATCGCGCGAGTATGTATAATTCTCTTGAAGTACGAAGTCCGTTTCTCGACTCTCAGCTGGCGTGTTTTCTCTTTAACATGCCGCGCGCGTTGAAACTCCGCGGGCTTACCGGTAAATATATATTAAAAAAATTAATGGTTCCACGTATTGGCAGACGCGCGGCATACAGAAAGAAACAGGGATTTGCGTTGCCGTTGGCAAGCTGGCTCAAGGGTGACCTCAAAAACTTTCGCGACGAATATCTCAAAGGTTCTCGGATGAAGCATGAGGGGATATTTAATGCTACATATATCGCTCGTCTTCTCGACGAGCATGATCGCGGCGCGCATGATCACCGAAAACGCATATGGACATTACTTATATTTCAGATGTGGAACGAGCGATATGGACATACAGTATGAACTGAAATATCTCGAGCTTGAAGAGTCGGGCTGGTGGTTTCGCGCGCGCCGCGATATTCTTTTTCGTTTGTTGCCGCGCCAGAAGCGGGATTTAAAAATTCTCGATGTTGGCTGTTCTGGGGGCGCGTTTTTGAAGGCGCTCATAGAGAGAGGATATACAAACATATGGGGAATTGATATCAGCCCGCGCGGTATTGAGCGGGCGCGGTCACTTGGTATCAAGAATGTGGAGGTTCGTGATGCGGCGGATACGGGGTTCCCAGATGAGTCTTTTGATATTGTTATTGCGTCCGACACGCTTGAGCATATTAAAGAGGAGAGTAAAGCTCTCCGCGAATGGTATCGCATAGTACGTTCGGGGGGGCAGCTTTTTGTGTTTGTCCCTGCGCACCAGTTTTTGTGGAGTGGGCATGATATGGTTAATCACCACATAAAGCGCTACTCAAAAAAAGAGTTACAAGGCGCGGTAGCAGCTGCTGGGTTTCAGGTTATGCGGGCGAGGTACTGGAATTTTCTCCTGTTTTTCCCGGCATTTTTTGTCCGTTTTTTACCGACACGGAAGAGTAAAAAAGATCAACTCGATCAATATCCGGCATTTATTGACAAGATTGTGTATATGCTTATTGTTTTGGAAAATATATTGATTCAATGGGGGATCCCGTTCCCGATCGGCGTAAGCCTTTTTTGTGCCGGCCGCAAGAAGGTGTATCGAGATTCACATATGGGAGAGACGAAAAGTGCGCGCTATGAGTATGGTGTATATCGTCCAGGTTCGTACGACGATAGTATTTGGCAGATCGAAAAGAATATACTAAAAAAAGAACTCAAACGCTTGCGTCAAGCACATTCGCGCATTGAGTATCTTGATTTCGCGTGCGGGAGTGGGAGAGTGCTCGCATATCTCGAGAATGAAGTCGAGAAAGCAATTGGCATTGATATTTCTCCGTCAATGCTTGATATTGCAAAAATAAAAGCTCCGAGAGCCGAGCTTTTCGAAGCGGATATTACCAAAAACGATATTCTTCGCGGGAAGTCGTTTGATCTTATTACCGCATTTCGTTTTTATTTAAACGCAGAGCCTCCGCTTCGAGATGCGGCATCCGCGCTTCTCAAAGAGAAGCTACGAACCGAAGAATCGCTTTTTATATTCAATGTTCATGGGAATACGATGAGCGCCCGTTTTTTTACCCACATGTGGCTTCGATGGAGGGGACGTACACTAAACATGGCGACATCCTGGGCGGTGCGGAAGTTTTTACGTTGCCATGGATTCATGCTCGTGCGGTGGTACGGCGTTGGCGTCCTCCCGAAGATTTGTTATCGCATCATCCCGTCGCGTGTGGCGCTTTTTCTTGACCACTTGTTTATTTTTGTGCCGTTGTCTCGTTATATTGCACAAGACCTAATTTTTGTTTGCAAAAAAGGATCGAATATATGATACTCGTTTCAAAATTCAACTTAAGCCGCCGCGAAATTATACTTGCTGTTTTGGCTTTTAGTGTGCGTATTGTCGCAGTCATAGTTTTATTGCTCCTTTCGCGTAGTCTGTCGTTTCCGTATCCGGTTGGCGGGGACGACGCGCCAAATTATATAGAACTTGCGCGAAATCTAAGTGAACACGGAGTTTTTTCCCGCACAGCGCACGCGCCGTTCATCCCCGAATCGTTTCGAACGCCCGGGTATCCATTTATCATTGCACTACTTCTCGCGCTGACGAAAACCATATACGCGATACCGGTTATCCATGCGTTCATCGCTGCGCTCTCTACGATCATTGTGTATCGCATGGGTTTCCGTCTTTTCAACAAACGTGTCGGTTTATACGCAGCGCTTTTATTTATTTTTGACCCGATCGGAATTTATTTATCAAGTGTCGTGTTGAGTGAGACATTTTTTGTCTTCTTTTTCCTTCTCGGCGTCTACACCGCGCTTATCTTGGCCAAAGAACACCCCCACATCTTTTTCCTGTCCGGAGCATTGTTCGGCATAGCGACCCTCATTCGGCCGGTCGCTCAATTTATGCCGCTTCTGTTCGCCCTGCTGTGGCTTTTCATGTGGGGTAGGGAATTTTTTACAAAGCGTCGGTTTATACATATTGCTCTTTTTATTCTCGGGTTTTTCCTTATTGTATTTCCATGGGCACTGAGAAATAAAATAGCAGCTCACTCGTGGAATCTCTCTCTTGTCGGAGTACACAATTTTTTTTGGTATCACATTCCTTCCTATATGGCCGCAAAAGAGAATATAACAGATAAAGCCGCGCGCGAGATTATGTGGAATCGGCTACTCGAGCGAAGTCCGCAAGCTCAGAAGTATCTTACTGTTTCGGAATCGTCCGATATTACAAAGATTTCGCTTGAGTTTATATCAAAAGACCCGATCGGATTTGGTATTTTTTATATAGTAAAAACAACACCGTTTTTCATATCGGATGGCATTAGTGATATTGCGCGAGAGATGAATATTCCGTCCCGCAAATCCGATAACTTGAGCACGCTCCTTTTTAAGGGGGATATACGGGGGATTTTCAGGAGTTTGTCTCGTGATGATAGCGCTACCGCGCTTTATGTTGTAGTAGTGTTGTTCTGGGCGCTCGTTACTATAGGCATGATCGGTACCGTTGTAGTCGAGGCGATGCAGAATAATCGCGAGCGAAGGCTGATTGTGTTATTTTTCTTCGCCCTCATCCTGTTGATGGCAATCTTATCTGGTCCCGTTTCGAATGCTCGTATTCGTTATCCTGTGACGCCTTTTATATATATAGTATTCATGCTTGGGGTTGATCAATTTTTCCAGCGCACGAATTTTTTGAGAGAAAAGGACGGTTTGACATATTAGTATTTATATTTTATTCTTGCATTTATGAAAGTGGTTATTCTTTGTGGTGGACAGGGGACACGTCTCCGGGAAGAAACCGAGTATAAACCGAAGGCGCTTGTCATGGTCGGCGATAAGCCGATATTGTGGCATATCATGAAATTGTATTCGCATTACGGGTACAATGATTTCGTTTTGTGTCTTGGATATAAAGGAGAGATGATCAAGAATTATTTTCTTAATTATAATGCATTGAATCATGACTTTACACTCCGCTTGGGCTCTGGGGAAAAAGAGCTTCACGGCAACCAAAATGGCGTTCCGCAATGGAATATAACATTTGCCGATACGGGGGAGGAGTGCGAAACAGGCAGCCGTATTGCACGCATTAAAAAATATCTGGGGTCCGATTCAGAATTCCTTTTGACATATGGAGACGCCGTTGCGAATGTAAACATTGCAGAGCTGGTGAAATACCATCGCGAAAAAGGGAAGCACGCGACCGTAACGGCAATTCGCCCGCCAAATCCATTTGGAGTTATCAAGCTCGAAAATGGCCTTGCAAATACGTTTATAGAAAAACCCCAGCTTCGAGACTGGGCGAATGGAGGGTTTCTTGTATGTAATACAAAAATATTCCAGCATTTATCCGATGACGGATCATGCGTGTTTGAAGAACGGCCGCTTCAGGTGCTTGCAAGAAGCGGAGAACTTGCTGTTTACAATCACAATAGCTTTTGGCACTGCGTCGATACGCTCAAGCATCTCGAGGGGCTTAATGCTTTATATAACCGGGGCGAACGCCCTTGGGAAGTGTGGCGGTCGTAGAGAGTTGACAAACTCCCGTCCGTTGCATACGGTTGCAATAGTTAAGGCCCCTTGACAAAAACCCTCCCCAAAAAAGGAGAGGCAAAACTATGCCTGCAGATGAGCGGATGTTCATCGGAGCAGAATTAGAGCGCCGATTTTCAGCGGTAGTTCCGATTACAACAATACTTCTTGTCCATCCTCCAGCATTGCCGGAAGGCGATTTCGATTACTCTGCCGCGAATAAAAAGCGATATTCTGCATTCCCGCCCTACGGACTTCTGGTTATAGCGCAGCATTTGCGCCGCGCTGACTTTAACGTCTCAATAGTTGATTTGAACTACATCATTCTTGAGGCGGTTCGCACGGAACCAGTATTTGATTATACGGCAGTCTGGCGTACTGCTCTGCATCGCGCAGTCGATTCCACAAAGCCGGATATGATCGGGGTTACCTGCATGTTCACTATGACTCACTCTATCTTTGTTGATGTTGTATGTGAGGCGAAACGCTATGCTTCCGTCCCGGTTGTCATCGGGGGTGTTCATGTGACCAATGATACCGAAAGAGTATTGAGAGAGATTGATGTCGCCGATGTCGCCTGTATTCACGAAGCGGAGATAAGTTTTCTCAAGCTTCTCCAGTTTCTCAATCGCCGTGGCCGCAAGGAGACATCTTTGCTAGCTCAACTCGCATGTATCGCCGATGGCGATTACCGCGTCATCAAAGACCGCTTGTCACCCACGCCGCAGGACTTGAGTATTGTACCTGCGTTTGATTTGATCCCGACGGCGCATTACGCCTCGGTCGGCTCTATCGGCTCATTCATATCTCTTCTTCCCCAGCACACCAAAATCTCCACGGTACTTGCAAATCGTGGTTGCCGCGCGCAGTGTACATTCTGTTCCGTACGGTTTTTCAACGGACCGGGCGTGCGCGGGCGCAGTATTGCCAGTATTGTCGGTGAGGTTGAGGCACTCATAAACGAACACGGCATCGAGCATATTATGTGGCTTGATGATGACCTTTTTTACGGTGATCCTGTGGGTCTCTTTAATGAAATGATCCGCAGAAATCTTCGCGTTACGTGGGACGCTTCCAATGGCGTGATAGCGGCGGCGATGACTCCAGAAATTGTGGCCGCAGCTTCGGAGTCGGGATGCGTCGGGCTCTTTTTCGGATTTGAATCGGGAAATATGAAAATGCTTCGAGAAATGAAAAAACCCGGCACGGTTGATCAATATCGCAAGGCTGCAGAGATGATACGGCAGTACCCCCATATTTTTACTCGGGCGTTTCTCATGATTGGATTCCCGCATGAAACCCTTGGGATGATGATGGAAACGATGAACTTTGCGATTGAGATCGGTCTTGATTGGTACAATATCACGATCCTCCAACCGCTTCCCTCGACACCGCTCTATAAATCGATGCTCGAAGAAGGTCTCCTGGAAGATCGGCTAACGGCCGGAGAAGTAAAATTCCAAGTTGGCCCCTTCGGAAAGCAGACGCAGATTGAACGGCAGGAACGCGAGCGCGCAAGACCGTTCCGTGAAGAGTTTTTGTCTCTTAAGCCCTTTGATGTTCCATCAAAGGGTCAACTCAATCACATCTGGTTCCTCATGAACTACAAGGCAAATTACGAGCGTATAAGGACCATAGACGATCCTATAAAACTTCGTATCCTCAGGCCGTTCCTCGATGATATTGCCGACCGGGTGACGCAGGATCATGCGCTTGCGCAATGGTCTGCTGCGGTTGTCAATGCAACAGTACAAGCATGGGAAGTAGCGCGTGAGCGTATAGAAACGGTGGAGCGTATTCTGGGCGCGTCGGCCTACTGGCGTGATAAGTTCGAAGCATTTGACCTGGATGCCAAGTTTGTAGAGTTCAAGCACCAAGTCGTGCAACATCTCACGGCATCGTAATATTCCAGCCGCATTTCGTATGCGGCTTTTTTATATGTGTAAGACGTATCGGGTCGTTTTTAAAAGTCCTTCCGGCGTACTACAGTCGTGTACGGAGTTTTTTGTTTCAAAGCCGAGCCGTTGTTCGTGGCGCATGAATATATTCATAAGATCCCCAAGCGAAATCTCTCGCTCGCTTTTACGCGGGAAGTAGGAAAAAAACGTCGGCGGCAAGATGGAAATACCAAGCGATACTAGCGGCGCGTGGTTGCCTGTCCTTTGCGCACGGTATGATGTAATGTTCCAAAACTCCGTTGAAATTTTTTCAGCGACTGGTACCGCAAACGACGGAAATTCTCTTTTTCTGTCTCGCGTGAGCGCATCAATACTAACTCGATGTCGCTTGTAATGTGCGACGAGCTCTTGAAAAATTTTTGGATTTTTTACGAATAAGTCTCCAACGACAAGTAAAAATGGATTTTTTGCAAGATATGGCATCGCGGCGCGGAGCGTGTGATCGATACCGATTGGAGATCCGGTAACGTATCGAATCCGCGCGCCAAGTAAACTGCCGTCTTTTAAATATTCCTTGATCGCATGTTTTTGCGGGCGTATTGCAATGAGGACATCGCGAAGACCAGCTCTGACGAGGCTTTCCACTAAATAGTGGATCACTGGTTTATTGCCTATCGGGAACATCTCTTTTGGTATCACTTTTGTGATTGGGTAGAGCCGCCCTCCTAAGCCTGCTGCTGGGATAAATGCAATGACGTGATCTTTTTTCATCAAATATGAGAGAGAAAAATTATTTTACTCGCACAGTATATCGCTTCTAAAAAGTATCAGCAATGACATGTGGTTGCGCTACTTTCTCAGGCAGGCACACCCACAAAAACTTGACTTTTTCGGTAAAATGATTCACTCTGTATCCGGAGTTTCTGCTCGTTGCAAAAACACAGGTTCCCAAACACAAGCGAAGAAAAGAGGGGTTTCCAATGATCGAATTCGTTGCTCTGGGCGGAGCGCTCGATCCGGAGGGCAAACGACCGCCAATAGGAGGACAGCACCTGCTCTTTGGTGATCGCGCGAAAGACACGTGCATCGCTATTGACAGTGGTGTATGGCCTCCCGATCCGGATGCACAACGCGAATATTCCAAATCGGTTCTCACATTGAACGAACAAGATTTTGCAGGCATCAGTCTCGGCGCTTCAGAGCTTCCCTTTATCGGAGATCTTTCTCTAAGCGGTCTTAGTGCGGAAGACGAACGCTTTTACAGCAAATACCTTCCGGATTTCAGCCGTTTAGGGGAATATAGTCAAAAAATCTGCATTATCACGCATGCGCATACCGATCATGGC
>Ga0209542_10001626_pt1 | contig 52151 bp, 52 predicted proteins | sample RifCSPhighO2_01_FD_184028 | JGI IMG/M metagenome (GOLD analysis project Ga0209542, IMG submission 184028) | Soil microbial communities from Rifle, Colorado - Rifle CSP2_plank highO2_0.1 (SPAdes) (version 2) | ecosystem: Environmental > Terrestrial > Deep subsurface > Rock core/Sediment ... | reverse complement strand
TGTAGACATCTGATTTCTACAGTTTAGTCTTTGCGAGGGAAAAGAGGGGCTGTTGGGATTTTTGAAGAAGTGAGTAGGTCGAGAATAATCTGTGCAGTTTGGGGAAGAAATGATTGGAGATGAAAGGCGATTTCGTAGAGACGAGCGAGTAGTTCGGCAATGTCTTTTTTGGCGCCAGTTTCGGCGGTCTTGATTTTTTTGAATGGTTCGGTTTTTTGGATATACTCATCGGCGGCGGAAATTTTCTGCCAAATTATATCGGCCGCTTTGTTGATTTCGAATTTTTCAAACGCCTCGAGAAATTTTGAATCAAATACTTCCCTCTTTTCGGAAAGAGCCACCCCATTTTTATTTGCCATCGTTAGAACGCGACTCACCAAATTCCCAAGGCCATTGGCAAGGTTCGCATTGTACGCTTCCTTAAATTTCTCCAGCGTGAAATCGCTGTCTTCAAATGGAGAAAGCTCGCGGAGAACATAATACCGGAGAGCATCCGTGCCGTACTCATTCACAATAGAAATCGGGTCAATAACATTGCCGAGAGATTTGGACATTTTCTGCCCGCCGGAAGTGATAAAACCGTTCACTACAATCTTGTCCGAATTCGGAAGGCCTGCCGCCATAAGCATGGCCTGCCACATAACTCCCTGAAATCGCGTGTTGTCTTTGCCGCAGTATTGCACCGGTGTGCCGTTTACCCAGAATTTCTCAAATTGGACTTTGTTGTCAGGCCAACCAAGTGTCGAGATATAACTCACCAAGGCCTCAAACCATACATACATAACGTGTTCCGAATCATCCGGCACCGACACGCCCCACGACATTTTTGACGCAAGCCGAGAAATGCTGAAATCCTGCAAGCCTCGTTTCACAAACTCTTTCATTTCGTTCAAGCGACTAGTCGGCATCACAAAGTCAGGGTTCGCGTCGTAAAATTTCAAAAGCTTTTCGCCGAATTCAGAAAATTTGAAAAAGTAATTTTCTTCTTCAATGGTTTCAATCTCACGGTTCGGGTGAATTGGACAGCGACCGTCTACTAGTTCAGAATCGGTTTTCTGCTCCTCACAACCGACACAGTACTTGGCTTTGTATTTCTTCTTGTAAATAAAGCCGTTGTCTCTTACTCGCCGCCAGAAGCTTTCAGCCGCTTTAACATGAACGGGATCGGTTGTCCGAATGAAATGAATATCTTTTGATATGCCAAGTTTTGGCAGGAGAACCTCGAAATGTTTCGAATATTCGTCGACGTAGAGTTGCACCTCCTTCCCTGCTTTGCTCGCGACTTCCAGTATTTTTTGGCCATGCTCATCGGTGCCAGTGTTGAAAAAAACCTCGAAGCTTTGTGACTTCTTAAAACGCGTAATCGTATCCGCTCGAATAATTTCCATGGCAAAACCAATATGCGGCTCCGCGTTGACATATGGAAGTGTCGTCGTTATGAAGAAAGTTTTGGAAGTGGACATAGACTAAATCCCCGATGGTTCGCTGGCTTCGGTTATTTTGCGACGCTCAACATCATGGAAGTATTCCATAATAATTGAAGCGGCCGGAACTGACAACAAAATACCAAGGAACCCAGCGAATTTGGCGCCGATGATAAGCGCGAGAATGACCAAAATCGGCGGTACCCCGACCAGCTTTTTGACGACCAAGGGATAAATGAGATGGTTTTCAAATTGCTGGATAATGATGAAAAGTCCTGCCACCAAAAGTCCCGCGGTTACGCCACCGTCGGCAAAAGCGCTGGCGATTGGCGGTATGGCGGCGAGAATGGGACCGAAGATTGGAATAATTTCAAACACGGCGGCAATGAAAGCAAAGAGCAAGGCATTCTTAATGCCTAAAACGGTAAGACCTAAATAAACAAGCACGCCGACCAGCACGCCAAGAAGCAGTTGCCCCTGCATCCAAAAACCGATTTTCTCTTGCGAACGCTTCCATAGACCGACAACATATTTTTCCTGCCGCGCCGGAGTGACGATACGAAGAAATGATTCAATGCCGTTTTCTTGCACGGCGAAATAAAACGAGAGAACGACAATGAGCACAAAACTGAAAATGCCGCCGAAAATCGTACTCAATATTTTTACAAAACCGTCAGAAAAATTCGACATAGCGTCGCGGAAACTGTTGATAATTTCCGTTAAGGAGGCGCCACCACCCTCTGGCACGGCTTTCGGAGAAGCGGAATTTTGGAATAAAGAATTGAGTGAAAAATTATCTACCAAATCTTTCGATTGATCAACCCCGAGGGAAAGCCCATTCACCACCTTTTCACTCGTCGTAACGTCTTGGACGCTCAAAGGGTTCCAGAGCGCGATGGAATCGGCGTATTTTGGCACCGTCGCCAAAAAATTCGAAAGGTCACTTAGAAGCACTGGTAGGAAAAAATAGAACACCGCCGCGACTAAAGAACCAAGCCCAGCGTAGGTTATGATGACCGAACCGGTTCTTCCCACTTTATGCCGCGCCGCAAATTTGATAATTGGCTCAATGGCCGAGGCAATAACGATTGAAGTTAAAACAACCAAAACGAGATCGCGAACAAAATAAAGAAAGGCAAAAAAAACCACGACTAGAATAGCCCGAACGATCGTGCCAGAAGTAATATTGACCACAAAATGTCCGGTTTCTTTGTCCATATGAAAATAGGTTACGAAGAATCGACTGTAATCATACCACCGGCTTCTAAAACTTCAAAAGCGGTAGAAATTGCTTTTCATCTTTAAACGGCCCGACAATGGCCACATTTAATCTTTTTTCTTGGAAAATTTCACGCGCAACCAACCCCACATCATCCGCCGTAACCTTTTCAATTTCAGCAACCACCTCACGTGGACGTTTCAATTCTTTTCGAAAAGCTTCTTGAAAACCGTAAAATTCCGCTAGTTCATCGGACGACTCGAGTCCCAGATAGAAATTGCCAATCATAAAATCTTTGGCCTTGCGAAGTTCAGCCTCTGAAATTCCCTCTTCTTTCGTACGAGTACACTCTTCGACGATGGCGGAGACGACAGCGGAGACTTTTGCGTGTTGAACACCGGCAGAAATTGCAAACGCGCCATGATCGCTTGAGGCTTCGGCGGAAGAGCCGATGTAATAGCACGCGCCCATTTCCTCACGAACCCGCTGGAAAAGCCGTGAACTCATTCCTTTACCCAAAATAGTAGCGATTGTTCGGAGTACCGGATTGCGCTTGTCATAGACATGGAATGAACGCACTCCGATAACCAAATGACTCTGGCCGCTTTCCTTGAAAAGAACACGCGCGGCCGGAGCGTTTTGATTTTCCAAAACCGCCACTTTGCCGGATTTTTTACCCATGTGGATAGTAGAAAAATGCTGTTCAATCAGCCTTTTTACTTCATCCTCTTTAAAATCCCCCGAAACCACGACCGTGGTGGCACCCGAAACGTAATGATTATTTTTATATTCAACCAAATCTGCTTTGCCAAAACGCGAAACTGTTTCTTTTCTGCCCGCAATATCCCATCCGGCTGGCTGGTCTCCATAGAGCAGTTCGGCGAAAAGATCTTGCACGCGGCGCGGCGGAATATCTTCATTCATGTTGATTTCTTCCAAAATAACACCCTTTTCTTTTTCAATTTCGGCTTCCGGAAAAGATTGATTCTGATAGATGTCGGCAACCACGTCGACAATTGAAGCGAGATGTTTCTTGTCCGCCTTGGCAAAATAACCGGTAAACTCTTGGTCAGTAAAAGCGTTCGACTGCGAACCGATACCGTCTAATTCCCGACTGATATCAATGGCTTTCGGCCGGCGTTTCGTGCCCTTAAAACACATGTGTTCCAAAAAATGCGAGATGCCACTTAACTCTTTGGTTTCATACTTTGAACCAGCCTCGACAATGACAAGAACCGTTACAGTCGGGTTGTCCTTCATCGGCACCGTGATAAGCCGAACGCCATTTGCTAAAATGTTTCGCTCAAATCGCATGGGGAATACTCTAGCATACCAACGGTGAAAAAAGAAAAACCGCCATTCCAAGTCCGTAAGAAACGAACTGAAATGGCGGAAATGAAACTGCAATCACCTCGGTCACTAACTTTAAACGAACAGACGACGCCACCACGGTACGTTACGCTGTCGGCGTTTTTCAAAACCCGAAAGAACGGCTCGAGACTCGAGGTGCTCTAACAATGTATCCCGATCGAATACGGTACCATCGTGATCGAAAACAAGATGCCGTACATGACTAGCACGGTGTAGATGAACCGGCAACTGCGCCGCGATGTCCTCCTTGTTACCAAAGGTCAATTCATTACTAACCACCGCCCAAAGCGAAGTTTCGGCTAACTTGTCCATGATATAACGCCGAGATAGGATCGCGGAATTCGATCCATCGAGGACGTCAAGTTCGTAAACCTCGACATTCTCGGATTCCTCTCCTCTGTATTTCAAAAGCTGTCCGGTATCAATAATCTCCCACCGACCAGCCAAACGGCACGCGGTAACCCCCGCTGTTTCGAGTTCTGCCAAATGTTCACATGAGTCCTTTTGATTTTTTCCTCTCGAGGCTATGAGTGTAAATTCTTCAATTGACGGAAATCGAACCTTAATCTGAACAACCGGCCAAACAACTACCACTTCTTCGTTATGCATTATCTCCTCCTATTTGATTGTCGACTGACTCTAAAAAAAGCCTACCGGAAAAACTAAAAAAGTCAACGAAAATTGCAAAACTAAAGCATGCACTACTTTGCCATTCGTCCTAACTTTCTATACACATCATCGTCATTTCTTTTCCCAATGAGGGTAATAAAAATAGTGACGGAAGACCATCGGTAAATGATCCTGTGTTCGCCGATATCGGCGCGGTAGTAATCTTTGAACCCACGCAAAGGACCGACATCCGAAGCTTTTGGATTCTCTGCAAGTTTAAAAATTTTTTCAGAAACTTGTCGTTTGTGCTTTGGTAAAAGTTTCTTAAAATATTTCTCAGAAGGACTGGAAACGTTAATCTCGAGCATTCAGGGCATCATTTAGCAGCTTCAAACTTTTAGTAACACCAATATAGCCCTTTTTGTGGGCTTTTTGCGCTCGTCTGCCCCAGTATGCGTCCCGTCGGGACTCAAATTCGTTATATTCTTCCATTGACATAACAACCGCCACTCTCCTGCCGTTTTTTTCAACCGCCACTGGAGAAAGCCGCGCTTCGTCCAAAAGCCGTCCGAAATTGTTTTTAGCTTCTTTTGCCGAAAAGATTGTTGTAATCATAATATGTTTATTGTAGCCAAAGTAGCCATTTTGTCAATCTACTTACTGTTTGGCGGAAATTCAGAAAATGCTTTCCCTTTAATAATCTCCGATATAATTTCTACCAGTTTTGCTATTTTTACTCGTATTTGTTTCCCACTATCCCGGTCTCGTAACGTAACCGTATTGTTATCCAGCGTTTCAAAATCTACTGTCACTGCCACAATCGTGCCAATTTCATCTTGCCTCCTATAGCGCTTGCCAATGTTACCGTTGTCGTCAAATTCAACCGCGCCGAATTCTTTTTTGAGCGTCACGAAAACTTCGCGCGCTTTCCCGACAAGCTCTGGTTTGTTTTTGAGTAATGGAAATACCGCCACCTTGACTGGAGCGACCGCGGGCTTAAGTGCCAAATAGCTACGCGTCTCTCCGTTCATCACATCTTCCCTGTAGGCAGAAAGTAAAACCGCGAGAAGCGTTCGGCCGTGGCCGAATGTCGGCTCAATGACGTGCGGAATGAACCGCTCCTTCTTTGCTTCATCAAAAAATGACAAATCAACGCCAGACTCCACGGAATGTTTCTTAAGATCGTAATCAGTTCGGTACGCCAAACCGTACAACTCTTTTTTGCCAAAAGGATACTCAAATTCAAAATCGATCGTCCTCTTTGAATAGTGAGCGCGATCCTCCGGTAAAACTTCAAGCTCGTGGACTTTACTTTTATCAATTCCGATTCGCTCCACCCACTTCCACATTTCCTGTCGCCACATTTCAAAACACTTCTCCCAATCGGCTTCACGGACAAAATACTCAAATTCCATAAGATCGAACTCGCGAACTCTGAAAAGAAAATCTCGCGGGGCAATCTCGTTTCGGTAGGCACGACCGATTTGAGCAATACCGAAAGGTAAATCAGGATGCATGGTGTCAATATAGTTTTTGAAATTAACAAACATACCTTGGGCAATTTCACCACGGAGATATGCTGTGTTTGATTTACCCTCAACACTTCCTAACTGAACGGGAAGCAGGAGATTGAAAATTTTTTCTTCACCTAAAGCACCGCCGCAATCGGGACAAGGTCGAACCTTCTTTAAGTCTTCAAGGTTCAACCTTGGAAGAGGGGGGAGCTGATCGGCCCTAAATTGGTGGTGACATTTTACGCACTCAACCATTGGATCGGTAAATCCGGAAAGATGTCCGCTTGCCTTCCAAACGGCCTCGGGCATAAGAGTCGCGCTAGTCAAACCAAACATTTCTTCGCGACTTTCAACAAAATGCTCCCACCACAACTCTTTAATGTTGTGGGCAAGTTTTGAGCCATAGTGGCCGTAATCGAATGTCCCCGCCAGTCCGCCGTAAATCTCCGAGCCTTGATACACAAAACCCCGCCTCTTGCATAAAGAGACGATTTTTTCCATCCCGTTAGAGTTTTGAGAAATATCTGACATGTGTATAGAATCTATAATATTAAAAAAGTGTGGCTTGCTATTTAGAAAGAATGTAAAACTCTAACGGGATCCATGACGCTAGAATTTTTAGAAGTATCTGACATATGTGTGTAGAAATTTATACAAAGAAGGGCGTAATAGCAAGTTATTCTAGCGCACCTTATCGTCTCCTGGTTTGAAGTTAGGCTCTGAATCAAACTTCGCGGTCGTCTCGGAAACTAAACTAGTTAGCCTATCCCCAGTAAAACGATCGGTGCCGCGCAGCGTCGTCGGGCCTATCAAAATCGGAGCGGTACCAACTTGGCTCGTGGCAGGAATGAACGAAACTTGGAAAGCGACTTGGCGCGGAGAGGCGCCAAAACCGGTCCCCGCTTTTATATCCCCGACACTCCACAGCACTTCGCCGGTTGTTTCATTGAAAGAAATTTTTTCGGCAGAAGGACCGAATTGTCCCATCCAGTGAACATAATCCGGAAGCGTCGTAACAACCTCGGCGTTCGAAACCGTATTTAAGCTGTTAGTAACATCCAAGAGAATAGTATAGGTTGTCGCCTGTTCAGCCACAGGCGGAATTGGCCCAGTGTTCGTAAACGGACCATTCTGACGGACAACGCGGGAGCGAAGCGACATGTTTGAAGAAATTTTTACTTTCTTTGAAAGCGTGGAGGTAACTTCTTCCGGCACCCGAGATTCCGAAAAGCGCTTTGCTTTAACCGTCGCCTCGAAAGTCAACTCTTGATTCCGTAAAGCCGAACCCGAGAGATTCAGGGCTTCTAGAGAAAAGGTAAGAGAAGGTTTGTCGCCCGGATTGATTACCGCTAAATCCGGCACTGCCCGGGAGCCCCACGAAATAATACTCTCTGGCGCGCGATACAGCCCAAAAGTCACCATGACCGAGTTTTTGTCCAAAGCGTCACCACTAATTTTAAGTTCAACTTCGGCGTCGATAATGCGCGTCGGCAGATTGTTGGCTATCGTAATCGTGCCCCGCACATCGCCGCCATCCGAGATGGTAACATCTTTATCTAATTGGCCATTCAAAACGAGATCGAAACTAACAAAGGGTTTTTTAATGGTAATATCCTGTGAAATAGAGAGAAGCGGCACATCAATAGTTTTGGAGAGAGCGGTATTAGTCGTCCCAATAGTGAAACGAATGATTCGGTCTTCATCATCCTGACCTTCAAGTTTCCCGCGGACTTTAATAATCCGCTTCTCCCCGGGTCTAAGATCGCCGATTTTCCAAAGCGAATCGTTGGCGGAGGTCTGCGGATTCGCGCTTATAAACGAGAAGCCAAAACCATACTCCGCTTTAACCAACACGTTTGAAAGGGTGATGGTTGAGTTGGAAGAAATAGTGAGAGATAGGTCGAACGGTTGGCCGGAATTAACTTCTTTCAAGGAATCGACGGCAAGCGAAATCGGAGCGGACGAGAGCACGACTTCGTATTTTTTCTCCTTAAAGAAAACGGCGCTCGAACCTTCCACACGATACTCCAAAGAAATCATTATCTCTTTTTTCGCCCCTTCTTCGCCATAGAGCACCGCTCTAATCTGCCGCTTGATATTCTCACCCGAAGCAATGACGCCGAGCAGATCATTTTCCCTGATAAGTTCACGGGTTAGGTCAGTCGAAGAACGCGTGCCTTCCGGATATGTTATTTCAAGCGCGACACTCTGAAGCGCCGCGTTGTTGTTGTTACTAACAATGATTTCAAGCGGCAACTCCTCTCCTCCAGCAACGGATACCGGCCCAATAATCGAGATGTCAACATTCTCTGAAGAAACCACATTCGCCCCACGGTAGAAAGTAAAAAAAGCAAAAACGGCCGCGCCAAAGAAAAAAATAAGCGAAAAAGCAAGAAGCAATGTCGCGATCGGTTTTTCTTTCATACCAAGTAGTTTGTAACGCAGCTTATCGGCAAGCGCCTTCTCTTTATCATCCTGCCAATCTTCTCGAACATCTACCTTTTGTTCTGGCAGATGGGGGGCACGCTTGATGCCGAGTGCCCCGGGGTCTCTGGCATAGAGATCCTCCTCACGCTCGAGCAGTTTGCTCTTTTGATCCGCTCCATATTCCATACGAAAAAGTATACCATACCATTATAAATGGCTCTCTTTGAGAGATTTATTAATGGTGAGGAGAGCCTCCCGTCGAAGAGGGCTAAGAGAGCGAAGTAACTCGATATCCCAAAGCGCACTCTCGACAAAAGGCGATAGGGTTTTTGAATCCCCAACGTATCCCAAATTGTGCAAAATCCGAAGCACCAACGCCGCTTCAGCGCTTCGAACTTCATCCAAAGTAAACACCTGGCGCTCAAAAAAAGAGCAACCATTTTCTACCATCAGAAAAAGAGGTTCATTCCGTTCTTCTTCCGGGATAAGACGGCGCAAAAGCGAAAATACTCGCGCCACGACATTTCGAAGAGAGGTGTCAGCGAGCGCGGCGTAAAAATTTTTTTGAAATACCGCGTTCACGATTTTCCAACCATTCTTACCATGAACAAGCGCCACATCGGCAAGTGAAAAATCCTGGAGGCTGTGCCGTAATTTTGACTTGAGATACCGCACGCCTTGCGCGCTTCCACGAATAAGTCCAAGGTCCTTGGTAAACAGCGAAAACACTTTATTCGCCTCGCCCCGAGGGGATGAATGAATAACAAATGTCCGCGTGTGGTAAATATGATGAGACATGATAGGCTATTTTTTAATATCAAGGATAAAAGACATGTCATCAATCTCGACTGTCTCACCGAACGTCTCCGCAAAACGCACACCCTTAAGAAGAGTGTTTTTGATGATTTCGGATTTGTTTTTTTCAAGAAAATCCCTGCCTGCCGGAGATGTTTGGATCGTGAGCGTGGCAAAATCCGAAATGGTAAGACCACTATTTTTACGAAGTTCTTGAACACCGCGAATAAATTCTCTGACTTTCCCCTCTTCTTTTAATTCCGCTGTCAACTCGAAATCGAGCTCTACCTCTTCTTCTTGATCTTCAGCAAAAATAACCTCTTTAACATTGATCTCATCGGCAATCAAATCCAAAATCTGCTTGTCTGAAACTTTTAACTTTTTACTTTTCACTTTCAACTTCTTAAGAGGTTGCCTCACTTTAATTCCCGCTTTGGCTCGAAGTTCCAAAGCAATGGAAACAATCCTTCGCACTTCGGCCATGTTCTCGATGATTCCTGAATCCTGATTCCTGATTCTTGATTCTACTTTTGGCCACGACTCAAGATGGACGCTCTCGGGGTCGGAGCCTCCGCGAAGTTTCTGATACATTTCTTCGGCAAAAAACGGAGTGAGCGGCGCCATAATTTTGGAAAGTTCGAGAAGCACAAAGTGGAGCGTTTGGAGCGCCTGCTCCCTATCCCCAGTTTTTTCTCCATTCTTGAATCCTGCCCGCCCGAACGACTGATATTGTTCAGTCGGGCGGGAATCCAAATTCCTGAATCCACCCTTAAATCTCTCTCTTGAACGGCGAAGATACCACGTCGAAAGGTCATCAATAAAATCGGCAACCGGTCTTGCGGCTCGATCAAGTTCGTAAGCTTCCAGATTAACTGTCACCTCTCTACCAAGTTGAGAGAGCCGCGCCAAGATCCAGCGATCTAAAACATTCGCATTTGGTGATTGTTTATTGGTATTTGATGATTGCTTTTTTTCTGCATAAAGCAGAAAAAAGGCTAAAACATTATCAAGTCGCTGAATAACTTTTTTCAGAATCTCGCCAACCTCTTTCTCACTAAAACAAAAATCTTGAGCGCGTGAAGCGGGTGATGCCAAAAGATAATAACGCATAGCGTCAGCACCGTATCGTTCTACCACCTCCATCGGGTCAGGGTAATTTTTAAGATGTTTTGACATCTTCTGGCCATCCTCGGCAAGCACCGTACCATTCACCACCACATGCTCATACGCGGCTCTATCGAAAAGTCCGACAGAAAGAACGAGCGTGGAATAAAACCAGCCGCGCGTTTGGTCTAATCCTTCCGCGATAAAATCCGCCGGATAACCTTTTGGTTTTTTGAAAAATCCGCCTCTCGGATCAAACGTATCCTTATTTTCGAACGGGTAATGAACTCCCGCGTACGGCATCGATCCGGATTCAAACCAGCAATCAAACACCTCGGGAACCCGCCGCATAATACCGCCACAAGAACAAACAAAAACCACACTATCAATGTACGGACGGTGGAGGTCGAGCGCGTAATGTTCGTTATGGGGAAGCGGCACAAACGGTATTTCTTTGACTTCAGCGTTTTTGATAAAGAAGTCAGTTGTTCCTCGGGCTGTAACCGCACGGTCGAGATCGTGTCCCCCCGCGACAGACTCAAGAAGCCACGCCGGAGAATCATGTGTTACCATTAAAATGTTTTTTCCTTCGTATCGCTTGTCGATATTATATATAAACTCACCGACTCTCTTTGCGATATCAACATAATGCTCGCCGCCCGGGCACGTTCGCTTGAATTGCTCCTCACCGCTCCGGCAATTCAAATGGTATTCGCCGATGGGGCGACCATTAAAGAGATCGGCCTTAATTTCTCTAAGACGTTCGTCGTATATAATTTTCTCTTTTGGAAACCCGATATGATCCGCGACAATTTCCGCTGTTTCTTTAGTCCGAAGAAAAGGCGAAGAAATAATAAGGTCAATCTTTTTCCCGAGAAGCGTCTTCACAGCCGCTTTAACCTGCTCTTTGCCTTTTTCCGTCAAATGATGGGGGTTGTTGGGGTAAGAACTGACCACGCCGAGCACATTGTTCTCCGCCTCGCCGTGACGCATCAGAAGATAATTGTTTCGAGGCTTCGCACTGTCTTTCAGATCTTCAATTGAACCGACAAACTTCATCTTTTCACACTGCTCGCATTTCCAAACCGGAATAGGCGCGCCGAAGTACCGTGAGCGTGAAATCGCCCAATCTCGAATGCCGGAAAGCCAATCACCGAAACGATTCTCTCCCACTTCCCTCGGCACCCACCTGATTTTATTATTTTCCGCGATGAGCTTTTCTTTGAGAGCCGTTGTTTTGACAAACCACGACGACGAGGCGAAGTTGAGAAGCGGCGTTTCGCAGCGCCAGCAGTGTGGGTAGGAATGCGTGATTTTTTCCTTGGCAAAAAGCAAACCGCGATTGGCGATATTTTTGAGAATTTCAATATCCGCCCGAGAAGGATCGTCTTTCGGTTTTACGTCGATACCAGCGAAATCTTTGATCTCCGGAACAAATTTGCCGTCAGTCGAGACATGCCGGATAAGCGGCAGACCTTCGAGCTCCGCCAAAGCAAGATCATCTTCACCGAAAGCTGGCGCGATATGAACAACACCGGTGCCTTTTTCCAAGGTCACAAACGGCGCGACATACACCTTCCACGCTTTTTCGATGCCCTTGATGCGTGCATCTTTGTAATAATTAAAAACCGGTTTATAAGAAAGGTCAACAAGCTCGCTTCCTTTATATTCCTCGACAATCGTGTACTCCTCTTTTATAAGAGAAAGTTTTTCCTTGGCCAAAATATAGCGACTCTGCCCCACTGCCACTTTGACGTAGACAATGTCGGGGTGGACCGCGAGCGCCACGTTCCCCGGCAGCGTCCACGGCGTCGTCGTCCAAACCAAAAAACAAGTGCCCGGCTCACGGGTCAGTTCAAATTTCACATACACCGAAATGTCGGTAACGTCTTTGTAACCCTGACTGACTTCAAAATTAGAAAGGGTGGTGCCGCATCGAGGACAGAGATGCATTGATTTGAATCCTTCGTAAATCAGACCTTTTTTATGGAGTTCTTTGAAAGCAAACCAGACGCTCTCGGTGTATCTCGCGTCCATGGTCTTGTAGTCATCATCCATATCAACCCATCGTCCGGTACGCGGAATAATTTCTCTCCACTCTTCGGCGTAGCGAAGCACTGCCTCTCTGGCCACACGGTTGAATTTTTCAATACCGAGCGTTTCGATATCGCGCTTGGTTTTAAGCCCCAGTTCTTTTTCAACGAGATTTTCAACTGGCAATCCGTGACAATCCCAACCCCATCGTCGACGAACATGATACCCTTGCATGGTTTTGAACCGCGGGATGACATCTTTAATCGTGCCTGCCAAAATGTGCCCATAGTGAGGCAGGCCAGTCGCAAACGGCGGGCCATCATAAAAGACAAACTCGCCTTTTGGCGCTGGCTTTTCAAGCGACTTCTCAAAAATCTGTTTGCGTTTCCAAAAAGCGAGAACAGCCTCCTCTCGTTCGGCAACCTTTAACTTTTGTGGGTTTTGTTCCTGCTCTGGCATATACCCGATAAACTTTTTAGCTATTAAAAAAGTTGCATAATACTTTCTTTATATAATTTCGACCCCATTGCGTTTTTAAATACTTTTCGCGTTGAAACGCGTCTTTTTGATTTAAAAATGCTTCGTAATAAATCAACCGTAAAGGCACTCTTCTAGCGGTGGAAGCAACTTTTTTTGCATTATGCAGTTGCAATCTTTTCCGCAAATCGCTCGTACAACCGGTATATAAGTTATGATCAGCCCTGCTCTGTAAAACATACACATACTGCATAATGGTAGCTAAAAAGTTTCGCGGGTAAAAAAGCGCTAGAATATGATGATTCTAGCACTATTTCAGGAATTTTGAAATTTTATTTTGCAAACCATATGCATTACCATGCTTCAATAATCCAATATATGAAATGATACTTTGAGGTGTTGGATTCTCGTTAATTCGCTTTATCATTCTTCTTTTTGTACTTGTCCTCAAAACTCGATGTTTTGGAAAATTCACCCAGCCTAAAAAATCAACTCCAGAAGCAACTGTTTGTATGAAAACTTTGTCAGGGTGTAATTCTAGTTTTAACTTCTCATGTAGATATCTTACGATATATCGTAAGACAACTTTCAACTCTTTTTTATCTCCAGATAAAATCACAAAATCATCAGCATACCGAATGTAGTATTTAATTTTTAAATTATGTTTAACATATTGATCAAATTCGTTCATGTAAATATTGACTAAAAGCTGGGAGGTCAGGTTACCGAGTGGTAATCCTATTCCCTTATTTGTGGAGCAAAAACTTTCTACTATATTCTGGATAAGCCACAAAATATCTTTGTTTGGTATGTATTTGTCGAGAATTTGATAAAGCAAAAAATGGTCAATGTTCGCAAAGAATTTTTTTATATCACACTTAAGCACCCACACTGTTTTTGTATTATTTTTACTAACACGAAAAAAATATCTTCTGAATGTTTCCACTGCTTTATGTGTGCCCTTCTGAAGTCGGCACGAGTACGAATCAGTCGCAAATACTCTGTCAAAAAACGGGTACAACTTTCTATACAAGGCACGATGAAGCAGTCTGTCCCTCACACTTGCCTTGTGAATATCACGGGGTTTCGGGTCAGAAATTTTGAAATGCTTATACGGTTCATGCTGATATGTCTTATCTTTAAGCTCTTGATGCAAAGAGAAAATATTGTCCATAAGCCGTAATTGAAATTCCTGTACATCCTTTTTTTTCCGCTTCCCTTTTATAAACTCTTGCCATGCACCAAGTAAATTCTCGATAGAAATGATATCGTTATATGTATGAGCGAATTGAATCATTCTCCTAACGATACCCCCCCCCGAGCACTTTTTCAACAGAAACTCGTTCCCGTTATTCTTAAACTTAAAGACGCCTATGGTTTGTGGCAAAAGTATCTGGCACATTTTCCCAAAGCTAATCGTTTTACTCTTGGATCAAAAATAGACGAGGTATTTCTTGCGACCATTGAATATTGCTTCCTTGCAAGTTACGCAAACGTACAGGAAAAAATGCCCCTGCTTAATCGTTGTATTTCAAGAGTTGACCTTCTTAAGTTATTGCTTCTCCTTGCATGGGAAATCAAAGCGCTTGATACAAAAAAATATATTCATCTCTCCGAACACATGGTAGAAGTAGGTAGAATGCTTGGAGGCTGGAGACGTCAACTCGTAAACAAAACTCCCCTACCTAAAAAGGAAGGGGAGAAATCGTGATAGTGGCGCACCGCGAGGAACCGGTAGTTGCCATTCCAGTCATTGTCAAACCAATTGAGGTTGAGCTTGCGCTTCGAGTCATACTTGTCGAGGTAGAGGACGTTGCGATTACCGTTGACCTTCGCGACGGAGCTTTGTATAAAATACCTTCCAAACCACTGCCTGTCGAAAACTCCGCAGTAGTCTCAAGGCTGTATCGTATTCGTGATGTATAGTATCACCTAGTATTTCACACCAACTGTCTCTGATTTTTTACGGAAACCAAGTGGCACTCTTCGGGAAGCCATAACCGCCCGAACTCTCACCTCTTGGGTTGCGGACAAATTACCCAAAGCCGTAACCTTGGATTTTTCATTTGTCACTTTTATTTTAGCAAAAAAAATGACCCTCCAAAACTTTTTCAAGTTTCAAAGGGTCAAAGTGCCTAAGGGCAAAACCGAGAGACAAGGTGCAGAGAACTATTTGCGCACCGCGAGGAACCGGCAGTAGCCACCCCAGCCACAGTCAAACCAATGGAGGTAGAGCCGGCGCCCCGAGCCACACTCGTCGAGGTAGAGGACGTAGCGATCACCGTGGACCCGCGCGACGGAACCAAGTTCTACAATTGGAAACTCTCTCTGCACTTGGGGATTGTGTTCCCCGAAAGCCAGAAGTTCTTCAGTCGCCGCCGGTCGGTAGCCTTCTTTATCCATTTCTTTGATGGCGTCTTCTGACGAAATGTACCGCCCGAAATGAAACAGGGCGGATTCCACCTGACGGCTTCCTATACCTTTTATCGGAAATCGCTCTTCAGTGATCTCGGAATTCGTCCAGTCGTACTTGCCCGCCCCAATCATCTCCGGAAGAGGGCGACAATTGACAGCGAACGTGTATGGAGTGATTGTAGGTTTCAGAATGGGCGGGGTAATTAGAGGAAGACCAAGAAGTGCACGAATGCCATCGCGTTTCGTTGTATCAAGACTTCCGGCCTTGGCGGCTTCGAAAACGTCGGTGATAATGCCGGAGCAAATCGCCGTCTGCAGTTCCTTGTCCGTAAGCTCTTTTTGTTGAGCAAGCTCGAGCAATTTGCCTGCCTGTTTGAGGGTTGCGTTCATCGCAAGCCTTTCTGTGTTTTGCAGTCCGTGTTTAGCGGGTGCGTTGATTATCAAAACCAGCGTCATGCCGATTTCTACTGACAAAATACTAGCATAAGTAGGCTATATTTGTCAATAGCCGTTGCAGAAACGTATTAAAAAAGCGCTAGAATATGATGATTCTAGCACTTTAGCGACAGAGTTTCAAAAGCCTATGCCTCCGACGACTGTTTCAAAAAAACGAGTGTCTGCACAAAACCGGAAACTTCACCTTCAAGATATGCCATAGTACTTATAGCTGTTACTGGATTAAACGGACGCCCCTCATCAATCTCCTTGACACATTCCGCAAGAATTTTGAGTCGTGCCAGCCACAACTCATAACGCAAAGTAAACGGCCGCATACCACCATCTTCACTACCAAAAAGCAGTAATGCTTCCTTGTAACATCGACTTACCCGTTTAGAAATCTGCTCTTGAAACTCGCGGACAAAATCGGCTCCCTCGGTACTCGTTACCTTGTCCGAGAAAACGTTCACGAAGGTAATGGCGCTAAGAGCAGTTGACTCCGGTGTGTCCAGTGGACTCCGTTCGTATTGCATAATAAACCTTTCGTTCAGTTTTTGTTGTTCTGTTTTACTTATCCCTACCGATACTACAACAAGGAAAAGAAAAAGGCCAGAGTATTCCGACTCTGGCCTTTGGTTTGAAGGAGTCGGATCAGACTTTGATCAACTCATGTGTACCTTTGAATTTGAAGGAACCGATAAGAAAGGAGGGAAAACCGCTCTGAATGATTCGAAATGCTCGCAAGGCCACACCATCTGCCCCATCCCACTCAACAAAAACATGTGAGATGTTAGGGGCACCACCGTCTTTCTTGAAAAAGTCGTCCACTACACCGACGACGATTTTTCGGTCTTCGTCGCTAAGGGGACACCTTTGGAAACGGATAGGGATGCCGTCCAAATTAAATACCGGATTAGTCATACTGACTCCTGGGGTTCGTTGGTTTCACCATCAAGCCACACCCTAATACCACTTCGAGAGCTTGTCAACAACAACTACATTTTTTCGGGCGTAGGAATACCAAGAAGCGCGAGACCATTTTTTAAGACGATGGCAAAAGCAGAGACAAGTGTCAGTTTGTATGAAGCCGATTCGTTTGCAGTATCAACAATTTTTCCTTCCGCGTAAAAAGCGTTGAAGGTAGCGACGAGTTCGGTCAAATAGGTAACGAGATGGTGCGGAGAAAATTCTTCGGCCGAGCGGGAGACGATTTCGGGGAAACGAGTGAGGAGTTTTTCGAGCGGCGTGGTCGTCCAGTCGGCAGGCATTTTTGGCTCCGCGCCTTCGCCAAAAATGCCTGCCTCTTTACCTTTTTCCAAAAGAGACTTTGCCCTAGCCAATCCATACTGGAGATACGGCCCCGAATCACCTTCAAAAGAAATGGATTTTTCAAAATCAAAAATAATGTCGCCACCGACAGCTTGGCGTAAAATCGAATACTTGATGGCCCCAATCGCCACCTTCTCTTTAATTTCTTCCGCAAGCGCCGCATCATACCCACGATCTTTTATCTTTTCCGCAACCAGCTTTTTAATATCGTTAATTAATGACTCCGCCGTTATCACATCACCCTTACGAGAAGACATTTTCCCTGACGGTAATTTAAGCAGACCATGAGCAAGATGTTTCGTCTTCTTTCCTATGGCTGGATAAATGAGCGACAGCACTTTCAAAAGAACACTGAAATAGCCGCTCTGTTCATTAGCCGTGATGATAATTGATTCCGAAAGATCCGGCTCGACTTCAAACTTCTTTCTATTAAGCCCGAGTTCTTTTGCTTCGTAGGTGGGCAAACCCTTGGAGTTAATAAACACCCTCGTATGTAAACCGTATTTTTCACCCCTAAACACAATAGCCCCTTCACTCTCTTCAAAAACTGCCTTCTTTAAAAATTCCAGTATCACCGCTTCACCGTCTCTTCCCTCTTTGCTTTCAAAAAAATTATAATCAAAATGAGTATCGAGTCGTTTATAAATCTCTTCAAATGCTTCGAGAGAAATTTTTCGTCCGCTGTCATAGAGAGCGTTTATTTTTTCGTCGCTCCGCTCATAGACTTTTTTATTCAATTCCTCAATTTCTTTTTTGGCCAAAACATCATCTTCATACGCAGTTGAACCTGTGGCATAGGCCTTACCCCACTTTGCCGGATTTTTCGGCTCGCCATTTTTAAGCGCCCCCCAAATAGCTTTTGCCACATGCAACCCGACATCCCCTTGCCATGTGGCGCGTTTCACCTCCGCCCCTTCGAAAGCAATAAGCCGACAAAGACTTTCACCAATGGTATTCGACATCAAGTGGCCGATGTGAAATTCCTTGAATGGATTCGGATCGGTGAATTCCACCATCACTTTTTGCCCCGCTCGTTTTTTGTTTTTGCCAAAACCATCCCCAACTTTTATAATCTCGCTTACCTCGTTAGCAAAGTAATTTTTTGAAAGATAAAAATTAATAAATCCTGCTCCGGCAATTTCAACTCTTTCAAGGCTCAACCTTTCGGCCGCCGAAAGGTTGAGCCTTTCTTTAATCCTCTCCGCCAATTCTCTCGGCTTCATGCCAAGCTCTTTCGCGAACACAAGGGCCACATTTGTCGAAAAATCTCCGTGACCAATATCTGCCGGATGCTCCAAAAAAACTTTCGGATTTGAAACCGAAAGAGCTTCCAATGTTTCGGAAATAAGATTCTTCAAAACTTCCTTTATCATCTCTGTCATTTTATCACGAACTCCTTATCCCTACTTGCCCGCCTTTGGCATTTTGACCCATTTGTTGGCAGTCATATGCCAACTCGCCGGATCGCTTTTTTCGATAAGCTCCCAAAGTTTTTTGGCGGATTTTGTATACAATTTTTCATCCCGCACTTTTCTCCGAAACGCTTTCCATTTTTTCGGCAAAAGCGAACCCTGTTCTTCGAATTCTTTCATCTCAATATCAACATCGAGATTGTCCGCGTCTTTCACAATCTTGGCCTCAATACTTTTCCGCTCCTCGTATTCAGAAAGAAATGTCTGACGAAGCGAATCGAGGACTGTGCCGGCGAACAAATCCTTGGCCGCGCGATGCTCGTCCGGATCCACATAGACTTTTTGCACATAATTAAAATCACCTGTTCGAGTTTCCGCCAAATCATGCACCAAAACCATTTTAAGAATTTTGCCCTCGTCTTTCACTCCCTCGCTTCGAGCGATAATGAGCGCGAGAAACATGACCCGAACCATGTGTTCAAGGTCATTGGCAACATCCATGCCCAAAACCTGCTTCCAGCTTCGAGGTAGATTCCGAAGCGTTCCTATTTCATACAAAAATTCCACGTCTCGTTTGTTCATTGTTGTGTATTTACTTGATTAAATTTTCCACTATTTTCATACATTCTGTTTTCACTTCTTCAAACGGCCGTCCCGCGTCAACTATTTTACTCGGGACGTGCTTAGAAAATAGGCGGTAACCCTCTCGAACAGTCCGATGAAAAGAAAGTGATTGTCTTTCAAAAAGATTGAGCTTGTTGTTTTGCGAATACTTGCGCCGAAGCCCCACTTTAGGATCGAGATCAAGAAAAATATAGAGATCCGGCATGGCTTCCCGAAACATTACTTCTCGCATTTTAAAAAACACCCCTTCAAGATTCGCGCCATTTTGAGCATGCACCTGATACGCGAAACCGGATGAATCGAAACGATCAGAAAGAACAAGCTTGCCCACTTTAAGCGCGGGTACAATTGAATTCAAGATCCGTTCCCTAAAACTGGCAAAAGAAAGAGCGAGCAGAACGCCTGGGTCGGCAATCTTCTTTGCATTATGTAAAAACGTGGTAAGGGTTTTGCCGAGAAAAGTATCGGAAATTTGGTTCACCATGGCACGCTTACCAAACGTCCGAGCTATTTCAGAAATGATGCTGGATTTTCCTCCTCCATCGATCCCATCGAAGACAACAAACTTGCCCTTTTTCATACTCGTAAGCCTATCAGGCCGAAACAAAAAACGAAAGCTGTGTCGGCAAAAACTTTGCAAGTCTCCTTACCCCCGCAACACCTTGTTTATTTTTTGCGCAATTTTTCGAAAATCTTTTTCTTTCTTGCCTCGCGTGGTTTCGGCCGGAGAACCTAAGCGGATACCAGAAGGGTCAAACGGCGACCGTTTTTCTCCCGGAATGGTATTTTTGTTCACAATGATGGCGGCTTTCTCAAGTTTTGCTTCTGCTTCCTTTCCAGAAATACCTTTCCCATTCATCCACGTGTCCACGAGGACAAGGTGAGAATCGGTGCCACCTGAAATAACTTTCCAGCCAAGTTTTTTTAATTCATCCGCTAACCCCCGCGCATTCTTCACGACCTGTTCAGCGTATTTTCTAAATGCGGGCCTAGCTGCTTCTTTTAAAGCCACTGCCACAGCCGCAATCTGACTCATGTGCGGCCCGCCCTGTAGGCCGGGGAAAACCGCTTTGTCTATAAGAGTTGAAATATCTTTTTCTCCCATTTTTTTGTCTCGGCGAGAAAAAATAATAGCGCTGCGAGGCCCGCGAAGTGTCTTATGGGTAGTAGTGGTAACAACGTCGGCATAATCAAACGGCGAATTATAAACACCGCCCGCAACCAGTCCAGCAAAATGGGACATATCAACCATGAGAAACGCGCCGCACGCGTCTGCGATCTCTTGGAATTTTTTGAAATCAATCATACGTGGATATGCCGTAAAACCAGCCACAATTAAATTTGGTTTTTCTTTGAGCGCCTGTTCCTTGATGGCGTTGTAATCGAGAACCTCTGTCTCTGGATCAACTCCGTATGAAATCTGCTGCCAGGCTTTGCCCGTCATAGAAACTTTTTGGCCATGAGAAAGATGTCCTCCGGCAGTAAGCGTCATACCCATTATCTTTCCACCGATTGGAACAAGAGCTAAATACACAGCAAGATTGGCCGGTGAACCTGAATGAGGTTGGACATTTGCGTGCCACTTATCAGCTGAAAGTTTGAACAACTTCAGAGCTCGGTCTTTTGCTAGATCTTCGAGCGTGTCTGTGTAGGTCTGACCGCCGTAATATCTTTTACGTGGATACCCTTCGGCATACTTATTATCAAAGATAGAACCAAGAGCTTCTAAAACATCCGCCGAGCAATAATTTTCTGATGGAATGAGATTGATGACTTTTTTTTGTCGAGCTCCTTCAGCTTTAATAAGTTTTTTAATTTGTTTATCTTTCATAGGAAAAAATTAGATAAGTAAAACGGAAAACAAAATTGAGTGAAAAACTTATATCATAGTAGTGTCGTGATATTGCTATTCTACCAGCCGTTACAAAAAAGAAAAGCTAGCAAAACAACTCGCCGGCTTGTGTGAATGAACAGGTGGCCAAAAAGATCAGACAATATGTTCTCCTTATAATTAACCACAAATAACGAAAAACGGCAATGGAATGATAACTATGCTATAGCATAGTTATCATTCCATTGCTAAAAGATAAATGTTAAGATGTGATCATGGGAAAAATGGAAATTGAGGTGCAGAAGATCACTCGTAAAACAAAGATTCAGAAAATTATTCTAGCCTCTGTTGCTACTGCCGGAATTTTAAGCATGGCCATGCTCGCCCCAAACGCCATCCAGACGCTGAAGCTTTTTGATAAAAGAAAATCTCGTACTTTTAGACAAACGCTTAATAATTCACGTCGCCGGCTTATCCGGACAGGACTCCTTGAAAATAAAGAAGGTTTTCTAAAATTGACGGAGAAAGGTCGGCAGAAACTAGAGGAATTCGAGCGGCGAGACTACAAACTCACCCGCCCCAAGAAGTGGGACCAAAAATGGCGAGTGCTTATTTTTGATATTCCGGAAAAAAGAAAGGGTACGCGAGAAAAAGTCCGCTTAACATTACAATCCCTCGGATTCAAACACCTCCAAGACAGCGTTTGGGTGTTTCCTTATGACTGCGAAAATTTAATCACTCTGCTCAAAGCCGACTTCAAAATCGGCAAGGACATGCTCTATCTTATTGTCGAAAAAATCGAAAACGATAAAAATCTTATCGACTACTTTGGTTTAGAAAAAAAGAAATAGACCCGACCACTTCCCAAGTCATGGAATAATAAGCTTGCTATAGCAAGCTTATTATTCCATGGTGGAAAATACAATTGCGCAAATTACAATATAGAGAAAGTTATTATGATGTCAATAACTAGACATAAAATTATGTAGTATACTTTTCTCTATGAAACCACTAAGCGAACGGACAATTGATTCTCAATATCAGCAATTACTCAAAGACATTCTGGAAAAAGGAGTGCGGACACCGAGCCAGCAAGGCGAGGATGCGTTGACGCTTATCGGCCCCAACCCGCTTCATTTCAAACTCGACAACGGCTTTCCAATTATCAATGAGCGAAACATGGCACCGAAGGAATCGGAGAATTTGCCGGTAACTGTCTGGCGCCAGGCCATCGCCGAAATTTGCGCTTTTATTAACGGCGTTCGAACACAAAAAAGTTTGGAAGAATTTGGCGTCTCGTGGTGGAAATCCTGGCTCACCGAAGAGAAGTGTAAAAAGCGTGGTCTCGAAACCGGCGATCTCGGTCCCGGCTCATACGGAGCGGCTTTTCACGATTTCCCTACCGCCGAAGGTGAGAAATTCAATCAATTTAAATTTTTGATTCAGCAGATAAAAGAACAACCTCAACTACGTACTCATTTTGTCACACCATGGATTCCGCAATACACGTATCGCGTTAAAGACCGCCAGCAAAAGGTAGTGGTTTGTCCCTGCCACGGCTGGATTCATATTCGAATCATTGATAACAAATTGACCTTGCACATGTTTCAGAGATCAGCTGATGTGCCAGTCGGTGTTCCTTCAAACATGGTTCAGTACGCCGCCCTCACCATGGCTATCGCGCAGGCGACAGGACTTGAACCGTACGAATACGTCCACAGCTTTTCCGATGCTCATATTTATGTGAACCAGGTGCCAGCAGTCGAAACCATGCTCTCGCGCGAACCGAAAAAATTGGCGACCATGACACTTGGCCCGAAAGTGAAGGATATTTTTGAATTACGGAAGGAACATTTTACTCTGTCGGATTATGAACCGCACCCGGGAATTAAAGCGATACCCGTAGCTATCTAAGTAGAAAGTGTAAAGTAAAAAGTATAAAGAAGGAGAGGAAAAAAAATGATTTCTATAATTGTCGCCGCGTCGGATAATAATGTTATCGGTCATTTGAATAAACTGCCATGGTACTTGCCAAGCGATTTAAAACGCTTTTCTAAATTAACTACAGGCCATACGGCTCTCATGGGACGTAAGACTTTTGAGTCAATCGTGGCGAGACTCGGTCATCCTCTTCCCAATAGAAAGAATGTGGTTATAACCCGAGATAAAGGCTATAAAGCAGAGGGCGCCGTTGTGGTAATGTCTTGGGACGAGGCGACGAAAGCGACGGCGGGCGAGGAAGTGTTTGTCAGCGGTGGTGCTGATATCTATGCCATGGCCCTCCCCTATGCCGACAAGCTTTACCTCACTCGTGTTCACTTCCAAAGCGATGGTGATGTTTTTTTACCAAAAATAGATATGAGCGAGTGGAAAGAGGTCAGCAAAGAATCTCACCCGAAAGACGAAAAAAACCAATATGATTCAACTTTTTACATATATGAACGAAAAAAATAAATGCGACACAAATCCACGAATTCATGCGAATAACACGAATGAAAATCCAGATTAAAGGAATCTTCATTCGCGTCATTCGTCTTATTCGTGTATTGGTGTCGTGTTAATTCTATGAAAAAACCTGGTCAAGAAAAAATCGAGGAGAATAAATTTATAAACATGAAAACCATCCGACGCGCCGATCAGCACGCGGTTATGGAAGAAATCAGAAAACAAGGCCACTGCCCATTCTGCCGCGAAAATTTGGCCAAGTACCACAAGAGTCCGATTCTCAAGGAAGGAAAATATTGGCTTCTCACCGACAACCAATGGCCGTATGAGAAAGTAAAACACCAGATGCTCGCTATTTATAAAACCCACGTTGAGCATATTAAAGATCTAGACCCACAAGCTGGCGCAGAATTATTTGAAATGTTCGGCAAAGTGTCAAAAGAACGAAATATGATTGGCGGCGGCGTGGCTATCCGCTTTGGTTCTTCCATTCATGGCAACTACGGCTCGTCAGTTCTCCACATTCACGTTCATCTTGTTGAGCCAGACCTAGAGAAACTCAACGAAACCGAAGCGTGGAAATTTAAATTCGGCCAACCAAAAAATTACAGAAAAAATTAAAGATTCGCTTAGGGTAAAATTTCAGACTACTAAAATTTCACAAAAATAATTTCAACGCCTTGGTCTTTGAGGACTGGAACACCGTCGAGCACCGCGTAACCACCAGAATAAAAAAGACGTTTGATACCAGAATATGCAATGGATTTTGCGCAGGGCGGGCATGGGAAGGTTGAAACGTACATATCGAGACCTTGAAGTGCCAAACCTCGCCGTGCGGCCTCGGCAATAATTCCTGCTTCCGAATGAAGAGACGAGGAAAGCTCGACATGAATACCCTGGCTGAAATCGGAACGCGGATCCCCCGCCACATAAGGCGCGTGCTCACTCGGGACATGTTTGTTATAAGTTTCTAAAATAACCTTGCCATCTTTCACAATAGCCGAACCGATACGGCGCCAGAAATCGGAGCTTTTCTTTTCCGCGCGCTCTCCGAGCGCGCGAATTATTTTCTTGTCAAATTCTTCTACAGAAATTTTTTGATCTATCTCAACTACCTGTTCGGCCTGCGATTTATGCTTGTCCCAACGCAGAAATATGGAATCAAATTCAATGTCCGTTCCTTTAAAGGATCTCTCTGCAATATCACGTGACACATCTTCATCTGGCATGATAACTTTCGATTTCTGTAACGTGAGACCCGAAAATCCTTCCTGCTCAAGAATCTCAATGTTTTTAAAAAGTTTCCACGGCAGAAGGGATTCTTTCACCAATTCTGGATCAAGAGCCCGAATGTCTTTAACAAGCGGCCTGTACTGTTTTGTTATTGATGTACCCAAAATATATAAAGTCTCCGCGTCTTTGTGTTTCTCAAAAAAACGCCAATAGCCTTCGTGAATAACCGGGATGTAAGCGACGATTATTTTCATCCCTTGATTTCCTTTAATGCCTGCTCAACAGCTGTCATCATTTTCGGTAAGAGCGTTTTCTCGAACTTTGACGCCATGCCGATCTGGAGCCGTCGGAGTTTTGCGCTGGTTGATGTCGTCGCTTGCGGATTGAGCACCACCACCTTGCCACAATATTTTTTCAATCCTTGTAGTTGCCCTTTGTCATATGTTTCTTTAGTAGCAATAAGAACATCAGGACGAACCATCTTGATCAAATTCCATTTCGGCGACTTATAGTGTTTCAAAAATACAGCGTCAACCGGCCGCAGGTGACACACCATTTCAAGTCGTTCGGCTTCCGGTACCACAGGACGATCCGGACCTTTTCTGGCCCGCACCTTTTCATCACTATCCACACCGACAATTAAAATATCCCCGTGTTTCTTGGCCTCTCCAAAATAGCGAGCATGGCCAATATGAGCCATGTCATACGTACCCGAGGTAAGGACAATTTTCAAACCCAAACCACGGCTGTGGTTTACAAATTTTTTCATCGCCGCCTCGTTTTTGATATAGCGATTGTCGAAATTAGTCTCATTGCTAAAAATTCCTTTATGGAAACCGTTAAAAATCATACCGCTAAGCATACCGAAAAAATTTTAATACACAAGTATAAAAAAGGCGGGCCGTGGTGACTCGCCTTTCAATGTGAATACCCTAAGATACCTATCTAACTTGGAGAAGTGGGACGTACTGTTGCTTTTTCCTTTGCCGAATTTCGGCAAGAAAAGCAACACCATCGCTTAGCGTTTCGTACCAACGATAAAGGCATGATTCATGCCCAACAAGATTGAGTCCTCGGTAGATTCTACCTACCTGTGGAATAAGTGCGACGCTAAGAACCCTTTTCTCAATCATATGGCTCCACGCGACCTCACCAAACCCGAGCGAGGGAAAGCTGCATAAACAAACGACGATGTCTGCGGCATGAACACATTCATCAATCTCAAATGTCTTTTCGCTTCCTGCTTCAGTGACAACTTGATCACCCTTAGCCAAATTCACGATATCAAATTTTTCCTCCTGCAAGAGCGACTGCAACTCGCTCACTTCCCGCATGAAATCGGATTTCGCCGATGCGGATTCCCGAGCATCTAAACTGACAGCAACAAACACTTTAAACACTTTCATAAAAGAACCTTCTGTTAAACTGGCTAGAAAATACCACAAACAACAAAAAACCGCAAAGTTTTCGCGGTTTTTCTTTTTCATTTCTTCCTTATACTTATACTACTTGACTTCAACTCCCATCGATCGCGCCGAGCCTTCGATAATTTTCATGGCGGCGGGAACATCGTTGGCAGTCAAATCTTTCAGTTTTTTCTCGGCAATTTCTTTGATTTTGGCGCGGCTGATTGTTCCAACTTTGTTTGTCACATTTTTCCCAGATCCTTTGTCTTTGGAAATAGCTTTGAGAATGAGGTTGGTAGCTCGCGGTGTTTTGACCACGAAATCAAACGTGCGGTCTTCATACACAGAAATAACAACGGGTACCACATCCCCCATCATCTCTTTGGTAGCGGCGTTAAAGCGCGTTACGAATTCGCCGATATTCACTTTGGCTTGACCTAGCGCCGGGCCGATCGGCGGCGCAGGATTCGCCTTGCCGCCGGCGATAGTTAGCTTAAGTTGTCGAACAAGTTTTTTTGCCATAATGGTTTAAATTACAATAACCAAGATACAATAACCAAACAATTCCCAATAATCAAGCTCCAATCTACAAATCATAGTTTGGTTATTGAAGTTTGAGATTTATCTGGAACTTGTTTCTTGCCCGCCCGACTGAACGATATCAGTCGTTCGGGCGGGGTGTTTGGTTATTTTGAATTAGATTTTTCTGATTTGTAGAAAATCTAATTCAACTGGTGTTTCTCGTCCAAACATTGAAACGAGCACTTTGACCTTGCCGCGATCCGCGTCAACTTCGTTCACTTTGCCTTCTAAATCCTTGAAAGGTCCGTCAACGATGGTGATCGCGTCATCAACATCAAGATCGACGGTGTGAACAATTTTGTCCGCGTTCATACGCTTGAAGAGCACGTCTACTTCGCCTTTTTCAAGCGGCACTGGGTACACTCCGGAGCCGACGAAGCCAGTCACCCGCGGAGTGTTTCGAACCACATACCACGAATCGTCGGTCACAATCATATTGACCAGTACATAGCCGGGATAAATTTTTTCCTCCTCTTCCACCCGTTTGCCGCCTTTGACTTTTATCTTTTTCTCCGTTGGCACAAGCACTTCAAAAATCTTGTCCTCCATACCAAGTGATTCGATGCGCTGTTTTAAGTTACGCGCCACCGCGTTCTCATAACCGGCATAGGTATGGATTGCATACCAATTTTTCTCTTTTTCAAGCTTCTGTTTCGACATTGTGAAAAATTAGGAGATAAATTTCGTAAGCAATTCTTGAATGCCAAGTGAAAAAAGAAAATCAAAAAAGCCAAGAAATGCCGCTGTCAAAAGCGACACAATAATAACGATAACGGTGTAGGTCATCGCTTGTTTGCGAGTCGGCCACGAGACATGCTTAAGCTCACCTCGTGTTTCTTTGATGTATTCTGAAACTGTCATGGGTATAAATTATATTATTGTTCCCCTTATTAAAAAAGGCCTACTGGCCAGTTTTACGAATCCATAGTACACCTTTTGTAACTGTTGTCAACGAGAGTGGACGCTAGGATTATCAGAACCCCGAGGTTGAACCTTGGATCCGGAGAAAGGTTCAACCTCGGGGTTCTAGACCTTCCAAAAAACCCGACTGGAGAATCGCGCCAGATAATAAAGAGCGAGAAAGAAAATAGAACATGTACTAATAATCCTTTACTGCAAGGTTGTGCTACAAGGTCGAACCTTGTAATCTTTAGCGAATTTCGTAAGTAATCGTCACATTCGAGACAATTTTATTCTCCCCAGTTGGAATCTCGGGCGTTGGAGCAACCCCGCCGCCACGACCATCCACATATGCTGCTTCCGCTTTCATGTAGTAGATCGGTGGATAATTTCCTGATTCAGAGAAGCTCACGATTCGAACGAGCCTCACTCCAAGATCACGCGAGAGCACTTCCGCCTTTTCTCTGGCATCATCAATTGCTTTCTTTCTAGCTTCCGCCTTGAGAGCGTCTTCATCGTCAATCGAGAAAGATAAACCGCTTAAATTCGAAACTTCAAAGGAGCCAAGACTAGCGAGAATAGACCCTGCATCGGCGACTTTTCGGATTTTAACCTCTACCGTGTGCGTAACTGTGTAGCCGACAATAACTTGATTGACTGGGTACGGCGGATAGATGTACTCTCCGCCGACTGCCTTCGGTTCATTTTGGTATTCATACTTCGGATAGACGCTGTAATTGATTGTCTTTATGTCTTTTGCGTCAATACCGCTTCCTTTAAGAGAAGCGATGATTGCGTTCATTCTCTCGGTTACTTTTGTCTGCGCGGCCGGAACCTCTTTGGCTTCTTCTGTAATATCAAAAGTAATGTTGGCGGTATCTGGCACGGAGACTACTTCCCCTTCGCCAGAAACACTAATGACGTTCTCGGGGGAATAATCACGCCCGATTGAACCTGATAATTTAAATTCATTGATTGTCTTCGCCAAAAGAAAAAGAGAAAGTATAACTGTAACAAGTAAAATCCCCTTCCCGACGGGACCATTTTGACCAGACGTCCATTTGCCTTCCATGTTTGTTTGTTCCATATTTTTATTAATAAATTAAATAATCAAAATCAAAAAAGATACACCCAACTATTATGCTATGAAAAATTAAAAAAGACTACGCTTGATTGGCCTCGATAAGATCGAGTAGGTTCTCAAAGAGTGAGGCGACGGTCATTGGGCCTACCCCGCCCGGCGTGGGCGAAATCGCCGAAACGACTCCTTTAACCTCTTCAAAATAGACATCACCGACAAGCATCCGTCCGCCAATTTCTTCTTCAAGCTTACTGCCGGGGGCTTCGTTAATCCCAACATCAACCACAACCTGCCCTTCTCTAAAAAAATTCCGCGTAAAGAAACGTGGCTTTCCAATTGCCACGATGACAATGTCGGCTGTTTTTGTTATATCGTCCAGATTGGTTGTCTTGCTGTGGCAGATCGTTACCGTCGCGTCTCTATTTAAAAGAGCGAGCGCAATCGGCTTACCAACCAAGGCCGAACGGCCAACCACGACAACTCGTTTCCCTGAAACAGAGATGTTGTATGCGTCGAGAAGCGCCAAAACTCCTCTCGCGGTTGCCGGCAGAAGCGTTTTTTTGTTTCCTTCCAAAAGCCGCTTCACATGATATGACGTCAAAGCGTCCGCATCCTTACGAGGAGAAATCGTGTCGAGAAGCTCGCTCGAATCGAGACTTGGAGGAAGCGGAAGCTGAAGAATAACTCCATGGACACTTTTGTCATTATTTAATGACTGAATAAGCATTTTGATTTCCTCTATTTTCACCTCTTTAGGAAGGGCGTGGTGGACGACCGAAACGCCGATTTTTTCTCCAAGTAGTTTTTTCTGGCGCACATAGGTATTCGAATCGGATAAATTTCCAATCTGAATAATAGCCAAAGACGCCGCAAAAGAAAGGGCTTTGACGCGCTCCACTAGCCGCTCTTTCATTTTCTCCTGAATTGGTTTTCCAAAAAGAATAGTAGCCATAACAAAAAGCACTATACCATAGAGAAGTTGATTATGTCTTTCAAACTCTCAAAAATGTCAAGGTTAAACCTTGACATGATACCATCGTAAATCTCGCTCATTTTTGGGTTATAATAACCCCATGAGCGACAAAGAAACACAAAAACATTGCATTCCCTGTGAATTAAAAACCAAACCCTACAAAGGCAACGAGATTACTTTTCGGCTGATGGGGCTTCCAGGCTGGCACGCGGTTGACGAGCATCATATCATCAAACGATGGAGTCTTATTGATTTCAAAAGCGCGTTGGCGTTTGTAAATAAAATTGGGGAGATTGCCGAAGCGGAAGGCCACCATCCCGATATTTCTCTTTCATGGGGACGAGTTGAAGTTACCCTTTTTACTCATTCGATAGACGGCCTATCCGAAAATGATTTTATTATGGCAGAGTTAATAGAGGGGGTAGGAAAATAGCTGCAAAAGCTACCAAAGTTTTAAGAGGAGAAAAATAAAATATTACCAAGGACTAACCTTGGGGATAAATGAACGAATATGTTCAGACGGGCTTCCGAAGCTTCACGAGCTTTGTTCCTATGTCAAGGTTAAACCTTGACATTAAAACAGGAAAAAATAAATAAAAAGGGACCCTCTCCTGAAATCGAGAGGGTCTTGAGTGGCCGGCCAAAGCCGGTTTCGCCGTCGTTTTATTCCATTTAACTATGGCGAACACTGATCAACATGATTTTCTTCATATTTTCTTAGCCTAAAGATCGCCGACTCGAGAGACCTCCACACGGAGTTGCTCGGAGTGACCCCAGGCCACATTTATAATATCAAAGGTACCTTGAAAATACAACAAGCGTGGACTATTACTAAAAACTAACCTTTGGGATAAAAAACTTTAAGATAAGAAAAGTGTCCCTAAGGTCGAACCTTTCTCCAGATCCAAGGTTCAACCTTGGAAAATTTCTTTTTTATCTTTTGTTTTTCTTAAAGCTAATGGAGCTTCGGCAGCTTTTGAAGCTCTCCTACTCGTACCTCAAGGCATCGATCGGATTCTTGCGTGCCGCTTGGCGGGCGGGATACAAACCAAACACAATACCAGTGACTGAAGAAACCAAAACCGCGGAGACGACTGCTGAAAATGGTAGGGCAAAAAACCATGTCGTCGCGACAATCTTTACCAAAATAACGTACACCAAACTGACCAAAAGCGCTCCGAATAAAATACCAACTACTCCCCCAACAAAGGTGAGCATGATAGATTCGAAAAGAAATTGAATGAGAATGTCGCGGTTGGTTGCGCCAAGCGCTTTACGGAGGCCGATTTCTTTTGTTCGCTCAACCACCGAGACAAGCATGATGTTCATGATGCCAATACCTCCAACAATAAGAGAGATCGAAGCGATGGCGCCGAGAAAAATCGTCATAATCGTAGTTATATTTCCAAGCAAAGACAGCGCGTCTTCTTGGGTGTTGACGGTAAAATCGTCTTTGTCCGGATCCGTAATGCGATGGTTTTGTCGGAGAATTGAAATCACCCGAGATTTGGCGAAATCGATGGTGTAGGCGTCCGCCGCCTCGACATTGACCACGCTGTAATAATCCATGCCAAGAAGTTGTTTTTGAGCGACAGTAACCGGAATAATAATTAAATTATCCTGATCAACTCCGAAAGGGCCGAGACCTTTTTTATCAAGCAGTCCCACAATCTTAAACGTAATATTTCTAAGCCGAACAGTTTTTCCGACCGGATCTTTCCCCCCAAAGAGCGTCGTCGCCAACTTCTCACCGATGACCGCGACATGAGCATAGGAATCAACATCTGTGTCAGTAAAAAAACTGCCTTTCTTAAGCGCGAAATTGCGAATTTGGAAAAAGTCTTCGGTGGTACCTTCAAAGGTAACCGTTGTGTCGTTGTTCTCAAAAACCACCTTGGCCTGACCACGCACTTCCGGCGCGGCTCTCGCAATTGACGGCTCGCGTTTGAAACTTTCAACATCTTGTTTCACCAACGTTTTAATAATCACACCTTGAACAGAGGCGGGTGAAGAAAACTTGGAACCCTTGGTCGCACCCGGGATAACAAAAATGAGATTTGAGCCGACTCCCTGCACTTGATCTAAAATAAGTTTCTGCGCGGAACTGCCGATCGACACAAGCAAAATGACCGAAGTAATACCAATGACAATACCGAGCATGGTTAAAAGCGAGCGCACTTTGGCGTGCAATAATCCTTTAAAAGCAGTTTTGAAAGCATCGTGAAATTTCATCAGAATGAGCTTAAATTTTCAATTTTTAATTTAAAATTTTCAATGAATTTCCAATGTTTAAATTTTCAAAATTGAGACATCTCGGGCTTTGATTGAAAATTGCAAAATTTTAAATTGAAAATTATTTCAGTAGTCCCGCGTGCTGATGTCTCTCCCTAATCGGTTCATCCACTTCTATTTCTCCATCTTTGAGCCTGATCAGTCTTCGCCCGAACTCTGCTGTATAGGTCTCGTGGGTTACCAAAATGATAGTCTTACCGTTATTGTTTAGCACCTCAAGAATTTCCATGACTTGCACGCCTGAATGCGAATCAAGGTTCCCCGTAGGTTCATCGGCAAAAATAATATCCGGATCATTAACGAGCGCGCGAGCGATAGCAACCCGCTGTTTCTGGCCACCGGAGAGACGCCCCGCGGTAGTGTTAATCTTTTCGGAAAGCCCGACGGCGGCGACCGCTTTTTCAATTACGCTTTGTCGCTTTGAAATATCCATGTCTGAATACAAAAGCGGCAATTCAATATTTTCATACACCGTTGATGTGCCGAGCAGATTGAACGCCTGAAACACAAAGCCCATCTCTTTGTTTCTAATTCTGGCCAATTCAATATCCGACAAATCGCTCATCTTACGCCCAGAAAAAGTATACTGGCCGCCGGTCGGCCGATCGAGAAAACTTAAAATGTGGAGCAAGGTGGATTTACCGGAACCAGAAGGACCCATGATCGACACAAACTCACCTTTTTTAATCTTGCACGAAACGCCACGAAGAGCGTCTGTCTTAACTTCGCCTTCCTCGTAGGTTTTCCAGAGTTTGTCTAGACTAATCATTTCGTTTTGAGTCCGACCAAAAGCACTTGATCTCCCTCTTTTAGACCTGCGGTAATTTCAACCTTCCCTTCCGCTCCCCGAAGTCCAAGCGTTACCGGCACTTCCACCTCTTTGCCGTTTATGATTTGTTTTACAAAAGTGCCTTCGTCGTTTTCTATAATCGCAACATCGGGAAGAGTTAAAACATTTTGTTTTTCCGCGGTTTTAATTTGGACATTAGCCGTCAATCCGCTCTTCATAGGCCTCGTCTCGCCGATAAACCGAATGGTTACCTTAAAATTAACCACACCGTCAATAATAGTTTCCGCGGGATCAACTAAGGCAACAACACCGCCAAAAATTTCACCCGAATAAGCGTCGATAGTAATCGAAACAATGTCACCAACCTTAACACGGCCAATATCAACTTCAGGTACATTCGCTTCAATTTCATACGCGCCTTCGCTCATGATAGTGACTACAATTTCTCCAGCAGGAGTGATCTCGCCGACATGCGGACCAATTTTTGTGACTACACCGGCAAGTGGCGCGCGAATGGTCATTTTTGCAAATTGCACCTCGTAATTAAACACTTTGGCCGAGGCCTGCTCCACCGCGGCTTCCTCGGCGGCAATTTCTTCAGGACTGCTACCGGCGAGCGAGAGCGCCAGTTGCTGTTTAGCAAGAGTAAGCGCAGACTCTTCGCCCCGAACAGCCGACTCTGCGGACAAAAGATTCGAGGAAGCCGTGCCAACATTCGTTCGCGCGGCGACGATATCAGCCTTCCATCCATCAATGGTGTTTTGGCTCACGGTCGGACTTGGAGAAAGAGCGTTAACTACTCGAGACAGATCGTTTAGAAAAAATCCGATAAGAGAAAGTGTCTCCTTTGAAAGAAAAATCATGGAGGTGATATTTGAAACGGTGAGCGTTGGAAGGGGTGCTTCGAAGTCAGATAATTTTTTCTCTAGAATTACCCGGCCGTTGATCAAACTATTTTTTAGTTCAGGGTTATACACAAAAAAGTTAAGCTCCGGATTAGCACTACGAGGATTGCTAAAAAATTGATCGGCTTTATTCCTAACGGCATCGTCTGCTTTTGAATAGGCGTCCCTCACGCTTTCCACCAACGCTTGCTTGGAATCTTGGAGTGCTGTTTCTCCATTTCGAACTTTTACTTCTTCGACGGCAATTTCTTCAAGCCGAGTCCCTCGCCGAAGTTCGGAAAATTTTGCTTCCGCGGCCTTAAGAGAAGCTTTTGCTTCAAGAAAACCGGCATACGTCTCTTCACTGTCTTGACGAACCAATTCTTCCCCCGCCGCGACTCTCTTTCCAACAACCGTTCGAATTGCCGCGACCTTGCCCGTTTTTTCAAAAGCTAACTCGACTTCCTCAAGAGCTTTAACTTGACCGGTCAAAGTTACCACTTCCGAAACAGAGGAGCGGGAAACAGCGACAAGAGAAGCTTGATCGCCACCCTTTTTGGCAAACAGAGTGCCCAAAATGCCACCGGCCAAAAGGCCTATTCCAGCAAGAGAAATAAGGACTTTTTTAGAATAAACAGCCATAATCTGAATTAAAATGCCCCGAGAGTATAACACAAAAAATCGACTTCGCTAGGGGAACCCTTGCCTTGACCAAAAAGGCTGTGTTACACTTTAAAGTGGCAGTTCCTACAGCTTTTGGGAATTGCTGCTTCTGACCAGAGTGCGGTTCCACGATGGAACCACACGAGTCCTGCCAACTGTTTTGGCAGGATTTTTTATCTCTTACGATATATCGTAAGAGATAAATTTTCTATCTTCAATTCTACGTTGCAAAACTTCGGACAACCTCCTCTTAAGACTCTCAAAAACTAGCGAATGAGTTCCGAAACCCTCCACTATAAAACCGGTTGAGTGAGATTCCAACAAGCGCCAAAATAAGAGCGGCGAGATCCATTCCCCGATACAAAGGAATCGGTTTTGTGGTAACAACAATGGCTGTTCCTCCGCCGCCGCCAAACAACTGGTTGGGACCTCCGAAGTCAACCGGGAATGTGGGCGTGAGTGGCGGGAAATTTGAATTCAAATTTTTCAAATCATTTTCGTTTGTCACTTCAACTACTGGAGGTTTTATAATTCGATCGATGGTGGTGGTTGCTGGGGCTTCTTCTATCTCTTCTGGCGGCTCAACTATAATCGGGATCTCCGGAATCTGGTCTGGCGCGAGAATAATAATAGAACTCGTCGCGATATTTGAATCGGCGTTATTGCCGTAAAAGGGATTCAGGATAGGGCTCCGGCCGACAGCTTTGACTTGCGCGAAGTTTGTATAGCGGCCCGGTGGCGCATCGGGATTAAAAAACGTGCCATAATTTACTGTAATTTCCTCGTCCGGCAAAATGGTGCCAAGATCAAAATTTTCTTGTCCAACCACCTCCCCCGCCTCATTTTTGAGAACATCTTCCAGGACGGCATGATAAGCTGGCCCGCCTCTGTTTTCAATCGTAATTGTGTACCCGACCGTGGACGAAGCGTTCACGCCAAACGGCGCGTTATTAAGTTTTTTAACGGAAAGAGCGGCCTCGGGCGTGAAGTTAACCGTCACGCCATCCTGCGCCAAAATATTACTGTGTACTAAAAGACTGGCGTAATCCGCGTTATCAGCTGTATCGCCATCCGGTTCATATGAATAAACCCTGGCTTGATTCGCAACGTTTGTATTGCCATATTGCGCGTCGCGGCTGATTTGCGCGCTATATGTAAATTCTTTGACCGCGCCAGCCGGAATCCCCCCCAAATCGAACCTGTCAGGGTCGGTTCCCGCCAAAGTTGATCCGGCTTGGAAACCCCTGAAAGAAACAAGTCTGCTATTAAAACGATTCTCCAAAATGACATTGGACGCATCGGCGTCACCCCTGTTTGCTATCGTAAATTTGTAGTCAACTGAGGAACCGGGCTCCACTCCTTCCGGCTTCGCCATAATTTCCGTACCCACCCAAAGATCCGGCCGGCCGAAAGCGACATTACCCGACCAATTACCGAAAATATTAAAAACAGCCAAAATCCAGTTTCTGCCAAAAATATTTGTGTTCGCAAGATTAACAATGTTGGCCGCGGCGTAAGCGTCACCAGTCGCAACCGCGGCGCCGGAATCGCCTTTGGCCTTGTTAGCGCCGGTTAAAGCGTACACCGTGACATTATTTTTTATGCTGGCATCATTTTTGTTTGTAACGGAAATGCTTGCCCCGCTATCACTATTGTTACTTTCACTCCCATCCGTCCCGCCAGAAATCTGTTGGTTAGCGGTATCTTCATCGTACATAATCTGCAAACCTTCCTCGGTTTCCTGCCAAGACATGCCGGGGGGAGCACTGAAAACGTTCCCTGTCCAATTACCAAAAACTCGAAAAACAACAAGAAAAGAATCGGAACCGAAAAAATTTTTATTAACGCTGTTTACCACGTTGCTAGACGACACAGCTTCTCCCGTGTGAATCGAGGCGCCACCTCCTTCGGTTTCTGCTCCATTTCCGCCAGTGTCGGAAACAACACCCACTCCATTTTCCACATTGGCGCTGTTTTCACTACCAACTGAAACGGAAGACCCGCCGCCATTGCTATTTTGGTTAAGAGACGGTGCCGCCGGATTGAAAAATTTGCTCCAATACTCTTTGCCCGGCAAAACCAAATCTCCGCCCCAGTCGCCTAGATTATTGAAGGCGACGACCATGTAGCTTGAATTGGTGATATTGGTATTAGCAATATTGACCAAGTTGACTCCAGCAAAAGCCTCGCCGGTATCTATAAAAGCATTGTCGCCCTCCGCCCCATTACTGCCGGTTGAAGCCCTGGCAATAATATTGTTTGTGACTGAAGCGGTGGAAGATGAATTTAAATTAACGGAAGATGGAAAGAAAGCGCAATTCCCGCCACAAGGAATGGTCGGGTTGGAGTTCCCGGACATAAGAGGACGCGTATCAATTGTCCCAACTTCGCCGAATAAACCGTTAAGCAAGAGGATAAAACCTTGCGAATTAAAAATAGTAGTATTGACAACATTCGCGATGTTGACAGTCGACACCGCGTTGCCGGTTGAAACGGTTGCGTCGCCGCTATTCGAAGTGGCGCTGTTGTCGCCAGTTGAAGCCGTACCCGAAGCGTTATTTAAGACTTCGGCTTCGTTTAGAATATCGGCGCTTACCGTTGTCGGCGTCGTGGTCGCGGAAGATTCCGAATTTTGCGCTTGCCCTTGTTCGCTTGCCGGAAGCGACTCGCCCGAAGTTTGCTCGGGAGTAGTCGAGGGGTTGGTTGCGGTGGTATTAACCACATTCACCGCATCCGTGACCGAAACGGCGTCGCCGGTTGTAATTGTAGCATCGCCGCTTGGACTAGAAGAATTCTCGACTGGGGAGGTAGTCGTGGACGCGGAACTCGTTGGATCTTCAGCAAAAACAAAACTAGCCGGCGTTGTCGCCAAAAGCATTGAAAACATGAGTATTCCCGACAGTTTTTTCTTGAAATTTTTCACGCTTCTTAAATAAAATTAACTACTCGCTGTAGACTTGAGATGTCTACAGCTTTATCGATCATCAGCGCCTGAAAATTGAAAAGATATTTTTAAGGAAGTCTCGAATCGCTTCCTGGATGTTCCTGCCAAACTCCTCTCTGCCAGCAATAGCCGTATCGGCGGATGTCGCTTCTACCAAAACGTCCGGGCTGGAAGTCGTGGCGAAAGTATCGCGAGTGTCAACATCATCGGTATCATCTGTATCATCATCTTTGTCGCCCCAAAACGGCCAGAATTTTGAAAACCAACTGCCTTTTTCTTTAATCCGCGTTTCTTCTCCACTATTTTCATCTTCATCAGAAGTCGACGTAGCTACGCTAGACGTACCGCTATGGACCTCCACCTTGATCTTCGTTCTAACCGTTCCGCTGGTATTTTCAAATTCCTTTTCGACGTCCGCTTCGCCTTCGTATGAATCATAAACGTCCTCTACGACCTCGCCGTTCACTTCCGTCTTAACTCGCACTTCCGCTTTGGCGGAACCGCCTGTTATAGAGCCAGCATCTTTACCGATGGAAGTTGACGGTCTGCCAATTTGCGCCGCGTCATCACCAGAAATGTTTTGACCGCCGGAATTGGCCGAGATGGATATGTCATTGGTAATAGAAACGCCTCCGCTTCCGTCATTAAATACGGAAACTTCTGAAGATTCTTCAAGGTTCAACCTTGAAGACAACTGCGAAAAGTCCTCTCTCGCCGAAACAAAATCGGCTGTGAAAAGAGCTATTCCAAGCAAACCTATGAAAAATATCGTTCGTCGAAAACCCATAATGTAATCGAGGGGGCAACTCTCCAATGTCCCTCGCCACCGAGCTCCTGTCACAAGCAGAAGCTCGATTCGCGAAGAGAGAAACTTATGAAAAAATAAGAAAGTCAAATTTCAGAGAAGTTTCTCAACTTCAAACACCGTTATTAGATCTTGCGAACGCGAATAACGGTCGAGTTGACAACACTGCCAACACTTGAGGTCGCCTTAGCTTCGCCTGCCGTGACCGTACCGCCATTACCACCATCGGAATCAGTGGTGCCGCCACCGGTCGTGTTGTTATCGTCCTTGTTACCGTTGATGTTGCCACTGTCCTTCACTTTGGTCGTAGCGCTGCCGCCGTCTGTTGAATTCAAACCGGTGTCAGCCAACGTACCCACCTCATTCACAACAGTGGTGTTCTTATTCTTCACACGAACATCAATATCACCCTTGCAACCGCACTCGGTCTTGACCTTAATGTCGGTTGAATTAACATCGTTCCACACGGTTGAATCTGCCTTAGCTTTGCCTGTCGTGACCGTACCGCCATTACCACCATCGGAATCAGTGGTGCCGCCACCGGTCGTGTTGTTATCGTCCTTGTTGCCGTTGATGTTTCCGCTATTCTTTACCTTAGTGGTTGCGCTACCGCCGTCGGCAGTATTACCGCCAGTGTATGCGCCCGTGGAGACACCATTTACAACAGTGGTGCCGCTATTCTTCACGTAAACATCAATGTCAGATGCCCAGTGAGAAGCAAAAGCTGGCGAAGCCGCAACAAACATCGCGGCCGCCGCAATTCCTGCAATAACTTTATTCATAATTTTTCTTTCTTATGTCTATTAATGATTCATTCCTTCCTCCGTCCCTTAAGGGAATACGGAACAAGAAAATGATGTATCGACCATGGGACTTTTTTGAAGTCCAGACCTCAACCATTTTCCTCCACAAAAGAAAAGCCCGCACTTTTTTAAAGCCTGCGGATACACACTCTTCTGTAAGATAAGGAATAAAAGGTCTTTGGCTGAAGTCTGAACTTACTTTTTCCGTAAACAAAAAACCACCCTCGCGGCGACGCGTTTTGGTGGTTCTACATGAAAAATTTTGTTTGGGAAACGTATTTCATCAGTCTTCCCTTTCATTTTGGTTTCCCCACAAAATGAAAGATATTTTAGGCTACAAATACAATTGTATAACGCCTAGATTTTATGTCAACAATTTTTAACATGTTTTTCTTTTATGATATACTGAAAGTGGCTTGTCAAACTTTTGCGGCCAACATAGTAATAACTTCTATAAACAAAAAACCCGAGAAGGGACGCTAACCTGGGAAACTGGCCCTATAGGGGCAAGTGGTTTGGCGTCCCTTCTCGGGTTTTTTATAATACGGAGAACTTTTTAAGTAGGCCTTGATTCTAGGCGTCAAAAATGGTTTGTCAACCATTTTTTGAAAAAATCATTTCCAAAACACCAAGAAAAACTATTTTCTTGGAAGAAAGCTTATTTAAAAACGAACCCTAGAAACGTTTTTTAAAAAGAAAGATACTCCACTGCCAGAGGATATAACAAAAAAATGAAGAAAAAAGACCGAGGAGAAAACCACCGAGAATGTCGCTCGCAAAATGAACATTGAGATACACACGGCTTGCCCCAATTAACAAAGGGATTAAGAAACAAAGAAAAAGAAGCAACTTTCTGATTTTTGAAGAAGACACGTTTTGAAAAAAAATGAACCAGATCGAGAAAAAGAAGGCCGTACTTGATGTCGCGTGGCCGCTTGGGAAACTAAAACCACCCTCCGGAACAAAAGATGCAAGCGGTCTCTCTATCAGGAGGCCATTTTTCAAGAGCGCAGTTAGAAGATATGACAAAAAAATGGCCGCAGCAAAAAAAACTGCCGCGCTGTATCTTTTTTTACTAAACAAATAGGCAATAACGAACAGAGAAAAAATAATAATTGATGTGGTACTGCCAAGAAAAGTGAAAAAGAGCATAATGTTACTTAACGGCGGAAACCATAAAGAAGGCGCCACGAAGGAGATAAAATGGTCTGCCACGGTAAGCGGCCCATCACTCGTCACCAAAAAAACGAGACCTGCGAAAACCGCAAGAACAAGTGCGTCAAAAAAAACGAGGGTGGTAAAATTTCTCCTCTCCATTGACTTAAATCTCTACGTGATGGTGACCTTGCCCTTGGCGGTTTTTTTCTTCGAGCTGTTTTTGGAGTTCAGCAACTTCCCTATTACTCCTCTCATTCTCTCCATGAAGATGTTTTAAATTTTCTTCTTCTTTCTGTAACGCCCTTTGTTTCTTTTCAAACTGAGACTTTACTTCCTGGGTTTCAGTCCGCAGCCGCTCCACCTCCGCGGATTGTTTATGCAAATTTCTCTCCTGCTCCGCTATCTCTCTTTTAAGATGTTCGATAGCGGAAGTTATATTTGAGTTCATAGATTTATATTACTCTAATAATAATTAATACGAAAACTTTTCAAAGTGGATAAAACGTCGCTCAACTCCGAGTTCGCGAAGTATTCCGCGAACCGCGTCCATCATGGGCTTCGGGCCGCAGATGTATATTTCGCGTTCTTTGAAATCCGGAACGAGCCGAACAATCTTTTCTTTATCAATACGACCTCTTTGAAGTGGCGGCAAAACCTCGGTAGAAGCTTCAGAAATTGGGAAATACTGCCGGATTGGAAGACTCGCAAGCTCGCTTTGAAGTGGAATGTCTTTCGCCGACGAGTTGGCATAAAAAAGCACTGCATCTTTCTTTTCCTGCCCCAACGTCTCTGCAAGGGCTCGAAGCGGTGTGATGCCAATGCCGCCAGCAATAAGGAAAAATTTCTGTTTCACCGCCTGATCCAAAGTAAAAATACCAAGCGGTCCGTCAATAATAACCTTAGCGCCAGCTTTGAGGTTTCCTAACTTTGAAGTAAAGTCCCCCAAACTTTTGACACTAACCCGAAGGCCACGGCCATTTGGCGCGGCGGAAAAGGAAAACGGGTGGGTAAACCAAAAACCTTTCCGTAAAAAAGTGAAGTTGGCGTACTGGCCAGATTTGAAACGGAATTCCTCCATGCGTCTCCCTGTTATGTAAATAGAAACGACCTCATCGCTTTCAACCACGACTTTTTCTACTGTAAACCGATGTTTGTAAAAAAGGTAGAGCGGCCGGAGAAACCGGAAAGCGATGAGGAGACCGAATATCAAGAAATTTAGCGCGAGCCAGTAATAAAGAGCTACGCCCTCCGAGACATCACCCAATTCTATTTGGTGCCCAAAAACCAACCCAATGGCAACGTACATGAGAAGATGAGTAAAATACCAGGTTTCGTATCGAAGCGCGCGCCGAATGGGCGCGATGGAAATGAAAATGATAAACAGAAAAATAAGAAAGGCTATAAAAGCATTGCGTACGTGTTCATAATCGGTGAAAAAAGTCATGAATTGTGACAGAAACCCAACATGATTCAACGCGCCAAAACCAAGGATAAGCATGAGCGGGTGTCCCACGATAAAAATGGTCAGCGAGTAACCAAGCCAGCGGTGCACGATATTCATGCGATCAAAACCAAAAATCCGCTCAACGGAGGCGACTCTGCCAATAAGCACGAGCTGGATCAAAATGGCATATTCCGCTAGAAGGCCGAACAATTTCCCAAAAGCAATCAAAAGGCTTCCCTTCGGTGCCGCTCCCCCAAATGAGGCGCTAGACCCCTGCCACCAGAAAAAGAATATGACAAAAAGGTTCACGAAAAAGAGCGCGCCGAGCACCAACCAGCCTTTGTTTTGTTTGGTGAGGGAATGGGTCATGAACATAATCAGTATACTACATTGCCTCGGCCAAAACAGAAAAATCCCCTATCAGGGGGATTTTTCTGTAAGCGTTCTAACCTTTCTTAGGCAATCTTAGTGCCACAACCCGGGCACGTACCATCTTCTTTCGGCGTCACTTCCATGTTGCATTTTGTGCAAAGCACTTTAGCTCCTCCTGCCGGTGTATGATCTGTAGTCATATTTTTTACTAAATTGATAAGTGAAACTTTCCGTCACAAGTTAGTATAGCACATCAAACATCAAAAAGCTCTACTTTCTGTGAAAAATATCTGGGAACGACATAAACTGCAAAAAAAGAAATGGGGTGAGCTCTGGTGCTCACCCCATAGTGGATTCGATTATGCTATGGTTGGAGATGTGTCTTCCCTTCACCTTCGTACATACCTTTGATGCCACGATATTGAGTCTCGTAGGCCGTAGCCGCGATGACGCAATCAAGAAGGTCAAACGCCTTTCTTTTTTCCATTAGTTCGGCATTCTTCAAGAGAATTCCAACGTAAGACCCGCAAGTCTCAACCCTTGCAATGTATTCCTCCTGGTCTTCGGTCTCTTCGGTGATCTTCCGAACTTCAGCGCGTATTTGCTCAAAAGACCGCGCAATGTAAAAGACCTCGCGACACCATAGGACGTTAACCCTGTGGGTCGCTGTGATATTTCGAGCCTGTGGTAACTCGACCCTGCGCCAGAGAACGCAAGGAGTTCTTTTAATTAAAACATGAGCTTTTGGTTGGTTACCTCACATCTGAGCGACCTAAAATCTTGAATCCGTCAATAATGGCTTCACACAAAAAATCTTCCAATTGGCTCTGATCCTCTTTAGTCTGAGCTTTATAGAGATATGTATAATAAAGCTGTTTTTGCTCTTGACGGATGATTGCCGGAGTAAAATTTGCACTAAGTAACATTGCGTTCATAAGCAAACGACCGACACGACCGTTACCATCCCCGAATGGATGAATCTGTTCAAATTTACTATGTACGCCGGCAGACAAAGCAATAATATCTTTGGTTTTTGGAGTTATGCGAGCCATAACTTCTGGTACAAGTTTAGGAACGCTCATATAATTTGCAGTAGGCAAATTAACACCGGTGATTCTGACTCCGTGACTGCGATAAACACCAGCATCTGGACGAACACCGTTCATAAGGATGCTGTGGAGTTTAAGTACCAGAGTTTCATCAACTTTTTCTTTCTTGGCGACGTGATCAAATAAGTAATTCAAAGCTGTCTGATGGTTTTTTGCCTCTAGTTGCTCTGTCAGACTTTTATTTGGTAAAGCGGCATTATCAAAAAGAATCGCGGCCGTATCCAGTTCGGTAAGAGTACTACCCTCAATGCTGTTGCTGTGATAGGTGAGCTTCAAAATAAATTGATCACGGATATCCGGATTAGCTAAAATTTCATTTATAACACTTTTATGTTCTCCTGATTTTTGCCGGAGAGCCTGTTTCTTTGCTGTTAGTTGATTAGAAGGGATTGTTTTTTGCCCAGTCACTTCCAAAAAGAGCTCGTCAATGGAAGCCTGCATTTTTGGTCTGGGACTAGATCTACCGGTCCACCAGCTGTTGAAAGCTGCAAAAGACACGCCGAATTTTTCAGCGAGCTTGGTTTGGGTTAGCCCCAACATTCTTTGAATTACTTCTAGTTTTTGACGTATAGTCATAGATATCTTACTTTATGAGCTAATAAACATTATGTTAACAAACTTTATAAAGTTAGTCAAAATACTCAAACTTTATAAAGTTTGAGTATTGCTTGTACAGCCTTTCATCCTTGAAGCAAAACTTCGAAGTAGTATCGGACCCAATAAAGACCGGCCATGAGTTAGCTAATTTTTATTATAATATGTTACGTTGGGGTGACTATCGGGAGTTGAACCCGAACTAAAAGCTCCACAGGCTTCTGTGCTACCGCTACACCATAGTCACCATGTATTCTGAATAATTTTGTCTACATTGTGCCTCTTTACCTTATCACACCACGCAAAATGAGCGCAATTACTTCCCATACAAATTTGAGTGCGTATACACATCAACAAATCGCACTGTGTCGATATCTACGAACTCGTACACCGCGCGAAGATCTCCGCCGATATTAATACTCCAAAAACCAGCGTACTCGCCGATCAATGGGTGATTATCAAGAAGTGGGTGAAAAGAATTCTGCTCAAACAAAAGTAGTCGTGCATCACACCTTTCTCGCTCACCAGCACGAAGTTTTTTGTATTGCTTCTTGAAGGAAGAATGGAATATGACCACTAATTTACGCATGTAAATATTTGATCGCTTCTTTCATGGAAACAAACGCTGGAGAGAGATTTTGTCCGGCTTCAACGTCGGCAACAATCTTGCCGAGTCGACGTTCAAGCTTTTTGCTCATTTTACGCGGCACGGCAAAAACAATCCGGCGATCTTCAATAAAACGCTGAAGATTAGCATTAACCACAATTGAAAGCGGCAAACCAAGCTCGGCCGCCACTTTTTGGGCTTTTTGCTTCACCTCTTTGTCTACTTTTACATTTAAAACAGTTTTCATAACCGAAGTATATACAACGGTTATGTGGTCGTCAACGTGCTATTTGTAGTTAGGCGCGTGCTCAACAATGCCCACTTTGTGATTTGAGAGGCGAGCGAGGGCGTAGAGAATACTTGATAGACGATTAAGAAAAGCGAGGGTGTGTTCAGAAAGCGTGACTTCCCCACTCTCAACTGCTTGAATAACCCGCCGTTCGGCTTTCCTCGCAAGTGTACGCGAAACATCAAAAAGCGCGGCTTGCTCGGAGCCACCAGAAATAAAAAAGGTTTTAATCGGCGGGAGTTCTTGTTCAATCTCATCAATAAGCATTTCAAGTTCTTTAACCTTAAATTCTTCAATTTTTTTAGGCGCGCCGGCGAGTTCCGCTTGAACAATAAACAAATTTTCCTGTATGAGGTGCACTATGTCCCGAAAAAGCATACCGTCTTCGCCAATTCGAAAGGCCCATTCCGCCGCCGAGACTTTGCACAAACCGAGAAATGAATTGAGTTCATCCATGGCGCCAAGAGCTTCTGTTTGACACGAAGCTTTAGAGATTCGCTCTCCGGGAAGCGAATTAAATACTTTAGTGGTGCCACTGTCCCCTTTGCGTGTATAAAGCATAAAGAATAGCTTCCTAGCGCCTGCCCGACTGAATACAGTCATTCCAGGCGGGCTTCGGAAGCTTCATAATCTGCAAAAGCTTTTAGATGAGAGAAGAAAGTTCAGACCCCTCCTTATCTTTTAAGCTCTCGAAGCTAGTGCAGCTTTTGAAGCTACTGTAGCTCCAAGCTATTTTTAGAGATTACTCCTCCAAAAGTAAATTGCAAGAAGAATTTTCTCTCTGATACCTTCCACCTCACCCTTACTTAGCCGGATGGGATTTTTGGTAGCGACTGGAAAAATTGACACCCTCGGCAGGATTCGAACCCGCAAGTCCTCATTAGATATAGAGGCAGTTTATCCGTTAGCTTACGAGGGCAAGATAAAGAAACGCGCAAGGGCGTTGAACAATCTTTATTTTCTTTTCCTCGTAAGCGAAAACATAATTGTATATTAGCAAAAACAGATAAGCCCTGCAATGCAAATACTATGAGTCAAAATTGGTTCTGATTTCGCACCTCCTCCTCGGCGAAAAAACCCTCCGTCCCGCCGAAGGCGGGAATCCGAATTCGTTTGGAAAATCAGACGAAACAGCGTGGGCGTGCCTTCGGCACGCCCACTCCTTGGTTGGTTCTCAACCGTTGAGTTCCTTATTGGTGTCTGTAATTATACACTTTGCGCGAACTTTTTTCGAGCGGAAACTGAACGGATGAATCAGCCCCGCCACCGCCTCGCAGAGCCTCGGCGGACACCAAAGAAAAATGTTCCTTACTTTTCGGATTTGCGCGCGACCAATTTCTTCTAAAAAGGAAAGGACATTTTTCTTTGGTGCTCTGCCCTAGAAGCTTCTGGGCAGGTGGCGGGACTAATGCGGACTCGGTTTTACGAAAACTATTTTTTGGGGAAAGGATTTCGCAAAACTTCGGCTGATTTGTTTTTGAATTTGGATGTCGCAAATGGAAAAGGAGGGGATTGGGGAGGAATCCTCCGCTTGCTCCGCTGTTTTCTTTTGGCGAATTTCGGGCGGGATTATTTGTAAAGACATCAGTTAATAATCCAGTGACTTATCCTAGGATTTTTCTGTACAATGCAAGCGTTTTTTCAATCATCGTGTCAGACCTAAATTGCTTTGCAGTTTCTCTGATGGCTAATGCTAAACGATGTCTCAAAGCTGTGTCGTTTAGTAAAAGTTTTATTTTTTCTTCAGCTTCTTCGATAGTATGAACAATAAAACCATTTTCACCATTACGAATAATTTCTGGAGCCACGCCTACGGAAAAACTTATCGGTACCAGTCCTTGCGACATCACTTCAATCAAACTGAGTGAAAATCCTTCATAGCGCGATGTCAACAACGCAATTCCTCCGGCATACTTATTTAACAAGGGAGGAATACTATCTTTAACCGCGTTTGCAACAATGGAGTGATTAGGAATATTGTTTTTCATCCATTGCACAAGCTTTTTATTTCTCGACATTACCACCGAAAACTTTTTAACTTCGGGAAATCGCTCAAAGAGCCAAATGAGCCGATCAACACCCTTGAGTTTTAGCGTGAATGGGTCTTCTCCAATTCGGCCAAGAAAAACCAGAGTCGGCTCACTCTTTGGATTATTGTTTGACGCTTCAAACCAATAATCCTCAATTGCATTATGAATAACTTCAATTTTTTCAGCCGCAACCCCGACACTTATTAGATCCTTTTTTACTATATCAGATGTGGCAATAACATAATCAGCGTGCTCAGCGGCATACTGCTCAATGGAAGCGATATCGTTGAGCGGTCGGCGTGTTTTTATGCTAAGTTCGCGAATCACTCCTAATTGTTTTAAACGAATAAAAATATCGCTACACCCGTTTTCTAAATGATTTGTTTTCGGTACGGCTTTCAAAAAACCAATGGTGGTTGAACCGAAATGCGACACTACTGGTTTGGAAAAACGAAGAAAGGCAAGCGGAGTATAGGTTGTTCCTTGAATAATATCGTGACGCAATATTTCCTCGCGTTTTTCCAATAATGAATAAAAAAAGAGGATATTGTTAATGCCCTTAAAATGAATTGGGGTGTCTGTAAGTAAAAATTGCGGATAAAAGTTGTTTACCTCCGTTCCTTTTTCCCGCAATTTACAGGCGATAAGGTCGTTAATGAAATGCGCGCCGGTACCTATTTTTTTGTCGCTATGGATAAATGCTATTTTCATATTTGCGCTAATATCTTTCTCCGGTAAAAAAATTTGCGTATTTCTTCAACTAAGATAATTGATGAGGCAATTGGAATAATAATAAGCCATTCCAAAAGCGAGAGTGGTGTGGTGTGCAGGATTTTCTGCAAAAATGGCGTATGGAGCGCGAAAAGTTGTAGAAATATAACTATCACTGTGGCGCCGACTAGAAACTTATTAGAAAACGGATTCATCTGAAAAATAGATTTGCTTTCGGATCTGCAATTCCACACATTGAACCATTGGAACATCGCAAGCGTTGTGAGAGAAATTGTCAAAGCTTTGGTAAGGTTAGTTTCAAAGTACCCTTTGAAAAGATAGAGTGTTCCAATGGCCATCGGTAATGCCATCAAGAACATCCTTTGCGCCATAAGTCCATCCACAATCCATTTTTTAGGTCGCTCAAATTTTCCTTGCAGGAGTTCTTGTTCTTTTGGTTCCATAGCGAGGGCAACATCAAGGAAGCCGTCAGTAACAAAATTAAGCCAGATGATTTGAGCGGCGAGAAGGGGCAGTGGGTATCCTAAAACAAGCGCACCCGCGATAACCAACACCTCACCCACACTTGTGGAAAAAAGATAAAGAATGACTTTTTTAATTGTCTTATAAATACCTCTGCCTTCTTCAGCGGCTGAAACTATACTTGCAAAATTATCATCGAGAAGCACTATATCCGAAGCTTCTTTTGCCACCTCGGTTCCAATTTTCCCCATTGCCACACCAAGGTCGGCGGCAACAAGAGACGGCGCGTCATTCACGCCGTCTCCGGTCATTGCTACGATTTCACCTCGTTTGCGATAAGCCTGAATTATGCGAAGTTTGTGATCCGGCGTAACCCGGGCAAAGACGCTTGTGTGGGCGAGTTTTTTCGATAGCTCATCATCGGACATTTTATCGATTTCTTCCCCAGTAAGGACACTGTCGCCTTCACGCCAAATATCCGCCTCTTTCGCAATTGCCTGCGCCGTGAGACGATGATCGCCCGTAATCATTACCACGCGCATATCCGCCGCTCTTACTCTCTGCATTGCTTCTTTAACTTCTGGACGAAGCGCGTCACTCATACCAAAAAAACCAACAAAAGTGAGCGGTGGTATTACATTCCCATCAACGCTCCGCTCAGTATCTGGATTTATGGCATAGGCAACTACCCGAAAACCTCCCTGCGCAAGATTATGGAAAACTGATTCTAATTCTTTTTTCTTTTCTCCGTTCAGAGTTTCGGTTTCATTTTTGTGCCAGATATTTCTACAAAGCTCAAGCACTTTCTCCGGTGCGCCAACAATAGTAAGGAAATTTTTGCCGTCAACCGCTCGAATTGTAGCGTGATACTTTTTTTGATAGTCAAACGGCATTTCAAAAATTTTCGGTGTTTCCTGCTCCAGCACTTCGTGGCGAAATCCAATCTTTTCAGAGAGCACCAACATCGCCGCCTCGGTTGGATCGCCCGCAATCTTCCAAGTACTGGTTTCTTCCAAAAAAGACAGTCGCGCGTTGGCACAGAATGCCGCAATTCTTCCGCTAAAAAGTAAATCAGTATGGTTTAAGGGATCAATAGTTTTACCATCAAAAGTTGCTTCGCCTTTTGGCTCGTATCCATTACCCGTGATGTCAAAAATTTTTCCATCCACATACACGCGCTGAATGACCATCTCGTTTCTAGTGAGCGTTCCGGTTTTGTCCACAGCAATAATTTTTGTTTGCCCCAATGCTTCCACTGCCTGCAACCGCTTCACCAATACATTACGTTTCGACATTCTCTGAACGCCAGTTGCCAAAACTAAAGTCATTACAATTGGAAGCCCCTCCGGAATTATAGAAACCGAAAGTGCCACCGCCGTGGTGAACATTTCTTTGAGGGATTTACCAGAAAGAACGCCAAGAACAATTAGCGAGGTGCTGATGACGGCTACTGTAACGATAATAACGCGAGAGAGATAACGAATATTGGTTTTTAGAGGAATCTCGGTATCAATCGAGGAGATTTTTTGCGCAATTTTTCCAATTTCTGTTGCGAGTCCGGTAGCCACAACAACCGCAGTACCATTTCCACTCAAAATGTTTGTCCCTTTGAATACCATATTTTTCTGATCCGCCACTGGCAGATTGTCGGCTGGTACTGCTGTATTGGTTTTAGTCACTGGTTCTGATTCTCCAGTAAGACTTGCTTCGTCAACTCTCAGGGTATTGGAGAAAATGATTCGTGCATCAGCCGACACTTTTTCTCCTTCCTGTAATATGATAATATCCCCGGGCATTACCTCGGTATCTAAGACGATAAGTTCTTTTCCATCTCGCAATACAGTTGCCGAAGTTTCGGCAAACTTTTTTAAAGCAAGTAGTGTGTTTTGCGCCTTGCCTTCCTGAATTGTGCCCACAATCGCATTAAAAAGAAGCACCGCAAAGATAATCGAAGCATCAATAACTTCTCCCATCGCAAAAACAATACCCGCCGCAGCAAAGAGAATATAAATCAACGGACTTTGAAATTGTCTGAAGAAAATAAGGAGTAAGCCATCCACCTTACCTTCGGGAAGTTTATTGAGTCCATATTTTTGAAACCGTTCGGTCGCTTCTTCTTTTGTTAGGCCGTGCTCACGCGAATCGAGCGCACCAAGAACCTCGGGGACTGTTTTTGTATGCCATGAAATTTGTTGCATTATTGCCATAGGATTACTTAATCAAGTCTTCAATTGCGACATTAAGAGCTTTCGCGATTTTGCTCACCACAAAGACAGATGGCTTTTTAATAACACTTGTTTCAATCTTGGTAAGTGTTGTATAAGCCACATCCGCCTTACGAGCAAAATCGTCTTGCGAAAGCCCTAATTTTTGTCGCAATTTCCTTATTTTTTGTCCTAGTTGATTACTTTCCATATATTGATAACATATAATTGTTGCTTATTTTCGGACACAGTATTATACTAACAGATATGAGAACTTTTTTCAATTTTATCGTTACAAATAATCCCGCCCGAAATTCGCCAAAAGAAAACAGCGGAGCAAGCGGAGGATTCCTCCCCAATCCCCTCCTTTTCCATTTGCGACATCCAAATTCAAAAACAAATCAGCCGAAGTTTTGCGAAATCCTTTCCCCAAAAAATAGTTTTGCCAAAACTTTGTCCGCATTGAAGCCCCGCCACACTGCCCGAATACTTGGAGGGCAGAACCCCAAAAAGAAAAATGTCCTTTCCTTTTTAGAAGAAATTGGTCGCGCGCAAATCCGAAAAGCGGAGAACATTTTTTTGCGGGACACGCGAGCGGAGCGAGCGGTGGTGGGGCGATTCATTCAGCGATTTTGAAAATAGGTGCGAGTTTGGTACAATAGAGACACCAGAACAGAACTCAAAGGTTTTTTTGAAGCAGAAATGCGGGACGCGCGAAGCGCGTCCCAAGGATTCCCGCCGAATTCCCCCAACGAATTCAGAATTTTTGGCGCGCTTGCGCGCACTGTTTTTTCGCCAAGAAGCAGGTGCGAAATCAGAAGCAATTTTGACTCATAGTATTTGCTTAATACAAAAAGATTTTTTATTACTATGAAAAATAATATGGAAAATAAAAAATTCTTTTTGTATGCTCGCAAGTCAACCGATGTCGAAGACAAGCAGGTTTTATCAATTGACGCGCAACTCACCGAATTGCGGGAGTATGCCTTGCGTGAAGGTATCAGTATTTCCGCCGAAATTATAGAAAAACAATCTGCCAAAGTTCCAGGTCGTCCGTTATTTAATAAGATGATGAAAGAAATTGAAACTTTCGGCGGAAACATCCTTGCATGGAATCCCGATCGTCTCGCCCGCAATTCGGTAGATGGTGGACAGATTATTTATCTCCTCGACACAGGGAAACTTGCGAGCCTGAAATTTCCTACTTTTTGGTGTGATAACACTGGTCAGGGTAAATTTATGTTAAATATGGCTTTCGGTCAAAGCAAATACTATGTAGATTCTCTTTCCGAAAATACGAAACGCGGACTTCGCCAAAAAGTACGCATGGGAATATTTCCAAGCCAAGCGCCCATGGGATATTTGAATGATAGTAGAACAAAAACGATTGTAGTTGAAAAGAAAAAATCTCGTATCGTGCGCTTGGCTTTTGAGAAATACACGAAAGGTAATATGCGACTGGAAGATGTCTCAAACTTTTTGGCGAAATCCGGCGTTACCACTAGAACCGGAAAGAGAATCTCCAAAACCAAGGCGTCTTTTATCCTCTCCAATCCATTTTACATAGGTTTGTTTAAGTATGGTGGTGAAATCCACGAAGGAAAGCACGAGCCAATCATTTCAAAGAAACTTTTTGATGAAGCACAGGAAATGTTGAAGTTTCGTGGTCAGCCTGAACGTAAACCTCAAAACGAACCTCAACCATATTGTGGACTCATTTCCTGTGCTTCTTGCGGAATGATGATAACTGCTGAAAACAAAACGAAGCGACAGAAAAATGGCAATGTTCATTACTATGTTTATTATCGTTGCACAAAAAAATCTAAAGTAATGAGGTGTAAAGAAATGTCGCTTCGTTCTGAAAAACTAGATGAGCAGTTATCATCTCTAATCAAAAAAGTTTCTTTACCCAAAGACTGGGCGGAGGAATTGAATCGTCTTGCTTTGCAAGACTACAAAAACTCCACCCCGTCTTTGACTGCTTGTGTGGAAGAAAAAAAGAAAAAGATTTCTTCTTTGTCGGAAAAGTTAGAGCGACTTCTTACTGGGTATCTTGACCAAGTAATTGACCAACCAGACTACTGTTTACAAAAAGCTAAACTGCTTTCCGAAAAGAAGTCGCTCGAAGAAGAAATCTTTAACTTTTCACACAAGCAGAATGATTGGCTCGCACCTTTCCAAAACTGGCTAAAAGACGCACAATCATTGGACAAAATTGCTTCTGATTCAGACCTTTTTGCGAAAAAGGTCTGTGCCAAAGAAATCTTTGGCTCGCACCTGCTTCTTGGCGAAAAAACAATCCGTCCCGCCGAAGGCGGGAATCCGA
>Ga0209542_10001624_pt1 | contig 52215 bp, 55 predicted proteins | sample RifCSPhighO2_01_FD_184028 | JGI IMG/M metagenome (GOLD analysis project Ga0209542, IMG submission 184028) | Soil microbial communities from Rifle, Colorado - Rifle CSP2_plank highO2_0.1 (SPAdes) (version 2) | ecosystem: Environmental > Terrestrial > Deep subsurface > Rock core/Sediment ... | reverse complement strand
ATCTAATCTGCCCGCCTACTTAGAACGAACACTTGAATCCGACAGCATGTTGTTTGTTTTTTTGCCCGATCTTCCCAGCAACTTTAAAGAAATAATTCGTGAGACGGCGTTAGCGCTTGAGGAGAGTATTCAGAGCTTTCTTGCCGCAATAAGTACGGGCGTGTTTTCATTTGGCTCTGCGCTTTTTGGCGGCGCGTTTTCGTTCGTGCTTTTGGTTGTTATTTCTTTTTATCTATCCGTGCAGGAACACGGCATTGAAAATTTTTTGCGCATCGTGACTCCTTTGGAGCACGAGGTATATATTTTGGATTTGTGGGGGCGCGCTCAGCGCAAGATCGGACGGTGGCTGCAAGGGCAAATTTTGCTCGGTGTTTTGATCGGTATTATGGTTTTTTTGATGCTCACGATTTTAAATGTAAAGCACGCGGCGTTGCTTGCGATACTCTCTGCACTATTTGAACTTATTCCGGTTTTCGGACCTATTATGGCAGCAATTCCGGCAATTGCTATTGCCGCGCTCCAAAGCCCGCTGTTGGGTTTGATGGTGGCTGGGCTTTATGTGCTGGTGCAGCAAATTGAAAACCATTTAATCTATCCTCTGGTGGTGCGCAAGACCGTTGGCGTCCCGCCGCTTTTGGCCATTCTTTCTTTGGTTGTTGGCATAAAACTCGGAGGGCTTTTTGGCGCTCTTCTTTCTGTTCCCATTGCTGCTGTATTGATTGAGGTTCTCAATGACGTTTCCGCCAAAAAATATCCTAAGTCCTCATGAGCGAGAAGCGCGACAAATTCTATATTACGACGTCTATCCCATATCTTAACGGGGCGCCGCATTTGGGGCATGCGCTTGAGTATGTGCAGGCGGATGCGATTGCGCGCTATCAGCGCTTGCGGGGGAAAGACGTCTTTTTTTTGACTGGCTCTGATGAACACGGCGCCAAGATCGTGCGCGCCGCAGAGGCCGCGAGCAAAAACCCAAATGACTTTGTTGATGGGCAACTGGTGATGTTTGAAAATCTTTTACGTGCGCTCGATATTTCACACGATGGCTTTGTTCGTACTTCTGACTGGCAACGACACGGGATTGGAGCGCAGAAGTTATGGCAGAAGATTGCTAACGCGGATGATATATATCGCGGTCGCTATCAAGGGCTTTATTGCGTAGGGCACGAAGCATTCGTTACAGAAAAAGATCTTGTAGGCGGGTTGTGTCGAGATCATCAGAAAGCCCCCGAGCGTATTGATGAGGAAAATTATTTATTCCGACTCTCCAGGTACGTATCCGTAATTCGTAAAGCAATTGAGGATGGGGATTTTGTTATATTGCCGGAATCACGCAGGAATGAAGCGCTCGCAATGCTTGAGAGCGCGCCGGACGTGAGTTTTTCTCGGCCATCTCGCGATATCTCGTGGGGTATCCCTGTGCCGGGAGACACAACGCAAACGATGTACGTTTGGTGCGATGCGCTTGCGAATTATTTAACGGGGATCGGGTATGGTCAAGACCAGCAATCGGCAAGCAATATGCGTTTCTGGCCTGCCGATCTTCACGTTATTGGAAAAGACGTTTTACGTTTTCATGCAATTATTTGGCCCGCCATGCTACTCTCGGCTGGGCTTCCACTGCCGCGGCAGGTTTTTGTGCATGGTTGGGTACATGTTGCGGGCGGGAAAATGTCAAAAAGCATCGGAAACGTTGTTGATCCCGCTAAACTTATTGCGGAGTACGGCGCTGATGCGCTGCGCTTTTATTTGTTGCACGAAATTCCAACATTCGCGGATGGGAATTATACGGCCGAGCGTTTTGCCGCGGTCTATAATGGTTTGCTTGTCAAAGGAATTGGCAACGTATTAAGTAGGACACTGAAAATGATAAACACCATCGGCATTATTACGCGCCCGCCCGAAGAAGCGCTTCTGCGTTATCCGTTTCGATTTTCGCTTCGCGCAGTAAGTGCCGCTTCATCGGAAGCGGCGCTGGAAAGGAAAGCGCCGTCATTTTTTGTTGATCAAAATATTATGCCGGAATATCACGAATCAATGTCGCGCTTCGATGTGAATAGCGCAATTCGTATCGTATGGGGCCTGTTTCATGCGCTGGATCAGCATATTGAAGAATATAAAATCTATAAGGCGCTTAAAGAAAAGCCCGAAGAGGCAAAAATTATGCTCTGGAACATTGCCTACGCGCTCGCGCACGCCGGATGGATGCTCAAACCATTTTTGCCCGAAACCGCCGAAAAAATGCTCAAAGCGCTTGACGTTGAAGGTATTGCGCAAGGCGAATGGAAAGAATTCCGCGCTGGCGAAATGGTGCATTTGTTTTCAAAAAAATAAAAAAGCGCCGATTCACCGGCGCATCATGAGTTATGTTTACGCCAAAACTTATTGATATTCACGCGCATGTGAATTTTAACGCGTTTAAGGACGATTCCGACACAGTGATTCGCCGCGCGCTTGATAGTGGAATAGGAATGATTTTGGTGGGGTCGCAAATTGACACCTCGCGAAGAGCCGTGGAGTTTGCAAATAAATATCCAGATGGCGTGTATGCAACAATCGGGCTTCATCCGATTCACCTTGTTGAAGGATATTGGGATCATCAAGAAATCGGCGCGCCGCAAGGAATGATGTTAAGTGGGTTTAAATCCAGAAAAGAAGAATTTCATTACGATGCCTATAAAGATTTAGGACACGATAGAAAGGTGGTTGCAGTTGGGGAGTGCGGATTGGATTATTTTCGCGTTGCTTCAAACGAAGAAATAAAAAAGCTCCAGCAAGAGACGTTTCGTGCGCACATTCATCTGGCGCAAGAACTTCTTAAACCGCTTATGGTGCATTGCCGCCCCAGTGGACTTGTACATGGAAAACAACCAGCCGGCACGTCACTTACAGATGCCTACGATGATGTTTTAAAAATTCTCATCGAAGAAAAAGCCGGTGATATCAGCGGCGATATTCATTTTTTCGCAAGCGATTGGGAGATTGCCAAGAAATTTTTGGATTTCGGATTTTGTCTTTCATTTACAGGTGTTATAACGTTTGCGCATCAATACAATGAGGTTATAAAAAATATGCCGCTTGACCGCATCATGATTGAAACGGACTCTCCGTATGTCGCGCCGGTTCCCTATCGCGGCAAGCGCAATGAGCCACTATACGTTGCCGAAGTTGCCAAGCGCATTGCCGAAATAAAAGGATTGTCTTACGATGAAATTGCGCGCGCGACTACGGAGAACGCACAAAGATTGTTTAAATTTTATTATCGCCATGAAATATAATCATCGTAGAATTGAAAAAAAATGGCAGAAAGAATGGGCCAGGCGCGGCATTTACAAGACAAAAGAAAATCACAAAAAGCCCAAGTGCTATGTGCTTGATATGTTTCCGTATCCGTCCGGCGAAGGGCTGCATGTAGGGCATCCGAAGGGATATATTGCCACCGATATTTATTCGCGGTTTAAAACAATGAACGGCTTTTCCATTCTTCACCCGATGGGGTGGGATGCGTTTGGATTGCCCGCAGAAAATTTTGCGATTAAACACAAGGTTCATCCCAGAATTGCCGTAGAAAAAAATATCAAACGCTTCAAAGAACAACTTTCAATCCTTGGATTTAATTATGATTGGAGTCGTGAAATCAATACTACGGATCCCTCGTATTACCAATGGACGCAGTGGATTTTTTTACAACTTTTTAAAAAAGGACTTGCATACGAGGCGTACGAACCGATCAACTGGTGCCCCTCGTGCCAAACAGGGCTTGCGAACGAGGACTTGGATGGCAATCAATGCGAGCGTTGCGGAACGGTTGTTGAAAAACGCCAGATGCGGCAATGGATGCTGCGCATTACGAAATATGCCGATCGGCTCTTAAAGGACCTAAAAAAGCTTGATTGGCCCGAGTCCATTAAAGAAGCTCAGCGTAATTGGATTGGTCGCTCCGAAGGAGCAGAGATTGATTTTCCAATTCGCCATGCACAATTTTCAATAAAAGTTTTTACCACGCGGCCGGATACGCTTTTCGGCGCAACGTATATGGTGCTAGCGCCGGAGCACAAAATGGTAGAAAAACTTAAATCTCAAATTTCAAACATCAAAGAAGTCGAAAGCTACATCAAAAAAGCAAAATCAAAAACCGAATTGGAGCGCCAACAGAGCGAAAAAGACAAGACAGGCGTTGAATTGAAGGGTATCCGAGCAATCAATCCTGCGACAAAAGAGGAAATTCCCATTTTCATCGCGGATTATGTTTTGGTGCACTATGGGGTTGGCGCCATTATGGCGGTACCCGCGCACGACGAACGCGATTTTACATTTGCTAAAAAATTCGGATTGCCAATTCTGGAAGTTATTCGCCTCGATAGTGCTGATGAGAATTCTCTATTACCATACACTGGCGACGGTATTTTGATCAATTCCGAAAAATTCGACGGCATGTGTTCAGAAGATGCCAAGCGCGCGATTACGGAATTTGTCGGAGGAAAAATAGCGGTACAATACAAATTGCGTGACTGGGTTTTTTCTCGCCAGCGCTATTGGGGAGAGCCGATACCGCTTGTACACTGTGCGCAATGCGGCATTGCGCCTATCCCCGAAAAGGATTTACCGATTCTGCTTCCGGAAGTGAAACGTTATACGCCAACAGGAACGGGGGAATCTCCTTTAGCCGGCATTGCCAAATGGGTACATACCAAATGTCCAAAATGCAAAGGCGTGGCAGAGCGCGAGACCAACACGATGCCACAATGGGCCGGGTCTTCGTGGTACTATCTTCGCTATATTGATCCAAAAAATAAAAAAACACTTGTTGATAAGAAAAAAGGACAATATTGGTTGCCGGTAGATATGTATGTAGGGGGCGCAGAGCATGCAACGCGGCATTTGATATATGCGCGTTTTTGGCACAAATTTCTTTTTGATATTGGCGCCGCCCATTATCCAGAGCCATTTAAAAAATTGCAGCACGTTGGACTTATTGCGGGAGAAGATGGACAAAAAATGAGCAAGCGCTATGGCAACGTGGTAAACCCCGATGATATGGTAAAAAAAGTTGGCGCAGATGCCCTGCGGCTCTATGAAATGTTTATGGGGCCGTTTGATCAATCGGTTGCATGGAACGTCGAAGGAATTCTGGGTCCGCGAAGATTTTTGGATAGAGTGTGGAAGTTTGCACAAAAATTTGAAGGAGCTACTTCAAAGAAAAAATACTATGTTTCAATTGGGGGTACAAAACTTATTACAACGGAGGAAAATACCAAGCTTGTTCGCCGAATCACTCATAAAACCATTAAAAAAGTAGGCCAAGATATAAATGAGTTTCATTTTAATACCGCCATTTCTTCTTTGATGGTTTTATTGAATGAATTTGAGAGTTATGCGCTCTCGGGTGAATTATTTCGTTCAGAGTTTTTTATGTTTCTTAAACTTCTTGCCCCTTTCGCTCCACACTTGACCGAAGAAATCTGGAAGAATGTTCTCAAAAATAAAAAATCAATTCACCTTGAATTGTGGCCAACATTTAATCCTAAACTTTTGGAAGAAACAACATTTGAATTGATCGTGCAAGTCAATGGTAAAATGCGTGATAAAATTAATGCGCCGATTGATATTTCTCAGAAAGACGCAGAGGAATTGACATTTTCGCGCGAAAAAGTTAAGAATATACTCGGAACCAATCAACCGCGCAAGGTGATTTTTGTCCCTCGTCGGTTGATAAATATCGTTCTCTGAGAGGCGCATGAGTGCCCGCCTTTTCTTTTTGTGCGCGAGGTGCTAGGGTTGGGATGGATTTGAAAAGAGGCAAAAGTGTTGCAACAACAACAGCCGAGCAAGGACTGGCTTACAGTGCCAAACATGATTACACTATTTCGGATTGCCGGTATCCCCGTATTATTTATGCTGTTAATGCAGGAGCATTACCATGTTGCGCTTGCGTGGTTTTTGGTGCTGGTATTATCTGATGGATTAGACGGGTGGACCGCCCGCCGTTTTCACTGGGTGAGCGAGGTTGGAATTACTCTTGATCCGTTTGCCGACAAAGTGCTTGTGGTGCCGCTTTTGTGGTATTTTTGGGTGCATGATATTTTCAGCGACGAGCGCGGGTTTGTCTTTGTTTTGATGCTTACACTGCGAGAAATTCTCGTGACCATTTTTCGTGTTGTTGCTGGGCGTTATGGCGTTCAGACGCCAGCGCAATTTTTTGGAAAAGTGAAAGGAATTTTTGAATACGCCGCGATCGCTCTGATTATTGCCGGTTATTATGATTCTGGCGAAATAATGCTTGGATGGGCAGTACTTTTTGCCATCATTTCGCTCGTTCAATATATTTTTACTATTGATTTTCTTTTTAACGCGGTGGTTTCTGCGCTCGCCAAGATATATCGTTATACGCACCGTGTAACGTGTAAAAGGTTATTCTTTTCGTGAATAACCTTTTTTTTATTAACAACCGACGATCGCCACATGTTGATATTTTATAAAAAGCTTATTCGCCAAGCTTGCGCAAATGAGCAAAAAGACGCACAATACATCACATGAAAGACAAAGAAATCTTGCAGCTTATCAAGCAAGAAGAGCGGCGGCAGGAGCGCGTCATTAATCTGATTGCATCGGAAAATTTTGTGTCGCGCGACGTGTTGGAAGCGCTCGGATCGGTGTTTACCAATAAATACGCCGAAGGATATCCGGGCAAACGCTACTATGGCGGCAACGAGGTAGTTGATACGCTCGAGCGGCTCACACACGATCGGGCGCTGAAGCTTTTCGGACTTTCCTCAAAAAAATGGGATGTGAATGTCCAGCCATACTCCGGGTCTCCGGCAAATATGGCGGTGTATTTGGCATTGGTACCTATTGGGTGGAAAATTATGGGAATGTCGCTTGCTATGGGCGGGCACTTAACGCACGGGCACAGGGTGAGCGCGACAGGAAAGCTCTGGAAGCAAGTTCCCTGCGGCGTAGATAGAAAAACAGAGACACTCGACTATAATGAATTATTGCGTATTGCAAAAAAAGAAAAACCGAAATTGATTGTTGCGGGATATACTGCGTACTCACGAATTATTGATTTTAAAAAGTTTCGCCAAATTGCAGACGCATGCAAAGCATATTTAATGGTAGATATGTCGCATGTTGCCGGTTTGGTAGCCGGCAGAGCATATCCATCGCCATTTAAATATGCCGAGGTTGTAACAACCACAACGCATAAGACACTCCGCGGCCCACGCGCCGCGCTTATTTTCGCAGCGAAGCGTAGATCCAGCGCAACCTCTGGCGAAGTGGGATTTATTCATGAAGCAATTAATCGTTCTGTTTTTCCGGGTCTTCAGGGCGGACCACATATGAATACAATTGCGGGAGTTGCTGTAGCTTTACAAGAAGCAACGACGCCCGCATTTCGGAAATATGCGAAGCAAGTAATAAAAAATTCGCGCGCGCTCGCAAAGGAATTCCAAAGACGTGGCTGGCGGATTGTTTCCGGCGGAACCGATTCGCATTTGTTTTTGGTGGACACCATGAGCCGCGGCATTTCGGGAAAGGAAGCACAAGAACGTCTTGAGCGTGCCGGCATCATTGTCAACAAAAATACCATTCCTTTTGACCAGCGATCCCCGTTTGATCCTTCCGGCATTCGCATCGGCACCGCTGCAATCACGACGCGAGGAATGAAAGAGCGAGACATGAAAAAAATCGCGGAGAAGATTGACAACGTCTTGATAGAATAATTTTCTTTTTGTTTAATTGCGCTATGCTTACCATATGATAATTGACGGGAAAAAATTGGCGGAGGAAATTAAAATCTCACTTGCCAAGGATATTTCGAAATTAGGCAAGAAGCTCCGGCTTGCGGTTGTTCGGGTTGGCAAAAACCTTGTTACTGAAAAATTTTTGGAGCAAAAAAAGAAATTTGGGGAAGCGGTTTGCATTGATGTTCGCATGTATTCATTGCCAGAAAACATTTCCACCAACGCATTGCGCAAAAAACTTGCCGAAATAGTGCACATCAAACAAAACTCCTATATTATTGTACAGTTGCCATTGCCAAAACAAGTACATGCGCAATATATTTTAGATGGTATTGTGCCCGAAAAAGACCCCGACATGCTTTCCTCCAAAAGCGTCGGGGCTTTCGCGGCCGGGCGTTCACCGATCGTGCCGCCGATCGTCGGGGCGGTTAAGCATATTTTTGAAAAATATGAAGTGGCGTTACGCAGGAAACATGCGGTAGTAGTAGGAGCCGGTCGACTGGTTGGTAAGCCGCTTGCACTTTGGCTTCTTCGGCAAAGTTGTGTGCTTACTATCCTTGATGAACACGCGCCCAACGTTGATCGTTGGACACAAATGGCCGATGTGGTAATTTCTGGAACCGGTGTGCCCGGTTTAATCAAACCAGAGATGGTAAAAGACGGCGCTGTCGTGATAGATTGCGGTACCGCAGAATCCCGCGAAGACGGGCGGTTGGTGGGGGATGTTAATCCGGCTGTTGCCGCAAAAACATCGCTTTTTGCCACCGTGCCCGGAGGCATTGGTCCGCTCACCGTCGCGATGCTGTTTTCCAACATTGTTACATTAGCGAAGAAAATAAAACACTTATGAATCCTTTTGATTATTCTTTCTTCCAACGACTCAATGGCTTTGCCGGCGCAAGCGCGATCGCGGACGCAATCATTATTTTTTGCGCCACGTATTTGATTTTTTTTCTTGTTGGTGGAACACTGGTGATGGTTTGGCGCACGAGGCATTATGAGCGCGTTTTGCGTGTTCTGCATATCTTGGGGAGCATGGCGCTGGGCGAAGCGCTGGTGTTCGGTTCTCATTTTCTTTACAACAGGCCTCGGCCGTTTGATATGTTTGATTTACCCAATCAGCTTTTGTATCATTCCGCAGGCAATGCATTTCCTTCTGGGCACGCAACGGTGGCTTTCGCCATCGCCACGGCGGTATTTTTATGGAACCGAACATGGGGAAGCGTCCTTTATGCCGCAGCGCTTGTCGTTGGCATTTCACGCATTATCGGCGGCGTTCACTGGCCTACGGACATTCTCGCGGGCGCGCTTGTTGGCGCGTGGAGCGCGGGGATGATATACGCGATTTTATGGCGCAAGAGATAGCGCCCCGATACCATTACCAAATATAATTGAGATATGCCGCCAATAACACGAAACATAAAAATTGCAGCAATAATTTTTCTTGCGGTGAGCGCCGTAGGTTTTCTTGACGCAACCTATCTTACTGTAGAGCACTATCGCGGGGGCATTCCTCCTTGCGCTATCCTCGGGTGTGAAATTGTGCTCACAAGCGCTCAAAGCAGAATCGCGGGCGTTCCGGTTGCGCTTTTCGGCTCGCTGTATTATTTAACACTTTTGATTTTTTCTTTTGCATATTTGGATAGCGAGAAGAAATCCATTATCCGATTAGCGTCGTACTGCACTGTTGTTGGGTTTGTTGCATCTATTTATTTTGTGTACCTCCAGCTTTTCGTGATCAAAGAAATATGTCAGTATTGTATGATATCTGCCGGTACTTCAACAATTCTTTTTGTGCTCGGCATATATATTTTTACCAAGACAAGACAATAATGCGCCGAAGTGGCGGAATTGGCAGGAAATTTGGCCAGGTGGCGAAATTGGCAGACGCGATGGACTCAAAATCCATTGATCGCAAGATCGTGAGGGTTCAACTCCCTCCCTGGCCATAAAATTAAATTATATGGGCGCATAGCTCAATTGGCAGAGCGCTTCGTTTACACCGAAGAGGTTCTAGGTTCAAGTCCTAGTGCGCCCACTAGATAGACGATACGACGCTATTCATTCTTCACTTTCAGTTTTTGCGTTCGCGTTTTATCAAGTTTTGGCAAACGCACCGTAAGCAAACCGTGTTTTATCGTTGCTTCCGAGTTATCCACATCTACTTCTTGCGGTAGAAGGATTGTTCTACTGAATGCCCCCCAAAAAAGTTCTTGGTAAAAATAATCGGTTGAAGAAATGGTATTGGCATTAGCACGTTTCCCGCGAATGGTAACCATTTCGTGGGAAATCGAAACATCTACATCGTCCGGCTTTATCCCGCCGATAATGGTTTGAATAATTATTTCACTCGGCGTTTGCCACATATCAACGGTTAATTGCCCCTCCTCATCGGCAAGCAGTGCTGCCGGCGCGCTCGTGTCCTGATTTCCTTTTGGTGTTATATGACGCTCTGCAGAAGCGGCAGGTGTCCCCGTTAATCGCTCAAAAAATGATCGCTTTTCCATAATATCGTTAGTATACCACAGCGCCGAAAGGCGCAAAAGAATAAAAGTGCATATCTACATTTTTATTTCATCGCATTGGGCGCGCAGATGCTTTGCGCGCTCAAAGAGCAAAAGCGCTATTATAGTGCCCACTATTACCATAAGTGTTGCGTATGATTGGTAGGCAACATTATCAAGACCGGCAAGAACAAAGAAATTATATATCGCGTGTATTGCGGTCGCCGCACCAAGTGCAAAAACGGCATAGGCAATGTGCTTGCTGCGTTTACAAAACGAAAACGCGAAGCTCGTGCCAATAATTGCGCCGGTGGACGCATGGATAAGCACCGCGTTTGCGAAACGAAAAGCGCTAATCGCGAATATTTCTTGCATGTTGCCGGTTGCTTGTGAGACAAAAAGCGCGTTTTCGAGCGCTGCAAAGCCGAGGGCTGCAGTCATTACATAGATCATCGCATCTACCGGCTCATCGAAATATTTGCTGCGAAGCGCGGTTAGGAGAGCCGCGCTGAACTTGGCAAGTTCTTCAATGAGCGCAAAGCCGATAATCGCGACAGCGCGTATCAAAGGAGAGTATGTTTGGTAAGAGGGTTGCACGGCAAGGGACTCGGAGAACGATATATATCCGCGATCTATCACAAACAAAATCCACGCCGCAATTGACTGCGCAACAAATGCTACCAGCACCATTGCCATGCCTGCGAGAAACACGGTCGCAATTTCTTTGCGCGGTTCCGGATGCACGTCTTCTTTGAGCCAAAACCATAGCCATAGCAAGGGCGTGGCAAATCCGAGTGTGGCAACCACAGTAATAGAAAGCGAAAGAGACATAGGTTTTAGTTAGAGGGCCATTTTTCGACCATTAACATTTTTTTGCCGCGATACATTTCCTGCCAGATGGTCTCGGTAATGAATGGCATGAAGGGATGGAGAAGTTTTAAAGAATTTTCCAGAATATATTTTATTAACCATGCAGAAGAAAGTTTGGCCAATGGTTGTGCTCTTGAAAACACTTCTTTGGATTCTTCAATGATTTCGTCCGCAAAATTATGCCACACGTAATGATAAATCTTTTCGGCGGCTAGATAAAATCTATATTCTTCCATGTCTTTTGTTATTTCCTTAGTAAATTCATTAAATTTATCTAGGTCTTTTTTGTCTTTTGGTGTTAATTTTTCTGGTTGCTGATTTGTATCACAATCATGCGTGTTATTTAATACAAATCGTGTAATATTCCAAATTTTGTTTGCGAATAATTTATACGCCCTGACCTTGTTGAGATCAAACTTTATGTCGCTTCCGGGGGCGACGCCGATGGTGAGCGCCATACGCAACGCATCGGTTCCATATTGCTCTATGACCTCAAGTGGCTCTATTCCATTGTTGAGCGACTTGCTGAACTTTTTTCCATTTTTATCGCGCACGATGCCGTGAAATAATACGTCACGAAAAGGAATCTCGCCCAACAAGTATCCCGACATCATAATCATGCGCGACACCCATAAAAAGAGAATTTCGTGTCCGGGGTTCATGACGCTCGTCGGATGATAATTGGCCAAGTCGCTATTTGGTTTGGGTTTACCCCGAGCGTAGTCGAGGGGCCACCCGAGCGTTGAAAATGTCCACAGCGCCGACGAAAACCACGTATCCAGCGTATCCGGGTCTTGCTCATACAGATCACTGCTACATTTTTTGCAAGGCCGAGAAAGCAAATCTAGGGAAACGATCTCGGTATTTTTGACTGAAGCGCGCATCATTGCTTCTTCGGGATTTAGATTTTTAATCCTTTTAATAAGCATCCTCATGACGCCGGCATGGCTCACAACAACTACGTTTTTTTTGCCGTACACGCCTTGATGATTTTGAAATGTTTTCCAGACCCGCTCTTCTAATTTTTGGTAGCTTTCGGCGTTGCCAACATTTTTGTCATACACAAATACATTTCCGTATTTTTCTTGAATATCTTTGTCTCTCATTCCCTCGTAGTCGCCGTGCGAGCGCTCACGCAATGCCTCGTCATAAACAACAGGAGCTCCCGTGATATGAGAAATAATTTCCGCGGTTTCTCGACACCGAGAAAGATCAGAACTTACAATAACAGAAATATTCTGGTTTTTAAGTCGGAGTGCCGATGCTTCAACTTGTTTCTTTCCTTCTTCGTTAAGACGCGCATCGCTTTGCCCAACGCTCTTTCCTTCTTTGTTCCACTTAGTTTCTCCGTGCCGCACCAAAAACCAGCGGCTTTTGACTTCTGGGTTTATCTCGATCTTGTTGCAGCCGAGGCAATACCACGCCGGAATTCTATGACCATAGAGAATCTGCCTTGAGATGCACCAATCTTTGAGATTTTCTATCCAATGTATGTAGATTTTTTTAAAATGTTCGGGAATTATTTTGATTTGTCCGGTCTCCACCGCCCTTTTCATAATTTCTTTGAGCGTTGTTTCGCTGCCCGATAAAATTCCGTCCAATTTTGAATTTTGTATTTTAAATTTTTTATTGACATTCACGAACCACTGTAGTTTTGGTAACGGCTCAACGATTCCGCCGGTGCGCTCTGATTTTGAAATATTGTTTTTGATTTTTTCTTCTTTTTCCAAGAGCCCCGCATCACGAAGTTTCCCAACAATAATTTCTCGCGCTTCTGTTGTTTTTTTTCCATCGAGCTCTTCGGAAACGCCTTCCATTCTTGCATATTCATTAATTACTTTTTTTACCGGCAATCCATGCCGCTCGGCGATTTCCCAGTCAATCATTGAATGGGCCGGGGTAATACCAACCGCACCTGTTCCGTATGATGGGTCAATGGCGTTATCTGTAATAATCTTAATTTCAAGTGCCACGCCGACAAAATCAATGGGATATGTTTTGCCGACATATTTTTTGTATCGCGCATCATCGGGGTGTACTGCGACTGCGACATCGCCCACCTTTGTTTCGGGGCGGGTGGTGGCAATAGAAATAGGGAAATCTTTGGCATACCGAAAGGTATAGAGTGCGCCGTCTGCTTCTTCATACACCACCTCGTCGTCAGAAATGGTCGTTTGCCCTTTCGGGTCCCAATTAACAATGCGGTTTCCGCGGTAAATCAAGCCATCATCGTTCATTCTCTTGAATGCCTCGCGCACAGCGTATTCGCTGTCTTTGTCAAGCGTGAAAGCAAGCCGCGACCAATCCAACGAATCGCCGAGTTGTTTGAATTGCGAAAGGATTTGTGATTGGTTTTTGAGAGCAAATTCATGAACGCACCCGAAAAATTCTTCCCGGCTAAAATCGTGGCGGCTCTTCTTTTCCTTTTTATAGAGCTCTTTTTCGTATTTTGCTTGTGTCGCGATGGCTGCATGATCCGTCCCAGGAATCCATAACGTTCGCTCTCCTTTCATGCGGTGGTAACGAATCATAGTATCTTGAAGAGTATGCTCAAATGCATGGCCCAAATGAAGCGTCCCGGTAACATTGGGTGGAGGGAGCGCTATGGAAAAATAAGGAGCATCTTTTGAAGTAATGCCTTTTTTAATGCAAACATCCGGATTAAAAAACCCCGACTTTTCCCAAAGTTTGTATATTTTATCCTCGTGTTCTTTTGAATTGTAAGGACTATCAAAAATCGATGCCATACACGAATTATGCCAGTTTTTTGGTAAATTTTCAACAAAAAAGAACCCGTTGCTGGTTCTTTTTCTTCTTACTTTTGGTGCTTTTTGCGAAAGCCTTGGATATACTCGTGCTTATCATTATGCCATCGTATGATTGCTTCAACGATGGCTTTGGCGTCAGGGTGGGTCGTTTGTCCCCCACACAAAAAAAACATTCCGGCCTCCCGAGCCGCAGGATGGCTGAATGCTCGGACTTTCTGTTCCCACTCTTCTCTGTGAGCAGCGTCAATTTTAACCCTGTCAAGAATCCACGAACCAATTATTGCCACACCGATAAGTTCATTCTCGGGAATATGATCCAGCCCTTTTTTATACGACATGTGCAGCTCCTTGGTATCTAGGTTAAAGATAGCATGTTTTATTTATTTATGCAATCGCAGACCCCACACTTTTTATTGTAATTTCAAATTTCCGTTCGCACTAATTTTTGCAACATCAAATTTCTTTTTTGTGAGCGAGCGGAAATACGCTGCAACAGCAATCATGGCGGCATTGTCGCCGGTAAGCCATACAGGAGATAGACATAACGTGACTAGCGGATAGTAATGAGTGATGAGTGATTCGAGAGAAGAGCGGAGCTTTGTGTTTGCCGCTACCCCGCCGCCAACAACGAGCGCCTTGACGCGATACTGCCGTAATGCCCGAGCGGTTTTAGAAATTAAAACATCAACAACCGCTTGCTCGAACGAAGCAGCGATATTTGCTTTTGCGCTCAAGACCAGTTGCTTTTCTCGCGTCTTTACCCGCTCAGAGTTTTGTTTCTTTGCATGTTTGCTCGCCTCTGTTGCTGTATCCGATTCCCTTTTCGCGGGCTCCGACGCCGACTCGAAAAGCAACTGGTTTTCGCGCAAATGATACATTACCGCTGTTTTTAACCCAGAAAAACTAAAATCAAAATTATTTGAATGTATCATGGGGCGAGGGAATGAGATGGCGCGCGGGTTTCCTTTTTCTGCGATACGCGCGATTTCCGGTCCGCCCGGATATCCCAGGCCAAGCATTTTTGCGACTTTATCAAACGCTTCGCCTGCCGCGTCATCGCGCGTTTCGCCAAGAATCTTATAATGAAGATGTTTTTTTATGAGCACCAATTCGGTGTGCCCGCCGGAGACGATAAGAGCAAGAATTGGAAATTGCGGAACCCGACCAGAATTAAATATGAGTGATCCGAATTTTTTATTCGTGGTATTCGTGTGTATTCGTAAATTCGTGTCGCATTTTGGAAGCCAGCTCGCATAAATATGCCCCTCTAAATGATTAACTGGAATGAGTGGTTTATTCCACATTGTAGAGAGCGCTTTTGCGAAATTGATGCCAATCCACAAAGCCGGTTCTAATCCTGGACCATGAGTGGCCGCAATAACATCAACGTCCGGCGCGGCATATTTTTTTACAAATTTTTGTAATTCGACGAGCAAAATTTGTTCACGAGAAAGTATGGTAGATAATGTGAGAGATATTTTGTCAACAACCACTTTTTTACATTCATTTTTTAGCATCTTCGCATCGCGCAAAGCTTCGATTAAAATCGGCACCAGATTTTTTTGGTGCTCACGCATCGCAAGATTTGGCACGACGCCGCCGAAGGGTTTATGGATTTTTACTTGCGATAAAACAACACTGGAAAGCAATTTAAAATTTAGTTGCCGCGCATTTTTGGAAGTCCGACTTCCTTTGGAAGTCGGACTTCCTCTTTCATTTACGGCTAAAATCGCAATCGCCGTTTCATCGCACGACGTTTCAATCGCAAGGATTTTCATATTGTAGCCTCGACGGGATTTGAACCCGTGTTCCCGCCGTGAAAGGGCGGTGTCCTGGACCGGGCTAGACGACGAGGCCACCCGATGTAGTATACAATGACATTTTCCGGAAGAAAAAACTACCCCAACGATGGGGCAGCGCACGGTCAATCTTTATTGGTCTTCTTGTAGATTACCAGAAAGCATTTTTTTTGCAAGCTTATGACGATATTTATCCCGTTAGAAAATACCATCCGGCTTGCCAGAGGGTTGTTCCAAATTTTACGAACACGGGGGTTAATGCCCCGTGTGAGTTTTCTAACGGGATTTATACAGATATTGGTGGGCAGTGGTTAAAAGCAAATGTTGCGTTATAATCTAGTAGTTGACACAATTAGTAGTAGATTATATTTTGCGCGCATAGCTCAGTGGTAGAGCGTCACATTGACATTGTGAAGGCCCGAGGTCCGATCCCTCGTGCGCGCACAAGATGACTCTCGATATTATCTACGAAGACAGTGATATGGTGGCGATCAATAAGCCGCCGGGCGTTTTGTTTGATTGGGCGCTTGCGGCGCGCCCCGAACTCTTCGTGGTGCATCGATTGGACAAAGATACCTCCGGGATCATTCTTTTTGCAAAAAACGAAAAAGCCGCCGACGTTCTCAAGAACATGTTTTTAAAACGCGAGATTTTAAAAACATATCGCGCGCTTGTTGTTGGAGATATGAAAAAAGATCGCGGCGTTATTGATTTGCCTATCGGACGAAGCGCCAAGGCGCCACTGCGGCGCGTTGCGGTAGGCAAACAACGAGGGACGCTCCGCGAGTCCGTCACCGAATACAAAACGCTTCGGCGTTTTGGCAAATATACGTATGTTGAAGTATATCCAAGGACCGGCCGCACGCATCAGATTCGCTCACATTTTGCGGCAATCGGACATCCGTTAGCTTGTGATCGTCTTTACGCAGGAAAACGATTTATATGCCCCCGCGGACTGGGAAGACATTTTTTGCACGCGGCTGCGGTTGAACTTACTTTGCCTACATCGTTGTCTGGTGGGTCCTTTGGCGGTCGGGTACGGCTTGAAGCAGGCATTGCGAGCGATTTAGCCATCGTCTTGGAAAAATTGTCAATTTTCTCTTGACAATTTGCCAGTGTAGTGCTATTCTCTCTGCAGAGGAGGGGAAAAACTAAATGAAAGAATTGATTGATCGACGAAAAAGAATTCTGGCAGATCTTAATAAGGTCGAGAGCGACCCTCTTACCTTTGCGAGCACCGACAGTTTGGGGCTTGATCCCCAAACATACGTTGCCGCAGAAGAATGCCTTCAATTGCGAAAGGAGCTCGTGGAGAGGCTTCAAACAATTAATGGGGAATTGGCCTTAGAGCTTAGTTCCCGAGAAACTTTCGAGTAGTTTCAACGTGTGCCAGTTGCCTCAGCAACTGGCTTTTCATTGTGTCGGAAACCCGACTTCTTCTGACAAGTTACCTTAAGTTATTGACATTTTACCTATTTTATGTATAATAAGGAATATTGATTGTTCTTTGGCAACGAAAGGAGCAATGCCATGAAAATGGTTGCGCTTGGCGGAGCTATTGACCCCGAAGGGAAGCTTCCCTCAATCGGGGGGAGCGCGGTCGCTTTCATTGAAGGCCGATCTGCGCTTTTAGTAGATTATGGCTCGTACCCAGTTTCTTCAGCGAAGAGGCAGGAGCACGCAAGACATATAATGTCCTTGCCGCGCATGGACAAGCACGTTGAGATTGGGGGGGAGAAATTCCCCATCATGCCGCGTTTAGGAGAAATCTCTTACGTGGATGAGGAATACTTAAAACTGACGAACGAATGCTTTGCCGACCCATCAATTCTCTACGACATGAATCGGATTGACGTTTTTGTAACGCACGCTCACGCGGATCATGTAGGCGGGCTTCCGCATTTACGCCGATTGTTTCCGCATATGCGGGCTTACATGACCGAGCCAACGTTGGATATGTCGCGCTGGAGCTGGTATGATGCCCAGCGCATCGCGGCGCGAAAGCGCATTGAACTTTTTTATTCTGGGTGGGACGTTGAAAATGTCATCGGATCCACCGGCATTATTCATGTTCAACCGTTTGCGTGCGGGCCGTTTCTGGTGGAGCCGGGTCACCCGGGGCACATCCTCGGTGCCCGGAGCTGTGTTGTATCAATGAAGGACGGACATGGTCCGCGAGTGTTTTGCACCGGGGACATAAGTTTTGATGATCAACGGACGGTGCGCGGAGCCGTGCTCCCGCAAGGCCCCGTTGATTATATTGTCAGCGAATCAACGTATGCGGGCAAGACGCGCAAAGTTCGTGGAGACGTTGAACGAAACCTAATTGTTGGTATGGGGACAGCGCTCGGACGTGATGGGAAGGTTTTGTTTCCCGCGCTGACCATCGGGCGCTCCATTGAGATTTTTGAGTTGTTGCTCAAAGCCGGCGTAACAAACAAGTTTCCGGTTTTCATTGACGGAGCGGCGAGAGAGATCGCCGCGATTTACCAGAAATTTTCTGCCTGCTATCCGTCGATCGGGCAACACTTTGTAACGACGCGGGCGATGCGCGAGGAAATTCTTCGCAGCAATAAGCCATTGGTGATGATCGCGCCGAGTGGCATGCTTGTTGGTGGATTCTCGGTGCAGTATTTTGCGCAGTGGGCGCCCGGTGAAAGGAATCTTGTTGGACTTACGTCTTTTCAAGATTCGTGCTTGCCGGGATATAGCATCATGAACGTTCCCAGGGGCACCGCGGTGCGCTTGGGGGACGAAAAACGCAAGATAAAAGTTCCGTTGTTGGCTAACGTTGCGCACTTTGCTCTCTCGGCTCATGCAAGCGGAGAGCAAATTTTACGAATGATTGATGTTGTAGCACCAAAAACGACGTTTTTGGTGCATGGCGAAGAAAGTGGTATGAACAAGCTCGTTTCCAAAACAAGCGCGCACCTTGAGAAAACCTACATAGGGAAACACTACAATTTGTAAGCCCCAATGGGGCAAAAGCTTGTTATGTCCGAAGGACTTGACAAGCTTTTCGTTTTGGAGTATAATGTACCTAGATTACGGTTTGGTAGCCCGCCTCCATAGGGGAGGATAGGGCAGCACCTTACCATTTTATTTTTGTTTTTTGGTTTCGAAAAAGGAGGATATCATGTCGAGACCATTCGGTAACACCCCCTTCGCCGAGCTGGCGAAGGAGACCGCCGAGAGTGGCGGTCTCAAGGCAGTCGCTACGGCTGTCGTCGCCGGCGCGCAGGGCGCGCCGAAGAAGCTCCGGGAGCTCAAGCTCCCGACACTCGGAAAAGTTCTTCTCCGCGACCAGAAGGTCGTGGAGCAAGAAACCGGCTTTTGTGCCACGCAGGCGGAACAGCTCCGCGAGAATGTGGGCATTCTCGCGGAGGCGCTCGCTGATGCGGAGCGCGCTCGCCGGCAGGCCGGCGAGATTCGTGGGGCGGCAGAGGAGATGGTTTCCTTTGTCCGGGGCTACCCGGGCGAGGAAAACCAGCGCCAGCTCAAACTGACGTACATCTCGAGCATGCTCGAGATGTTTCCTCCGAGCAAGCAGGCACTCAACTTGCTTGCTGATGTCGGAGTGGCTCTCGGCGGAACGTTCGCCGAGGCGCCGGAGGGGTTTGACCCACGGCAGACAGTACGTCTGCCGATGACCGTCGTTGAAGACGGTCAGCGTCGGTGGAAGGGAGCGACGATTCGCGTCATTCTCCCAGGTAGTATGGGCCTGATCCGCAAACTTCAAAAATTTGCGGAAAAGGTGGAGAGCGTGGCTGATGCCGCGCGGCGCACCCGCGCCGGCACCCTTTACGAGGGCGCGAAAGGCCTGCTCGAGGCACTCGAGCTGGGCGGTGAAGCAACCTTTTTTGCTCCGGATGGCCGGAGCGAGAAGGGAAGCTTCCTCCCGGGCGGTCACGTCCGGGTCCGTGTGGAGGGCGGCGAGATTTTCGCGGTTGGCGCCGAAGGCAAATGCTTCGGCAAAATCCGCGAAATCGCCGAAGCCGGGGTCTCCGTCCCGGTTGAGACGATGGCCCAGCCGCGTCTCGAGCTCCGCGAACGCGTGGATCAGGATAAGTTTTACCTGCTCCTCGCGCTCCACGGTATCCTCCACCGAGGATACCAACTCGCGCTCAAGAATCGTGAGCGCGAACTGGAGACCGCCGCTCTCAAGGCGAGAGCAACGGTAGCCGCCGAGTCCATGGTGATGGATTCGGCGGTTGGGGCGGCATTTCTTTTCTTCAAGTCGTGGGCCGTCATCGTGACGGTTGGCGACAAGAAGGAGAGAAATGAGCTCAAGAATATTGAGCTCCTGGTGGAAAGGGACACGGATGGCTTGCTTCGGGTGGCGGAATGCCCGAAGCGGTTCGAGAACATCTTTGCGAACTGCCGTGAGTTCACGAAGACGGCGGACGTTGCGCAGCCATTGAGCGCGATGCTCAATCGGTTGCACAATGTGTTCGCGCGCAAGCGCGAACGCGAGGCGACCGCCACGGTGGCGGCTTCCCCCCAAAACTGGGAGAAGCCAACCGAGACCAGCCCAGAGCTCGCCGCCGAGCTTCTGGGTGAGAGCAAGGACGAGGAGGCAGCGACCTCCTAGTCCTCAATGCCCGATGGGTGGTGCGTTGTCAGCAATGATGACGCGCCACTCAGTCGGGCTTTTTTAATTGTTTGAGAGTTTGGCGAATAGCGGCGGAGCAAGAGGTTTTTTGCAAATCTAGGATGGGGGCGAGGCCAAATCATTCTGATGATTTGGGGGGTAAAGATTTGCGAAAAACCTCTTGCGGAGCATTCGCCGTACTCAAAAAATTGACTAATTTATTAAAATGTGGTAGCGTGCCTTTAGATTGGAGGAGTTGATGTTGCGCTTACCGGAAGGCGTTTCAGTGCAAATTTTCAGGGGATACGAACCTGTGGACTTTGATACCAATGGATATCTTGGCTTCAATCTATTTGAGGCAAAAGAAAACGTCCGCGTCCGTGTTGAGACGCCAACTAACATACGCGGTTTTCATGTGATTGGTACCGATAAGGAAATTCACCTCAAACGTGATATTTCCGAAACGCCGGAGTACTGCGTATTTGAGTGGAATGTAACTATCCGTCGTGCCGGGGATGGTACACTTTGCACGAAGTATAAGCTTAATAACAACATGCGACTTTTGGTGCTTCGGGACGATGGTATGGGAATTGATGTGTGGACCATTGCGCTCATTTCCCAGAATGGACATTTTTTCATCACATCCCAACTGTCCTACGAAGCGCCGTGCTTCCGAGATCAGGAAGGCAATCTTTCGTGCCCAGTGTTTTCCAACTGGCCGAACATGATGGTGCTTTTTGGCCAGTTCGTTGAGAACGAAATCATTTCTCTTTCGGGCTTGCCGCCGTTGCCGGAAGAAGAATCTTTGGAAGAAATTCCGTCACCAGTGGCGGACAACGAGGGAATCGTGTTGTGGTTTGACCTTGCGCAGGGCTACGGATTGGTCCAGACGGCGCAGGGAATCGCAATAGCCCACTGGAGTCAAGTGGAGCCGCGAAACGGCCTTGCCTACCTTGAAAAAGATGAAAAGGTCCGCTTTGCGGCGGCGGTGAGAGTGGACGAGGGCTCATTCCCTCTGAAGCTCTATCAAATTGAGGTCGTGTAGCGTTCCAGCTCGGTGTGATGGTGCAGAGGTAACAATACTCTGCGCCCTCTCACACCGGGTTTTTTTGTTTGTCATTCCATTTTTATTAACAACAAGCGATTGCTGCATGTTAATATTTTGTTTGCGCTACTCATATGCCAACAACATTGACTTTGTTTTTATGTTTAGTATTATACGAACATGACTGTTGATGCAAAAAATAAACAACCCTATATACAAATGTTTCCAAAAGAAAAAAGATCTTTGACTGAAATGGGGTGGAGCGCTGTATTTGATGCGTATGCCGAACGAGTTTATTATGAAGCACTATAATTTTCCTATTGTAATAGAACGAGACAACGAAGGTTTTTTGCGTTTTGCCCAGATTGCCGCATAATGTATGTCAAAAGAAAATTCTGAACAAATATTATATTCTGCTCCCAAAATAAAAGAATTTGCGATAGAGAAAAAGGTGTCCGCTCTCGCGCTATTTATTGAGGCCATAGAACAAGCGTTGGCAAACCAAACACAGCTATTTCGTACTCTTCAGCAAGACAAATTATTACCAGAAGACGAACGTGAAAGTCGTATTGAAGAAACTCAAAAAAATATTCAGTCCATATTAGATCGTATCGCTGAGGAAAAAGAAAAGAAGAACGTGCTTGAATCTGAAATTAAACGGCTTAAGCGAATACATGGCGTGGGGCTTCAATTACTTAGGAGCGTCAAACAAGACAACGGAAAAGCCAATTAGAGAAAAACTTGCCTATAACTCGTTCCTCTGCTAGCTTTTAGTAAGAAAAGGGGTGAAAAGAAATGCAAGAACGGCTTGTGATCGCGGTTGGCTCATCGAGCTACGTTAAAGTTGAAGCGGCTCGTCTCGCGTTTGCCGCTGTATTCCCGAGCGCAGCGATTGAGGCAACGGGGTATTCAGTGCCGTCTTCTGTTCCTTCACAACCAATGGATGATCACACAACGATGCTTGGCGCCGCAAACAGAGCAATGCGAGCCGCTGCACAAAACCCACAAGCAGACTTCTCTGTTGGTCTAGAGGGCGGGTTATGCGTTATAGACGGCCATTATTGGTTTGCTCGCGCGTGGGCTGCGATTCTCAGAGATGGGAAATTCGGCTACGGCTCTTCGCAAAGTTTTGCCATACCAGAAAAGATCATGCTTCAAGTAAGCAAAGGCAAAGAATTGGGAGAGGTGTGCGACGCCATGTTTGGAACGCAAAACTTGAAACAACGAGAAGGATTTTTCGGATATATGACAAATGGTTTCGTGAGCCGAACAGGCGCGTATCGGGATATGTGTATCGTTGCGCTTGCTCAATACTTTCATCCGGACCTTTTTAAGATAAAGGGTTTGGAAAAGCACTAGGGCTGGGGGGGTGGTGTGTCTTGAAAATTGTTAGACGGGTTTATAGTCGCTGGGATGAGCAGACGAAAAAACTACTGAAGCGCGCAAGTTTCCCCAGAGGATTTTTGAGAAAATATATAGAAATAGGGGACTTGCGAGGGAGCTCGTACGCCGAACGCTCGCCGTGTATCCAGACATAATTCTTGCCGAGTGGGACGCGGTTACAAAACATCTTTTCCGGAAACTACAACGACAATGCCCGGGAAAGATTACTATTATCAATTGGTGGGAAAACCTTACCCGGTACCAAGCGGTTGTCAAGTCGTTGAGTCATAAAGCAAGAAACTGTGTGTTGACAACAATGAATGGAAAGAATACTCTGAATAAAGAAGCATGGAAGGGCAGAATAAATGTTTCGTGAGGAAGATTGGATAAAACAGCTTCGCGCGCTAACAAAAAAAGTATCGGAAGACGCGAAAGATCTTGGTGGTTTGCTTGCGGAATCTAGAAAGGTTATAAAGCAATTTAATAAATTTAATAAGCGAAATAGGCGCAAGAAAGATTGGGATCTCGATGATATAGAAGAGTTTAATGAGTATATCGTCAATGCAATGGTCCTCGTGGAACGTCTTCCAGAACAAATTCTTAAATTAGCGCATATTATCAATCCGCGAATTAAAGTCCCGGTGCCACATTGTTAACAGCGCAAAGGTGATTGCGCGCCGCAGCCCACCAACCAAAATGGGGGCTGTTTTGTTTTATAAAGAGTGATATTCTAAATACTGGAGTTACAAAATCATTGGAGGTAGCCGGTGACCAAAAAAGACAAGATTGCGCAATTGCGTAAAAAAAGAGATGAACTTTGGAGGAGTTTTTGTCGTATGCCGCGACGAGAGTCGTTTTCTGGGTTGTCTGTAAGCGCGCAATTAAATAAAGTCCAACAAGAACTCGATATACTGGAAGGAGCAAAACGCTCCAAAAGATACCACACAAAAATAAATATCGAGGCGTTTTGAGACAATACAATCAATTCATTAGACAAATCCGCACGGCTCGCCCGGCGGTTTTTTCTTCAAACAAAAAGGCCCACACGGCCTTGTCCTGCTCAGCAGGAATTATCCGATTGGGCTGATGAAAACCTTAATGTTCCTGCGCTTTTGTAATATGTACCTCGCACGCGTTGATAAGTTCAAGGAACCGTACCCAACCCGGTTGTTATTGAAACCAAAACATGATATGGTTTCTTTATTCTTTGTATGTTCGATTTAATTCCGCTCGTCAAAACCGCCGGTTATTTGGGACTTTTTGGGATTGTGTTCGCTGAGTCGGGGCTTTTTGTTGGATTTTTTTTGCCGGGCGATAGTTTGCTTTTTACAGCCGGATTTTTGGCGTCCCAAGGATTTTTAAATATTTGGGCATTAAGTTTTTTAATGTTTGTTGCCGCAGTAACAGGCGACAGCGTTGGATACGCGTTTGGCAAAAAAGCGGGTCCTAAAATTTTTTACCGCGAGGACTCTATTTTCTTTCATAGAAATAATCTTGAACGCGCTCAGGTATTTTATGAGCAGTATGGCTCTAAAACAATTGTGCTGGCGCGTTTTATGCCGATAGTGCGCACCTTCGCCCCGATTTTGGCGGGGGTGGGGCAAATGCGGTATCGAACATTTCTTTTTTACAACATTATAGGCGGGGCGCTTTGGGCACTTGGCATGCCATGGCTCGGATATTATCTCGGTAGCACAATACCCAACATCAACGAATACCTCCTTCCTATTATTCTCATTATTATTACGCTCTCCGTGGCCCCCGGTCTCTATCATATGTGGCGCGCTTATAAAAGCGCGTATTGACTGCGCTTTATAACGCACAGTACAATTGGACTACGATGAATTCAGAAAATAAACAATCTGTACTTACGGTGCCGGTTGCTATTGTGATTGCGAGCGTTGTAATCGCGGGGGCGATTTTTTATACGAATGGAGTGCCGCGCGGACAGCAGGCATTGGTACGCAACGATGATCATGTTTGGGGAAACCCAAATGCCGCAGTAAAAATCGTAGAGTTTTCTGATATTGAGTGCCCGTTTTGTAAAAAATTTCACCCAACAATGCTTCGTATTATGGAAGAATACGGTCGCGATGGCAAAGTCGCGTGGGTATATCGTCATTTCCCGCTTGAGCAGATTCATTCGTTCGCGCGCGAAGGCGCGCTTGCCGCCGAGTGCGCCAACGAACAAGGTGGCAATAAGGCGTTTTGGGCATTTGTAAACGAAGTATTTGGCGCGGACCAAAATGTTGACAGTAATCTTTTTAATCAAACTGCCTCACGTATTGGTCTTGATGCGGAAAAACTCCGCAGCTGTATTGCGAGCGGTACATATAACAACCACGTTGATAGCGATGTGCGCGATGGCTTGTTGGCTGGTGTACGAGGAACGCCGCATAGCGTAATCATCGGCCCCGATGGCCAACAAATAGTAATCAACGGCGCGCAACCGTACGAATATGTTAAATCGGTTATTGAACAAGCTCTGAACGGAAAATAAAAATGTCTATTTCCCGCCCGGGTATACGCGTTTCAATTTATGGTATTGCGCTTCAATATCGGAAAATGCTTCGCGGATCGCGCTTCCTAATCCAATTCCTTTTGCTTTTGCGATTCTGCTCTTGCCGTGAGATACAAATCGTGGGCCGGAGGCAAGTTGTATCGCAAGTGTAACATTAAAAATGGTGGTGTGTCCCGCTTGGTTTTTTGGATAATCAATGCCGACTTCGATTTTTCGAATAGGGGAATTCGTATGAAGGCGCCGAACGAGGCGAGCAAGAAGTTCGCGAACTTCATCTTGCTCATATTGCCGCGCCGCATCATGGCGCGTTTTTGTAAACAGAATAGGAATTTGTTTTTCTGAAAGGCCTGCCATATACTCAATACTATCAGTAATACTTCCCCTGTGCAAAAAACGCGCATCGCTATGGTACGTATAAAATTTTATCTCGGAAATAATGCTTCAGCAAACACGGGTCTCTCGCGTACTCGAAAAATATCCACAATTTCTCAAGGCGTTTTCGAGTTTTAAAGCGCTGGCGCGTTCTCCGCTTCGTCGCGTGCTCCGGGTGTGGCACGGTATGGGATACAATCGAAGGGCGCTCTATCTCAAACGCGCTGCGGAAATTATTGTACGCGATTATAGGGGAAGAATACCAAACGACATCGCGCAAGCACTCAATACATAAAACAATCTAAATTTGAAGGATCGAGTCGGCAACTGCGCGGGAGGATTTTGCAGACCATGAAAAGAAAATTTAGCATTGTATAACTCGCAGGCAATGCGAGTTTTGTTTATACTAAAGATATGAAGTTATTTCAGAAGCTCATGAAAAGTTTTGGACATTCGTTTCACGGGTTACAATACACGTATCGGGAAGAGTTGAGCTTCCGGATGGAGCTTGCATCCTCGATTATTTTGATTGCGTTTGGCTGGCTGGCATGGCCGCTTCGAGCATGGGAATTCTTGGCGCTTCTGTTTTCTTTTGTTTTTATTTTGGTAACAGAGCTTCTCAATACTGCCCTGGAGCGAGCATTGGAGCGTTTGCACCCGGAGCAGCATCGGTTAATTGGCGCAAGCAAAGATATCGCGTCAGCCGCAGTTCTTTTGTCGGTTGTGTTTGCTGGACTAGTGGTGCTTGCTATCGGACTTTCGCATTATTATGCATCGTTCTTTAATTCTGGATTATTATAGGCCTATGGATAAGCTTAACAAATCTGTGGTTTGTGTATTTGCCGAGCAATAAACAAGAAACTATGAGACTAGAAAGCGCCGCATTTTTGCATAATCAATTTATCCCACTACAATATACATGCGATGGACCGGACGTAAGTCCGCCGCTTCGTATTTCCGAGATTCCTCGCGACGCAAAGAGCATTGCGCTTATTATGGATGACCCAGACGCAATAAAGCCCGCAGGTAAGGTATGGGATCATTGGGTTGTGTTTAACGTCTCGGTTCCCGAAAGCGGCACATTAGAAATACGGGAAGGCAGCGAGCCCGATGGGATGCACGGAATCGGAACAAGTAGAAATACAAAATACCACGGCCCGTGCCCGCCTGACGGCGAGCATCGATATTTCTTTAAAGCATACGCACTCGACACCGTGCTTGGTCTAGCGGAAGGCGCTACAAAGGGGGGAGTTGAACGCGCGATGGAAGGACACGTTGTTGGTCAAGCAGAGCTCGTGGGCAGGTATAAAAGAAAGCAATAGCGGATAAATGAAAAACTACGCAAAAGTCGGTAATCGAAAAGGGAAACCGGCATATAGGACGCCGGCGCGTTTTCGCGCAAATGTTCGTTTCAAAAGTTTCAAAAAGGATTTTCTCCTACGAGCGTTACGCGCCAATCAGCGTGAGTGACTCTTGTTGAGGATTGGCTCTAATTCGCGCGAATAGTAGATAGACAGTTGGCTATAATGAATGATACTATTTATTATATATGAAATTCGCAGTGCGTCGATACTGGGGGCCGAGCAATTGGTTTATGATTTTTGTTGGTGTTAGTTTTTTATTGATTGGTCTTGCTATAGTGTTTGGCATTATAAAGGATAACACCAGCATAGTCGTCAACCCAGAAAACTTTCCGGAGTATGTTGCATACTATTTAGGAACTACAACGGGACGAGCTTTCGGTATGATGTGGAGCATTTTTTCATTGATTATATTAGGAGGATTTTCATTGGCAGCATTTCAACCAGGATCATATGATCAAATTGATAAACAGGGTATTACCATAAAAAGGTTGTGGAAAAAATATTTTTTTTTGTTCTCGGATATTCAATATATTCGCAAACTTAATGCCGAAGAAGCCGGAAATATTGTTTTTCAAGACCTAATCTCTACAGATTCTATTGTTGATATCCCACAAAATTTGAAACGACATCTAAATCTTATCGGTTTTGCTACAGTGCCATTTCAGGAGATTCGAAAAGGTGCGCGTCGTAGATACCAAGGTAAGTTAGTGGCAGTACGTACCGTTGGGAATTTTGTTTTGTTTTCTACTCATTCCGGACAACAATATCTTCTTACGCCCGCCAATGTTGATGTATTTGTGGCGCTGGCTCGTGAGAACGGTGTCTTAATACAATGAAGTAGTGGTTCGCGACACTATAAATAGTAATTAAAATAATGACGTTGTTCTCTAATTCGTTCGAATGGTGGAATAAGAAATATGAAGAGCACTCACATGACACCATTCGCTCAAAAAGTTTTGCGCGTTGTAGCAAAAATTCCCTGTCATCGCGTCATCCGCTCCGACGGCTCTTTGGGCGGCTACAATCGCGGCACAAAGAAAAAGCGTGCGCTTCTTCGCGCCGAGGGTATAAAGATTTAGCGGGAATTGTTGTTATGTTGTTGACAAATTTTTGTGCTTCGATTATACTTGCGGCCAGATTGGTTCGTTGAGTTAACCGGCTCGACAACCTAAATACCCAAATCGCAGAGAGACGAAAGGAGACGGCGTTATGACGAGACGCGTTGCGATTGCAATTTGGATACTTGGGCTGTTTGTTGTAGGAGCGCCGCACCCTGCGCTTGCCGCGGACTACTATATCATACGAAGCGGCGATATGCTTTACCGCGTACCGCATAGTGCGCACCGGACATTTTTTAACAACGGTGTTGCGCACACCAAGCATACTGTTGTTTCTCGGAGGGCAGAAACTGGACACCGGGAATCAATGTCATCAAAACCACAAATAGCGAAAGCGTCGTGGTATGGCCCGGGTTTTCATGGCGAAACCATGGCAAACGGCGAGCGATTTGATATGCACGACATTTTTATTGCTCATAAAAAGTTGCCGCTCGGAACATGCGTACGGGTAAAAAATCCAAAAAACGGAAGAGTTGTCCAGGCCCCCATTTCCGATCGCGGCCCCTATATTCCCGGTCGGAAACTTGATCTTTCGTGTTATGCAATGGGGATTTTGGGCGGCATTGAGAGCGGGGTTATTCCAGTAAAATACCAGATCATTCCCGGGTTGCGATGGTGTGATCCATCTGCGACGGTTGATGATAGCATTTTAGCGGAAGCGCGCCGGCGCTGTTGGGAAGAATCCGCACAGAAAAACTAGCGAGCACAATGATCATTCTGGCGGCTCTCGTTCGAGAGCCGTTTTTTTGTATAATAAATAAGCAACCGCACCGCCAATGGACGGAACGGTTGCGAAATAAAAATTATGGCAAATAAACACGAATTTGATGTGAGAGGGTTTTCGTTCGTTGTCTTATTTTGTATTTTGGTTATCGCGATTATGCAGACAACATTCCTTTCCACTGCTTTTGTTGAGCGATTGGCGTATGAAAACGCGCGGTTTCAACGCTCCGCTCAAGTTTTATTGACGATGCCGCCACAGAAAATTGTTCCACACAACCTCACGCTTGGATTTGTAGGAGATATTATGCTTGATCGCGGTGTCAAGGGCGCAATCCAAAATTATGGATCCGGAGATTATAGTTTTCCGTTTTTAAAGGCACGCGATGAATTGCGCCAGTATGATATTTTGTTTGGCAACCTTGAAGGGCCAATTTCTGATAAAGGAAATAATCAGGGATCTATTTACTCGTTTCGCATGCGCCCGGATGCCATTGAGGGATTGCGCGATGCCGGATTTGATGTGTTGTCGGTTGCAAATAATCATATCGGGGACTGGGGAATAAGTGCGATAGAGAATACGTTGGAACGGCTACAAAACAGAAGTATTGTTCCGATTGGCGCAGGCCTCAACGCCAAAGAGGCCTACCAATCGCGCGTGATAAGTAAAAATGGTGTGCGCGTTGCATACTTTGCATTTTCCGAATTCGAAACGGGATTTGTAGAGACCAGTGAGGATGCGCCGGGAATTGCAATAATTGGTGACGGAGAAAAAATGATCGAAAGCATTAATGATGCGAAAAACAATGCCGATATCGTTGTTGTATCATTTCATTTCGGCGACGAATATCAATCAAAACCAAACGAGTATCAACAACGTATTACCAAGCGCGTCGTCGATGCTGGCGCCGACGTAGTAGTAGGACACCATCCGCACGTTGTCCAGCCGCTTGAGCGTTATAACAATAGCTATATTGCCTATAGTTTGGGGAATTTTGTTTTTGACCAGAATTTTTCAGAAGAAACCATGATTGGAGCGGCACTTGAGGTTGTTGTTGCTAATAAAAAAATAAAATCCGCCCGCTATCGCACCGTCCGGCTCAACAACCATTTTCAACCAGTATTCGTGGATTAATTTGTATTGCGCGCCGTCTATTGTGCTACAATAAAACATGCTGGTTCGGAAATATATCTTTGTTGCTGGCGGTGTAATGTCGGGTGTCGGGAAAGGCGTTGCCGCATCCGCGATTGGGAAAATTTTGCAATCGCGCGGTTTCGAAGTCACCGCCATAAAAATTGATCCGTACGTTAACATTGACGCGGGCACCATGAACCCTACCGAGCACGGGGAAGTGTTTGTGCTCGATGATGGCACGGAGTGCGATCAAGATATGGGAAATTATGAGCGGTTTTTAGACCGTGGTCTTTCGGCATCGAACTATATGACGACGGGAAGTATCTATTTGTCAGTGATTCAACGCGAACGTAATTTGGGATATGGCGGAAAGTGCGTTGAGGTTGTGCCGCACATTCCATTGGAAGTAATTGCGCGCATTGAAAGGGCGGCGGCAAAAAATAAAGCCGATATTGTGATTACCGAAATTGGCGGAACTGTGGGAGAGTACCAAAATGTGTTGTTTCTGGAAGCGGTGCGGATGATGGAATTGAAAAAACCAGAAGATGTGTTGTTGGTTTTGGTAAGTTACTTGCCCCATCAAAGCGTTGGCGGGGAACAAAAGACCAAGCCAACGCAATATGCGGTGCGATCGCTGAATGCCGCGGGACTTCAACCAGATATTATTATTGCCAGAGCGCGCGCTCCATTAGATAAAAAACGCAAAGAAAAAATCGCATTCAACTGTAATATAAAAGAAGAAGATGTTATCTCGGCTCCCGATGTTGAGTCAATCTACGATGTTCCCATTAATTTTGAAAAGGACAACTTAAGCGAAGTGATTTTGGAAAAACTTCGTTTGGAGCCCGTTGGTCGTGATATGCGTAAGTGGCGTAGATTTGTAGAGCGAACACACAACGTCCGCCGCCCAGTGCGCATTGGCGTGGTCGGAAAGTATTTTGGTACTGGTGATTTTGTTCTTGCTGATTCTTATATTTCGGTTATCGAGGCGATTCGGCACGCCACAGCGTGGGCTGGGAGAAACCATCAAATCACATGGCTCAACGCCGAGGACCGTAGTGTGCTCGCGCGGCTTCGTTCGTACGACGGCATTGTGGTTCCCGGAGGATTTGGCCCGCGCGGCGTTGATGGCAAAATTGCGGTGATTTCAACGTGCCGTAAAAACAAAATTCCGATTCTTGGCCTTTGCTACGGAATGCAACTAATGGTGATTGAATTTGCGCGCAATGTCGCCGGCCTTGCGCGCGCACATACTACGGAAGTTAACGCCGCAACACCACACCCTGTTATTGATATTTTGCCGGAACAACGCAAGAATATCGCAGAAAAAAACTACGGCGCTTCAATGCGCTTAGGCGCCTATCCTACGGCGCTTCAAAAAAGCACCGTGGCCTATCGCGCATACCACGAATCGCTGATTTCCGAGCGCCACCGCCACCGTTACGAAGTAAATCCTGCTTATATTGAGCGTTTGGCGAAAAAAGGGCTGGTATTTTCTGGATTTTCGCCGGACCGGAAATTGATGGAGATTGCCGAGCTTCCTGATTCCATACACCCATTTTTTATGGGCACCCAATTTCACCCAGAATTTCAATCGCGACCTCTTTCGCCTCATCCTTTGTTTATGGCATTTCTCAACGCGGCATCTCGAAAAAAGAAATAAGGAGTTATCGTGGCACGATAGAGATAGTAACGGTAACCACTCCATCGTTTCCGTGCTGAAGGCGCGCAGGCGCGATAGGTTTTAATTTTGCTTCTCGGATAAGCGGCTCGTGAAGACCAGAAATGGTAATGGGCTCCGTTGATACTTTGGCTGGCGCCTCTGTTTGTTCCGGCACCAAAAGCGTTATGGCGCTTGGTGTGACCGCGATGCGCCCAACACGAAATCCTTGCGCTGGCGTACCAATAATGACCACTTCAATTGGTACGGTAACCAATGAAAATTGTTTTGCAATAATTTGCAACTCGGTAGGCAATATAGTGATCACCGAAAAATTCGCTGGTCGCGCTACCATTGATTCGATAATACGAAACTTGTTAGCACCCGACTGTATTGATTTGCCATCAATAACTACCTCAAGCGCTTTTGGGTCCAATTGTTCGAAAATGCGTTCGCCACGCCCTGAGAGTGTTACTGCAAATTCTTTTGGGTTTGCGTCTTCAATGAGCATTGTTTGAGAGAGATTGCGATATCCAATGGGTACCGCAAATTCTCGGTTTACGGTTTCTGTGGGGTAAGAAACAAAAAACCACAAAGCGCTCGCAAGCACAACGGCTACGACTTTTTCTGTAGAATTGCGCCTCAACATCCGCTCCCAAAATAACTCTATTGCTTCTGGGAAATGTTCTTTTAAGAATTGCTGGATATGGCGCTCGAGCTCATCAATATTCTTGAGCGCCGTAAGGCGTCCTTCGCGCGCAACTGATACCGCTCCTTTCTCTTCAGAAATTATGATAGCAAGCCCGTCGGATTGTTCGGTAATACCAAGCGCCGCACTGTGGCGCATGCCGTGTTTGCCAATTTCTTTGAAATTATGAGAAAGTGGCAGGTGCGCGCCAAACTGGTCTATTCTGTCTTTTTGTATAATTACAGCGCCATCATGACCCGGAGAATCCGGGTCAAAAATACTTAGAAGCAATTCTTCGGAAATAATTCCATCAATTTGTTTTCCTCCATTAAGATGCCTATCTATGCTCTCGTTGCCGACAAGGACAATAAGTCCGCCGATGCGCTCGCGAGCAAGATGCGCGCATGCTTGTAAAATCTCCTGTATGGGTTTTGATGTAAGCGCCGCCGATTTTTTGGGATACTGATGGGTACCCCAGATCGCAATAAATTCAAAAAATCGCCGAAGTTCTTGCTGAAAAATCACTACAAGGACCACCAAAAATGTGCCAAAAAATACTTGGAGGGCCAGCGATGTTAAATAGAGATCAAACGCTTGAGCCACCCAATATAATACCGCGAGCGTCGCGATGCCAAAAAATGCGGGCAAAGAATGGGTTTGTTTAAATAAAACAATCACGCCATAGATAAAAAGCGCAATAATCGCAACATCAAGAAAATCAGCAATGTAAATGTTGCGCGCCAAATTACCAAGCAAATAAATATTAGCAAGAAAAGCGCTCATGATGTTATTGTAACACTACGCATCGAAATATGAAAAAAATAGTTAGAAAATCGTTTTTCAAACACAAAAATACACCATTGGTTGCAAAAAATCTTTTGGGCAAAATTTTGATGCGGCGATATCGCGGGAACATCAGCGCTTATTTCATTACCGAAGTTGAAGCATACGATGGGCCTCGTGATAAAGCATCGCATGCGCACAGAGGCAAAACTGCCCGCAACGCGCCTATGTTTGGCGAAGCAGGACGTTGGTATATTTATTTCGTCTACGGCACGCACTGGATGCTCAACATAGTAACGGGCCTGAAAGAATATCCTGCGGCGATTTTAATTCGAGGAGCAATAGCGGTGCGATTGCCTAAATTTCTTAGACTTGGCAATCCGATTGCCAAGTGGCCATCGGATTGCCTCTCGGGTCCCGGGCGGCTTACGCGAGCGCTTCATATTAATAAACGTTTTAATGGAAAGCCGTCCAATAAAAAAACTGGTCTTTGGATAGAAGATCGCGGCATTGTTATTCCCGCCAGTGCAATCAAACAAACGCCGCGCGTTGGTGTCGCGTACGCAAAAGAATGGGCCAAAAAACCGTATCGTTTTGTGCTCAAAACAAAGAGCTGGTAGAATGTAGAATGATGACGATGAGCAATGAGGAATGGGGAGGCACAACAACCATTACGCACGAAGGTGTTGCTCGGCAGTTCTGGTCGCTTGGAATAGAAGATTCTTATAAATTTTTAAAAACCTCTTTTGGCGGCCCTTCTGAAAAAGAAGCGGATGTGCGGTTGCGTACATTTGGACGAAACGAAATCCCCGACCAACAAAAATTTACCAAAATCATTCTTGCTTTTAAACAACTGCGAAGCCCCTTTATCCTTGTTTTGGTTATTGCGCTGGTTATCACGGCGTTCTTGGGCAAGTGGATCGAAACGGCGGTCATCGCCGCAGCAATTTGTGTAAATGGCATTCTTGGATTTTATCAGGAAAATAAGGCAGAGCAAGTTCTCCGGTTGCTGAAAAGCTATATTCGCGCGCGCACAAGAGTGCGGCGCGCTGGCCATGAATATGAAATTGATTCTGCAGAACTCATTCCCGGAGACATTATTCATGTTAGCCAGGGAGACCGCATACCCGCAGACGGCCGCATCGTGTTTGCCAATAATTTTTTTGTTGATGAGGCAATTTTAACGGGAGAATCATTGCCGACGCATAAGCAAACAGCGATTGTGGAGCCAAATGCCGCGTTAGGAGACCGCACCAACATGGTATTTGGCGGCACGCTGGCGGTGGAAGGGATAGCGGAGGTCTTGGTGGTTGCAACAGGCGTCCGTACAGAATTTGGCAAAATCGCAGTTCTTGTTGGGGGAAGTAAGCAAGACCCAACGCCGCTTCAGCGCGCAATGAGTCGCTTTGCAGTGCGTGCGGGATTGGTGCTTGGCGCATTGGCAATAGGAATGTTTCTCTTTGGCCTTTCGCGCGGATATGAAATATTTGACATGTTTTTAATCTCGGTAGCAGTAGCGGTGTCTGCGGTGCCCGAGGGACTGCCCATTGCGCTCACCATAATTTTGGCTGTGGGGGTAGAGCGGCTTGGGTCCCGTAATGGTGTTGTGCGAAAACTCCTTGCCGCAGAAACGCTCGGTTCCACAAATGTTATTTTGGTCGACAAAACAGGAACGCTCACGCAAGCAAAAATGGAACTTTCTGACATCGTGCTTTTTGACTCCGACAAAGAGCGAAAAGAAACGCAAGGGGTGTTATTGCAAATGGCGCTCATGAATGTAGATGTGCTTATTGAAAACCCAGAAGCCCCGATCAACGACTGGATCATAAGCGGAAAAGCAATAGAAATTGCGCTGGTTCGCGGAGCGGCGCGCCGCAGCGTGTTACTGCCGCAGATACAAAACAATGTGCGGCGGATTGATTTTTTTCCTTTTAATTCTTCGAACAAATTTTCCGTAAGCTTGCTGGACCATGAATCGCGCGCAGAGCTTGTTGTCGTCGGCGCCCCAGAGATTATTTTGGGCTTTACTGATATATCTTCGTCTTTGCATAAGCAAGTTCTTCATGAAATTAATGTGCGCGCTTTTGCCGGCGAGCGTATTTTGGGCGTTGTGTCAAAAGAACTGCCGCCGGGGCACAAAAAAATAGTTTCGTTCCGGGAGCGCAGCGCCCAAGAATGGGAACATCAGTTTCGTCATCATACATTCCGGGGCCTTTTAGTTTTTCGCGACCCGCTTCGTCCAATGGTTAAAGATGCTATCTCCCGTATCCGACAAGCGGGGGTTCGCGTCGTGATCGTAACGGGCGATCATCGCGGAACAGCGCTTTCGGTTGCCAAAGAACTTGACATTATTCAAAACGAGAGCGAGCTTTTAACAGGAGACGACATGGCGCGATGTAGTCGTGAGGAATTAAAAAACTCACTTGCGCATATCGGTGTATTTGCGCGAGTAACGCCGGAACAAAAATTGATGCTCACACAACTCTTTCGCGAAACCGGCGCGGTGGTTGCAGTAACAGGAGACGGCATCAATGATGCGCCGGCGCTTGCTGCTGCCGATATTGGCATTGCGGTTGGATCCGGAACAGACGTGACAAAAAATCAAGCCGATTTAGTGCTTTTGGACAACAATTTTGAAACAATTGTGGCGGCAATTGAGGAGGGGCGAACCATTCTGGATAACATCCGAAAGGTTATGGTTTATCTTTTGTCGAACTCTCTCGATGAACTTTTACTGATTGGCGGTGCGCTCCTTGCGGGACTCGCATTGCCACTAAATGCCATTCAGATTTTGTTTGTTAATCTCTTTTCCGACAGCTTCCCGGCGCTTGCGTTTGCGTTTGAGCGCGGCATCGACAACCCAGGGGAGGCTCCGCGCAAACTTAATGCCCGTTTATTTGATCGCCAGTTGCATTTTTTGATTTTTGGCATTGGGACTTTAACGTCCTTGTTTTTATTTGTACTGTATTATTTGTTGTTGCGCGCCGGATTTGATGATGTGGTTGTCCGGACTTTTATTTTTGCAAGCTTCGCAAGTTACACATTGTTTTTGACGTTTTCCATTCGGAGTTTAGAAACAAGCATTTTTCGCTATAACCCTTTTTCTAATCGCTACTTGGTTGGCGGGGTTGGCATCGGTTTTTTGCTAACACTCGCGGCCTTGTACATGCCGTGGCTACAGGCAATACTAGGAACAGCGCCTCTGCCGCCCTTGTGGCTTATTGGTGTTTTCGGTATTGGCGTATTGAATATTATCCTTGTAGAATTGAGTAAGTGGTTGTTTCGAAAACATATTCTATAATCAAACCCACTTGCGGCGTATGACGTTTGTTTTATTTTTCGTTGGGTTTTATATTTTAATCAAAGCGGCGAATGTGCTGGTAGATAGCGCTTCGTGGATCGCGAGCCATTTTAAAATTTCCTCGCTGATTATCGGGCTTCTCGTTGTTGGCGTCGGCACATCTATCCCGGAGTTTAGCGTCACGTTTTTGTCAAATCTTTTGGCGGGGAAGAGCGCTGTTGGACTCGGGGCCGTTGTTGGCAGCAACACATTTAATATTTTGTTTATTTTAGGGTTTGCGGCAATTGTTCGCCCGATTGTGTTTCGTAAAGAATGGATAGAAGAGGATTTGTGGTGGAACGTTTTTGCGGTCGCGCTGTTTGCGTTGCTGGCGTTTTTTTCAATCAATGAAGGAAAAGAAACAATAATCGGACGTGCCGACGGGATCATATTGCTTACCGCATTTGCGGTATGGCTTTTTTATATCTTGCATTTTGCAAGTAATGAGGATGACGAAAAAGTACACGTTGCGCGCCTTCTTACCTTTCCGCTTGCCGCGGGCATGCTGCTCGCGGGACTTGCCGGCGTATTGCTTGGAGCAAAATGGGTGATTGATGGCGCAATATCACTTGCCGCGTTTTTAGGAATGAGCGAGGCGTTTATTGGCCTGACTATCATTGGTATCGGTACATCCCTGCCAGAGCTTGTTGTTTCTGTGACAGCTGCCCGCCACGGTGAGACAGGAATAGCACTCGGTAATATCATCGGATCAAATATTTTTGACTTTTTGATGATTATTGGATTGAGCGCCTTCGTGCGTCCCATTATTTTTGAGCCGAAACTTTATCTCGACACCTTGGTAACCCTTTTTGTAACGCTTCTTCTTTTGTTTTCTATGTATATTGGAGAGCGCAACACGCTCACGCGCAAAAAGGGGCTTTTGTTTGTTGCGGCATATTGTATTTATGTCTGGGCGTTGATTGTCCGCGGATAATTATGTATTATGAAATACTATGAGGGCGCTTACGATTGTTGTTGGTGTTATTATAGTAGGAGCGGCGGCATATGGCGTATTTTTATTGACGAAAGATTCGTCGGAGATGCCCGCTGATGTAAATATGAACATATTACAAAAGGCGCGGATCGAGACAAACAACGGAACTGTTGTGGTTGAGCTGTATTCTAAAGATGCGCCAAAAACGGTTGCCAACTTTATTAAACTCGCGCAGGAAGGTTTTTATAGCGGCGCAAAGTTTCATCGGGTTATCAAGGACTTTATGATTCAAGGAGGGGACCCTCTTACGAAAGACGACACCAAGGCGCTATTATGGGGAACGGGTGGACCTGGCTATCAGTTTGAAGACGAACTAAATACAGCAACGAAAAGCTATCAAGACGGATATCGGCGAGGCGTTGTGGCTATGGCAAACGCAGGGCCAAATACCAATGGTAGCCAGTTTTTCATCATGCATCGCGACAATCCATTGCCGCATAATTATACAATTTTCGGAAAGGTGGTTGAAGGAATAGAAACGGTTGACGCAATCGCAAACGCTCCGGTTGACACAAATAACCGCCCAACCACACCGGTGGTTATCAAGCGTATAACGATTGAATAGTAACGTTGTATTTATAGGTTTTCCTTTGTACTATGCAAGAAGAGTGGTTTTTTGGGAGCGCGATGAGTAGTGATAAAAAGATCGAGAGGGCGCGAAGAGAGCTTGAAGAGGAAGAGGACGAACTTAAGCGCGACTTTGTTAATCACGGCGTTGGTTTAGGGGTTAAAGAATATCAGCACGTTGGAGAACATCATCCGGTTCTCCGGCGGTTTTTTGAAGAAGCCGATGAAGTATTAAATCTGGACCGAAAGGATCAGGAACGCCTTGCGCTTTTGGGGCAAAAGTTTTTGACAGCCGAGCTTGCCGCGGATGAACTAGATGAGCTCGAAACTAAATATTTTATTCCTTATTTTCGCGCCATTATGAAGCAAAAACAAAAATCTCGTTACCAGAAAAGCTCCGAGTAGTCGGGGTTTTTGTGTTATTATGTTTCTATGTCTCTCAAAATAATTTATCTCAAAGACGTTGTGTATGCCGCAAACGACGGGATTGTTACCACGTTTGCAGTTGTAGCTGGTGTTGCGGGCGCCGGCCTTTCGCCACAGATTGTTTTGATTTTAGGGACGGCAAACTTGTTAGCAGACGGGTTCTCTATGGCCGTGTCAGATTATCTGGGAACAAAATCGGAGGAAGAAGAGGAAGAATATTTTGCGCGCGATGAAAATAGCGGTGATAACGCAAAAAATTACAATTTGCATCCAATAACAAAAACCACCCCGCGGGGCGCGGCAGCAGTAACATTTGTCTCGTTTATTGCAGCGGGCGTTCTGCCGGTTACACCCTATATTGTGTTGGGCTCAGAGGGCGGAGCATTTGGAGCTTCTGTTTGGGCAACCGCTGTTTCCCTTTTTGTAATCGGTTCTTTGCGAACAATCGCAACGCATAAAAATTGGTTTTGGTCGGGTTTTGAAATGCTTCTCATCGGCGGAATCGCCGCCATTATTGCATATACCACCGGCGCAATCATCGGCGGCATTGTTGCATAAAAAACTGACAAACCGGGTTTGTCAATTTTTTAACTAAATTTGCTGCGGTCTTCAAGGGTAACGCGGGCAATAAATTCTTTTTCCTTGCGGAGCACCCGAAGCTCTAATTCGTCGCCAACCGCACATTCATCTAAAATATCCTCAAGGGTTTGCTCGTTGGTAATCCTTTTGCCGTTCGCGACCAAAATAATATCATGTTCTTGGAGTCCCGCGGTCGAGGCGCTGCTTCCGGGAAGCACCGCGTGATCGTGCGGCAATCCTTCGCGGACAATAAGCGCTCCGCTGTCTACCGGTAAGCGGAAATGCTCTTTTATTTTTTTATTAAGCAAAACGTAGCGAATGCCCAAAAACGGCGTTCGAATATGGCCGTTGGTTTTCAACGCTTCGAGATCGCGCCGTGCGCGATCAATGGGGATCGCAAAACCGATGTTTTGAGCGCCGAAAACCACAGCGGTGTTAATGCCGATTGCCTCTCCTTGAAGATTCACCAGAGGTCCGCCGGAATTTCCGGGATTAATGGCGGCATCGGTTTGAATAAGCCCTCGCAGGCGTTCGTGATGCCCTTCCGTGTCAGTAATTGCGCTCAAAAACCGCGAAAGTCCGGATATAATGCCGACAGATACAGTGTTTTGAAATTCTCCGAGGGCATTTCCAATAGCAATGGCGGTTTGCCCAAGCCGAATACTCTTTGAGCTCCCCAATGCCAGCGCGGGAAGATTTTTGGGCGGCTCTTTAAGTTTGAGAATTGCGATGTCGGCCAACGGATCAACATCAACAATCTCAATTTCATAGTGGTTCTTTGCGACGACCGCGGCATAGCGCGCCTTTTTGTCGGCAATTACGTGTTTGTTGGTCAGTATAATGCCGGAAGAATCAACGATAAACGCAGAGCCTGAAGATATAGTTACCGTGCCGTCGTCCGCGGACTCCTGTATAAGGCGGTCAGCAAACTGTTGGGGATTAAGGCCCATTTTTGCCATCTCGGTCTCCACGTCGGCAACATTCTTGCTTGCGGCAATACTAACAACAGCCGGCAATGTCTTTTCAGTCGCACCTATAATTTTTTGCTCATAGTCCATTTTTGTCCGTTCCTTTCACTATATCAAAGATTTATAATAAATATAAGGAGTCGTAATTTAATGTAAGGAAACAAGCCGCCCTCGTAGTTCAACGGACAGAACATCCCCGTCCTAAGGGGCAAATGACCGTTCGATTCGGTCCGAGGGCATAACATTGCTTAGTGCTTCGTACTTAATGCGTGTCAAGGCAATAAAACACGAAAAATAGGCCCATTTCGAGGTAAATGTTATGGGGACTTGACAAATTTTGAAATAGGAGTATAATAAACATTAACAATGAGGTATTGGGAAGCGGCGTGGCATCTCGGCAGAAACAAAAGTAATCAGCCGGACCCACCTGACCATACTACCAAAAACACCTTATTGTGCTGGCAGATTTTGATAATTTCATGGGTGATCTCCTTTTTTGGGGGGCCAAAGTCCGGGAAAATCCTTGATTTTGGCACCCCAAGATAAGGAGGATTGAGATGACGGCGAACAAATTGGAGAAGGAGGCAACCCTCCTTCTCAAACGAGCGGGCTTCCGGTGGGACGGCCGGAAGCCGGGCGATGTCCCGCGGAACCAGCCACGGCTGGCGTTCTGTGGAGCTCCGCTTACGCGTTCCACGCGTAAGCGGCCGCGAACAATAAAGGTCTCGCCATAAGGCGAGACCAGTGAGAGTGTAACCCCCCAGGCCACCCCGATCCGGCGTAGCTCAACGAGAGCGCGCCGGGTCGGGGTAACTTTATTTTTAGGAAAATAATGATACCATGGCAAGCAATGGAAAACTCAAAAGAGAAAATAGAAAACATGCCATTCGCGCAAACTGAAGCAGAGATTGCCTTTGAAAAAATTGCGCAACGTATTGACAAGTTATTTCAAAAAAAACATTTGTCAGAAAAAGAACAAGATGAGCTAAATCTCCTTTTTAATAACGCGATGATAATTCAAGAAATACTTGAAGGCAAAACCCCAGAGGAACTTTAAATCAGCGGCTTAATAACCACCCTTCGCTCAAGACCGGCGCCTACGCTTTCAGTTTCTATATCCGGATATTCTTGCAGCACCGTGTGGACAATACGACGCTCATAGGAATTCATTGGGCGCATTTCTATGTCTTTTTTAAAATATCGCACCCTTTGGGCATGCATACGCGCGAGATCCTTGACCTCTTCAATGCGCTTTTTGTGGTAATCATTAATGTCAAGCACGAATTGAAATTCTTCTTTGAGTTTTTTTTCTGCCAGTCGGCGGATAAGATAATTAAGAGCAATGAGATTTTTTCCTCCCTCGCCGATTAAGAGCGCCGAGTCATCCGTGCGCGCCACAAACCACGTTACATCGCTGCCCTCTTGAGCTTCGAGCGAATACGAAACGCCAATCCGGTCTAAAATATCGGAAATGATAGTTTGTATTGTTTGTGTGTTTTTTTGGTCCAACATACAAAAACAGCGCTCGCAGAGAGCGCCGTTTTTGTCTTGACTTGCTAAGTAATTTATGACGAGGGCGAAACGTTTCCGACCATCGTTTCCGTTGCACGGCGCCGCACTGCGGCTTCGTGTACTATAGCAAAGAGATTCATAGTTGTCCAATAGAGCGCCACCGCGGCAGGCATTTGAATGCTAAATATAAATATCAACACCGGGAAAAGAAACATCATTTGTTTTTGCATAATAGTAGAAAAATCTGGCTTGCCGTCGGGCGATATGGCGCCTTTATTTTTTTGAGCCGGTGGAATGGCAAGTTTTGCTTGAAAAAATTGTGACAACCCCGCCATTGCCGCCATAATAATATTTGGCTCGGTAAGCGCAAAAAATCCAAGAAATACGGTGTTAATCTGTCCCGGTAAGTTAATAAATGAATATGCGTATTGTGCTTGCGCAGAAAGGTCCCCGCGAAATACATAAAAAAGCGCGAGGAGCAGAGGAAGTTGGATAAAGAGCGCCAAAACTCCGGCAAAAGGATTAACGCCGTGCGCTCGATAAAGTTCCATAAGCGCCTTTGCTTGTTCCTCGCGATTTTTTTTCTCGGATTGAATTTTTTTTATCTCGGGGTCTATTTGTTTCATCGCGCGCTGTGTTTTGATCATTTTGTGATTGAGCGGAAAAATAACAAGCCGAATGAGAATGGTAAGAATAATCACCGCAAACCCCAAGCTTTCTCCGGGCACATAATCGGTAATCAAAAAAAGGCCGTTTAAAAGTGGCCGATAAAATAATTCTGTATAAATAAAAACTACAAGACCCCACATTGTTTTAATAAACGTATTATATCATCTTTTAGTTGTTTTGTTGATGGCGCCTTTTTGTCGTGTAGAGTGAGAAAAAAAACAAACTCCCCGCCTGCCTTCATGTTTGGTTGGAGATGCCGCACAATTTCTGCCATGCGCCTGCGCACAGCGTTGCGAGCGAATGCATTTCTACGAACTTTGCTGGACACCACAAACGCAAAGCGCGCGCGATGTACCCGTGTTACGTGGCGTCCCAGGCAAGCTCGCAAGCGAACACGAGACCCCAAATACTGAAGTGTTCGTGACCGAGCAAAGACCCCTATGTCCTTCTTCGTAAGAAGAAATTTTTTTGCAAGCATTAATAAATATTATATGGGCGCTGCGCTGTACCGAGTTTAAACAGCAAGTCGCACTCTGCCTTTTCTGCGCCTCCGCTTTATCACTTTTCGCCCTGCGGTGGTTTTATTTCTCTTTAAAAATCCGTGCGCGCGCGCTCGTTTTCTTTTTTTGGGCTTATAGGTTATAGACATGATTAAAATATCTTACCACACTTTAAATAAAACGCAATATTCACAACTAACCCACAACCTATTAACATCGGGGTAACGCTTGGTGTCTTAGTAGTAGGGTATAGTAAAACAATGAAGAACGAAGAGTTGTGGGATAGAGCGATGTCAGAAATAAAGGTGACGGTATCTCGTGCAAATTTCGCGACGTGGTTTAAAGACACATCAATTATGGAAAATAATGATGGGGTTGTTACTATTTCCGTTCCGAATGGATTTGCGAAAGAGTGGCTTGAAAATAAATATCATAAGTTTATTCTCAAGTCCGTTCGTGGCTTCTCGCCAGAGGTGCGATCGATTCAATATATTATACGGGCCCCGATACCGCAAAGGCCAGCCACTACCGCAACCAAACAAGCAACTGTTCTTTTAACTTCTTTGCCCGCAAAAAATATTATACAAACGACACAGCTTGGTTTTAAGGAATTTGAAGTTGATCCATTAACGAATCTAAACCCGAAATATACATTTAATACATTCATTGTTGGGTCGTTTAATGATTTGGCGCACGCCGCAGCGCTTGCGGTTTTGAGTGACTTAGGAAAAGTGTATAATCCTCTTTTTATTTACGGCGGAGTGGGATTAGGAAAAACGCATCTTTTGCAGGCAATAGGAAATAGCGTGTTAAAACAAGACAAAACAAAAAAGGTGCGATATATAACATCGGAGCGTTTTAGCAATGAGCTTGTTAATTCCCTACAACAAAATACCATCAGCACGTTTAAGGAAAAATATAGAGATTGCAATTTATTGATTATTGATGATGTACAATTTTTCTCTGGAAAAGCAAAAACACAAGAAGAGTTTTTTTATACTTTTAATACACTTTATGAGGCGGGGAATCAGATTGTATTTTCTTCTGATCGACCCCCAAAATCAATCCATGATATTGAAGAAAGATTGCGTTCGCGCCTTGAAGCGGGGATTATTATTGACATATCAGAGCCGGAGTATGAATCGCGCCTTGCAATTCTACAATCAAAAGTTAAAGAAAAAAACATTGACCTTTCGCAGGATTCCCTTGAGGTTATTGCTTCATTAGTACAGACAAATATTCGAGAGCTAGAAGGGGCACTTAATATGATTCATATGCAGTCACAATGTCTTAATAAGACGCTTTCTGTAGAAGAAATTAAGGTTATTTTAAGTAAAAATATAAGACCAAGAACATCAATAACACAAAACCAGATTATTAAATTAGTAGCGGAATATTATGATATTCCAGATCGTTCTATATTTGATAGAACACGAAAAACAGAAATAGTCCTACCGAGACAAGTCGCAATGTATCTTATTCGAGAGGATCTTCAAGGTTCGTTTCCGACTATTGGAGAAAAATTTGGCGGGAGAGATCACACAACAGCCATGCACGCATATGAAAAAATTAAAAATGAAGTGAAAAAAAATTCAAAACTTGAAGAGGATGTTCGTATTATTAGACAGCGTTACCAAAATAAGTAATTATACACAAGATAAAAAGAATAATATGTGGATATAAAAAAATAATAATCTATATCCATATATTACACACCTTATATAAAAAATATTATAAAAATATACAATACTTCCTTAATATAATATGATATTAACTTATTCACATATATAATAGTAAAATTATTATAAATAATAAATATATTATGAAAATTACTTGTTCTGTAAAAATATTTAATGAAGCCATTAGTATCGCTGAACGAAACACATCAAAAAATCAATCATTACCAATTTTACAATCAATTTTTATTAAGGCAGATGAAAAAGAAAACATACTGTCTATTCGCGCAACAAATTTAGAAAATGCGTTAGAAATTTTTATTCCCGCAAAAATAGATCAAGGAGGCAGTATAGCTGTTTCAGGAAAGATTTTAAATTCTTTTTTATCTCATATTAACGATGAAACTATTACACTTCAAAATAAACAAAACAACCTTTTTATTAAAACATCACAAATAGAAACAACACTACGCGGATACGAACAAGAAGATTTTCCACTTTTTCCGTCTATTGAATCATTATTTTCTTTTTCTATTTCTCCTAACGAGCTTTTTACACACCTACGGCGTGTTTTAATCGCCATGAGTTCATCTGATATTAAACCAGAACTCTCTAGTATTTCTTGGTATATATTTAAAAATACATTAAAACTCGCATCAACTGACTCGTTTCGTCTTTGCGAAAGTTCTTTGGTCTCAAAATCACTTAACACGTCTTCTGTTATTTTATTTTTACTGCCTGGATCAGCGGCTCGCGAGATTCTTCGACTTATTGAACACGTTTCTCATGAATCAATTATTTCATTGAGCGGAGACAAAGAAATTAAAATTTTTGGTAACAAAAACCAAATTATTTTTCAAAACAAAACAATTCGTTTTATATCACGGCTCACCGAAGGAATATTTCCAGAATACGAACAAATAATACCAAAAAAATTTGTTACAGAAGTTATTATCAAACAGAGTAGTTTGTTAAATCAATTAAAACTCGCCAGCGTTTTTATTGGAAGATTAAATGAGATCCAACTTCTTATTAATCCTTCCAAAAAAAACATAACACTGAAAGCCGCCAACTCTGATATTGGTGAACACGAGTCATCACTTGAGGCATCAATACAAGGAGAGCAGGTAAAGGCAAAATTTAACTGGCGCTACCTTATTGATGGCGTGCAACAAATTGATTCTGAATATATTGTGCTTGGTATGAACGGAGAACAATCCCCACTACTTATAAAAGGCAAGGGAGATACATCATATTTTTATCTTGCAATGCCAATGCGAGGAATTTAAAGGACACACAAATACAAAAATACTAATTAATAGGAAGTGTTATAGAATAATCAGATTTATTACCGATAGTATCGTAGACCTGTAAGCGTACCGTAACTGTTTGTGTGTCGAGCACAAAGAGCGACAGAGGAATTGACATGACAAATGGGGATGTTTTTACTGATCCAATATATTCCTCATTGAGGAAATAATCAACCTGAACGACATTAAAAGAGTTTTGTAATATTGGTTTTACAATAAGGGTATCGTTTTTATTATATTGTTCTTTTTTAGGATTAATTTCTATTTTTTGTACGTTTTGCGTATTTTTTTGAGTGTGGACGTCGTCTTTTAAAACAGGAATGACGGATTCGTTTTGGTCATTAAGATTATTTGCTTGCGCCCATAAACGCACACCATCCTCCCAATTTTTATATTGTGGGTCGGAAGAAGGAGATATTGGTACTTGGCCAAGCGGATTATCTTTATCAACCCAATACAAGATCGTTCTAATTTCTTGAACTACTTTTTGTTCTTGAAGGTTTTGTGGGGTGTATTCTGTTGCTAGTTTGCCAGATATTTTATCAATAACAAATTCTTTCCCACCCCTCCATTCTCCGCGCAGAACCGGCTTTGGCGCACCGAATGGTTCTGGTTTAACAAAGTATTCATTCGGCGCGCCCACCAAAATCTGTTCCATAATACTTCTCCATACAGGCGCTATAATAAATCCGGCAACGCGTTTTTCCATTGAGGTGTTATTATTATTTCCTGCCCAAGCGCCAACGACAATTGAGGGGGTGTACCCGACAATCCATGCGTCGCGATAATCGTCGGTTGTCCCGGTTTTTGTCGCAACCGACCTCCCGGGTATAAAAAGAGAAGACGCTTCGCCAAATGCCGGCGCGCGCGCGTTGTTGTCAGAAAGAATATCATTTATTGCGCGCGCTATGTTTTTATCAATAACTTCTTTTGATTGCTGTTTTTCTTGAAAGACATTGTTTTTTTTCGCATCCTGAATTTCAAGAATATAACGGTACGGATTTTTTACTCCATCATACGCAAAAACGCCGTATGCAGATGTAAGCTCGAGAAGCGATATTTCGCCGCCACCCAATACAAGTGTAAGACCAATCCTCGCGGGGTCATCAAGTGTTGTAATACCAAAATCACGAGCCGTTGAAAGCGATTCACGAAGACCAGCAAGATAAAGAAGTTTTACCGATGGAACGTTTAGCGACTGCGCAAGCGCTTCACGAAGAGTTACTGGCCCACGGAATTTATCATCGTAGTTTTTTGGGTGGTAGCACTTGTCTGGGTTCATGCCTTGCGGTGCCGACCCATCAGAACCACACTGTGGGTTAAATTCGGTAAAAAGGTCAAAAAGCGAGGTTTCCGGAGTGTATCCTTTTTTAAACGCCGTCGCATATACAAATGGTTTAAACGCGGACCCCGGCTGCCTCAAACGGATGGCGATGTTTACTTGCGGGTCGAATGCGCAGTCTTTTCCCGGAGAACACCCTTGCGGCTCGGGATTGCCAAAATAATCTTTTGATCCAACCATTGCAAGAATATCACCGCTTTTTGGTTCTATTGCCACGACACCAATGTTATTTGCGTTAAAGTTATTTTTTATATTTTCTGTAAAATCCTGCACTGTTTTTTCGGCAATTTGTTGGATTGATGCGTCTAACGTGGTGCGGACGACAAAGCCACCGCGGTCCACAACGTCTTCTCCAAACATTTCATTAAGCTGCTCGCGCACCTCAATAATAAAGTGAGGCGCGGTTATTTGATGAAAGCACGACCCTTTAAATTGTACTTTTTCTTCGCGCGCCCTTTGATATTCTTCTTCATTGATAAAACCCAACGCGCGCATTCGTTCCAACGCAAATCCAGCGCGGCGATCGAGTTCATCTTTGTGTTTCCCGCACGGAGAATAATAACTCGGGGCCTTCGGAAGAGAAACAAGGTATGCCGCTTCCTTAGGCGTTAATTCGCGAGCGGGCTTTTGTAAAAATGTCTGGGCTGCCGATTCAATACCATACACGGCCCCACCGTAGGGGATTTGATTTAAATAAAGATTAAGAATTTCATCTTTCGTGTACGCCCGCTCTATTTTTATAGCCAAAATTGCTTCTTTTACTTTTCTTGAGATTGTTTTTTTATCCGTTAAAAGCGTTTTTTTTACCAACTGTTGTGTTATGGTAGATCCTCCTTGCTCCATTTCTCTTTGTATGATGTTTGCTATAAAAGCTCGTAAAATAGCTAGCGGGCGAACGCCGTAATGCTGATAGAACGTATCGTCTTCAATAGCAACGGTCGCGTTTTTAATAACAAGTGGAATTTCGTCAAATGGAATTACGGTGCGCTTTTCTTCCGCGTGAATATCGTACAAAAGAACTTTGCCGGTGCGATCATATATTTTCGTCGATTGCGCAATTGGTCGTTCGGAAAAATCAGCAATATCGGGGAGTTGAATTTGTGTTGCTACCACGACGCTTGCAACAACAAGCATTACCACGACAATACCGGCACTCGCTACTATTATCGCAACCATTTTTTTGAGATTTTTTTTCTTGTTTCTCATCCGTCTTATTATATGGGATCTTTTCTATTTGTGGTAGAGTAATGGTATGCCGATAAGTAAAAAAATGTTTTCACGGGAGAATTGGCTTGAGCGCGCGACAAGTCATAATGTTGAGAAAATCTTCTCAAAACATGAGCTTTTGGCGCGCCTAAAAAGCAGAAAAAAAATCAGAATTAAATTTGGTGTTGATGTAACGAGCCCCCTCATCCACATTGGAAATGCGGTAAATCTTTGGAAAATGAGGGAGTTTCAAGAAATGGGGCACAAAGTGGTTTTCCTTATCGGGGACTTTACGAGCCGCATCGGCGATCCCACCGGCAAATCAAAAACACGGCCGCCAAGAACTAAAAAAGAAATAGAACAAGATGCGCAGACCTATATCGAACAAGTAAAGAAAATTTTACTTGGCAATTCGGATGTTTTTGAGGTGCGCCGAAACTCCGAATGGTACGACAATATGAAACTCGGCGATTTTTTGAAGCTCTGCGCCCACATAACACACGCGCGGTTAATCCAGCGCGATATGTTTCAAGAACGCATCAAAAAAAACACCGAAATTTTTATGCACGAGATTTTATATCCCATACTGCAAGGATATGATTCGTATGTGCTTAAGTCGGACCTAACTATTATTGGCAGCGACCAACTATTTAATGAGTTGCTCGGACGTCACTACCAATCGCTCTTTGGGCAGGATCCGCAGGTGATTATGACTACCGTAATAACCCCCGGGCTTCATGGCAAAGAAAAGCAATCAAAATCGCTTGGCAATTTTATTGCTATTGCTGATTCGCCGGAAGACAAGTTTGGAAAAGTAATGTCTCTGCCGGATTCGTTAATTATTACCTATTATCGCGTTTATACTTTTATTGATGCGCGACAAATTGATGTCTACGAAAAACAGCTTGCCGAAGGAATAAATCCGCGCGATATCAAGATCAAGCTTGCGCGTGATCTCGTTGCGCTCTATCACAGCGATGCGGTTGCCGAGGAGACAAAAGAGCAATTTATCAAAACGTTTTCTAAAAAAAATATTCCCAAAAACCTTCCCACCGTAACAGCAAAACAAAAAGAGCCGCTGGTTGATTTTTTGGCGCGCACAAAGCTCGTCGCGTCAAAATCCTCCGCCAAGCGACTCATTGCGGGCGGCGCCATTGAGCTGGACGGCAAAAAAATACAAAGTTCGGATACCGTAACAAAAAAGGGTGCGCTTCGCGTCGGCAAAACAAAATTTATCCGAGTTGTTTAATTTAATCGTCAATGCCCGCATCTAAAGAGCCGCCGCCCGTCAATAGTTCTTCGTCTTCGTCTTCGCCATCGCCCTCTTCATAATCCTCTTCTTCCTCTTCCTCGTCTCCATCAATTGGATCGTCGATAGTAGCTTTTTCTAAAAGATCAAGATCTGCTGATTCGTGAAAGTTATACATAATTTAATGATAACTATAATCGACCATTTTAGCCCTTATAATACCCAAAGTTATTAGGTTCTCCACAACAATAAAAAAAAACACTTCTTGCCGCAAGGGGGAGGGGGTGTGGATAACTACGAGGAAATTTCCTTGTGCACGAGCGTCGTGAGCGCAATTGCAAGCGCATCGGTTTCGTCATCCAGCAATGCGCGGTTTGGTAGGGCGATGGAATATCTTAGCATTGCGGCAACGCGTTTTTTATCTGCCCTTCCGTCCCCGCAAACAGTCATTTTAACCTGAAGCGGAGTAAATTCTTTTATCGTTGCTCCGTACTCTGCTGCGGCAAGCAAAATAACCCCGCGCGCCTCCCCGACGGTAATTGCCGTTTTTGCGTTGGCTGCAAAAAACAATCTTTCTATTCCCACAATATCCGGCTTGGTTCTTATAAGCAGTTTGTTAAGAAAATGATATATTGCCGCCAGACGCTTTTCTTGCGGAAGCGTCTTTGGGGTTTTAAAAACACCCGAGTCGAGGCGCGCAAACCCGGTAGAGGTTTTTTGTACCACACCCCATCCCATTCTCTCAATCCCCGGATCAATTCCTAGAACTTTCATTATTTTTCTATATTTGTATAGACCTCCTGTACATCATCGTGTTCGTCAAGTGCACCCATAAGCTCTTCGAGTTTTTTTGTGTCTTCTGCGGAAAGCGTAAGAGGGAATTTTGCAACATAACTATCTTCCTTTTTCTCAAACGCCCACATCGCAGATCCGTGCTCGCCGAGTTTACCGCCGCGCTCCGAAAAAAGATGTCTTATTTCGCTTGTGGTTCGGTTGGAGTTATCGGTGACAGCGGTAATAATGAGCGCAGATCCTCCGGGACCATATGCTTCGTAGAGTACTTCTTTGAGATCGCCACCTTCTTTTTCTGTCGCTTTTTTAACTGCGCGCTCGATATTATCGTTTGGCATATTGACCGCGCGCGCGTCTTCTATGGCGGAAGCAAGCCGGATATTTATTTTTGGATCCGGCCCCAATTCCTTGGCCGCCAGCGTAATGGTACGCGAAATTTTGGAAAATAGTTTTCCTTTCTTTGCGTCCGACGCCGCCTTTTTGTATTTAATTTGTTTCCATTTTGAATGACCAGACATAAAAATGTTATATATGTGTTCCGCTGAGCGTTGTAACTCCTCTCCGATTAGTATTTTCTAGAATAATACGTTTTGCCTCATAAATATGGGAAACGTCGTAAATAGTAAACGGCTTTTCTCCCGCGGTTTGAATGCGGATGTTGCCGTAGTGAAGAAATGTTGCCAATATACCGGGAACCTCGACGGTTACGTCTTCTACGCGGTCGAGCATAAATTCTGACACCTCCCGATAAAAAAGACTCTTTTGATCAATATCAATAACGCGATCGGTGGTAATAATCCACGAATCAAGATAATAATTAATCCACACCAAAAAAATCATCAACAAAATGAGCATGAGGTATACAACAAAAAAGAAAAGCGCAGGCCCTACCAGTTCCGCCACCAGAAAATCCATGCTTATTAAAAGAGGGATAATAATAAGCGAAAATAAAAATATAAAAATAATAGCCGCAATTTTTGCAACCACCACAATCCAATGACGATGGAGAACCATTAATATTTTTTCGTTTTGGCGCAGATGGATCATATTAGAACGCCAGCGGAAGGGTGAAAAATAAACCGAGCGATATAATGCTCAATACCGCGGCGGATACAAGGAAAACATCGGTAATCCATGACGACGGATCGTTTGGCATAATATATTCGCGGGCATGCCAGTGGATTGACCAGACAAAAAACCAATACCCGCCCATAAACAAAAGATATATAAGCAACGCTACCCAAAAGCTCATATTATCATTATAGCGCGCAAGCAGTACCAATAGGGATTGACAAGTTCCATATTTATCGGTAAGCTATAAATCCAATGGTTGTTGGGGAGATTGTGGCGGTGGAGCAAGGCCGAGGTGTTCGTAGGCGCGCGGGGTGGCAACGCGGCCACGGGGCGTGCGATGCAAAAAGCCGATTTGCATCAGGTACGGCTCGTAGACGTCTTCAATCGTTTCTGTCTCTTCCATTACAGATGCCGCAAGCGTTTGCACGCCAACTGGCCCGCCGGAAAACTTACGGATGATCGTATTAAGAATTTTAATATCGAGCGATTCTAGTCCCTTGTGATCAATTTCCAATAACTCCAGCGCTTCTTGCGCAAGGGTATCGGTGACCGCCGGCGCATTGTGCACCGCGACGTAGTCGCGTGCGCGCTTTAGGAGTCGATTGGCAATCCGCGGCGTAAAGCGCGAGCGCGACGCGATCAGACGGATTGCGTCTTCATCAATTGCAACATCAAGCAATCGAGCGGAACGTCGGAGAATTTGCTCGATATCGTTTTGTGTATAAAAATCTAAACGGAACACGCCGCCCGAGAATCGGGAGCGCAACGGAGAAGAAAGAAGCGCTATGCGAGTCGTTGCCGCAATTAATGTAAATGGGGGGAGTTCCAGCTGAATGGTGCGCGCAGACGGTCCTTTCCCGATAATAATATCCAGCACTCTGCTTTCCATTGCCGGGTAGAGTACTTCTTCGATGAGTTTATTGAGGCGATGGGCCTCATCAATAA
>Ga0209542_10001623_pt1 | contig 52218 bp, 56 predicted proteins | sample RifCSPhighO2_01_FD_184028 | JGI IMG/M metagenome (GOLD analysis project Ga0209542, IMG submission 184028) | Soil microbial communities from Rifle, Colorado - Rifle CSP2_plank highO2_0.1 (SPAdes) (version 2) | ecosystem: Environmental > Terrestrial > Deep subsurface > Rock core/Sediment ... | reverse complement strand
TCCCAGGCGGGATGCTTAACGCGTTAGCTTCGCCACGTGAAGGGTCGACACTTCACATAGCTAGCATCCATAGTTTACAGCGTGGACTACAAGGGTATCTAATCCTTTTTGCTCCCCACGCTTTCGTCCCTCACCGTCAGGGTTGCCCCAGCTGAATGCCTTCGCTTTTGGTGTTCCGCACGATATCAACGGATTTCACCCCTCCACCGTGCGTTCCATCAGCCCCTAACACCCTCAAGTCCTGCAGTTTCCCTGGCATTCCAAAAGTTGAGCTTCTGGTATTTAACCAAAGACTTACAAGACCGGCTACGGACCCTTTACGCCCAATAAATCCGGATAACGCTCGGGGGTTCTGTATTACCGCGGCTGCTGGCACAGAATTAGCACCCCCTTATTCCCAAGGTACCGTCACTCTTGCGAGTTCTTCCCTTGGAAAAGCGGTTTACAACCCGAAGGCCTTCATCCCGCACGCGGCGTCGCTCGATCAGGCTTTCGCCCATTGTCGAATATTCTCGACTGCTGCCACCCGTAGGTGTTGGGCCCGTGTCTCAGTGCCCACGTTGGGGAACGCGCTCTCACGCCCCCTACCCGTCATAGCCTTGGTAGGCCGTTACCCCACCAACAAGCTGATAGGCCGCAGGCCCTTCCCCGCCCGGCCACCCTTGCGAGTGGCCTTTACACTTCAGACTTACGTCTTCAGTGGCCATCGGCTATTAGCCCACCTTTCGATGGGTTATGGCCGTGGCGGGGGTAGGTACCTACGTGTTCCTAACTCGTCTGCCACTACCCGCCTAAATTTTTGCTTGCGCAAAAACTTTGGCGGACCGTTCGACTTGCATGCCTTATCCACGCCGCCAGCGTTCATCCTGAGCTAGGATCAAACTCTCTTAAAAAACTTAAAAATCGGAACAACTCTCAGGAATCAACTCTGGTCTCAATCATACGTATGCGGTTGTCAATGTTCAGGTGAACTTGAATCATCCCCGCCCGCAACGCCTCGCAAGCTCGGCTTGCGTGGCGGGCGAGGCAAAACAAATCCCGAAGATATTCAATCGTCTAAATACCTTCGGGAGCTGTCTTTAAAAAGAACGTTGTACCAGACCCTTACATAGTGGGTAGTGCCATCGTAGCTAAACAGAAAATACTTGTCAAGATTGAGCGTGAGCCGATGGTCGGATTCGAACCGACGACCTACTCTTTACAAAAGAGTTGCTCTACCGCTGAGCTACATCGGCTTAAAGCATCGGGTACAATTTCAATCTTCTTCCTCGTTTTTTTCTCCCGCATCTTTCTTATTTTTCAGCTGGCCCCAGTAATCTTCAGAAAAATTCTTCTGCTCCTGGGAGATTTTTGTCTGATTCTTTTCTTGCGTGCGGATACGCAGGCGTTCCAGCCACGTGCTGACAAGGTGTTCTGAACGCAACATGAAAATCCTGGTTCTGGAAAGGATGCGGTGAAGGAGTTTTTCTGGATGATTATTCTGAGCCACCGATGAGCGCTGCAAAGAAATCAGCCATTCTTTCACAACATCTCTCCAACCGATACTGCCCTGGGAAACTGCGGCTTCCCTCAACGCAGGAAGCTTCTTTGCCACGATAAACGCGATTCCCCCAAGACTGCAGAGCCACGCGATGAAAACAAGAAGGAAAGAAATCATAGGTTACAGTTCAAATCGTATGAATCGCTCCACGACGATATTTTCCCCAAGCTTTGCGATCATTTCTTCCGTAAGGTTTCGTATGGTTCTTGAAGTGTCGCGCACGTACTGCTGATCCAAAAGAGAAGAAACATCTTCGGGATCCATAGAAACCACCTGCAGCGCGAGTTCGTGGCAGAGGTTCTTAAAATCATCCGAGCGGCTCACAAAATCGGTTTCACAACGCACCTGAACCATTGCCCCGATCTTGCCCTTGGCATGCACGTAGGCTTCCACCATGCCCTCCTGCACTTCCCGTTTCTGCTTGCGCGAAGCCACTTCTTTACCCCATGCCCGAAGCAGTTCTTTTGCTTTCACCATGTCTCCTTCGGCCTGCTCAAGGGCTTTCTTGCATTCTCCGACAGAAATGCCGGTTTCTTCTCTCAGTTGCTTGATGAGATCAATGGATACCATAGTAAATTAAACTGCGGGTTTGGCCTGCCCGCCATCGCTGTGCTCAAGCACTGGCAGGCGGGCCTCCGAGAGAACGTGCTGCACCTTGGAGAGAATATATTGCACAGAACTTGAAGCGTCGTTGTTCGCGGGAATCGGATAGTCCACAGATTTGGGATCGTTGTTCGTGTCCACTATGGCCACCACGGGAACGCCGAGCTTTTTCGCTTCGCGGACCGCAATCTCATTCTCGTCCAGATCGCACACGAAGACCACGGCCGGAGCTCCGGTAAGCTGCTTGATGCCTCCGAATTTCTCTTCAAGAGATTCCATGCGATTCAGCAATTCGGCTTGTTCTTTTTTTGTGTACTTCTGCCAGTCTCCCCGCTCTCTGGCGATTCCAAGCTCTTTCAGTTCGTCCAGGCGCTTTTGGGTCATGTCGAAATTCGTGAGCGTGCCTCCAATCCACCGCTCTGCCACAAATGGGCAGCCCACCGCAAGGGCGGTTTCCTTCACGATTCCCCGCAAGGATATCCTTGTTCCCACCATGAGAATAATTTTGTTTTCCTCGCGGCATTTCCTAAGAAACGCAAGGGCTTCGTCAAGCTTCTGTTGCGTAAACTTCATGTCTATAATATGGACGGTGTTCCTCATTCCGGAGATATACGGCTTCATGTTAGGATGGGTTTTTGAGGTCTTGTGGCCGAAATGCAAACCCGCCCGCATCATTTCCTCAATGACAGGATCCACCTTCAACTCTGCTGGTTTTGTCTCGATTGCCATGTAATCTTCTATACTACAAAACAAAAAATGAATCAAGGCATCCTGAGAAATTTGATTGATGAAATGGTATGTGCTAAAATGCCGATATGAAAAAAGAAGGCCACCCTTCATACTACCCAAAGGCAACGATTAAATGCTCGTGCGGCAACGTATTTGAGCTTGGCTCAACGAAAGAAACCATTGATATTGAAACATGCTCTGCCTGCCATCCATTCTATACCGGACGGGAGAGGTCGGGAGAGCGCGTTGGCCAAATCCAGAAGTTCAAAAAACGCCTGTCTGCGCAGGCAGGCCTTGCAGCAAAACGCTCATAAATGGATCTGACGAGCTTTAGAAAAGAATATCAGGAGGTCCTTGATAAACTCAGCGGGCCCGATATTGTTTCGGAGCGCCAGAGGTTCCGGGAACTTGCCAAGCGCAAAACCCAATTGGAAAAAATCATCAAGAAGGCAGAAGAGATTGATGCTGTCGCAGAACGCATTGAAGAAAACAAGCAGATCCTAACTTCTCAGGAACACAGGGATCTCGCGGTGCTTGCCGAACAGGAACTCCAAGGTCTCGTGCGGCAGCATACGGAACTCCAGAAAGAACTGGAGGATTTTTTGCATGCGAAAGAAGAACGGGGAGCTATGATCATGGAAATCAGGCCCGGAACCGGAGGCGACGAAGCCGCCTTGTTCGCGGCCGGTCTCTTGCGCATGTACACCAGATTTGCAGAACGCAAAAACTGGAATATCAAACTGCTTGCCATGAATGACACGGAACTTGGCGGCGTAAAAGAAGCGGCTCTGGAAATTGAAGGCGAAGGGGCATTTGCGGCGTTGCGACACGAAGCCGGGGTGCACCGCGTCCAGAGAATTCCGGCAACCGAAAAAGCAGGAAGGGTGCATACCTCAACGGCATCGATAGCGATACTGCAAAAACCAGAAGCGGGAGAAGTTTCCCTGCGGCCGGATGACCTGGAAGTTGATTTTTACCGATCTTCGGGAGCCGGGGGGCAAAATGTGAATAAGCGGGAGACTGCGGTGCGCGTCACGCACAAGCCAACCGGCATTGTGGTCACCTCTCAGACGGCCCGCACGCAACCGGAAAACAGGGAATATGCGCTTTCCTTGCTCGCAGCCAAAGTCCTGGAAAAACAGCGCCAGGAAAAAACAGGCGACATCGCCCAGGAAAGGCGGGGGCAGATCGGCAAGGCCATGAGAGCTGAAAAAATCAGGACGTACAACTTCCCTCAGGACCGGCTTACCGACCACAGAATCAAAAAAACCTGGCACAATCTTGAAAAAATCATGGCAGGCGAACTTGAACCTGTCGTTCAGGAATTCCGCTCTCTAGTATAAAGCGAGGTCTTTTGTGTTGGGTTCTGCGGCAAGGGTCTTGATGTCGTCTTCGTATCCCTTGGCAATCGCCATCACCGAGTCTCCGTAGAAACGGTACCTCGTGTTCGTGCTGCCCGAGAAATAGATCATGGCGGCCCGCCACTCAGCCGTATACGTCTGTTTCGCGGCGCCAGAGTCAGCCAGCAACACGGCGGCAGCCATAAAGGCATCTCTGATATTCCACGGGTCTCCCGAACGTCCGAGGATATCCTTCAATTTATTTTCATATAACGCCCATGTTGAAGGGATGAACTGGGCGGGACCCATGGCTCCCCCATATCCTCCGACCGACGAAATCGGGCAGGAAACCGGGGTCTTGGAAGGATCTCTTCCGAGTTCTCCTGTGATGCGCAAGAAGGGCTGCACATCACGCGAGGGCTTCATGACGTTCCGTATTGCAGCTCCCGTGCGGATGCTCAGCCCGGAGCCAGTCGTTGTATCTGTCATGTAGCACTGACCCACATTCTTTCCCAGATTGGACTCCTGAGTGAGGACGGCGAGCAAGAGAGCTGCCCTGACTCCGGTTCTCGCAGACACCTCTTGGGCAATGGCCAGCGCTTCTCCGAACGTGGGAGCGTCTGGCACGCCAACAATGTCAAAAATCCGGTTTCGGATTTCCTGAGCTCGCAGCCTGGTGTTTGCGAGCTGCTTTTGATATTCGGCCTCCTTTCCCTGCGTCTGCTGGAGCAGGCGCTCTTGCTCAGCCCTTGCCGCCTGGGTCTGCTGGCGCTGCAGGATTTGAATCTTCACGAAGTTCTCCTCTTCCTGCTTGTCCGTCTCCAGCGAGACCTTCTGATCCTGGAGATAGACGTTCAAATTCTGAATATCCAAAAGCAGAACCCGATTTCGGGCATTAAGAGAATCAAGCGCCACGAGATTCTCAAAGAATTCCGAGAGATCCGAGCCCGTCAGGAGGATTTCCAGCGCGGTCTTCTGGTCTTCTTCATAGATACGCTGAAGAATTTCTCCCAGCTGAACCCTCTTGTCCTCAATATCCCGCCCGGTCTTATCGATGGAAGAAGAGGTGTCCACAATCTGCACCTTCAGGTCTCCGATGAGTCTGTTGCTCTGGGCGATCTGCAGGTTGAGCTTTGCGATCTGGTTTTTGACAATAGTAATCTGGTTCTGGAGGGTTTTCTTTTCCTGCTGGGTCTTTGTGATATCTTGCTCGTACTGTTGAATCTGCTGCTCAAGTTCCTGAAGCTCTCGTTCCAAAGCAGATTTCTCTTCTTGAGGAGTGGCAGCTCCAATAAAAAATCCTGGCAGCAGAAAAACCAGGAACAGACCCGTAAAAAAGAATCTTTTAAGAAGAGGGGTTTTCATTGGAAGGCTGCTCCTCTTCCTTCTCTTCAACTTCTGCTTCTTTCTTTTCCTTCTCAATCTTCTCCACCTCTTCCACGCGCTCCTCCACGGGGGTGGCAAGTTCTTTTTCCACATCGGTCACCGGAACCACCTGAGCCACGACATCGTCTAGGTCGTGTTCTATCGTCACACCTTCCGGCACCCGTATATCTTTCACAAGAATGCGATCTTCAAAGGTAGCCAAGCCGTCTACCATGATTGTGAGCTCATGAGGAAGATTCTGAGGAAGCGCCGAAACTTCGATCTCCTGGATGTGCCGAATGAGCGTCCCGCCCAGTTCCTTCACCGCAGGAGCTTCGCCTTGCACGACGATGGGCAATTGAACTTTCACCTTCTTATCCAACGGAGGCTCGTAGAAATCAACGTGTATGACGGCGCCCCGCAAGGGATCCCTCTGCACGTCGTGAATGAGCACGGGCACTTTTCGGTTTCCAACTTCAAGATCCAAAAGCGTGCTCTCCCCTGCTTCTCTAAGGGCTTTTTCAAACTCCTTCTCTCCCACGGCAATCATCTGGGATTTGGTCTTGGGTCCATATAAAACAGCGGGGACTTTTCCCGATCCCCGTAGAGCTTTTGTCTTCCTGCCTTGTTCTTTCCGCACGCTTGCCTGAATGCTGGTCATGCCTTCACCCTACCAGAAGCTCCGGACATAATCAACCTGTCCTTCACGAGTTGCTTCACGGCCGCTGCGGCAGGCTCCAGATACGAATAGGGAGCCATTGCGTCCTTGTCTTTCTGAAGTTTCGCCTCAAGAGCGTTTCTGTATGCAACCCGCAAATCGGTTGAAATATGCATGCTGTTCATGCCAAGCCTAATTGCCCGTTTGACCTGGTCTTGCGAAACTCCGGACCCTCCGTGGAGCACGAGCGTGATGCCGGGCAAAGCCTGAGAGAGTTTTGAGATGAGATCCATTCTCAATTCCTCAAAAAACGGCGCTCCTTCAACGATTCCGTGAATGGTCCCTACCGCGGGAGCAAGCAGGTTTATGCCGGTCTCCTGCACGAAGCGTACGGCTTCCTCAACCTTAGGATAGCTGTCTTCCGGAATGACAATTTTTTCCCGGTACACCTTGGAAGCGTCCGTCACAATATATCCCAACTCCCCTTCCACCAGGACCTCGGGGCGTTTTTTCTTCACGAACTCTACGACTTCTTTCGTGCCCTTCATATTCTCCTCAAACGATTTCTTGGACAGATCGATGTGCACGGAATCATACCCCGCCTCGCAGGCTACCATTGCCGACTGAACACTTGTGCAATGGTCGGCGTTCAAAAATACGGCTACTCCCCGCTTGCGGAAAATGCTAACGAGCGCCGCAGCTTCCTCTGCGCCGAAAAACCGGAGTTCTTTTTCTGCGGTTCCAACCAGCACGGGTGCCAATTCTTCTTGCGCCGCCTGCACAATGGCATGCAGCTGATCAATGGTGCAAAAATTAAAATGTGCAAGGGCCCACCCTTCTTTCTTTGCCTTCCCAAGATAGTCTTTGAGTGATTCTGGTTTCATTACACGAAAAATCCCGCCAGTAAAATTGCAATGATGTTCACTACCTTAATCAAAGGGTTAATGGCGGGACCCGCGGTATCTTTATAGGGATCGCCTACCGTGTCTCCGGTCACCGCGGCCTTATGCGCTTCAGAACCCTTTCCTCCAAGGTTCCCCGATTCAATAAACTTTTTGGCATTGTCCCAGGCTCCGCCCCCCGAGGTCATCGAGATTGCGACAAAGAGTCCTGTAACAATGGTACCTATGAGAAATCCTCCCAGGGCTTCAGGTCCCAAGATGAAACCTACGGCAATGGGAGAAGCGACCACAATGAGGGTGGGAAAAATCATCTCCTTGAGTGCGGCTCGCGTAACGATATCGACCGCTGCGGCATAATTTGGCTTTGCCTTTCTTTCCATAATTCCCGGAATCTCCCTGAATTGTCTTCGCACCTCTTCTACGACAGCCCCGGCCGCCGAGCCTACGGCTCTCATTGCCAAAGACCCAAAAAGATAGGGCAAGGCCCCTCCCAAAAAGAGTCCCGCGAGAACATAGGGGTCGCCAAGCTCAAAGCGAAACGTGCTTCCCGCCGCCGCCTCTTTGATGAGTTCCTGGGTATAGGAAAAAAACAACACAAGAGCGGCAAGGCCGGCCGAAGCTATGGCATAGGATTTTGTTACGGCCTTTGTGGTGTTTCCCACCGCATCAAGAGAATCGGTGGATTCGCGGGTAGATTCTGAAAGATTTGCCATTTCTGCAATTCCTCCGGCGTTGTCGCAAATGGGCCCAAACGCATCGATTGCAACAACAATGCCGGCCAGAGAAAGCATCGCAACCGCTGCAAGGGCCACTCCGAACAGGCCGGCCAAACCATACGCAATCAGGGCTCCGGCAACAATCACGAGAATGGGAGCCGCAGTTGATTCCATGCCCATTGCAAGACCCATAATCACATTGGTGCCAGATCCTGTTTTTGAGGCTTCTGCAATGGCCCTGACCGGCCTGAAGTTCTTTGAGGTGTAGTACTCGGTGATTGCCACCATTGCAAGAGTTGTCGCAATCCCAACAACCATGGCGCCAAACCATGGAAGAAGAGTATCTTGAAACCCCTGCTGCTTTAAAAGATAGAAGAACCCGATAAGGGAAAGGCCTGCGCTTGCAAGAAGGCCTTGGTAAAGGGCCCTCATAATTCCCTTTCCAAAGAGCTTTACCGCAAAACTCCCCACTATGGACGCAATCACCGCAACTCCTCCTAAGAGCTGAGGCAGCGCAACAACGTTTGCAACGTCTGGAAAAAGAAAAGCGCCCAGAAGCATTGCCGCAACCATGGTCACCGCATAGGTTTCAAAAAGATCGGCAGCCATACCCGCATCGTCTCCCACATTGTCCCCCACGTTATCTGCAATAACAGCGGGGTTCCGAAGATCGTCTTCGGGAATACCAGCCTCCACCTTCCCTACAATATCCGCTCCAACATCTGCCGCCTTGGTGTAAATGCCCCCTCCCAGCCTCGCAAAGATAGAGATCAAAGACCCTCCGAATCCAAGACCTACCAGGGCTTGAAGATCATGGGTCAGGGCATAGAAACCGGAAACCGCAAAGAGCGCCAAACCTACCACAAAAAATCCCGTTACCGCTCCTCCGCTAAAGGCAAGCGAAAAAGCTTTTTCAAGGGAGCTTCTGGCGGCCTGTGCAACCCGCACGTTGGCCCGCACCGAAACCGTCATTCCCAAGAACCCCGCAAGAGCCGAGGTCATAGATCCAACCAAAAATCCAAAAGCGATGCTCTTGTTTTCAGGGAATACGAACCAGAGAATGAAGAATATAAGAATGGCGACAATTGCGATGGTCCGGTATTGCCTCTTAAGAAATGCGGAGGCGCCTTCTTGAATTGCCTTGGCAATTTCTTTCATCGCAGGATCTCCTGCGGGAGATTGCAAAACCCGTGCCGCCAAAAAGGCGGCGTAAACAATAGACAATACGGATGCAATAAAGGGAAGGGCCGTCATTTTTCTTTAGAGGGCGGCTGCCGCAGCTTCAATATGCTTCACGAGTGTTGCGACGTACCCCCATTCGTTGTCATACCAGCAAAGCACCTTCACCAAGTCTCCTGCAACGACACGGGTAAAATTCAAATCAACAATTGCGGCATACGGCTCCTTGATAATATCCGAGGAAACGAGGGGGTCTCGGGTCACTTTCAAAATTCCCTGCCACCTTGGCAGCAAGGCAGACTTGGAAAGAATGTCGTTGATTTCTTCTGCCGACGTCTTCCGCTTTGCCACGAACGTGATGTCCGCGATGGAACCCGTGAGCGTGGGGACGCGCAGAGCCACGCCGTCAAACTTTCCCTCCAATTCCTTGACCGCTCGCGTCACCGCAATTGCCGCTCCCGTGCTTGAGGGCACGATATTGTGAGCCGCCGCCCTCCCCCGTCTGAAATCTTTGCTCCTCGTGGGACCATCAACCAGATTCTGCGTTGCCGTATAGCCGTGCACCGTATTCAGATTTGCTTTCAGAATTCCGGGGTTCTCGCTCAAGATCTGCATGACAGAGGCCGCCGCATTCGTCGTGCACGAGCCATTTGAAGAAATCTCGCAGACCGCAAGATCTTTTTCGTTCACTCCCATGAGCACGGTTTTGTGCCGCTCTCCGTCCTCGTCTTTTGCGGGGGCGGTAAGAACAACGCGCGTAGCTCCCGCCTTCAGGTGCGCCTGCGCTTTCTCGTACGACTCAAACATGCCGGTTGCCTCCACCACGACATCAATCTTGAGATCTTTCCACGGAAGCAGCAGAGGGTCTTTTTCCTGCAGTACACGGATCTCTCTTCCCCCAACTACCAATGAATTCCCTTTCGCCTCCACCCGCTCTTTGAATGTTCCGTACACGGAATCATACTGGAGCAGATAGGCCAGGTTCTCAATATCGCCCAGGTCATTAATGGCAACAACGGTACAATCGCCTTTTTCGCATAACTGACGGAACAAAAGCCTTCCGATGCGTCCGAATCCATTTATGGCAATTCTTGTATTCATCCAATTACCTGAGGAATCGCATCAATGACATCTGTTGCGCAGAGAGATTCCTTGAGTTTTGCCCCTGCAATCTCCCCTGCTTTCCCATTGATGTATGCTCCGGCTGCTGCCGCCTCCATGGGAGACACCCCACGGGAAAGCAGCGCTCCGATAATGCCCGAGAGCGTATCTCCCAAGCCGCCTCCTGACATATACGGAGATCCTGTTTCATTGGTAAGGACTGTTTTGCCGTCTGAAACGATGTCTATCGCCGCCTTCAACAGAATAGTTGTCTGAAGCCTGGCTGCTTCTTCTTGCACCACGTTCACGCGTTCTTCATGAGGAAGTTCACGCACTTCTTTTCCGGTCAGCAGGGCAAACTCAAATGTGTTCGGGGTCACGACAAAAGGTTTTCCGGCCAATACCTTAAGATTCTTTGCCACTGCGTGAATGCCGTCGGCATCGATGACAGCCGGAATATCCGTGTGTGCAAGATAATCTGCGATTGTCTGGAGCGTTTCTTCGGTTCTTCCCATTCCTCCTCCGATCAGAACGGCAACATTTCCCCGCGCCGTAACTTTGGCAGATGCGGTCATTGCAAGAAGGAGGGGCAGATCATTTTTTAAGACGCGGGTATTTGCAATGGGGTATGCCGCAAGCAGCGGAGAAAAAGAAGCGATGATGTCAGCCGCTCTCTTTGGAGCTATTATGCGCACCATGTCCAAACCCGCCTTAAACGCAGCCAACGCGGAAAGCGCCGGAGCTCCCGAATAGAAATCGGATCCTCCAATGACAAGCAAAAGGCCGTAGTCGTACTTTCGGACTTCGGAAGGACGAGGCGGATATATGTTTTGAAGAAGATCTCTGGTTACTTTACTCATAGAAGTTGTTCCTCTTTAAGAAATGCGGCCATTGTTTTTCCGAACTCGGGATGCTTGAGAGAAAGGTAGAGATTGGAACGAAGCCATCCTATTTTATCTCCGCATTCCAGCCACTTCCCTTCCACTTCATAGCCATATACCACTGTACCATCTCTGAGCATCTGAGACAAAGCTTCGGATAAGATAATTTCCCCTTTTTTATTGGGCCGCGCTTTTTTCAGATAGTTAAACACCTCAGGCGTAATAATGGCTCTCCCCAGCCACACAAGATTGGAGGGAGCAAGACCAGGAGCTGGTTTCTCCACGAGTTCCTTAAGCTTGTAGAATCGCTTGGCTATTTTTTCCACTCTGGCCACGCCGTACGCGAATACCTGTTCTTCCCCCAGCTCATAGAGCGCGAGAACCGGTTTTTGGGCGGTTTTAAATACCTGGCAAAGCTGTTTGGCGCACGGCACCTCAGAATCAACCACGTCGTCTGGAAACATGACAAGACAGGGCTCGTCTGCGACAAGCTTTTTTGCCTGGAGAATCGCATGACCGTCTCCCAGGGACTTGTCTGACACGAATGAGAATCTCATCCCCTCTCCCAGTTCTTCAATTCGCTTGAGAAGTTTGAGCAAATGTTCCTGCCTGCGTTCTTCCAGGGTTTTTTCCAATTTCAAAGATCGTTTAAAATAGTCCTCGATAAACTTCCGGTTTGAGTTGACGACAAAAATGATTTCCGTAATGCCGCTTGCCTTTGCTTCTTCCACGGCATACTGCACCAGGGGCTTGTCCACAAGCGGCAAAAGCTCTTTTGGAATCGCCTTGGAAACAGGCAGGTATCTGGTGCCCAGGCCTGCGATGGGCAAGATTGCCTTTGTAATCTCCGCCATGATATCTGGATTACCGCTTGATCTTTACCCGTAAAAACGCGGGGATATCCCACTTCTTCTCCTCTTCCTGGATTTCTTGAAGTTTCCCGTCCAGCTCCTGTTTGAGATCTAAAGCGGTCTTCCTGGTTCTCTCTGCTATTTCTTCCTTTTTCTCCTGGTGCTTGATTACAAGAACTTTCTTCACGCGCTTTGCTTGCCCCGCCGTAGCTCGGCGAAGGCGGGCTTTCTTCTGGGCGATACGAAGCTTTTGCTTGGGTTCTCTCCCGCTTCGTCTCGCTATGCGAGATCTGGCGAAGCCAGACGGGATCTCGCGAAGCGAGAGAGCTTTCTCTTTTTTTACTTCAGGCTCACGACCCTCTGTGCACCCTACGGCAAACAGCATGACTTTCAGCTTGTCTTTGAATTCGGGGCGAAGGGTAATGCCAAGAATGATGCGGGCCTTCGGGTTAAGAGAAAAAATTCCCCTGCTCACGTCTGCGACTTCCTGCATTTTGAGATTCTTGTCTGCTGCCAGGTGGAAAAGAATACGGTCTGCTCCATGCACTCCGTACTCATGAAGAGAATTGGCAAACAACGCGTTCAGCGCTCCCTTCGCACGGTCGGGTCCCGTAACGGCCACCGCGGAAGCATATGCAAGACGGCCCCTTCCCTCAAGAACAGACCGTACGTCGGCAAAATCAATATTGATCAGTCCGGGACTATATAAGGCATCAATCAGCCCTTCCAGAGAATCGGCGAGTTTTCTGTTGAGAATCGACAGGGCCTGCGGAAACGGAGTGGTCTTTTCTATGGTCTTGAAAATCCGCTCATTCGGAATAATGGTATAGGCGTTCACGAGGGGGCGTATCTTCTCCAACGATGAATGCGCGATCTCTTTCCGCTTCTTTCCTTCAAACTCAAACGGCAGCGTAAAAATGCCCAGCACCAGGCTCTTTGCTTCCCGGGCGGCTTGGGCAAACACCGGGGCCGCCCCGCTCCCCGTCCCACCCCCCAAGGAAGCTATGATAATAGAAACATCCTGCCCCTCAAAGAGTTTCTTCATGCGGTCTTTTTCAGATCTCGCCGCAAGCTCTCCGAGGCCAGCATCCATGCCGCAGCCCAATCCTCGCGTAAGTTTCTGCCCAAAAGGAAACGCGCGAACCTTTGCGCCAGCTTTCTTTAGGTCTTGCGTGTCGGTGTTGGCCGCAAAGAAATCAACCCGCGAAACGCGAGAGGCGATCTCTGCGACGATATTTCCTCCGCCCCCTCCGATACCAATCACCCGCACTTTTGTGCGAGGGATATCAAAAGAGGTGTCCACGCGGCGCTTCACCTGCCTCGCCGCAAGGCGGGCGATCTTCTTGTGCTTCATGTTCTTCAAGTGTAGAGTAGCCGCTCGCTCTTTGTCAAACGCATTTCCAGACAAAACAAAACCCCGCAGGCCGAGAGGCGTACGGGGAATTGACCGCTGTCTATCTCGAGAAATCTGGGCGAGCCGGGCGCTTTGACTTGTAGCACTCTTTGCAGAATATCGGACGACCGGCAGCCGGCTCAAACGGCAGCTCGGTAATTTTGGTCCCGCATTCAGAGCACTGCCAGTCTCCCTGGATCATTGGCCTCGCAAAAGGTTTTTTGTTTTCGTTGTCTTCCACTGAAGATAAAAGTTGGAATCTTGAGGATTCAAACTTCCTTTACCGCGACATATGATATGTACCTCGACGAGTACAAACAATCACATTATCTTGTCTATCCGACCGGATGTCAAGCAAATGACTTACTGCACAGAAAGCAACTCCACCTCAAACACAAGCGTGGAATTCGGAGGAATGCTGCCAATTCCTTGATCTCCATACGCGAACGCGGAAGGAATAACAAGTTTGCGTTTGCCGCCCACTTTCATTCCGGGTATCCCCTGCTCCCATCCTTGAATTACCTGGCCCTGTCCAATGGTGAAAGAGAAGGGCTCTCCCCGGTCGTATGAACTGTCAAACTGTATTCCGTTCAGCAGGGTTCCCCTGTATTGCACGGACACCGTGTTTCCTATTTTTGCTTCGGTTCCCTGCCCTACCAGGATATCTTCAATGGTAATATTTGTCTGTTCCATGGTTGGTGGTATGAGTTGATCTTCTTGTGTTTGGAGTGCCAGCAAATCCTGCCGTCCTGCAGAAAAATTATTCGAGAATACAAAGTATAAAATCCCTCCTGCGATCATAACGACTCCAATGCTTAACAGATGAGACGGTCTCATGATCGGTATCTGAAAGAACGACGGCTTCTGCGATACTGCGGCCTAGGAGCCGCAAACTGGACCCGCGGGAGTTCGGGAAGCCTGGACACCGGCAGGGGTTTTCGAATGAGGCGTTCAATCGCGCGAACCTCATGCTGCTCCTGGGGCATGGCAAAGGTAATGGCATGGCCCTGGGCTCCCGCCCGCGCCGTGCGGCCGATGCGGTGCACGTAATCATCCGACGTAGAAGGCAGGTCGTAATTAACCACCAACTCAATGCCGACAACGTCAATGCCGCGGGAAGCTATGTCTGTCGCAACAAGAACACGGTATCTGCCCAACTTAAATCCTTCAAGTGCCTGCCTGCGCTGGCCCAATGTCCTGTTTGAATGAAGCTCGGCAGCTCCAATACCCAAGTTCCTAATGTGACGCATGAGTTTTGTGGCGCCGTACTTCGTTCTCGTAAATATCAATGCCGAGCCCTGATAGCTTTCAAGAAGTTTTCCAAGAAGCGCCGGTTTCTGATCTTTTGAAACAATGAAAAGTTCCTGGGTGACGCTTTCTACAAGGGTTCCCGTGGGAGCAATCTCTACCCGCACCGGAAGTTTCATGTATGCCGCCGCTATCTTCATGATCTCGGAAGGCATGGTTGCCGAAAACAGCATGGTCTGGCGATCTTTGGGCAGCCGCTGAAGAATCTTTTGGATCTGAGGCAGGAATCCCATATCAAGCATGCGGTCTGCTTCGTCCAGCACGACAATGCCGACATCATCAAGTCGAATCGTGCGCTGATTCAAATGGTCAATAAGCCTTCCCGGAGTCGCAATGACAACATGCGGTCCCTTGGAAAGAGCGTGGATTTGCGGCCCAATAGAAGTTCCCCCGATCAATACGACGGTTCTCAACCCCATGCCATGGCCTATCTTGCGCAACTCCCCGTCAACCTGAAGAGCGAGTTCGCGCGTGGGAACAACAACAAGGCCGCGTTTTGGCATCTGCTCCAACCGCTGAATCATGGGAATCCCGAAGGCGAACGTCTTTCCGGTTCCCGTCTGGGCTATGCCCACCATGTCTTTCCCCTGGATTGCGATGGGAATTGCCTGGGTCTGAATTGGAGTGGGATCCGTGAATTTGAGGCGCCGAAGTATTCCCAAAAGAGCCGGGGCAATGCCCAAGCCGTAAAAACCGGAGTTTGCAACATGATGATGGACACTATCTTGCATGACATATGCAATGTGCCACAGAACAAGGAATATATCAAGCTCCCCTTTTCATTTCCTGCTTATTTCCTGCATATGAATGCAGATTCGGTGCCGAGATTTGATCTGAATGTCAAAGAAAAAAACGGCGCAATGTTTACGCACGTCCAATGATCCTGCACGGCAAAGCCGGCATTGGCCAATGCGTCGAGCAGCGCCCGATGGCCGAACAGGGAAATATGATGCTCTCGTATATCCGCATACCGAAACAGCGTGTTTCTGATCCAGTTCGCGTTCGGAGTGTTGATATAAAGGATGCCGCCCTTTTTCAATACTTTGTATATGTGTTCCAGGGCTTTTACGGGATCTTCGAGATGTTCCAGCACGTCATTGCATATGACGACGTCAAAAAAATCTTTCTGGAAAGGAAACTCGCGCTCGGCTTCCCCCACCTTCAATATTGCATGAGGCAGGCGCTTTGAAGCTTCTCTGATCGCATGATTGGAAACATCCATGCCGAATTTTTCAAACGAATCCGGAAAGCGCTGCAGCATGAATCCGTACGCGCACCCGATGTCCAAGATCTTTCCTTTCTTGATCGTACGGAGATACGGCTTCAAAGGGCTGAAGAGATTGTCGAAATAGGGCCTGGAAAACCTTCCGTATCCCAACCTGTAGAAAAAAGAATCCTTGCCGTTGAAATAGTTTTCCGTATATACCGCCTTGTAATCCATGTTTGACTAGTTATAGCAGTTATTGTATAAAGTCGGTAGCAAGTAGTTCCTTGAAGGAGGTGATAAAGGTGCGGAAAGAGCTTTACGATCTCGCGAAAGCAGCTAGTTGGGGGCTCTGGCTCCTCTTGGGGATGATCCTCGCGAACTACAGCCGCATGAGGTGGGACGACTTCGGCTGGGTGGGGATTCTTGCCCTGCTTGCCGGGGCGAACTCCTTTCTCATCATGTACCGCTACTGGTATCCGAAAACCCCGCAGCCCAACCCACAGCCGGAGATCGGGTGGACCGTTGCGATGTTCCTCGCGGGGATCTTCTTCGGAGTCGCAGCGAACCACGGCTTCATCCAGGCGTTCGCGGCCGTCGTCTTCGTTTCGGTGACTCTCGGCTTGCTCTACGTGGTGATGTTCCTCGTCGGAGCCGTGGCCGAGATGAGCCAGCCACCAACATCGCCGGCCGGCGGCCACTGAGGCGGAAAGGAAGATCAAATGAGCCAACCGCTGGTGTTACCAGCCTACCAGGATCTCGAAGGAGTTGACATCTGGACCGCCGAGGCCTACATCGACTCTCTTAAGGAGCTCGCTATCGGCGGCGGTGAGCAGATCATGGGTGGCCAGCTCCAAGTCGCCGAAGCTTTGCGCGGCAAACACCTCCAGGAGGATTCGGTCGAGAAGCTGACTGCCTTCGTCAAGGCTCAGGTGGGTCCGAACATGATTCAGCTCAAGGACTCCATCGCTTGGTGGATGGATTTCGCCACCCACCTCCGTCGCCAGAACCCAGTCTAAAGACTGGACGAAGACGATCTCCGTCACACCGACGAGACACCGACAACTTGAACCATACGCGTAAGGCGCTGGACCAACGAGTCCAGCGCCCAAGGCCCGGAGTGGAAAGTTCTGCTCGCGGGTCTTTTTTTAATATTGACATCACGGAAATGCTGAAAATAAAAAGCGCCGAAATCAATGATTCCGGCGCTCACCCCAGCCATCCAAGACCTCAGATGGTGAGTTCGAGGCCCTCCCAGGCTGCGATGACCTTGATGTCAGAACCCACGAGGTCCTGCGTGTGCCGTCTGATGTCCGCGATCGCCTCGTCGCTTGAGCCAGGATCGTGGTGGAACAGCACGACGGTCTTCACGCCAGCCTCAATGGCAGTCTTCGCGACCGCCTCCGGGTACGAGTGACCCCATCCGTGGTGAGGAACTCCAGTCTTGCCGTTGTACACATCACAGGTGTACTGGCAGTCCGTGATCCAAAGGTCGGCTCCTTCCGCGAGCTTCAAGAGCGGCGGCGCCGGAACATTCGGGTCACGGGGCTCGTTGTCGGTTGAGTAGACGACAACCCTCCCGTCCGGCGTCGTGATGCGGTAGCCGTAGGTCTCCTGCGGGTGGTCGAGCTTCCTTGCCTGAATCGAGAGCTCGCCCACCATGAACGACATCATGTCGCTCACGCTGTGAAGCTGGATCTCGTGAGTGATCCGTTCGATCTCGCGCCACGAGACCGGGAAGACCGGAGGATCCATCTGACCCTTCAGGCACTCCTCCGCGGTTCTCTGCCAGTCGGTCCCTCCGTGGAAGGACCATGAGTTCTCGATCCGGCCGTTCTCCTTGTTCCAGTAGAGTTCGCCGAAGAACGGGAGCCCCTGGATGTGATCCCAGTGGACGTGCGAGAGAAGGAAGGTGATCTTGAGGCCCTTCTTCTTCAGCATCTCGCCGAAGAGCTTGTTGCCGAGAGGGCGGAGACCCGTTCCCATGTCGAGAACGATGCGCGTCTCACCGTCTCCGTAGACCACTTCCACGCAGGATGTGTTGCCGCCGAAGGTCTGCACGGGACCTTGTCCGGAATCGTGACCGGCTTGGTCAACGGCGCGCTCGATAGCTTCGGGATTCCCCTCGCCCCGGTGCAGCTCGTATTCGGCGACGGCCTTCCAGACCTTGCGCCTGACGTCGTCACTTGTGATGGGAGCAGGAATGCTGCCGCGAACCCCCCAGAACTTCACTTGGAGCGGTGTCATCTTTTACTTCTCCCTGTAGAAAGAACTGCGCGTTACCGACTGAGTTGAAAATTCCACAGTCGATAGTTTAGTAGCTTTTTACTATAAATTTGATTTTATGTCAATTATTGACTAATTCTAGCGATTATTGTATAAAAGCTTACGCGTCTTTGACAATTTTTGCTGTGGAGGGACCGTGGACAAAAAGAAGAAACGAGTCGTACGTCAGAAGGCGAAGGGGCCGATTGATCCCACTGTCGGGGAGAACGTGAGGAAACTCCGAATCGAGAAGGGCATGACGCAAGCCCAGCTTGCCGGATCCGATTTCAGCAAGGGCTTCATCAGCCTTCTCGAGACCGGCCGCACTCGCGCCTCTCTTAGAGCGGCGGAGATTCTCGCAAAGCGTCTCGGGATCACGGCGCCGAAGCTCTTGACGTTGAAGGAGTTCCCTCGGCTGGAAGGACTGCCAGATATCGCGGCGCGCATCACGGCAATCGCAAATGCTTCCCACGACGCGGGAACAATCATTCAGCTGAGGCATCTCGCCGAGGAAGTTACGGAACTGACCAAGCGTCGGATGATAAGTGCCGACGCGGTTCACCGTCGGGTCTCAGAAGCCATGGGCATGCTTGAAGAGCTCGCTCAGGCGACCGCACCGAAGCAAAAAGCGTGAACTTCAGCGAAATGGCGCTGGACCAACGAGTCCAGCACCCAGGGCCCGGAGCAGACCAGTTCTACTCGCGGGCTTTTTGATTTTTGAAAACAAAAGACAGATCCTCGAAGGGTCTGTCTTAGATCTGCGCAAATGCGCTATGGAAGGTGCTGAAGAAAGAGCTCAGCGCGGGGGGTGGGGCGTCCAGCCTGGACGCCCCGTAGCCCCCGCCGTCGTGGTGGCGGTCCGCTTCCATCTCGGCTCGGCCGGGCGAAATGCTGGTTTCGGTCCCAGACAGAGACACGCCCCCAGCAGGATGCACGGTCCGAGTCCGTCGGAAGTTCGGACGCCACTGTCAGTCCATCCAGCGGCTATCTGCCGCTGGCGCCTAGGCACTGGTTAGCCCCTTCACCCGGTGATCAGCCGCCTATTTACCCTCCGCAACCCGCCTGCGCACGACGAGTGGAGGGTGGGCTAACCCAGTACTCTTTTTATACAAAAGTTCACCAACCCATGTCAAGTCGGGTTTGACATGCTCTATCTTTTGACTAATAATTTCTTTTATTGTATAAAGCTGACAGATCAGTTCGTTGGAAAGGAGGTGAATCTAGTGATAACGCGTCCGATGGTTCGCATCGTCTCTCGACCGCGCGGCGATGCACCAGAATGGGTTCGCGATGCTTGGATCGGCGTGGACGTTCCGCTCTCGCCAGACCACCAGAACGAAGGCCCCCAGCTCTATACGGGCTCTGGGGTTTATCAGGATCCAGGAAAGTACCAACTGGATTCTTATCGGGTGCTATCGATGGAAGCGATCGATGCGCTGGCTCAGAAGGACTCGAGAGCGGCGAACTGGTGGAAGCAGAATACTCACTTCTATGACCCCCGCGGCAGGTTTCTGTTCGACGCTAGCTCCTGCCAGCTGGTCGGGTAGTCCCAGTTCTTTGTAGGCTTGGAGTCAGAGGACTCCAAGCCCCAGGCCCGAAGTGAAATCTGCCAGAGGCAGACAAACTCGCGGGCTTTTTAATTTTTGAAATTCCTAGCATTGACAAATAAATACCCTTGTTGTATAAAGCAAGTATTGTTCTTTGAAATCTCGTCGGCAGCAATTTGTCTGTCAAGATTCCGGTAGATAAATTGTTGCCGACGAAACCATTTTTAATATTCCATTATTGCCATCCAAATACTGTCGGTAACGGCTTCATACTGGTGCCACGGATATTTAATATTTTCGTCAAAGAAAAAGTCATGGGTAAATCCAGGTGACATATACATTCTTTGATATAAAGTTTCGTAATCTTGCTTTTTAAATTTGTTCATAATCCCAAGACCATATAATTGCGTATGAATTTCTTTAAACGGATGTTCTATATGAATGCTTGAAGCAGTATCTTTTGGCAGATACCAGCAATTAAATTCTAAATTTTTGATTTTTTCTATTGGCGAACGAAGAATTTTATAGTTCCATTTACTTGGGTCGTCCGGATATCTTTTTTTGTTGTTATCCCAGGCATCTAAACAAAATTTATTTAATTCCTCGTTTGTCCTGGCCGGATCGTAATTAAAACTCACTAAAATTGCCTTTTTAATCTTACCCTTTACCTCAAAATTTTTTAACAAAACAGATTTATAATAAGAGATTGAACCCGACTTATCAATTAACGTCGGCTTTTTGTCCAAATTAACAAGAATTCCATAATTGTTTATGGACAAATTACTAACATTTTCTAAGTATTCCGCTTTAAAAAATTTGTTTGAAAAGTTTAATAGTTTCTTCATATTTTTCAATGGCTTGAACGGAAAGAATTTTAATAGGGTTCGAGTTATCTGATCCGCGTGTGGATAACTTAACGAGATTAAGTTTTATCGTTCACACTCGGAGCCCTAACTACAATGAGTTTTGTATTATCGATAGCGCTAAGGTTTTCAATGCTAGTTTCGGGCCAAACTATATAAAATTCGTTTGCTCCAACATCAAACTTTTCATTGTTGATAGTCAAGGACACCCTACCGCTTATCACGATGTTAATTTCAACCGATGAGGTGTGAAAATGCTTATCTTGGAGTGAGGCTTGTTTGTTCGATATATCCTGAAAAGCAACCTCCACTAGATCGGATTTCAGAAGTGCATTTTCAGCGAATTGTCCGAAGAACCATCCTTTTCGCTTTTTGAAATCAGCGATTTCCCCTACGATAAATTTTCCTTTGTTTTGTTCTAGCATAGTTTGCTGTGTGCCTCGGTCTGGTACCGAGGGTTTAAGAGGGATTAGCCGAATAAATAAGGATGTGATCCTATATCAACTAATATGAGTATGAGATTGCCATGATCAATTTGATATATCAGAAGTAGATTGGGTCGCACATGACATTCGCGATATCCATCAAAATATCCAACAAGCTTATGGTCGCGATGTTTTGACAATAACGATTTCCCCGATGCCAAAGTATCAATAATATTCTTTATATCATTGATAATCTGTTCTTTAATGCCTGATTGTTTTAGTTTTTTGTAAGAACGCTCAAAAGATTTTGTGCGAACAATTCTATACATCCTAAAGATCAGACAATGCTTCCGCGGCAGTCTTATAGCGGCGATTACCTCTTTTGGCCTCGGCAACTTCTTTATCCCACTGCGCGCGAATAGCTGCAGAATTTCTTGTAGGAATAAATGGAAGCCCTTTTTCAGCCACAACTTGATACAAAAAAATGCGTACTGCAGTGGAAGTATCCAAACCCAGAGCAGAAAGTGTTTTTCCTGCCTTTGCCTTAATATTTTTATCAATTCTTACATTAAGCGTATCCATACTTTAAGTATACTCATTGTGTATACAATGTCAAGTGCTGTGTGCCTCGGTCTAGAACCTAGGATTTAAAGAGGATTCTAGGCTCTTTTCAGGAGTAGTCCCCTAACCCGTCTCGGTCGAAGCTGATGGATTTATTTTTTGGAGAATTCGGCTAACTGCTGATTTCAACTCCGCAGTATCTTTCACTGCATTTGCCATACGCTCAACAAGATCAGTAAGAATTATTCGAATACTCGTAGCGAATTCAAGACATTCTTCATCCGTCTTTGCATGGAGTCCATCACTAAGTGCTCTATGGAGAAGGGTGAGTGGATTGTGGCCGTCAATTAAAAGCGCCTGAGGTATACCATGCTTTATTGAATCTACGGCTTTAGTAAATTGATTCTCTTCCTTAGCACTTTCGAGTTCCTTCAAAAGCTCTGTATTATTTGGATCAACTTTTTTGACTGTACGAATAATCTCGCTAAAAATTATATTTTTTTGGTTTTCGACTACACGCCTATAATAGGCAAAGGCTGCTATTCCTAAACCTTGATTTTCCGCTCGACGGCCTTTAAAGTAGTAATCTTTTTCTGCTCCTAGCACTGAAACTACTTTTGCTGGCGTCGGGGGTCCGAATTCCGGAAGTTCACCGTATTTGTATAGCGTACCTATTTTGAGATTTTTATTTAAATATGTCCAGAGAGCATAAGTTTTAAATTTTTTGCCACAATTCTTGCATGAATAAATAATAAAAAGCTTTTTGAACTGCTCGCTTACCAATCCAACTCTATCTGTGCTTTGGAATAAGCGGGGGCCGTTACAAGTGTCATTGTCGCAATATAGGTTTAATTCGGGAAGGATAAGGTTCCCACTGTAGGAGGATGTCGCTTCTACTGGGTTTACCACCAATGCATCTCGGCCAGGCGAGACGTCCTCAAAAAATTCCTTTACAGTATATAACTTTTCTGTCTGGGTTTGTTCTTCGGTCATAAATATATTATTTCCGTATCCTTAGCAACGATAGCTCACACAAGACTGCTGCGGGACCTGGACTCGAACCAGGATACCGTGCTCCAGAGGCACGTGTCCTACCATTAGACGATCCCGCAAAATGCGCTTGGATTATACCTCCAAATACTTGCGCATTGCAATGGCGCTGGAGAGAATGCCCAGGCCAATGCCCAAAAGAAGCTGAAGAGAGATAATGATCAGGATGTTGGAGAAAAAATATCCCGCCAGGCTGAATCCCGGCAGCAGACGTTCTACGAACCCACTTACGAGGAACACCGGCGCGATAAACAGCAGGGTGGTGATGAAGCTTGCGATCACACCGACTAGGGCTCCATGCATAAAGAAGGGGCCGCGGATGAATGCATTGGACGCTCCCACCAGGCGCATCACTTCGATCTCTTTTCTCGCGTGGTACATGGCGAGCTTCGTGGTGTTAAAGGCCACGAGCACAACCGCCATTCCGAGCACGAACACCACGAGGAATCCGATCGTCTGAATGCCCGCCGTAAGGGCTCCGATCTTCTCAATCACGGGCTGCCTGTCCCGATAGTCAATCTTCTCAATGATTGGAGCAAAATCTTCTCTCTCCTGCAGAATGTCCACCACCTTTGCGTAATCCCCCTGCTTCCATGTACGGATATTCAAAGAAGCCAGCAAGGGATTTTGTCCCACTTCCTCAAGAGAGGATAAGATGACGGGATCATTCTGATTGGTTTCGGTGAATTTTTTGAGGGCGTCTTCCTGGGACACGTATTTCACGTCTCGGATCTCGGAGAGCTGAGTGAGCTGGGTCTGCACATCCAGAATGCTTTGTTCGGGAGTTTCTTTGACAAAGTACGCGCTCACGTCAACGCGACTCTCCAGGGCGAGCACCAAGAATGTCGTGGCTCCACGCACCAGGAACAAGGATGTCACTCCTGAAAGCGTAAACACCATGATGAACAGCAGGGCAATAGAAGAGCCCTTGTCTCTCAGAAAACTTTGGTATCCGTAGCGCGCAATGCGTTTTAATGAAACGAAGAACATAGAATATTAAATGACGAATCTTCCTTTTTTCTCATCCCGCACAAGACGGCCTTGATCGAGCGAAAGCACGCGTTTTCCCAGCCGGTTGATCACTTCCTTGTTGTGCGTAGCCAGAACGATGGTTGTTCCAAGCTCGTTAATCTTCAGCAGCAGATTAATGATATCTCGCGTATGGTAGGGATCCAAATTGCCGGTCGGCTCATCGGCAAGGATAACGCCGGGGCGGTGAATCAGGGCGCGGGCTATGGCGACTCGCTGCTTCTCGCCTCCGGAAAGCTGATCTGGGAAATGAGCCGACCGGTCGCTCAGCCCCACGATGCGCAGCACCTCGGTAACGTCGCGGGTGATCTCTTGTTCTGCGGCTCCCATGACCTCCATGACGTAGGCAATGTTTTCGTAGGCGGTTTTGTGCGGCAGAAGCCGGTAATTCTGAAACACCATGCCGATCTTCCGCCTGAAATCGGGCAGGCGGGAAGAAGAAAGTTCCCCTATGTTCCCTCCATCTACCAGAACGCGCCCAGAACTGGGCTTCTCTTCCGAAAGCAAAAGTTTGAGCATGGTTGTTTTTCCCGCTCCGGATTTGCCCGCAAAAGAAACAAATTCTCCCTGATCGATAACAAAGGAAACGTCTTCCAGCGCGACCGATCCCGGAGGATACACCTTGCTTACCCGTTCAAAGGCAATGTCCATTGTTTCCATTATATCAGACCTGCCTGCCGACAGGCAGGCGAAGCTCTGCTTCCACAAATATATCCAGGTCTCCGTCAAGCACGGCCTGCGTATCCGAGGTTTCAACGCCGGTTCTCATGTCTTTTATCATTTGGTACGGATGCAATACGTATGATCTGATCTGACTCCCCCATTCAATGCTGGATTTCTGGCCCTTGAGCCTTGTCAGCTCTCCCTGGCGCTCCTGTTCCTTGATTGCGTAGAGCTTTCCCACAAGCATGTCCATTGCCTTCTGCCGGTTCTCCTGCTGGGTCCGCTGCGTCTGACAGCCCACGATGATGCCGGTGGCAAGGTGCGTGATGCGTATTGCGGTCTCCCGCTTGTTCACGTTCTGGCCTCCGGGTCCAGAAGAACGAAACACGTCTACGCGAATCTCTTCCGGCTTCACGATAATATCCTGCTCCGCCCCTTGGACAATTCTGGGAATCACTTCTACCGCGGCAAAAGACGTATGCCGCAAAGCCTGAGAAGAAAACGGAGATATGCGCACCAAGCGGTGCACTCCGCTCTCCCGCTTGAGCTGCCCGAATGCGTACTGCCCCCGAACCTCGAAAGAAACCTGCTTGGTGCCGATCCTGCCCTCTGGCCCAGGGTCTCCAAACGAGTGATTCAAAATCTGCGTATTCCACCGTTTCTTCTGGCAGTAGCGCTCGTACATGCGCAGCATCATGGTTGCCCAATCCTGGGCCTCCTGCCCACCTGCTCCCGCGGTAATGGTACAGATTGCATCGTTCCGGTCATATTGCCCCGACAAGAATACTTTGCGTTCTTCTTGCGCAATGCTTTGTTCAAGCTCCGAAAAATCATGAATGTCTCTGAGCCGCTCTATGCTCCGCACATCTTCCTGCAGCCGATCAAGTTCTTTGCTCAACGACACCGCCAGCTCCCTGTCTTGCCAGAAATCCGGCTGCTCAACAACTGCCTCCAATTCTTTAATTCGCTCTTTCTTCTTTTTGATGTCAAAGACGGTCCGCCAGCTGGCGGATTTTATCCTGCAGTTCCTTCAGATTTTCCGGCGTTCCTTTCATAGTTCGAGCATTAGCGAGAAATATATGGTTCTGAGCGAAGCGAATGGTTCATATATATCCATCATATCCAAACATTCTTCAAAAGCAAGAGTTATGAAAATATTGGGTTTTACCAAAAAGTAACTTCCGGATTTATATTTTCGATAATATCTTTTTTAATTTCCGCGTTGTAGCCGCCGGCTTTCAAGATGACGTTAACCGGCCCCTTATTCTTGAGAATTTTAGGGGATTCAATGGTAAAACGCGTGCCATAGAGACGTTTACCTTGTTTCATGGGGCTATTATCCAAAACAGAGACGATTTTATCGGTCTTTAAGCCGAACTGAATCAAGGTTTGTGAAAATATATGGGCTCCAAAAAGATAAACCGGAGTTTTACTCTTTTTAATAAGATTATTTAAGTTCTTAATCATATCAAGGTGGAAGTTGATATAGTCCATGAATACTTTTTTGTATTCTTTGTACCTATTTTTGATAGGCCGAATTGATATTGGCGCCTTGCCTTTTTTGGTGGCGTAGAAAATACTATGCGGATGGCCGTAATATTGTTTTTCAACAATAATGAAGCCATATTTTTTCAAAAGATAGTCGACGATATCTTCCGTGATGAAAGCGGTATGTTCGAAATTGAGCGTGTTGGCCCACTTCAGCTTAAGCATCGGCAAAAGAGACGGGAAAGTAAAAATATGCCAATCGCCCGCTTTCATGAATCTTGAAATATGCTCGATGAATAGCGCGGGGTCATAGGTGTGCTCAAAAACGTGAGAATGGATGACCGTATCAATCCTAGTGTCAATTTTAAAGTTCTGGTCGAACCAGCCTTTGATGACTTTTATTTTAGGGTTAGTGATATGTTGGGGATTGGGTTCCACAATAGTCCAAGAGGCTTTAGGGTCAAGCGCCCAATAATTTCTGGCGATATGGTCATGAGCTCCGCCAATTTCTAAAACATTTTTTGGTTTATGTTTGTGAATAAACTTAGCGAAGACAATATAATGGTCTTGCCATATTTTCCCCGTGCCGTCATTGTGCTGGTCGAGATAGAGAATCTCCAACGGTAATAATTTTCGAAGTTGGATAATACCCGTATCTCTGCAGATATCCCAAATCATATCGGCTTTCATATCTTTTTCCGGCGGCGACTCAACACAGCCCATAAACACGGGGAATTTTTTGAAGATATGAAGGTGTTCAAGGTTTGGTTTGCCAGTGAGCAGGCTTTTTGTTCGAATAAGTTCGGGTACTTTTCCCATAAATAAATTATTGGTTTTATGGAGCCGATGGTCGGATTCGAACCGACGACCTACTCTTTACGAAAGAGTTGCTCTGCCACTGAGCTACATCGGCATCATGAGCGAGAGACGGGAATCGAACCCGCGTATCTTGCTTGGGAAGCAAGTGTACTGCCATTGTACTACTCTCGCACTACTATCATTGAATCCAGGTTCTCGGATCCCACCAGAAACGCTGAGATTTCTTGGGACCCTCCTGTGGTTTTTCTTGCGGCACCACCGTGATCACCTGCTCTCCCGGCTTCTGGTATAATCCCTTTTCCCGCAGAATCTTCTCCTGGTACTCGGGCGTTTGACTCTGTGTGATGTCTGTCTGAAGCTGCGTTTTCTGGGCCTCTAGATTTAATTTCTGCAAGCGGAGCTCTTCCGCCCTAGACTTAAGCTCCTGGGTCTTACCGTACAACTGGATATTATTAAACAGCAGCACCCCTCCGATTCCCACCACCAAAAACACGAACAATCCGGCAAGAAACAGGTTCTGGAATCTTGAGGTGCGAGGGCGTAAAAATTGTTTCTGTTTCGCTTTCATCCCATGCCATTCTACTACTCGTTTCTGAAAATTTCAAGAAAGACGGATGCGGGAATCCGGATGCGGGCTTTTCCGGCAAGCTCCTTCTTCCCCTCTTTTTGGCGGTCCAGAAGTTTTCTCTTGCGCGTCACGTCCCCTCCGTACAAGGGAGCGGTTACGTCCCTGCGCTTTGCCCCTATGGTTTCCCGAGCAATGATCTTTCCCCCAAGGGCTGCCTGCAAGGGCACCGTGAACAACTGCTTTGGCAAAAGCTTCTTGAGTTTTTCCACCAATGTTTTTCCTTCCTGGTACGCCTTGCTCGCGGGAACCACCTGGCTAAGCTCTTCCCGCTTGACCCCTGCCACCAACACATCAAGCTTTACGAGATCGGCCTGGCGCATAGCTATGGTCTCATACTCCAGAGAAGCTAGGCCCGAGCTCGCGCTTTTGAGACGGTCGTGCAGGTTCTGAATCAATTCTCTCAAGGGAATCTCGTACACCAGAACCGCGGTCTGGTCTCCGAGATACCTTACGTTTTTTTGCATTCCTTCAACCGATTCGAGAACCTGAAGCGTGCCGGAAAAAGCGGCCTGAGGAGTCAGCACTTCAATTCGCGCCCAGGGCTCTTTAATCTGCTGTATCTGGCTGGGGTCCGGCCAATCACCGGCTGACTTTATCAAGAATTCTCTGCCCCTGGTATCCGTAATCTGGTACTCAACCGAAGGGCGGGACAGCACGAGTTCCAATCCAAATTCGCGCTTTAAGCGTTCTGCGATGATTTCAGAATGGAGAACCCCAAGAAATCCGCAGCGAAATCCCCTGCCCAGAGCGTCCCGGAACTCCTGCTCAAATGTAAAGGATGGGTCTTGCAAATGAAGTTTGCGAAATCCTTCGCGCAAAATATCAAAATCCGTAGGAGTTTCAGGATAGAAGCTCACGAACACGACGGGTTTTGGAATTTTAAATCCCGGAAGCGCTTGCGCATAACTTTGAGTTTTGACATTTGAGCTTTGAGCTTCTGTTATGGTGTCTCCAATGCGCACCCTTTCCGATTCCTTAACGCCGGTTGCGATGTATCCGATTTCTCCCGTATGCAGAGCAGGGGTCGGTTCCCGGCCCGGGATAAAATACCCGACTTCTTTTGCGATAGCAGGAGTCGCAGAACCAAGCAAGAAAAGCTTATCTGTCTGCCGCATCTCCCCTTCTTTCACCCGCACGTGCGCCACGACTCCCAAGTGAGCATCGAAAGCCGAGTCAAAGATAAGCGCCCGCAACGGAACATCAATTCTACCTTGCGGAGGAGGAACTTTTTCCACCACAGCTTCAAGCAGCGGTTCTACATTCAGGCCTTGCTTGGCCGAAATTCTGAAAATCTCTTCCTGCTTAATCTCCAGCAGCTCGGCCAATTCTTTCACGACCGCCTCTGTTCTTGCCGAAGGCAAATCTATTTTATTCACCGCGGGAATAATGACCAGGTTCTGAAGTTTCGCCAGCCTCAGATTTGCCAGCGTCTGGGCCTGCACTCCCTTGGTCGCATCCACAAGAAGAATCGCTCCTTCTACCGCAGACAGGGATCGCGAAACCTCATACGAAAAGTCCACATGGCCCGGCGTGTCGATCAGGTTAAGGATGTATTGATGCCAAAGCATACGGACGGGCTGCATCTTGATGGTAATGCCCCGTTCCCGCTCCAGTGGCATCAAGTCCAGAAACTGCTCCTGCATCTTTCGTTTCTCTATCGTGCCCGTTATATCCAAAAAGCGATCCGCGAGCGTTGACTTGCCGTGGTCCACATGGGCGATAATGACAAAATTGCGAATATTATGCATGCAGCGCGTCAAATTTCTTTTTCAAGAACAATCCAAGCATGCTGCACTGGAAGAGACCCGATAGAAAAAGCGCGAATGGAAACGCAAGGACCCGCGCATCGCTCCCATGCGAAAGCCCGAGGAAAGAACTAAGCCATGCGGGAAGCCCGGAGGTTTGAAGTATCATTATTAAAGAAACCGCAAAGAATATATTAAGCGCAACGGACGACAACCCGATGACGGTTGGGGTTTTTGTGTCTTGCATGGCGAAAAACGCTCTGGCCAGGAGCGGAATAAGGGCTTGAAATACGACGCCCAGCGCAAATACTCCGAAAAGTGCCGCGGTTAAGCTTGTGTCTTCAACATCAAAGTTCCCCACGCCATAACTAAGCTGAACCACGGCGGCACGGAACAAAAACATGAGTCCTGCAATTGGAAGAACAAGCAATATGACGTACCGAAGGGCTGAAGCGAAAGCGGCTTTCATATCAGCTTCCTTCTTCTCTGCAAACGCGCGCGACAGAGCGGGAAACAAAGCTATGGCAAAGGGCACTCCGATAAGGTTTATTGGAAACGACTGGAGATCGTTTGCAAAAGCAAACACCGTAATGCTTCCCGCGGAAAGCATTGAGGCCAGCGCGGTCATTACAATGACGTTGAGCTGGTATCCCATTGCTCCTGGTATGCGGGGAAGCGCAAGACGCAATACTTTTGCGATAGACGGATCTTTGGGCCGGAACGCGAATTTCCAGATAAACCCCGAAGCGAAAAAAGAAGGAAGCTGGATAAGAAGGTGCAGTCCGGCTCCTCCGATGACTCCGACGCCGACTCCAAGCACTCCCATGGAAGGAGCCAAAAATACGATGCCGGCAATAATGCCCAGATTATACAAAATAGGAGCTAAGGCGTATACGATAAAGCGGTTATGGTACTGAAGCACTCCCGAAAGAACGGATGAAATGCCGAACAGCACGGGGCTTAAGAACAAAAGACGCGTTAAGGTAATGGCAGACGCCTTTTGCTCAGGACCGAATCCGGGAGCGACAAGCTCCATGAGCAAAGGGGCGAAAATTGCAAGAAGTACGCAAAATGCCCCAAGAACCACGAGCAGCACATGGAGCAGGTTGTTTACGAACTCCCATGCTTCTTCTTTTCCCCGGCTGGCATACTCTGCAAAAAGCGGCAGAAACGCCACGGTAATCCCTCCCATAATAACGATGCCGTAGATGAAATCGGGAATCCTGAATGCCGCAAAATATATGTCGGTTTCGCCCGAAGCTCCAAATTGGTTTCCAAGAAGGCGATTGCGCATAAGTCCAAGAAATGCGCTCACCAATGAAGAGGCTGCCAGCAACATAGCAGAAAAGCTCACGCTTTTGCTTTGAAAATTGAGAAGCTGATGTATAGTCATGTATTTCATTCTATCTTGATTTCTCCATTTGACAAAGGTAGCGAGGTGAGTATAATAACAAATGTTCTCGCAGGTCGGATGGTCGCCCCGCCCAAAGCTATGCGAATAGCATTGCTGGCGGGGAGGAAAGTCCGAACACTCACCCCGAGTTTATCGAGGGGAAGGGTAGCGGGTAATACCCGTCCGGAGCAATCCGAGAGGTGCGAGCAGAGACGTCTTGAGGCGAAAGCCGAAAGACGCCCCGTCGAATGACGGGGCGAGTCCCAAGAGTAATCCTGGGAGTGAAACGGCTAAATCCTTACCTGAGTGCAAGAGCAAACCAGAAGTTTTGCTTTCATGTTGAACTTCTGTGAAAAGGTAGCTCGCATGAGCCCGAGAGCAATCGAGGGTCTAGATAGATGACCGTCCCCGCCTACAGCTACGCAGTTGTGAGCGGGACAGAATTCGGCTTATAGACCTGCGAGGACAGAAAATCCCATCTTACCGATGGGGTTTTCTTTAATGTTAAACACTCAATGTCTAACATACCTCACAGCAGGTGATAATGCTGTGACTCCCAAATCCAGTGGCAGTGAGGACCTATCTCAACCTGATACGTATGGAAATCACAGTATTTCAGCAATAATCCGCCGTTTGGCGTAAGGCGCGCTACCAAAATCGTAGCAGGCGTGTAGAAGTATATGACCGCAAAACCGGCAACAAGAAGTAAGATCATAAGAAGAAATATATTCTTCATATTCTATCTCTTAAATTATTTAAATAAACGACCTTGATTTTGCTTTCGCGTCAAGCGCTTCGTTTACAAGGCGGTCTGCTTCTTTGTTCTGCTCGCGGGGAACCGCAGTAAAATCCACTCTTCCAAAATCAATTCTCAGGTTCCAGAGCTCAAGAAAGAGCTTCTGCATGTTGGGATGCTCTACCTTATACTCCCCTCTCATGTGGCTCACGAGAAGCTCAGAGTCAGCATAGACGTGAATGATAGATTGTTTTGCTTTCGCTTTGCCGATGAGGGCCTTGAGTTTCTTTAGAGCGAAAATTGCCGCACGGTATTCGGCCTCGTTGTTCGTAACCTTGCCCAAATACTCTCCGTATTTCTTGAGAATATTTCCTCGGCCATCGCAAATGACGACCCCCAGGGCGGCGGGTCCCGGATTCCCTCGTGCTCCTCCATCCGTATACGTAATGAATGCGCTATGTTCTGACATAGGTCTTAAAATATTCGGCCAAGCATGCGTTAAACTTTTCCAGATTCTCGTTCTTCAGTCTGAAGCCGGACGCCTGAGCATGCCCCCCGTAACGCTCCAGCAGATCCTGGCACCGCTCCATGGCATGCACGGTATGGAATCCCGAAGGCGCTCTCACGCTTCCCAGACTTCCCTCTTCGCGATTCTTAAATAGGAACACGGGCTTATCTTCTTCGTTTGTAATAATGGAGGCGACGCTTCCCAATAACTCGTAATCAAACGATTCATCTCCTTCAAACACAAAGAGTTCGTCTTTTTTGGAAGCGATGCGCTTTCTCACCTCTTGCGCCAATTGGCGCACGCGCTCTCTCCTGATTTTACCTTGCTTGGAAAAATCTTCCACCATTTCTTGCGCCTCTTCCAGCGACTGCGTCGTCAAGAGCCGAAAAGCTCCCGGATGCCCGTCTGACACGTCTCGAACATTCAGAACGCCGATCATTTTTTCCAGGGCCAGCTGTCGGTTCTCGCGCACCAGCTCTTCCTCCTGTTCGAGAAAGGCGCGGATGCCGGGCCTCCATGATTCAAAAAAAGCATCCGTCCCCTGCTCAACAATAGCCAAATTATCCTCTTTCTTGGGCATCATGTCTGCCACCGTGCCCAGGGCGGCCAGCTCAAGCATGCTCTGTTCCAGAGAAGAAGATATTTTATTTCCGAGTACGGCTTTTGCGACCAGGAACGCAAGGCCGCAGGCGGCAAATCCCTTAAACGGGTAGTCGTCTCCCGGCTGCTTTGGATCCACCACGATGTCGGCCTCGGGCACGCTTTGCACAATCTCATGGTGATCAATGATAATGACTTCGAACCCGAGGCGTTTCGCAATCTTTACTTCTTCAAAGTTGGTAATACCAAGATCCGCCACCACCAAAAGGGCGGGGGCATGTGGCTTGATCTCGTCGAGCGCCTTGAGCGTAATGCCGTATCCGTCGTGTTCCCGGTTTGGAAACACGTTGGCTGCGATTGTTCCTCCAAGACTCTTAATCGCTTCTCCAAGAATAATGAGAGAAGAAACGCCGTCCAAATCAGAGTCGCCGTACAGAATAATGCGCTCTTTGCTCACTGCAGCTTGCCTGATGCGCACGGCGGCCGCCGCAAGATTTTTAATTTCCATCGTAATATCCCAATGCCGCCAAGCCAGGAAGCCTGTCGCCCGCAAGAAACGCGAGCAGCGCTCCCCCTCCGGTTGAAACATGGCTGAATTTATCTTGCAATCCTTTCTTCTGTAAAAACGCGTTCAAATCACCTCCGCCGGCAACCGAATAGGCCTTGCTTTCTATGATGACCTGCGCAAGGGCAAGAGATCCGTGCTCGTACGCTGCTTCCTCAATTTTCCCCACGGGACCTGACCAAAAAACGGTTTTTGCGTTTTTCAAAACTTCACAAAACATTTCAATGGTGGCAGGGCCAATATCAAGCTCCAGGCCATTCCCCGGATTGCTGTCCACGGGAAGAGAAAGCTTTGCCATGTTCGCAAAACGAATGCTTTTGGATGCGATCTCGTTTGCAATGAGATTGCTCACGAGAATGTTATCTGCAATATTGGAAATCGTATCCAGGAAATCTGCTTTTGTCTCCACTTTTGTGCCTCCGACAACCACGACCATGGGCTTTGCCGGATTCTTGAGCAAAGGCTCCAACGCCTGCACTTCCTTGAGAAGATCAAATCCGGCAAACGAAGGAAGAAGCCGAGGGAGCCGCACGAGGGACGCGTGAGCGCGATGGCTCGTGGAAAACGCTTCGTTGACGTAGAAGTCTCCGAGGTGAGCTAATTCTTTGGCGAATTCAGGACTGTTCGCCTCTTCTCCCGCGTGGAAACGCACGTTTTCCAATAAAAGTACGTCTCCGTTTTTCATGGCAGCCATGATTCGCTCGCTTGCTGCTCCAATGCAGTCTTCGGTCTTTGTCACGGAAATGCCTAGATGCTCACTGAGTAGAGAGCGAACGTTGTCGAGTCTCAACTGCTCCACGACGCGGCCCTTCGGTTCCCCTAAATGGCTCAGCAGAATCACTTTTGCTCCCTTGCCAATAAGAAAGCTGATGGTCCTAAGCGCAGAAACAATGCGCAGATCGTCAAGAATGTTCCCGTTCTCGTCTACGGGAACATTGAAGTCGCATCGGACAAGCACGCGTTTATTGAGCACCTCGGCCTGCGCGATGCTTTTCATTGGGAATCAAATGAAACGGTCTGTCCGGGTTCCAGCTTCCCTTGTTTGGGCTCTTGCGAAACGGCAGGCTTCTGTTCAAGGGCTGAGAATAGTGCTTTGCGCACCGCATCCCGGTCTATGTCTTTTTTTCCCCGCGAAGGATGGAACAAGACGGGCTCAAGAGATCTGGCCCGATTGAGAGAAAGCGAGGGGTCTTGCCGGCCCTCGCGCTTATTCTGCAGTTTTTTTCTGCAGGATTTGCAGTAGATCGGACGCTTGCCGTCAGGCGCGAAAACGACTTTCGTATCCCTGCCGCACATGCTGCACCTGGCGTCATATAAAGCCTGAGGCTGTTCTTGAGGCGCAAAAGGAGCTGTGGATTGAGGAGAAGGGCTCGCTGATCGAATTCCAACCCATTCTGCGATACTTGCTTCCACCTGGGCAACCTGAGTGCCGTATGTTTGCCTTGAAAAAGCAATGATCGCCTGTTCTTGGGACTCCGCGGGACGTTCCTGGGGAGTAAGCGTGCTTGCCGAAAAGGGTTTTCCCGCGATGCCGTCTATCATGAGCTTTACATACGCGTGATATTTCGTAAGGTTCACAAAATCCTGCAGGAGAAAATCGGGGGAGAATTCTTTTTCAAGGGCTTCGGCATCCTCGGCCCCGACGCGGAATGTGACGATGGTTCCCATGTTTCCGAATACGGCGTCGCGCACCTTGGCTTCGTTGCCCGTGCCGAGCTGGGCGATGTATTGATGGCTGAGAATAAGGGCAAGGCGGTATTTTCGGGCCTCGGAAAGAATGTTCACGAAGCTGTCCGTGGCGAAGTTCTGAAACTCGTCAATGTACAAGAAGAAGTCTTTGCGTCCCTCTTCCCGAACATCCACGCGAGACATTGCGGCAAGCTGCAATTTGGTGATGAGCAAAGCTCCCAAGAGGCGGGAGTTATCCTCTCCGATCCTGCCTTTTGCAAGGTTGGCGATAAAAATCTTCTGTCCGTCCATAATCTCGCGCATATTGATGGTAGAGTGGGTCTGACCGATGATGTTGCGCACAAGCGGATTTGCGATAAACTGGCCGACTTTGTTTTGAATGGCTGCGGTCGCCTCAACTTCGTAGCGCTGGGTGTACCTGGCGTATTCTTGAGTCCAGAATGCCTTCACCACCGGATCTCCAATGTTATTCACGACCTGCTTCCGGTATTCAACGTCGGCCAGCATACGATTTACTCCAAGCAGCGTGGAACCCGGAGATTCCAGAAGCGCTAAAATCGCGTTATTCAAAATGTACTCCATGCGGGCCGACCATACGTCGGGCCAGATCTTTTTAAACACGGACATCAAGCCCGAAGCAACCAGATGCCGGTATTCGGGGCCCACGTCTTCCATCACGTTGAACGCGATGGGATACGCCATGTCGGCCGGATTAAAGTACACCACATCCTGCACGCGCTCTTTTGGCACAAAGTGCAAAAGTTCTTCTGCGGCTTCTCCGTGCGGATCAACAAATCCAACACCCTCTCCTCCCACAATGTCCTGGATGATCATCTGTTCTAACATAGAGGTTTTTCCCATGCCGGTTTTGCCGAGCACGTAGAAATGGCGGCGCCTGTCGTCGCGCTTGATGCCGAATTTCTGCTTCCGGTTGCGGAAGGTTGTTTCCCCGAAAAAATTAATTTCTAGCATTGAAAGTACAAATTATTCTTCCTGCGGAATAATAGGAGGGGCCTGTCCCTTCTTCGTTTCCACCCGCTGCACGGCAGTGGACGTCACGGTCATTTCGGACGGAATATGAAATATGGTCGCCAATTCTTCGGTATTCAACAGGTACATGCCTATCGGGAACTCCGGGTAGTACGGAGGATCGCGATTCACGTAATTCCTGAACATGCGGCGCTTGCGGGTAAATAGACGCCTCTTGTCCAAAAACCAGGTAAATATGGTGTGCACCTTCGTGGTGGTGTCCAGCATCGGACGCATATTATTGAGATTCCACGAGCTCAACTGGGTGAAGAAACTGTAGCAGAATGCTTTTGCCGGACTGAAATAGTTTTCGCGCTTCGCTATATACATGAAACGCATGGACGTCTGAAATCCATACTTGGCAATCTTTTCTTCAATCGCAGATACGATCACTCGCTCTCCCGGTGTAAGCTTCATTTCAGGAGGAATAACCTCGTGGACTACGGGAGCTTCCGGCGGCTGACCTGTGATTAAAAGACTGGTGGCGTGCTTAAGATCGCCCGCCAGCGTCATATCGGGAGCCTTGGGCCTGCGCACGAGCACGTCTACGATCTTTTTTCCCAGTTTATGATATGCATATTGAGACTGGAGAACCGGACGAATGATCAGCTGAAGCCATATCTGCTCTCCGGGACCCAGCGTACTAAGCCCTTCAATGAGAAGCGAAAGAGGATCCATGCGTTTTTCTTCCGTCGTCTCAACGCTCTCTTCAAAGAATTTTGCGTAGGTCCTGATGGGATACACATCCGGCTTATCGAGCTTGTAGTTCGTGCCCCACGCATCCCACTCTTTGTTTGGAATGTCCTGGGGAACGTTTTTCGTATAATCCGCAACCTCAACAAGTTCTGCGTCCGGGTACTGAGAATACAGGGCGGCTTCGATCAGCTTCCGTCTGTCCCGCGCAACACGGATATAGAAATGAATGGCGCCCTCAATGGAAGCTATTTCCAGCGAAAGAGTATGTATCTGTTTTCCCTCAAACCACCGCTCTCTCGGATTTATGCCATCATGTATCTGCCAAAATCCCATGAACACGTTTTCCATGGCTTTAATCGGCTTTGGAACCATGCGGGGGAATTTCAATTCCAAAACCATCTTGGGATTCTGCGCATCCCAGAGTTTCTGGCGCCACCAGAGCCACAAGTAGCGCGCCGGGCGAAACAGCACAAAGGGAAAAAAGAGCCACCACCATGCGCCCAGAAAGTTCAAGAGAACGTTGAACGAAGGCATATGCTATCCGTTTTTGCGATAGGAATATCTTTGCTGATCGTCTTTTGCAAAGCGAGAATGGTCCTGAAGATTCAACAGCACCGTGCTCGCTTTCACCTGGCGTAAGCGAAGCACCTCTTGTATGATAGCATCTTTTTTCATGGGCTGCCCCTTTTCCTTGAGTATGCTCACGATGACATCCTTGACGGTGCCTGGAGCCACCCCCCACTCGGAAAGCGCGTACTTTCCCCTTCCGACAAGCACAAACCTCTCGTCTTTGATGAGTTCGTTGTGCACGGTCTGCACGAGCGTGGGACCCTGTTTTTTCTGAAGCCCGAGCTCGTCAATCAGTTGGGCGACTTCGCGAAAATGGAGGGGCTGCTGCTTGTGTTTCAAAACAATGTACGCGCGATCGCGCACGCCCCGGGGCTTCACCTCGGGCCATTCCACGAGCCCCCACCTTCCTTCAAAGGTCTGCTCAATGTCTTTTGCAATCTCCAAATGCGACATCAATACCCGTTCTTCCAGGGAACGCGCAAGTTCGTTGAACTGCAGGGGTTTCCCCTGCGACTCCAGATATTCTCTGAGTTTCTGAAGAACCTGGGGGAGAATTTTACCCAGATCTCTTTTCTTGGTCCAAAAAGAATAGAAGTCATCGCTTTCTTTCTCTCGCATAAGATCCTTGGAGAACATCAGAAGAAAAGCAACGCTGTTCTCAAGAGACGCCACCCTGTCGGTCAGTTCCTGCAGAAGCAGGTCTTCCCGTCTGAATCCCCCTGCTTTTGCCAACAGGCTGGAAACGAGTTCAAAGAGTTTGCGCATGTTCTGTTCTTTCGCGTTTAGCTCCAAGCGCTCCTCAATCTGTCTGAGCCCTCCGGCCTCAATCTGGCGAACTCGCTCCCGCGTGACGCCAAAACTCCGCCCTATTGCTTCAAGGGTTTGAGATTCCTCTTCCTGCAGTCCGAATCTCCGAGAAAGCACGTCTCTCGTTCTCTCGTCTACGGAAGAAAGCAGAGCCAATGAAAGCTTTTGATAGTCAATTGCCATATATATTCTTCTCTATTGAACCAGAAATTTGACAGCGTGTCAAGCCCCATTCCTCCTGTGCCAAAGAAGGAGCAGCGGAGGAGCAAGCAGTATGGAAGAATACGTGCCCGCAACAACTCCGGCTATGAGAACGAGCGCAAAGGGTTTCAGCGTCGCCCCTCCAAAAACATAGAGAGCAACAAGCACCAGCAGCACCGTAAACGAAGTGCTTATTGACCTTCCAAGGGTTTGTTTTACCGAGATGCCGACCGTTTCTTCCAACGCGGCTCCCGTGCGCCTTTTTAGGTTTTCCCTGATCCTGTCAAATACCACGATGGTGTCATTGATGGAATATCCAAGAACGGTCAAGAGCCCGACAATCACAGGAATACTCACCTGCAGGTCTTGAAACCTGCCAAATACGGCAAATACCCCCAGGGGCACCACCAAATCGTGCATCGTCACGATCAAAGCGGCCAGGCTGTATTCCCAAGAATATACGATCCCCCCGTGCTGGCGGAACGCGAAAGCAATGTACAGAATGATGACGAGCGAAGAGAGAGCCGCCATGAACAGCGTGTCCTGACGCAGTTCTTTTCCTATGACAGGGCCGATGGATTCAAAACGCAATTCTCTGGCATCGGGCCCCAGAAGCGAAAGAACGTGCTGATGCTGCTGCTCCGGAATGTCTTTCATCTTAATAATCAGATTCCGGTCTGCGGCAGGCTGCAGAGATTCAAGTCCGATAGTAAGACCGGAAAGTTTCTGAGCCACCTCGTCATTGGAAGGGCGATTTCCCTGGAACTCAACTTCCATGATGCTTCCTCCCGAAAAATCAATGCCGGGACGCAATCCAAAAAACAGCAGGGCGCCCAAGCTTACCGCAATCATCAACAGGCAAAACGCAAGAAAGAATGGAGCCAGTCTGGAAAACGTCATATTTTTACAATTCGTTCAAGTATGGTGCCGCGCAAAAGGCGCAATAGCACCCTGGTGACCATCAGGGCGGAAATCATGCTCACGATAATACCGATTGACAGAGCCACGGCAAATCCCTTCACAAATGACGATCCGAACTGGAAAAGAATAAAGGCTACGAGAAGCGTCGTGCCGTTTCCGTCCCGAATAGACGGCCAGGCCCGGGAAAATCCTTGTTCCAGGGCCGCGGTAAAGCTTTTCTGCGATCTCAGCTCTTCTTTCATGCGGGCGAACACAAGAATATTCGCGTCAACCGCCATGCCGATGGAAAGAATGAACCCCCCGATGCCAGCCAAGCTCAGCGTAATGGGAATGAGCTTGAATACCGCAAGCACGACGGCTATGTACCACAATAACGCCAGAGACGCGACAAGTCCGGGAAGCCGATAAAAGATAAGCATATAGAGGAGCACGAATCCGAATCCTGCGACGCCTGCCCGCAAAGACTGCTCCAAAGAAACCTGCCCAAGGGTGGGGCCTACCGACTGCTGGGAAATAAGGGTGATGGGCACCGGCAGAGCTCCCGCGTTCAGTGCGCGCACCAGCTCCCGGGCTTTCTGGGGAGTGAAAGATCCAGAAATCTGCGCCTGTCCGCTCGAGATCACCTCTTGCACCACCGGAGCCTGGAGCAGCTGATAATCCAAGAAAATCGCAAGGGGTTTCCCCACGTTCCTGGCGGTGATCTCTTCAAAAAGTTTTGCTCCCTCGTCGTTAAACTCCAGCTGAATCAGGGGAGCATTCGTGACCGAATCAAAACCGACTTGCGCCTTTTTAAGGTATTTTCCGGTTAGCTCGGTGTCCTGAAAGGGATCTTCATTCTGCTCGGCCGCCTGCTGATAATTTTCTTTGGTTTCCCGAAATTGGAGAAATGGCGTCTGGCCGATAATCTGAATTGCCTGGTTGGGATCCTTGATTCCCGCAAGTTCCACAATGAGACGACCCTCTTCTCCCCTTCCCTCGGTCTGCACAACCGGTTCTGTCACTCCGAACAGATTCACCCGGCGTTCAATAACATCTCTCAGGCCTGCCATCACTTCGTCGTAGTCTTGAGATGAAATCTTGGAAAGATCCGCCTGATATACAAGAGAAACACCTCCCTGAAGATCGAGGCCGAAACGGAACGGAAACAAAGCGCTCCAGTTTACAAAAGAAGCGGCTCCCCCCACGAGGAGAATGACAATGAGTGCGGCAATCAGTTGATATCTTCCCATACCAGGTAGTGGCAATTCAAGATTTTAATTTCTTTGCATACAGGTACTTGCGCAGCAGCCAGGAGCTGGACTGGATTTTTCCGCCTTTTCCCATGTTAAACACCATGGCACACCCGATCCTCCTGCATACCGTGACTTCCGGCACATTGTGTTTTTTTCTGTCCCCTCCGTTGGCGAAGATGTCAGGATGCAGAATCCCAAGTTCCTTTGATACGCTCATGTCGCTTGCGTTCTTTGTGTGAGAAGTAAGGACAACGCGATCCACAGGCCTCAGGGCTTCAATGACTTCTTTACGCTCTTTTTCTGGCATGAATATATACCTTTTCTTCTTGCGCAGCCAGTTGTCGTTATTCAAAATAACGACGAGTTCGTCTCCGAGCTTCTTTGCCGCTTCAAAAAGACGGATGTGCCCGATATGAATCGGATCAAATCCTCCGGATACCGCAACAATAAGTTTTCGCTTTTTTGGCATTTGAGTACCTTATATTATCTTTCATGCTTCTTTCTCAAGCATGGCTTGGATGCGCGCGACTTCCTGTTCCACAAGTTCTCCGTCGTATTCTCCGCTATGGGCCGAAACTCCTTGGTAACTTGGCTGCCGTTGATCAATATGCAGATTGCAAGAAGCCGTGCGTTCCTGCAGCTTCATGCCGCAATACATATGAAAACGGGGGTAGCGCGAACTTCCGCCCCCAAGGTAGCGGGAAAACCTCCATTCTCCGGTTTTCTCATCGGTTCCTTCAGGCGTATATCCGGATCTGCGCATCAACAGCGGAAAATTCTCTTTGGGAAACTTTGCTTCAAATTTCATAGTAGTATATTACCATTGAAAACCGGTCTTGACAAATTTTGTATTAAATGATAGTGTTTAGCTACACCTTGACAACCAAGGAAGGAAAGGAGCGTAAGTGTTGAAGAGCGCAAAGATCCTCAACGCGGGTGGATGGCTCAAGACGGTCACCTTCTTCTTGATCGCCTGCCCCATCGCATTCTTCCTCCCCACGAACTCCATGCCGCTCCGCTGGATGAGAAAGATCTGGGGCTAACAAAGACCTGGCAAAGAAAGGGGGTGTGTAATTGCACGCCGCAGGAGCGTTTCTCATCATGGTTCTCGCAGTACTCGGACTGATTTCAACGATCTTCCTGGGCATTGCGGTGGCGCAAGCTCTCGCATTCCCAGGACTGCGCAGTCCAGCCACGGTCGAGTTGCCGTGGTACTTCCTTTCTCCGCTCGTTCTCATTCTCCTCAATAAGAAGATGCGAGAATATGCGGACAAGTTCCTCCAGCGGATGTTCCGCTAGCTCGCCCTTGATGCAACAGCGTCAAGGGCTTTTTTTTATTTCTTTCCGCATCCATCCAAAATACTCTCTGCTTCCCGCAACAATCGGCGTAGCTATGATTTCGGGAAGTTTGTAGGGATGAATCTCTTTGATTGCTTGTTCTATCTTTCCGTAATAACTTTTCTTTGATTTAACCACACACAGCCATTCTTTTGATTTCTGTCTCTTGCCATTCCATCGATAGACGCTCGTAATCGGGCCGATTATCTGCGTACAGGCAGATAATTTTTTATCCAGCAAGAATTTTGCGATTCGTTCCGCATCGCTTCTTTTCGCCACGGTAGTAAAAACCTGTATGTATTCCGATCTATCTCCCATTTTTCTATTCCTATCCTCTATTTTTTGCACTCTTTGTTCTAAATTTTCCATATTATCTCCCGTGGCACTTTTTATACTTCTTAGTAGGTCTTTGAAGTTCTGCGTTCTACGTGAAATACAAAAATAACTTTTTCTTGAGGAAAAAGCTCGTAGAAAATACGAAAAGCGCCAACCCTTCGGCGCCACGTGTTTTCTTCGCCTCGCATTTTTTCAATATCTCCAACGTAAGGGTTTCGCGCAAGATCTTCAATAATCTGCGAGAGTCGCTCTCTATCTTTCCTTGGAAAGACCGCGATATCTTTCCATACGCGCATTCTAACCCTTAACGCCCAATCTCTGCCTGAACTCATTGAGGGTAAGATATTTTCCCGCTTTATATTCCTTGCGTGCCCCGGCAAGCGCCTTCTTTTGAGCAGCGGTAGGCACAAATTCTCTGATTTTCCTTAGCTCAATCAAGGCCTCGTATTCGCGCCTTGGAATTACCACAAGATCATCTCTTCTTGTTAGTTTCTTGGGGATTGTAAGAATAACCATATACCTTATTCTATCTTTTCGCGCTCATCTGTCAACCTCATCTTCCGTGACACTTTTTGTATTTCTTGCCACAGCGTCAAGACCGATATCGTTGTGTTTGAGCAGCCAGAGCAAATTGATCAAAATACCGAGTAAGGTCTGCGAGAGAACTGTCGTACAATTCTCCCCCATACACCGCGTCGCAAAACACCTCTCTTGCCCTCGCAATCTCCAGGCGGCGACCCTTCCAGCGCGAATCTTCCAGCGTTAAGTCAAAAAGGTCGAGCGCTCGATCCACTGCGCCGCGAAAAAGCTTCTCATCCTTTCCTTGCCAATTTGCGGCTCTCGAAACTTCACTTCCAATATTTCCCATTTGTTCTTTCAACGAAAGCTCGAACCATCTTCCTGCGGCAAGTTCTTTATGAATAAAGTTTTTCATCCTATCTCTCGCAACTACATACTAATAAATAAGACATATGTTGTATTTATTCGTATTTGCTCTTTTCTTACTTATCGCCATAGTGATTTTAGTATACCAGAATCTTAGCTCTGCGCCCCGTGACAGCGCTTGTATTTCTTTCCCGACCCACAGGGACACGGATCATTCCTGCCGATCTTTAGCATAGACTGCGCAGGATGGCCCGCCGAAACCGCGCCTTGCTGGGGGGCGGAGGCGGGAGAGAACTTCATATTCATGATGGTTTCCGTGGTCAGGGTATCTATCGTCCGCAGAAAACCCTGAAACATCTTATGCCCTTCATTCTTGTATTCCACCAGGGGATCCTGCTGGCCGTACGCGCGCAATCGCACGGAATCCCGCAGCTGCTCCATGTTTTCCAGGTGCTCCACCCATAAAGAATCGATGACGCGGAGGGGAATGATTTTTTCCGCCTGACGCATGTTTTCAAGTCCCACTTCCTGCTCCTTCTTTTCGTACTGTTCTTGCGTGTGTCCCGACTTCTGCACGATGGCCATGATCTTGGACCTCAATTCCGCGGGATCCTGCTGCTTTAAAATCTCATTTCTTTTCCGGTACAACGTTTCCCTGTGCCGATTCAATACGTCGTCATAATCGAGCAGGTGCTTCCTGGCGTCAAAGTTAAATCCTTCCACCCGTCCCTGAGCCGATTCGATTGCCTTGGAAACCATGGAATGCTGAATGGGCTCTCCTTCGGGGAGCCGGAATTTTTCCATGATTCCCTTTAACTTGTCTCCTCCGAATATTCTCATGAGATCGTCCTCCAGGGATACGAAAAACTGAGAAGAACCCGGATCCCCTTGTCTTCCCGATCTTCCGCGCAGCTGGTTATCAATGCGCCTGGCTTCATGGCGCTCGGTGCCGATGACGCATAATCCGCCCAGGCTCCGACACTGCTCAGCCTCTTTAAGAACCTGGGGATTCCCTCCCAAAACGATATCGACGCCCCGACCAGCCATGTTCGTTGCTATGGTCACGGCTCCCCTCCTTCCGGCTTGCGCGATAATCGATCCTTCCCGCTCATGATTTTTTGCGTTCAGCATCTCATGGGGAACGCCGTCCCGCGACAGCTGCTGTGAAAGACGCTCGTTTTTCTGAATGGAGGCCGTGCCAACGAGCACGGGCTGCCCTTTTGCATGGCGTTCTTTCACTTCTTGCACGACGGCACCGAATTTCTCTTCTTCTGTTTTGTACACCTGATCCGGAAAATCCAGGCGAACCAAAGGTTTGTTCGTCGGAATCGGAATCACGTCAAGGTTGTACACCTTGTGAAACTCCTCTGCTGAAGTGAGCGCGGTGCCCGTCATGCCTGCCAGCTTTGAATACATGCGAAAATAGTTCTGAAACGTGATGGAAGCCAACGTCAGAGATTCGGGCTGCACAAACACTCCTTCCTTTGCCTCAAGGGCCTGGTGCAGGCCTCCTGAATATCTGCGGCCCGGAAGCAGGCGGCCCGTGAATTCGTCCACGATAATGAGCTGTCCTTCTTTGACGACATAATCGCGGTCCCGCTGGAACAATACTTCGGCTCGCAAGGCCTGTTCCAAATGATGCAGATACTTAATCCCTTTTTCCTGGTAGATATCTCCTGCTCCAATCAAGCCTTGGACACGGTCAATGCCGTCTTCCGTAAGAGTGACTGCTTTGCGCTTTTCGTCTATTTCGTAATCGGTCTTTGCTTTAAGTTTTGGGATGAGGCGGGCAAAATCTTGGTACCAGGAAGAACTCTGCGTGTCCGGAGCCGAAATGATCAGAGGGGTGCGGGCTTCGTCAATGAGAATAGAATCCACCTCGTCAACGATGGCAAACGCATGCCTCCGGCCGCCTTCGCCAAGGCTTCGTCGGCCAAGCTGAACCATGTGGGACAGATCATACGCCATATTGTCTTTCAGATAATCAAAGCCGAACTCATTGTTCGTCCCGTAGGTAATGTCGCTGGCGTACGCGTCTTTCCGTGAAACCGGCCTCAGAAATGACGTTTCCACGCGAAACCCTCCGGTCGTATCGCGCAGCGCGTCTTTTGCGGCGTCTGTTTCATACGAAGGATCATATTGGTATGACGTGTCGTGCACGATGCATCCCACCGACAGCCCCAGCGCGTGATAAATCTGCCCCATCCAGGCGGCGTCTCGACGCGCGAGGTAATCGTTCACCGTGACCACGTGCACTCCCTTGCGCTCCAAGGCATTCAGGGCGGCTGCCAACGTTGCAACGAGCGTCTTGCCCTCTCCGGTTTTCATTTCTGTGATCTTTCCTTCGTGCAAAGCAATGCCGCCCATGAGCTGAACGTCAAAATGGCGCTGACCCAAGGTACGCAGAGCGGCTTCCCTGACAAGCGCAAAGCACTCCGGCAGCACGTCATTGAGCGCTTCGCCTGCCTCGCCGGTAGGCGGGTCCTTTTGGACCCGCTCGCGCAGCTGGCTGAAACGCTCTGCAAGCTGTACCAGAGAAAGATCTTTCAGCCCTGCTTCCTTTGCATTGATCTCTTCAACTAAAGGCCGCATGCTGGAAACAGCGCGCTCATCCGCATCTCCCAAAATTTTCCCAAGAATATTCATAAAACTACCTCATTATTCATCAATTTTACCGTTCTGTAAATGAAAGGAGCGAGAACTGCGTTCTCGCTAGGTGTGGATAACTTAACCGAGTTAAGGATAGAGTTGGCGTTCTAGGTCAGCGCGAAGCCGATGATTTTGTACGCCAACTTGGCCGCGAGAAAATCTGGGGCAACCATGCCGGGAATAGGGGCAAGCTCCACGACATCTGCTCCGATGATTTTCTTCTTTGCTCCGATTGCGCGCACAGCGTCTATAATCTGATACCAGGTCAATCCCCCGGGCTCTGGGGTTCCGGTAGCGGGCATTGCCGAAGAATCCAGCACGTCAACGTCAACGGTGATGTATACGTTTTCTCGCAGCGTGTTTATCATTTCCTCAAGCGTATGCTTGCGCTCAGCATAGAACACGAAGTTTTCTTCTTTGCCCTTGCCTTTAAGATATTCCATTTCTTCTTCGCTCACGGAGCGTATTCCCATGTGCGTCACGGGAATGCCAAGTTCCGTCGTTCTGCGCATCACGGATCCGTGATGAAAGCGCGTGCCCTGAAATTCATCGCGCAGATCGGTATGCGCGTCAAAATGCACGACCGTAAAATCGGTTCCATACTTTTTATGGAACGCCCTCACACAACCCAGCGTAACCGAATGCTCTCCTCCGAGCATAAGCGGAAACTTAGCGTCCTGTATGATCTTAGCAATGACCGATTCCACTCTGTCGATCGTCTCCTCTGGAGAATTCTTTGAAGGCTCCAGGGGTTCCAGGGTAAAGATGCCGACGGTGCTTACGTCTTTCCCTTTCTCAAGATCGTACAGCTCCATGTGGCGGGAAGCGTTGATAAGGGCAAAGGGCCCTTGTTTCGCTCCACCCATGTAGTACGTGGTGGAATCATACGGCACCGGAAACACGACTACTTGTGCAGTTTTATAGTCCTGGTTATCCAACCCTCCGAAATTCCACGGCTCAACCCGCGGATATGAAAAATCTTCCGAGTCCTTTCCGTTCATTTTATTGATTCTTGAAGATAGAAGTAAGGTCAGCGCCCTTCCTCTTCTTCTTGAGGCGTTCTGCCATCGCGTGCGTGACAATGGGCAGCGCGATGGTCGCATCGCAGTATACTTGTATCTTCGGGGCGTTTTCGGCTTCCTTGCCCCAGCTCATCGCCTCTTCAAACGTGCAGCCGGAAAGACTGCCCCACTGGGGAGAGTCGGTGGTGATTTGAATCGCATACTTGTGGGGGTAATAGCTTTCCGTAAGCTCTTTCTTTGCCCCCCGTTTTGCGCGAAATATCTCCGCCTTTCTGCCTGGAATCCTCCTTTCTTCATACAGAAGGTCTGCCGTCACTGCGATGAGCTGGATGAAGTCCTTGGGTACCCCTCCGCCGATGTAGATAACTCCGGAATCCTTGATCTTCTTGCCGAGCGACATGAACTCTATGTAATCCTTCATGTTATCAATCACGAGATTGAATCCTTTGCTCTTGGCAATAAGTCCGGCGTCCCCGTACGGGCTGTCTACGATGGCAGGACAGAAAATTGGGACTTTGTATTTTGCAGCGGTAGCGACAATGCTGTGAATGCCCCGCTTTCCCAGCCACAATCCGAATTTATACAGAATCTCCCGCGAAGAGTACGGAATATTTTCTTCCAGTTCCTTTACGATGAACTCGGCAATGAGTTCCGTCATTTCCATATAGTCGATTTCAGAACCGTACACATCGTAGTACCGGTTCACGTCGGTCTTTAATAGATCAAGATCGTTCTCAAGATGAGAGCCCTTCCAATAACTGTTTCCCATCGCCTCTACGATATCTTCTGAAAGATTGGCTCCAGTGGCAACCAATACATCAATATAGCGGTTCTCAATGAGCCAGTTTACGATCTTCCACTGGCCCGTGGTGCTCAAAGAAGCCGCATAGCCAAACAAAATGGTGACTCGGGGATCTTTCACCATTTTTTCCCAGGTGTGCGCAACCTCGGCAAGTTTTCTTCCCTGAAAGCCGGTGTTCGCCATTGCGTCCAAGAGCTCCGAAACGCTCTTGCGATTCACCTCAATTGCCTTGACCTTCTCTTTGAAATATGGATTCTTTGTCATGTGTATTGGCTTCTTACATTAATTGGTATTGGGAATAAATACGACCGCCGCAACAACAGACGTCCACAGCCCGTCTTTATTCGACCTTGCGGTCTGGGTGATGTGGGCTGTTCTTACGATTTTTCCGGACAGGAGAAAGGCCTGGCGCCTCGTGTCCCATGCGTCGTCTATCTTAAATTTCATTCCGAGCGTAGAAGCCAACATGGAAGCCGCGAGATCTTCCGAATATTCTCCCGCCTTGTCTTCGGTCTCTCCGAATACATGGTGCTCTGAAATGTATCCGTATTGACTGTCGCTGTTCTTTGGTATCGCAAGACCAACCGAGGCCGTAATCATGCGATTCGGTTCGTTGCTTTCATTGCGCGCCATGACGCAAAACACTACCTCTCCCGCAGACAAATACTCCATGCCTTTTTGCATCGTGACTTTCTTGCATTTGGGAGGCAAGATGCTGGACACCGTTACAAGATTGAATTTCTGAATTCCGGCGTCGCGCAACGCCAACTCAAACGAATTGAGTTTATGCTTGTGAATCCCGACTCCCTTGGTGATAAAATATTTTGTGGGTGTCATGGGTTTGAAAAAGAATTAGTTAATTGTTTCATCAGCAAGCAAGCGTGTCAACCCCCGAATGAGATTTTTGGTCATACAAACTGAATTTCTTCTTCCAGAACGATGCCGAATTTCTTTTTTACTTTCTGTTTCACCTTTTCAACAAGCCTCACGACGTCTTTTGCGCGTCCTTTTCCAAGGTTCACGATATAGTTCGGATGTTTTTGAGAAACCTGCACGTTTCCGACGCGCAATCCTTTCAGTCCGGCTGCCGCAATGATGGCCGCCGTGGGAATTACGGGAAAGGGATCGATCTTCATGACGTTGGCGAAGTGTTTTTTCCAGCGGACCGGCAGTTTTTTCGCGTCGCAGTTCTTAAACATGCTTCCCGCATTGGGATATTCAAGGGGATGGCGTTCCTTGCGGTACAGCATATGGCTCCTCGCAATCTTAGAAAGTTCCTTCGCGTCTCCTTTCACAAGACCAAGCACAGCAGAAAGCACGATATATTTCTTTTCTTTGAATATCGAGGAGCGATATGAAAACCTGCATTGTTTTTTTGAAAACACATGCATCCGGCCTTTCTCGTCAATCGCCTCGACGGAAACGACCGCATCTTTGATTTCTCCTCCAAAAGCTCCCGCGTTCCCCCGTATGGCTCCTCCAAGACTGCCTGGCAGGCCTCCTGCCCACTCCAAACCTTCTAATCCCCTGTGTACGGTTGCTTTCACGAGCGAGGAACACAACACTCCTGCTTCTGCATCTACCCTAAAATTTCGAATTTTGAATTTTGAATTTCGAATTTGAATAACAAGACCCGGAAATCCCGCATCCGACATCACGACATTGCTGCCGCCGCTCAAAATAAAAACTGAAAGACGAAGTTTCTTCGCTGCCTGCAACGCCCGGATGATCGCATCCGAATTGGTTGCGGTAAAAAAATATCTCGCAGGTCCTCCGATGCGAAATGTCGTGTGGCGAGACAATGATTCCTGTTTCCGTACTCCCGGCAAAAGTTTTTGAATTGTTTCTTCCATTTTACCCTTATGGGCCGGAGGAGTATACTCCAATACAAAGTTTTTTGTGAGTGCTGGCCTCCGACCCAATTTCATTGTAGCAGTTATATTTTGGTATACAAAAAAGCAAAGGGCCTCGCTCGAGGGAGGTCCGTTGCCAACTTTGTAGGGCTCCCTTGCGGGAACACTCACGCTCCTATCCTATCATACCACCATATTTTGTCAACACTGTGTACTAATAAATAAGACATATGTTGTATTTATTAGTAATAGAATTATTGGACAAAAAGCTGGTTGAGCTTCGCGCGAGTGGCGGGCCCCACGTATCCAGTTCCCTGTGTAAGCCCAAGCGGAGCCAATATTTCCGCGCTGTACTTTTCTTGAAAACGAATCACGGCGGCCAAGGTAAGCTGGCCGAAGTTTCCGGTAATAAAGCCTTCAGGATATACCGCAGCTTCTTTGAGCTGCTGCTGCAGGCAGCGCACTTCGTTGCTGTCTTTCATGCCAAAGAAGAGATTGTTCTGCAATGATTGGCAGGAAACCTGCCCTGCCGGCGCAGGCAGGCCGGATTGCAAGGCGGCAAGCTGGCTGCGGAGACGCGCAATCTGGCTGAGCAACGACTGAATCTGGGAGTTTAAGTCTTCTGCGGTTCCTGAGTCCTGAGTTGCCGAGGGGACAATCGAGATTCTCCAGGAAAAAAAGTATGAGGGAGTGGTTGAGTTAAAACCGGTATTCCTTCCCTCCACGAAAGGCATGAGAATGAGTGCTGTCACGTCGTCTCCGAACCGCGGGATCACCAGCGTGCCGTGCTGACTAGAATCAATCGTCATGACTCCTTGCTCATACGTTCCGCCCGATGCCTTTTCCAAAAGATAGGGAACCTTGAAACGAACCTGGCTGTTGCCGTCAAATACGAATTCCATTTGTCCCTTTGGCCCTCCGCTGATTTTATACCAGTTTCCCGCCCATTCCTTCGTCTGGCTGCTGAACGAAAGCTCGCTTGTCCCAAATGCGGGAAGAAAGCTTGTATACGGAGCCACGCGCAACTGCTGCACGGCTTCTGCCGTCAGACAGAACTGCTTTCCGTATGAACAATCATTGAGAAATAGCGCGAGCGCCCAGTTCTGAAAAACATCGGCAAACGTATCCTTGAACCCGTTCTTTACAAGCGCTTCGTTTAACGCATCAATGCCCTTCTTGCCAGAAGACTCCGCATCCTGCAGAACCTTCAAACCGTACTGCTCGCGCACATATTCAAAAAACACGCTCACCACGCCGTAATCAACAGAGGTGTTGCGCCATTCCGTAAGAGAATCGCGAGGGTTTGTGATGAAGTCGCGCATGCGCTTTGCAAGATACTCCTGCTCTTCCTGTTCCCTGTTTTTCGTCACCAGGGGGGCCAGTTCGGAAAACGCCTCCTGTATCCATATGTCGTCATCCACGCCCCTCAGAATCTGTTTCTGATTCAGATAAATAAGGTGCATAAATTCGTGGGCAAGATAGCTTACGGCAAAAGAAGAGGTAACGTATGTTCCGTTGAAATATATCATTTCCCGCTCATTGGACCTTGCGGTCTCAAGACGGGAAAATCCGTCTGCGGTATTCACATAGCCACGCACGTCTTCTCGCATCGGATGTATCAGCACGGTAATGCGGGCATCCCGGTCGATGCCGGGCGTATTTTCATACCCGAACAAACCGGTCAGTGAAGGGTACACGTCCCGCTCAAAGGTCACGGCAAGCTGAGACAGAGACGCCAAAACGGCATTTGCGTCTTGCGCGTTGAGTCCGTTCCACCAGTCGTCTTCAATGTAGAAATAGAATTGCGGACTTATCTTGCGCAAGGTAGCCGTAACCTCGCTTCTCTTTGAGACGTCGTATGTGGTATCAACGAAAAACTTCTGCCGTTGATCAAGAACGTCGGCCGAAACAACAAAAGGCTGCCCGATAATAAAAACCGCAGAGATAAAAAAGATTGTGCGGAAAACAGACTTCATTGCTTTCATCGTACCAAACAACGCGCGAAACGCAACTTATTTATATGAGTGGACAAGACGATGCAGCGTATCAACCAAAGATTGGGTATCGGCTCGCGCCAGGCCTTCTTGCAGATGCCGCAGTCCTTCTGTTAGCAACGCGGCATCCAAAGACGGAAGCTTCGCTATGAAAATTTTCTGGTGCTGAGTGATGGTCGTTCCCTCTTCGGCGTTTAATGCTTCTTCAAATAATTTCTCTCCCGGCCGAATACCGGTAAATACAAACTGGATGTCTCGATCCGGTTCAAGGCCTGAAAGACGAACCATTTCCCGGGCCAAATCCACAATCTTCACGAGGCTTCCCATATCAAGCACGAATACCTCTCCCCCTTTTCCCATGGCAGAAGCCTGCATCACGAGCAGGCATGCTTCTGGATTCGTCATAAAGTAGCGCTTCATTTCAGGGTCGGTAATTTTTATAGGCCCCCCTCTTTTGATCTGCTCTCGAAAGAGCGCAACGACATTTCCCCTGCTGTCCAGCACATTCCCAAAACGCACCGCCACAAAGCGCGTACTGCTTTTCCCCTGAAAACTCTGACAGATCATTTCCCCAACGCGCTTGGTAGCCCCCATGACCGAAGTCGGGTTAACCGCCTTATCGGTAGAAATATACACAAAACATTCGCTTCCTACTTTCTGAGCCGCTTCCGATACTACCTTAGTACCCAATATATTCGTGTGCACAGCCTCCTCGGGGTCGGCTTCCATCAAGGGTACATGTTTGTAGGCCGCAGCATGAAATACGATCTGGGGCTGCCATTGCCTGAATACACGCTCTATTTTCTGCTCATCTGTAATGTTGCCCACGCATGAAACAATGCCTATATTAGGAAACCGTTCACTGAGTTCTTGGGTAAGCATGAAAATCCCGCTCTCATCTTGATCCAAAAGCACAACGGTTGAAGGTGCAAATGTTGACACCTGGCGAGCAAGCTCAGAACCAATGGAGCCGGCGGCTCCCGTAATGAGCACAATCTTTGCTTGAAGAAAACGAGAAAGCGCGTCCGTATCCAGGGAAATCACTTCTCTTCCGAGAAGATCGTGCACCTGCACGTCCCGCACGTCTGCGAAGGAGATCTTTCCGTCAAGAATTTCTCCCAGAGAAGGCAGCACTTTCATGGTCTCGATCTTAGCTTCACGCCCCAACTCCACCGCCTGCCTGATGACAGAAGAAGGGGCAGAAGGCATTGCAATGATAATCTCCTGAATTCCATATTGCTTGGCAATAACGGGAATGTCACGCACCATTCCCTTTACGCGCACGCCGTGAATGGCGAGTCCTTGCTTTGCCTTGTTATCATCCACCATGCATACTGGCATGTACTTTTTCTGGCCAGTTTGCATACTTCGCAGCAGCTGCTCTGAGGCATCCCCTGCTCCAACGATAAGAACGCGTATCCTGGCTCCGCCTCCATTTCCCAAAGAAATTTGCTGGGCAATGCGTTTTGCCATGCGCATGGCGCCGGTTGCAAAAAATGCAAGAACATATCCTATAAGAAGCGTAGATCTGGGAAACGC
>Ga0209542_10001622_pt1 | contig 52256 bp, 35 predicted proteins | sample RifCSPhighO2_01_FD_184028 | JGI IMG/M metagenome (GOLD analysis project Ga0209542, IMG submission 184028) | Soil microbial communities from Rifle, Colorado - Rifle CSP2_plank highO2_0.1 (SPAdes) (version 2) | ecosystem: Environmental > Terrestrial > Deep subsurface > Rock core/Sediment ... | reverse complement strand
CGGTAATTGAAGTGGTCTCTACTCCTGCTTGTGGTTGAGCAGAAAGCATAGCAGGACTTGAGTAATTTGGCTTCTTGTCGTAAGCATAGATGGCGTAGTGGTATGTCTTTGTGTTGTCTAGGTCTATGTCATGAAATTCTTCTTTGGAACCCTCGTAAATTAATACTCCGTCTGTTCTTGACTGTGGAGAAGAAGAGGTGTTTTTTACAATTGCTACACGTACGAAGTCTGTATCTGGAGGATTCTTCCAACGTAGAGTAATCTGGTTGTTGAGAGACGTGGTGGTCGCATTCTTGGGTGTTTGAGGAGGAGTGATGTCATCGAAGTAACCACCGCCTCCACCACCAGAACCACCTCCACCTCCACCGCCTCCACCAGATCCGCCAACTGGCGGAGGGACAGGAGGAGGTGGAGGTTGAGTTACTGCAAGAGTTGTAAATGTAACAACATTAGAGAGAAGCGACGTATTCCCTGCTGAATCGGTGGATTGAATAGCTACAAAGTAAGTGGTAGACGGAGAAAGACCAGCAAGTACATATACTTCTGATGAACCTGCTAGTTTTGGTGTAGGAAGACCCGTGGCTTGTGTGGCTGAACTAAAATTAGCATCGGTAATAGCAGATGTTGAATACCGTAAATCATATGAAGCTGATGTTCCTTCAATGCCATTGTCTCCTGTTGAAGTCCATGGAATATCTGCTGAGGTTTGAGAGATTTGTGAAGCAGCAAGGTTAGTAATGGCAGAGGGAGGAGTTGTGTCTGGAATAACACTTGGCAATGTGGTAAAGGAACGATTGATGCCTATGGTTTCGTTGCCTACAGAGTCAAACGCATGGATTCTGTAATTGTATGTTGTGCTTGCGGAAAGAGATGAGATGGTTATTGAATGATTTGTGGCAAATGATGTTGTCAGAGGAGATAGATTACCATATGCGCTGGTAAATCCATATTCTATTTGATTGGTGGCTGGTTCATTGGTAGTCCAAATGATTGTGGCGGATGTTTCTGTGACAGAAGAAGAGCTAAAGGTGATTGTAGGAGGTGTGGCGTCTGAAACAGTGAGAGTAAAGGAGGTGGTCTTGGTTGTTCCCCCGCCAGTGGCAGTTACGGTAATGGTACTTATACCAGTTGGAGTGGAGCCAGTGGCAGTGATGGTAAGAGTAGTAGAACAGTTAGGTGAGCAAGAGACTGGAGAGAAGGAAGCACTAGCACCAGTTGGCAGACCTGAGGCAGAGAAGTTGAGAGAAGCTGGCGTGCCGTTGATGAGAGTGGCGGTTATCATGCTTGTGCCAGAACTTCCTTGAGAAACAGAGAGATTGCCAGAGTTAGAGAGGGAGAAGTCAAAGGCGGCTGGTGGTGGAGCGTTGCCTGTGATTATTGTCAACGTCCCTCGCCCGATTAGGTTATTCACTGTCACCATTCCGCCGGTGTAGGTGAATGGAACGGACTGGCCATTGTATAGAACCTGCGAAGGGGTTAAGGACAGTTTCAATGAAATGCTTGTTGCGGTTCCCATATCCAACTCTGCCGTGAGGCCACTGGCAGCGTATTCCACCGCGATGGACGAAGGAGCTTGTGGAGCGGTGAAATATTGGACTCCCTGATAAGAGAAAGTCTTGGCTTTGGTAGCAAGGAATTTTTCGGCGGTGGTAATTCCCCGAACAAAAATCACTTCTCCATCAAAGGTTACATTAGATGAAGTTTGCAACTCACCAACACGATTAAAAAGAATTGTGTCATTATTAAGAAAGAATCCTGACATAGCAGCATCACGAATTGTTGTAACACTTGGTAATGTTACACCTAGACGATTTGATGTAGGAAAAAGTAGAGTCACATACATCCCACGATTTTGAGTTGACTCCAAATCAATGTAATTTGCTCCGTACTCTGTGGCAATTGTAGGAATAATTGTTGTTGGCTCAGCAACAAAAACATCCATTGCGCCATTTGACCCTGTTTCCTTATAATGCCCAGCATCGACCAAACTCCACGTAACACTATCTGCGCAATCAACTGGCGACCCTCCGCATCCAAGAAAACGCTGTTTGTAAGTATGTGATGCTCCGTCTTTATTAACATCATCAATTAGCACAACATAGCCGCGATCTTGAGCAGTTTCTACAAACATGACGTGCCGCTTTGCATATTGAACATTGTTATAGTTTTTGTAATTATATGCGGCTGTTGGATTCATAGAAACAAACGACAAGAAGCTTGGTGTAACCCATGTATTTATATTGCACAAATTGGCGCTGTCGCTGTCCTCACTTCTTTCTGCTTTTCCATCAATGAATAAAGCATTGTGTCCTGTATCTGCATCATGCCACATCATTGATACAGTGCCATAACCACCAGTATCCCCAAAATCACTCACAAAGCGCTGCTGATATGCTTCAAATATAATTGAACCGTGATCGGAGTGTCCGTGAAAGCTGGCATCATCTCCACACTGTGTTGCAAGATACAGAGCATCTTTATTTGCCCATGATGTACGGAAAAAAACAAATCCAGAATCTCCGGGAGCATAACCATGTGAAACGGCCATAGGCACATCATAAATATGACTAGTAGGTACAACTCCCTCTGGAGTAATCGGAGCAATAGACTCGTCATAGAAAAGTAATGTTTGGAAGAGTGAATTGCTTCTCCAGTTATTCACAACATAGTCATATAACAAACTGCTGTTCGAGTAAATATAATCAAACATCCATCGCATTAAACCGCTCTTATACTCCTGCATAATTGTTGCTATACTCCATGCAGACAAAGGATTAGAATTAGTGTCGCCCATTTCTGCTCCTGAAAGAGTATCTGGCATCATCATATCAAGTAGCCATCTACCGGTTTTCTCAAAAACACTATTGTTGTAAGTAAACAAATCAAAACCTCCAGCACGACGCAGGGCTGATGCAAACTGCACAAATCGCTCATTAGCATATGTGTAATACGAAGCTGACTCTCCATATCCACCATGCGAATCAAACATAGTGTCTAAATGACCGACCATATGATCTGTCGCAGTATTGATATATCCTTCACTGGTAATGTGATTATCTAGAACAAGTCCGCTTAGTCCAAGCGCCGAAGGATTAATTGCCCGTTTGTTATTTGATTTACCATCAAAAGTCCAGAAATACCCAGAATGAATAGATGTGTCTAGTTTATCAGCCTCAAATGAAATTTTGTTAGCAAAATCTATACGCTGTTGCGGAGTCAAGTCGTTGTACATAATGTCATACGCAATGGCAAAAGACGACAGGATATTAGATTGTTCAAGTACATCGTCAATTATCCACGACGAATCATAATAAGCGCTCCTATTCTCAGGTAGTTCTGCTATTGCTTGTAAATATCCAATAGCTCTAGCTTTACGTAAGGGGTCTTCGCTAAGTGTTGCGGCAAGCGAGGAATCTAATAGAATAAGAGCAAAATCATGTGATTCATAAGAATTGTTTAAAACATTGAAGTTTTCATGATTTGGAGAATGGAACCCGTCTGCTTTAATAAGTAATTGATTATAAAGATAATTACTAGTTGTTCCTGGAACTGCTACCTTGGCACGTAACCCTGCGAGTTCAGTAGAATTAAACATGAGGCGCGGATGTACTCCATTAGTTGGAGGGGAGATAAATGGATTTTCTACTTGTTTCTTTATCACTGCCCACTTGACGCGCCGATTTCCAGAAGCAGCAACCGGCTTTATACGAAAACGAGTAACAGTTTGGCCTTCTGGAATCAAAACATCCCAACGATATTCTCTCTCTCTAAGGCTGGTTTTTTCTGTCTCAATAGCATCGGGTGTTAAGTCTGTCCACACATTGCTTGGGCAGCCAGCATTAGGACACGTAGATACCCTAAGTGGGTAGCCAATTGAAAGCCCTAAAGAGATAGCAAATGTATATGCGCCCGCTGTTGGTGTGTTCATATCAAATTGAACATAGTCTGTAAGTCTCTGCCCAACACCCAAGTACTCATTGCTGAGTAAATAGGCGCGATATTCGTTTATGGATCCATTATGTTCACCAAAAGAATTATCAAAATCATTGCTATCATCAGGATTAAACGTATCTCCAGAAGCAGCGCTCCAATGAAGAATGCCGGTTTTGACGAAATCAGTAATTGGAAAAGAAAATTCAGAAGGCGGAGTTGTCTGATTGTTTACCGTCACAGATATTGAACTCGAGGTAGTTAGGTTCCCGGCAATGTCTCTAGCTACTGCGATAAGCGTGTGTATTGCGTTAGATACGGTTGTGGTAAGCCATGAAATTGAATATGGAGATGATGTATCTTCTGATTGTAAGTTAGATTCATCAAGTTTGAATTGGACTCCTGCCACTCCTACATTATCGCTGGCATTGGCGGTAATGGTAGTATTACCAGAAACTGTAGAGTTGTTGGCTGGAGTGGTGATAGAGACAGTAGGAGGGGTGGTGTCAGAAGAAGGAGGAGAAGCAACAGAGAAAGATATTGAATAATCAGATGTATTTGGATTGTTTGAGGTGTCTTGGCATCGAACATAGTAATTGTAGCTCTGGCCATTGGTTAATCCAGTGATTAGTGATGAGTGATTAGTGCTTCCAGTGGTTGAAAAGGTGCTAGACATTGATGAGTAGCTTGTGTTGGCTGTAGTGGAGTATTTACATGTGGCATTCTCATTTGTTGTCACTTGCATTGTGGTTTGAGTGGTGCCAGCAGAGAGTGTTCCTGATGGAGAGCCATTGGAAAGGACAGGTGGAGTGGTGTCGGAAGAAGGAGGAGAGACTGCTGGTCCTGGATCACAACTCCCACACAACGCTCCCCTGTCTGACTCTTCACCATCAAGCCCAAATCTGCAGATCTCACAGACTTGTTGATTGGTGTAGGCTTGGTTGGCGACAAAGCATTCGTCTAGTTGGCCTTCCCAGTCTTCAGCAAAATAGCCGCCAGAAAGCGTGAAGACTGCGGTATCTAAAGCTACGCCTTGCTGCAAACCAGTATTATTTATGCTTCCATCTAAGTAAAGCGATACCGCATCAGTTAAATCATCAATTGTGGTTACTATATGTTTCCATGTATTAATAGGAAAAGAATCGTTAGAACTATAAACTGATACTTGATCTATGCCATCGCCGATAATTACTCTTGCACGATCAAGGTTGTTTACTCTCTTTAGATGATAACCAGCATTGCCTGAATCGTTGGTCATAATACGCATAGTTGCCGCATCAGATGTAGCCCTAGCCCAACAGCCGAGAGATCCATTTCCTGATAAGTCTAATTCATTACAAGTTGCGTCAGAGCATTGAAGATATTCATTATTTGCGCTATCAAACAGTGCTGAATAATTACCTTCTTGTTTATTGGCATTATCATTTGATACTCCATTAACATCATTCAAATTACAATCAGCCCCACAGCTTCCCCCGGTGGCGGCTCTGGTGCCGCTAGGCTCATCCAGATTCCACCAGGCAACGACGGGGTTGAGACAAACTCCTCCAGAGCAGTCGGCGTCGGAGGTACAGGAGTTATTAGCGTTGGTACCGCCATAACAGCTTTGGATGGTGTAGTTGTGGCGGATGGTCTGGGCGGCTCTCGCTTGTTCTGGAGAATAGAAGATGGAAATAAATTTTGCCAACAAATCATTGAGAGATTGGAGAGAAATAGAAAGGGCCGCGAGTTGATTGGGAGAATAAGATGAAACAGATTGTGCCAGCGCCAAAGAAGGAACCATGACAACTGCAAGAAGAATAAGCCCTAGTATGGTTTTTTGAAACTTCAACCAGTCCTTCAACATAAAACATCGCATGTCTTAATAATACACGACATTTATTATTCAAACAAAGCGGAAATAGTTATCAACTGCAAATTCATACTGTTGCATAAAAAGCTTTTTGAAATAACTTATGTTATTTTGCTCAAAAAACAATAGAACGGCTTTTTTATATTCTGCCTCATTGGCACTTCGATAGGAAAGAGGACAGCTATTGTTGACCAAAAGAACGGCATTACTTAAAATACGCGCCGTTCTTTTGTTTCCATCCTCGAACGGCTGAACGTAAGCAACCATAATTGAAGAAATAATGGACTTGGCAAAAACATCCTCCTCGCTATTTATAACTGCACAGCTTTTTTCCAATGCTTCTTTTATCTGCCACTCGTTATCCAGAGGTTTATATTTCGTGCCAGTAACGCCAACTGGTGATTTTCTGATATTTCTCGGGATTCCCAAGTTTTTCGTAATCATTGAGTGGACGTGCTCGATTTTTCCCAAGGTGATTTTTTTAAATTCATTGTTGTTTTTTAAAATAAAATCTAGCGCGTTTTTATGATCAAGAATCATTATTGCTTCTTCTTTTTTATGTCCTGCGGCTTCTTTACTTTCTTTTATCAATACTTCGGTTTCTAATAGCGTGTAGGTGTTGCCTTCTATTTGTGATGATTTCCAGCTAAATTCAATAATCAATCGCTCCATTTCTTGTTTTATTATAGTTTTGGAAAGATGTTTTATATTATTTTGATATTTTTCATTTAAATCGGCGAGCCATATTTTTTCCTCATTGGTAAAAATATTTTTTAAAAATGAAAATATTTGGAAATTCTTATTGGGCTTGGAGAATGATGCTCCAAGCTCTTATTATTGACTCGTGGCGTAGTAGTGTTACAGTGAAGAAAGATTGATAGGTGAATACCCATGACAGGTTTTGCGGAATTTCGATCGGTTGTGATATCAACCTTGGTTTTGTTTGTTTATGGATGCTCCATTCCTTATAAGATTCCCCTTCGGAAAATTGAGACAAACACCAAAATATTTGAAAAAGAGGTTGATATACGAAGTTTTGAACAGCGTTCCGATGATCTCATCAGGACATTTGACGAGCGCCGCGCCCGCAAAGAAAAAATGAGCGCGGACGAAGCGTTTTTCTTGTTTGGTATCCAGAACCAGCATTTTCGTAAGTTGCCGCGAGAAGAAGTAAAAAAAAATTTACTGTTACCGGAAAATATTATTAGCGGGTGGACCACCGAAGAGACAGTGAGGTTTCTGGCGCCGTTTCGCGGACACCTTTTTGTATATACAAACGCGCGGAAAGGCGGATATATAGGATTTCCAAAACTGATTACTGAACAAGAAGGCATTGATTCCCAGGTCATTATTATTACTTACAACGACGAGGTGTTCAACATCATTTCTTCCGGCGGTCTTGTGTTTACGGAGAGGCAATCGATTTATTGGTGGGAATTTGCGTCGCAGCTTCTCCGCGGCTTTCTTGGTGAGGCCGGGAAGGAAGCTTTTCGGCAAGGAAAAAAGCTTTTTTGGTAAGTCATTTTTATGTTCTGTAGAGAATCGACCCCACCGATTTGTTTCGGTGGGCTTTTTGTATAGCATTTTTTGTATTACAATTGCGCCATGTACGATACGTCACATATTCGAAATTTTTGTATTATCGCGCACATTGATCACGGCAAGTCCACACTTGCCGATCGGCTGCTTGAACTCACTGGCACTGTTCCTGCGCGCAAGATGCACAGCCAATTTTTGGATCAGATGGATATTGAGCGTGAGCGCGGGATTACGATCAAAATGCAACCAGTCCGCATGATTTACTTTGTAAATCATGCGCCAATTTTTAATTCTCAATTCTCAATTTCCAATGAAAATTTATTGAAAATTAAAAATTTGAAAATTGAAAATTCAAATTCAGAATATATTCTGAATTTAATCGATACTCCGGGGCACATTGACTTTACCTATGAGGTTTCGCGAGCGCTTTTGGCGGTGGAGGGCGCGATTTTATTAGTTGATGCGACGCAAGGGGTACAGGCGCAGACGATTACCAATCTTGAGCTTGCGAAACGATTTCATCTCGCGGTTGTTCCTGTTATGAATAAAATTGATTTACCAGATGCGCGGATTGAAGAAACAAAAGCAGAAATTGTTGCCTTGCTATCATGCGACCCAGACGATATTTTACTGGTGTCGGCAAAAACAGGCGAGGGGGTTGGACAGGTGCTTAGGGCAATTATTGATCGGATTCCTCCACCGAGCTTCGGGAAAACATCGGATGTCCTCGGGACATCCGATGTTGAGGAGAAGCGAGTGGCGGGCGCGTTTCAGGCGCTCATTTTTGATTCAAAATATTCCACGCACAAGGGCGTTCTGGCATATGTGCGGGTGTTTTCTGGTTCGTTTTTGCCTCATCGCGGAGCGACACTTCATTTAGTTCACAAAAACATTACTATTGAGCCAGTTGAAGTCGGCGTGTTTTTACCGGAGCTGCGCGCAACTGAGGGTCTTCACGATGGCGAGATCGGGTATATTGCAACCAATATCAAAGATCCGGAAATTGTGCGCGTGGGGGATACTATCGGCGCAATTTCTATCGGTACCTACCAAGAGCCAAAAGCGATGGTGTGGGCAAGTATTTTTCCATCCGTGTCCGATGAATTTAAAAAACTCAAAGACGCGATTGTAAAACTTAAACTCAACGACCCCGCGCTTTCCTACGAAACAGAGGGGTCGGCATTGTTTGGGCGATCCATGAGGGCCGGATTTTTGGGGATGCTGCATCTGGAAATTACCATAGAGCGACTGCGAAGGGAATTCGGCGTTTCTGTGGTAGTGGCGCATCCGACCGTGGAATACCAGGTGGTTGATGAGCAAGGAGCGCAGCGCGCGGTTCGCGACCCTGTTTCGTTTGAAAACATTCAACAACCCCAGCGCGTTTGCGAACCGTGGTTTCTGGTTTCTATCGTATCTCGCGTTTCTGATCTCGGGGCGATTATGGAGCTTCTAAAGTTGCGCGAAGGAGAGGTTGTAGAAACCCAAACATTGCCGGGCGAGCGCATTGTGCTTTCTGCTTTGATGCCGCTTCGCAAACTGATAACGCATTTTTTTGATGATCTCAAAAGTGTTACGCAGGGATACGGGTCGTTAAGTTATGAGTTTGGTGAAATGCGGATCGTAGATTTGACTGTACTCTCGGTGTTTATCGGAGAAAAAGCGATCCCGCAATTCGCACGCTTATTACCCAAAGGCGAGCTGGAGCGCGAAGCGCGCAAAACCGTCGAGCGCCTGTATGAAATTTTGCCGCGGCAGCTCTTCGCACTTAAAATTCAAGCAGGGATCGGAAGCCGGATTCTTGCATCACGCACATTGCCGGCGCTTTCCAAACATGTCACTGCCAAGCTTTATGGCGGGGATCGCTCGCGCAAAATGAAGCTTTGGAAAAAGCAAAAAGAAGGAAAAAAGCGCCTCGAGGCGCACGGCGATGTTGATATCCCGCACGAGGTATATTTGAAGATGATCAAAAACTAGAATAGGTACGGTCCTACGGTGAAGAGTACCATGGAGAGCACCACCAGAATAACGACGCCGGTCCACACCGCGCGCACTACTTTTGATTTTCTGTGCATGATATAACTATGATACCATGTCGGTGCGCGATTTTCAAGAACGAAAAAAGGCAGAACGGATTTTGTTTTCTTTGCCGGCGCTTGTATTTCTTGCAACACTTGTTGTTCTCGCGGCGTGGGGCGTTGCAAAAGTCGGCTATAGAAAACACCTCCTTGATCAGGAGGTATTGGTACTGCAAAAGAAGATTACGGACGTTGAAGCGGAGCGCGCGGAGTATCAAGAGCAGTTGCGTGGACTCGCAACCCCAGAAGGATTGGATCGCGAAGCGAGGGGAAAATTTAATTTAAAAAAAGAAGGCGAAGAGGTTGTGTTGTTTTTAGAAAATCCTCCACTTCCGTTGCCGGATCGGGAACGCGGCGTTGCCGGAGCATGGCATGCGTTGAGAGATTGGGTAGGAGAATGGTTTAAATAAATTTGAATTTGCGGAATTAGTATAATGGTAGTACGCTTGCTTCCCAAGCAAGAGACACGAGTTCGATCCTCGTATTCCGCACTTTTTAAGACTTTTGGTGTTTTAGCGCATCAATCACCGTTTCTATTTCAGAAATTTTGCGGGCTCTAACATCGTCTAATTGCCCGTATATGGAAATGGAAATTTTTATTGCTGAAAAATAAAATCTTCTGAAAAAGAAACGATTGTTTGGTGGTTTGGTTAAGGTTCTAACAAGCCGATTTACCATTAGATTATACTTTGTAGTATAATAAAACATATGAAAAACAAACTTATATATGGCTTTTTAGCCATTTTTATCGTTGGTTTATTGTCGCTATCTTTTGTTTCCGCGGAAAATGCGGCTCCTGCCGCCGATTTGCAGGCGCTTGTCCAGCAACTGCAAAATCAGATTAAGGAATTACAAGACCAGCTTGCCAAATTGAAAACAGAGGTTCAGGAAGCGAAAGAAGAATTAAAATTGACCAAAAACCTCCGTAAGGGTTTATCGGATGATGAAGTCAAAGGATTGCAGAAGTTTTTAAGCCAGTACCAAGAGATTTATCCGGAAGGTCTGATTACGGGTTTTTACGGTTCTCTTACTGAGAAGGCGGTCAAAAAATTCCAAGAGAAGTTCGACATTCCCGCAACAGGCTTGGTTGGTCCATTAACCAGGGAAAAAATAAATGAATCTTTAGCGAGAGAGGAAAAAGAAGAAAAAATTGTGATTTGCCACGTTCCTTTGGGCAGCCCGGCCTTAAAACATACCCTAACAATCGGCAAATTAGCACTTGAGGCACATCTTGCACACGGCGATGCCATTGGCGCTTGCCCGGCAGAGCCAACACCTGCACCAACTCCTTGTACAGAATCATGGAGTTGCGGCGGATGGTCATCCTGTATAAATAGCGCACAAACAAGAACCTGCGCTGACGCCAATAATTGCGGGACAACGAATAGCAAGCCGCCATTAAATCAAAGCTGCACACCAACGCCAGTTTCTACTCCGAAGGGGACTGATTTGGAAATATCCAATCTTTATCCGGCCCACAATTATGCCGGTCAAAGCAATAATTTTATCGCTGGAATTATGAATAGAGGTTCAACCGTTATTCCGAAGGGCTTCGTTATAAAATTTTACATAAATAATGCTTACATCGGCGAATATGCTCATCCAGTTGATCTTCTGCCCGGTTGGGGCGGCGGATTCGGCATAAATTATACTTTTATCAACCCCGGGATTTACGAAGTAAAGGCGGTGGTTGATGGAAATAATGCGGTAGCAGAATTGAGCGAAGATAATAATACTATTATTGCAAAGTTAAATATTATCACCCCCTCCAGTTCTTTACCCGATTTGCAAGTTACAGGTCTCAGCATGATGCATATCTATGCAAATCAACCCAATACAATTATTGCCAGTATTAAGAATGTCGGTTTGGGCACTGCCGGCAGTTTTACTGCCAAGCTTTACGTTGATGGAGGTTATGTGGGAGAAGAAACGCGTCCGGGTACCACATCGCCAGGTAGCAGCGTGGGAATGGCCACTAAATATACCTTTACCACTGTTGGGCCTCACGAGCTTAAGGTAATAGTGGATAGCAATAGTGCAGTAGTTGAAGAAAGCGAGGAAAATAATGTTATGGTGAGGACGACTTATCTGCAATAAACTATGAGCAACATCTCAAATCGCGTCTTTGCATTTATTTTCTTCGCAATAGTTTTATTATTGCTACTTTGGATGCCCACTTGGACTAAAATAAACTTAGGAGATGTTCCATCGATAAGTTACAGTCCTCCGTGGATCGGTTTTCTTATTATTCTTATCGGCTTGGCATACGAAATTTTCAGGCCGAGCTTGAATCTGAAAAGAGACGCGAGTTGGAAATGGATGCTGGCGGGGGGTTTTCTTCTTTTGATTATACTGATAATGGTTATTGTTCAGGAGGTTTGGCTGCCGTACAAACAAGGATATTCCATTTTCGGGATGAGGAGTTTTGAATTTCCCGCCGGAAGCAGCAATATTAGCGTTTGGCCGCAGCTTTTATGGGACTTGCTTAATGTCCATAGTACGGATACAACGGTTTTAGCTTTGCTATTCGGAACTTTATTTTTAACAAGGTCAACTCCGCAAACGTCAAAAAGCTATAAGCTTATACTAATCGGCGCAATAATATTTACGGCGTTTTTGATGCTGGGGCATTTCTCATTTTTAATCTTTAACATAGACCCGACCGGAGGATATTATTCCAGATTTACCAGAATAGAACTGCTTAGCCAATACTGGTTTCAGTGGGACTTTTGGTCCGAATCTGTAATTTTAGTAGGCGCGTTGTGGCTGCTTTTGAAAGGAAAGAAGGTTGCGATAAATACAAACTAAGGAAGATGGGCAGTATCCATCAAAACATCAGTTTTCTGCTTTCTAACCGCGTCTAACAGCTCTCTGCGGCATTGAGAAAAGCTACCAAGACGCTACTATATTGAATACTGAATAGTCGGTTAAGGCCATGAGAGAGGTTCTAACGTCGTCTATAAAAGCGCATAAACATATTTATCTATTTTTCAACATGTCATCGGATAAAAAACTGCTCGCAACGGAGCAGTTCGAAAGACGATTACTTTGGTTTTAAGAATCTTCTTCGTATTCAATCTGTTGTTTTAAGATAGCTTCCTGAATATTACATGGCCTATCAATGGTCCAGTATTTCCAATGTGGCTTAATCCACCACGAATGAAATTTAAGGTTTACTCTCCCCTCGAAACCAATTTGCATTAAATGACGATCTAATACAGTTCTCAAGATTGACTTTTTTGGTTCGGGGAGTCCGGGATCATATGGATCAATTCCCTGGCTTAGCATAACCATTCTTCCGATACCATCTTCTGTCGGCTCAATTCTTTCATATGCGAGAGAAAAACCTTTTTGATAATCTTTCAAAGGAAAACGGAACACTTCATGCGAATCAACCAATATATACAGGCCTGATTTGTCTTTTTTGAAATCAAGCGTTCGGCCTCCTAGTTTTTCATTTACCTTTAGCGTACCGCCAATTGAACCGACTAATCTGATGTGCAGAGAATCGGCGGGATAGTTATCTAGGCACAATCTTAAATTTTTAAAATCCAGTTTCTTTGGCATCCAATATTGTTCCATCCGACAAACTCCTTGATATTGTTCAGTAACGCATCTGTCCTCACTTTAACAATATTGAGTAGTTTTTACAATTGATATTTTTGTGTTACAACAAACAAGGGAGAATTATGCCGACCTAGCTCAACGGCAGACCTGCCAGCCATCGCTCGAGCCCACGTAGCTCAATGGTAGAGCAACCCCTTCGTAAGGGGTAGGTTGTTGGTTCAAGTCCAATCGTGGGCTTCAATTTTTTGGATTAGCGGTTTTGAGATGCTCAACAATTCCTTGATAGGTTTCTTGGGCGAGTTTTTTTATCATATGCTCCCTTGTTTCGGCATCTTGCAGCCACGGCTCGTAGATGTAGCTATATTCGATTAGGAGTGCTGCTGGGTCGAGCGATCCGTTTGCACCGAGCGCTATGAGGTCTTGCGACGCAACAAATCCACCCGATTCTTGCGGGTAGGTGCTTGGAGATACTACTGTGCGCAGGCGTGTATGCAATGCTTCGGCGAGCGGTTTGCTTGCGGCGTGGTTCGGGAGTTGCTGCTCCGGATAATAAACAGTATATCCGTAATATTCTCCGGGTTTGTTGCGGTTTTTGCGCGGATAATCGTTGAAATGAATGTGGAGCGCCAAATCAATATTATTGCCATTTGCCCACCAATTGATGCCGTAGAGCTTGAGCGCCTGCTCCGGCCGCGCGGTTGCGTGATCAACGGTTTTTTTGGGGACAATGATTTTGTGCCATACAAAAAGTTGCGTGTAGTATTTTACATAATCCCGGAATGATTTAATACCTTCCCGGTTATTTTCAAAGAGCGCTACAAAGGTATCGGTATATCCATTGCTGGTGCGCGTTATGATGGGGGCAAAACGCGTGTCATGCGCAAAAAGAGCCATAAGCTCTTCTCCAAGCGTGACCGCAAGATCGGTTTCCCGAAGACCGTGATATACCGCGCCGACGCTTTCTTCGTCATGCCCGGGGACAATAAGAACTCGAATGGGGCGTTTTTGCTCTTGATACAACGAGGGGAGCGTATATTTGCTTTGTGTGCCAGCCAGCAATAGCGCGAGGGAATATCGCGCGATGCGTGGCGAGACAGCGACAATACTTACCGCACCGATTGCGAGGATAACAATAAAAACGATGGTGAAACGAAAGCGCCGCATACATTCATTATACCACGTGTACCGAGCATTGTTTTTCACAATATGCTATCATTAGGACTATTATGATGAGCTATGGATACGGATCCATGATGGGAGGCGCGGGGGCGATTGGTCTTATCACGTGGTTCGTGATACTGGCCGACCTTGTGCTTTTAGGCATCTGGCTCTGGAAACAAATCGAAAAGAAGTAAACGCGAGTTTCTTTTTGTGCATATTTTCGCTTTGTGCTATACTTTTTTGTATGGACGCGCAGGTGCGTGCCAAAGTAGAAGAGTTAGCGCAAAAGGTCCGCTGGGCGGCGGACCGTCTTTGACATACGCCAGAAAAAAGAAGATATTGTTCGGCTTGAGCAGCAAACACACGATCCCAATTTTTGGGGCGTTCCGGAGAATGCCCGCCGTATTACTCAAGAAATTGCAGATGCAAAGACAGAGGTTGCGGCGTGGGAGAAAATTTGCGTCGAAGCAGAGGAATTGCGGGAGCTTGCGGATATCGCAATAAGCAGTAACGACGCATCATTTCCCGGGGAGGTTGAGCGACAACTTGAAGCGTTGGCGCGCGAGTTTCAAAGGATGGAACACACGCGGTTTTTTGTGGGAAAATATGATCGTGGCAACGCTGTGCTTACCATTTATGCGGGCGCGGGGGGTGATGATGCGGAGGATTGGGCGCGGATTTTGCTTGAAATGTACGAACGCTATACGGTAAAACGCGGCTGGCATATCAAACGGCTTCATGTGCATGCCACGGAACTTGGCGGCATCCGCAATGCGTCGGTTCTTGTTGATGGGCGTTTTTGCTACGGATATTTGAAAAAAGAATTTGGCGTTCATCGGCTGGTTCGTATCTCGCCTTTTGATGCAAACAAGCGCCGGCACACATCGTTTGCGCTTGTGGAAGTGCTCCCAGAAATCAATGATCCAGCGGAAGTCCCCATCAAGGACGATGATGTAGAAATAAGTTTCGCGCGAGCAGGCGGTCCTGGCGGCCAGAATGTCAATAAGCGTGAGACGGCGGTGCGTATAACGCACAATCCAACCGGCATTACTGTGCACGCAAGCGCCGAGCGGAGCCAGGAAGCAAATCGCAAACACGCGCTTTCAATATTGCGCGCGAAAATCTATGAGCTTGAACATGCAAAGACCGCAGAGGAACGCTCGCGCGCGCGCGGAGGAGCATTGCCGCAAAACGAATGGGGACACCAGATTCGATCGTACGTTTTTCATCCTTATCACATGGTTAAAGATCACCGGACTGGGGCAGAAACAAGCGATGTAGAAGGAGTATTGAACGGGGAACTGGACAAGTTTATTGAGGCAGAATTGACACAGTAGTTAATTTTCAATTATCAATTTTTAAACACCATGATTTTTTTTGAGAATGTATCAAAAATTTATTCGCCGACGTCTATTGCGTTAGAAAATGTTTCATTCTCTATCGCGCCCAATGAGTTTATTTCCATTGTTGGGCAGTCGGGGGCGGGGAAGTCAACGCTTCTGAAGCTTTTGCTTGTCGAAGATCGGCCAAGCGATGGGCGCGTTTTTTTTGAGTCATTGGATGTGCATCAAATTCCCCGCAAACAGCTGCCATTTTTTCGGCGGCGGCTCGGGACAATTTTTCAGGACTACCGGCTTTTGCCGGCGAAGACGGCGTATGAAAACGTTGCGTTTGCTTTGGAGGCGGCAGGAAAATCCGATGAAGAGGTTGAACACGATGTTCCGCAAGCGCTGGAGCTCGTCGGGCTTATGGATAAAGCATGGCACTTTCCGCACGAACTTTCCGGCGGCGAGAAACAACGCGTTGCGATTGCTCGCGCCATTGTGATTCGCCCGGACGTGGTGATCGCCGATGAGCCGACAGGGAACCTTGATCCGCTCAACAAGTGGGACATCATCCGCCTGCTTGAAAAAATTAATGAGTTGGGGACAACGGTGATACTGGCGACGCACGACAAAGAAGTCATCAATTCGCTTCAACGGCGGGTGGTGACACTTGAAAAAGGAAAAATGACGCGCGATGAACAACGCGGGAGATATGTGCTATAACAGTTTGTTGTTGATAGTTTTTAGTTTATAGTAAAGGAGATGAAAAGCTCATCATTACAGCGTATTATCAAGAGCGGTGTCGTTAATTTTTTTCGCAATGGGCTGGTGAGCATTGCGACGGTGTTTATCATTTCGCTTTCACTCTTTTTGCTGACTAGCGTTTTGTTGGGAAGCGTTTTTTTGCATTCATTTATTAACGAGCTACAGAATAAAGTTGATGTCAGCGTTTACTTCAAGCGCTCGGTGGCAGAAGCCGACGTGGTACAGGTACAATCTGATCTTGAGCGTTTGCCGGAGGTGAAAGAAGTTGTGTATGTTTCTCGCGACGAGGCGCTTGCGCGTTTTAAAGAACTCCACCGTGAGGAGGATCTCATTTTGCAATCTATTGAAGTGGTGGGGGACAACCCTTTTTCCGCGAGCATTGAGATTCGGGCGCGTGATCCTTCGCAATACGAAGCTATTGCATCATTTTTGGAGCGCGATCGCTACAGCGACTTGATTGATGTTGATTTGGCGGGAAAACAAAAAATTACGTATCGGCAGAATCAGCGCGTGATTGATCAACTGACCGCGATACTCGCAACCGCCCGAGCGATTGGATTGATACTCGGGATTGGCCTTGCGATAATCGCGGTTGTCATTGCCTATAATACCGTGCGTCTTGCTATTTATAATTCGCGCGACGAGATTTCGGTGATGCAGCTCGTTGGTGCGTCCTATGGTTTTGTGCGCGGGCCGTTTATCGTGGAGGGCATTTTACACGGCTTTATTGCTTTTGCTTTTACCATGGCAGTGCTGTATCCATTTTTGTGGTGGCTGGGTGTCAAGACCGCGCCAGTGTTCGGCGGGCTCAATATTTTTATGTACTTTGTTGCAAACATTATTTCTATCAGCGCACTGGTTTTCGCGCTCGGCATCGGGTTGGGAGTTCTTTCTTCCATCCTTGCCATCCGCCGCTATTTGAGGGTATAAGGAAAGGAGAGCAGATTTACAAAGGAGACCTCATGCGCCCAAGGGTTGTTTTGACTATTGCATCCATTTTTTGTTTTTTGGGATTTCGCGGTGTTGGGAACGCCGAGCCGCTTCCTGGCTCTCTTTTTGAGTTTGATCAGTATAAAGATGCGATGTGGAAAGCGGTTGCTTCAGAGCCGTGTTTGAGCGATATTGTTGAGACGTGCGACACCGCAAGAGCTGAGATGATATACTGGTTGCACGCGCTACATCTTTTTCAATATCCGCTTTCTGAGTTTTGCGATGTTTTAGATCAAAAGAAGTCCAAGACCAATGGCGAGATTTTGCGCATGTTTGACCCGTTTTCTCGTTTTGCTCAGCGACAGCCTGCGCGTAATTCTCAAGGCAAAATAGGAGCGATGATCCATCAGGTGAGCGGCGGAACGTTTGTTTTATTTGTGAGCAAGGACGGGCCTGCGCAAAAAGCTGGATTACGCAGTTATGATCAGATTGTCAAAATCAATGGAAGACCTACTGCCTCTACGATATCTGGTGTTCTAGAACAGCTCCGTGGGGCGACGGGGACGCGCGTTGCGGTTACGTTGCTGCGCGATGGCGTTCTCATATCGAAAACAATACAGCGCTCCGCATGGGATCAAGAATTTGAATTTGCTGTAATTGGACAGGTTGGTTATTTGCGGTTATACAACTTTGAAAAGCCGCAGGCGCTACTCGATATTAACCGAACAGCATTCAGAAAGTTTTTAGAAAAAGACATTCGGGCGATAATTCTTGACTTTCGTGGCAATCCCGGCGGGACCATTAATATGGCGATGCTTTTTTTGGGGTTTTTTCAGACAAGGGGCACGGCGTTTTGGTTTCGCGAGCCCTTTAGTAAAAATTGGTTTGAAGGCCGATCCGCGGGGGACACTGGTAATTTGCTGTTTGCGGGCGTTCCGTTGGTTGTTCTTGTGGATCAATATACATATTCAAGCGCAGAAATGGTTGCCGGGAGTTTGCGGGCAAATAGAAACGCAAAGATTATTGGTCGCAATACAGGTGGCAAATGGGCCGCAACCGTCTCGATTATTAATCACGAAGGAAGATTATTCTATTTGACTACGGAAGAATGGTATTTGCCAGACGGAAGATCTGTGCGTTTTGGTGGCATATCGCCGGATATATACACACATCCAAATGATTGTAAAAATGCGCCGCAACAGCCAACTTTCAGGGATTCATCCCGGAGCGCATACTATTTGCAGGACTGCGACATTTCTTTCGCTTATTCTTTTTTACTAAGTTCGGGACAGATCAAATAGTTATGTGAAAAATGCCCCGCGCAAAGCAGGGCATTTTAACATGTCCAATAGATATGTCCGATATACAAATATTTTCTTTCTTGTTATGCTAAGATACATTGATTTATATTTTCCGGGATCGTCTAGTGGTAGGACGCCGCGCTCTGGACGCGGAAACTGGGGTCCGAATCCCTATCCCGGAGCATTGTGCACAAACGCAAGTGTTGCATTTTTTTGTTCCGAGGTTATGATAATGTAATTGTATTTGAATTACGAAACTCACATTATTCGCAAACCACGCATATTCGCCTGCTGGCGAATTACTCTGCTCGCGCCGCCGCGCCGCGCAAGGGTTTGCTCATAACGGAGTTTCGTAATTCAAAGTTACAGTAGAATAAAAAAATTATGAACCAATTACTACAATCAAGCGAAACAAAAAACTCCGTAGAATATGCGGAGGTGAATACTGCGCTGAAAGAAACACAAGAGCGTGTGCTGCGGGTTACCGAGGCGCTCTATCGGACAACGGATCTATTTTCGGACAATGAGCCGCTGAAATGGTCGTTGCGCGAATCAGCAGTGAAAATATTGCAAGCCATATCCGCGCTTGACAAAAACGCGTCTTTTGATGATTTTCGCGAAACGCAACGCGCAGAAAAGAATATTCGCGGACTTTTGGTCCATATTGAGCTTGCCGCAAGCAGTGCGTTTATGGCGCGTAAAAATTTTGAGGTGCTTGAGCGAGAATATATCATTCTGCGAGACATGGTTGCAAAAACCGCTATTCCCGACGCCTGTTCGCTCTCGCCGGCTTCTTCACCAACCGCTACGCAATTGATCGGACAAACTTCAGCTCCTATTCCTATACCTGCGTTTAACTCACCTCAACACCAGCAAAACCAACAAGTCGCCGCGAAAAAACCACAAATGTCCGAAATAGCCAGACCAATGTCCGAAAGACAGGACAAAATACTCCGATTTATCCAAAAAAATGGGATAAGCGGCGTTGGGGATATCGCTTGCTCGCTTGGCGCCGGAATAAGCGGGAGAACCGTACAAAGGGATCTTAATGCGCTTGTTGGGTCGGGGCTTTTGAAGAAAGAAGGAGAAAAACGCTGGCGTAGATATTTTCTTTAGTTGTACTGGCTGAAAGTTATCCACAACATAGGGCTTTGCATGCTTTTTGTTCCCCATGTATAATAATGATACGTGAATGATGTGAGGATTTGTGAGTAAATAAATATTGAAAAACAAGGCCATTTTTGGCTGACTTTGTTCGCTTATGGCATGTCTGTATTAATTCTAGTCACTAGTTAGTTACTAGTTAGTAACTAAAGTCACTAGCAACTAGTACATAGATGCCAGAAGCGAATGGTAAAAAATGTTTCTGGGGTGACAGGACTTTGAAAAGTAAATAAGCGCGCAGAAAGAATTAAGTAAAAGTAAATTAGTTCTCAAGGGCTAAGTAATTTCTTCATGGGCATTGGCTGGGTCGATTCCCGTTCCATTGGTGTTGAAAAACATAAAATGGCGAGATCCGCGGCCGGCTCTATGTTGAACGTTGAACAAAGTTGAACAAAAATTCGACATTGATATTTATCGGTTTGTTTTAGAAACTAGCGCGAATGTGTTTTGTCGAAAACACAGCGCTGGTAATTATTTAAGTATTATTCATATGAGCAAATATAAAACAAGAAAAACAATTGCTTCGGTTTTGGTGAGTGTTGCAACAGCGGTAACTCTAAGTGGCGGATCGCTTTTGGTTCCGATGGTTGCATCTGCTCAGACAGATCAAGCAACATTGATAGCACAGTTGCAAGCGCAGATTCTTGCTTTGCAGGCACAGCTGAATGCCCTTGTGGGCGGCGGCTCTGCTCCGGCAAGTTCTGCATCGTGCAGTTTCACTCGCGATCTCACGTTGGGATCAAAGGGTGATGATGTGACGTGTCTTCAGAACTATCTGACGGGCACGGGTCACTTCACGTTTGCGGGCGGCGCAACTGGGTACTTTGGTTCTGTGACCAAAGCATCGGTTGCGGCATGGCAGGCAGCGAACAGCGTTTCTCCTGCGGCGGGATACTTCGGCAAAATTTCACAAGCCAAGTACAACTCGATGGCAGTGGTAACGCCTCTTCCGCCTCCACCTCCTCCGCCTGGTGGTACTGGTGGCGGGACAACTACACCTCCGCCGGCATCCGGTGGCGGGTTGACGGTTGCAGCACCGGCGGCGCAAGTAACAAATTCTCTTGCACCGGGTAACGTAACAGCGCAAGCGGTTCGCGTTCCCTTTACCAAGTTCACTCTTACTGCCGGCGCGTCTGATGCGACGATAAACGGAGTAACGGTAGAGCGCGTTGGTTTCGGCGCTGACGCAAACTTTTCGGGCCTTGTGCTTCTTGCCGAAGACGGCACACAGCTTGATATCGAAAAGACGCTCGGTTCTGATCACCGCGCAACAATCGGTGGAACATTTAAAGTTCCTGCAGGGATGACCAAGACATACACGGTTGCAGGAAACATGGCTAACAACGCTACCCGCGCAGGTCAGGTTGTCGCAGTATCGGTTGTAGCAATCAACACAACAGAGACCGTATCGGGCACGCTTCCCATTACGGGTGCCGCGCACACCATTAACTCATCACTAACGATTGGTAGCGTAACTATGACTCGAGGGTCCATTGATCCAGGGTCCAGCCAATCAAAAGAAGTAGGAACAACTGGATATACATTTTCCGCAGTCCGCACAACCGCGGGATCAGCCGAGAAAGTATATCTTCAGTCAATGCGCTGGAATCAAACCGGTTCAGCAGGATCCGGTGACCTTGCAAATGTCAAAACTTATGTTGATGGTACTGCATACGACACAACCGTAAGTTCTGATGGCAAGTATTACACCTCGGTATTTCCGGAGAATGGCGGCAAGGGTCTCTTGATTGACAAGGGCTTTTCCAAAGAACTTTCTATCAAAGGAGACATTGTCGGCGGATCAAGCCGCACGGTTATCTTTGATGTTGCCAAACGGACAGACATTCTTTTGGTGGGCGAGACGTACGGCTTTGGTATCAAAGCACCACAGTCAGAGACATGTTCAAGCAATACCACATCGGTTGCTTGTTATCGATCTGTGGAAGATCCATGGTATCGCGGCGCGGTGGTGACGGTTTCTACCGGTTCTATGACGGTAAGCTCCGGAAGCCATGCTCCGGCCGCAAATATTGCGGTAAATTCAAACGACCAAGTTTTGGGTGGATGGGAAGTGGTAGTTAAAGGAGAAGACATCTCGGTTGGCTCCATGATCTTCCGCCTTGGCGCGGTTGGAAACGAAGTGTCTGACATTACCAATATCACATTGGTGAACCAAACGACGGGAGTAATTTTGGCTGGCCCTGTTGATGGCATGGACACTACTGATCCCGATGGGACGGCAACATTCTCCAGCAGCGTTACGTTTCCTGTAGGAACTACGAAAATTACCCTAAAGGGTCGCTTGAGCGGCTCCAGCGGTGATTTCGTAAGTAGCGATACGGTTACGGCGTCAACAACGGTAGGGAGCGAGTGGACTACAGTCCGTGGACAGACGACGGGCAACACTATTACCCCAACGCCTTCGTCGGCGGTATCTGGCCAAACAATGACCGTGCGCGCAGGATCTCTTACCGTGAGCGTTTCCCCAACCCCTCTCGCGCAAACCGTTATTGCAAATGCTTCGCAATTCTTGTTCTCAAACTACATTCTTGACGCGACGGCTTCTGGCGAAGACCAGCGGCTCACGGGTTTGCCCATTGAGTACAATTTTGCCAGTGGCAATGCAAACGATCTAACGAACTGTCAGATGTATGACGGCGCAACGTCGCTGACAACTGGCGGACATGTAGTGAACCCGACCGCACGATCGTCTTCAACACTCTTTGCTTTTGATGGCAACGGTCTTACGGTTGCCAAGAGCTCTTCGAAGACCCTCGGTCTTAAATGCGATCTTCGCGGTGGATCATCCGGATCATACAAGTTCGGCATTGATGGTGCAGAAGACGACAACTTTACAGGGGTATCCGGCATTAGTAGCGGTCTTACGATTACCGAAGTATTTACTGATTCCGAAGGCCAATTGATGACCGGCGCGGCAAGCGGCACACTTCGCGTGCTTATTGACTCTGGATCTACCGGATCGCTGTCATATCGTATTGTTGGTCCGGGCGCAACAGTTGATTTGGTGAAGTTTATCCTTACTGCCACAAACGAGGATATTAACCTCAAGCAAATTGCGTTGCAGCTTTCGGGCGCTGCATCCAATACTCCGTCTAGCTTGGTAGGTCGCAAGGTAACACTGTGGGACGGGACAACCAATATTGGCGAAGCATTGTTTACCACGGGTGATTTCGCAACATCTACGGCGCTCACTGCCCTCACAATTCCGCGTGGCGGCTCAAAAATCTTGACGGTGAAAGGAACAATTGAAGGAATTAGTGATGTTTCTGGTCCGATGACACACTCGGGTGACCTCTTGGCGGTTGACTTTGATGCCAATAATCTCGGTATCAACGGCACCTATGGGACGGGCAAGTCATCCGGTTCCAACATGACGCCGCTCTCCGCTGCAGATACGACTTCAACGGGAGTTCGTATTATGAAAGCATATCCCGAGTTGAGCCACGAAGCATTAAGCGCGTCAGAGCGAACGTTGGTTGCAGGAGACAATCGAACTGCGTACAAGTTCAAGATGACGGCAAAGAATGGCGACATCGCTCTTGCAAAATTGAGCTTTAAGGTAAGCTCTTCAACCTTGGCTGCTACGACAACGAAGTTCTCGCTGTATGCCTACGCTAATGCAACATATAGCTCGCCAGGCCTCAGTTACCCAGACACCAACAATCCTGATGGTTTGGTTAACGCAGGCAATTGTTACAACGGCTTTAACAGCAACACATCACCAGATGGTCTTGTTATCGAGATTTATCCTGATTCGTCCGGTTGTAACACAGGAACTACAACGCTGGTTATTCCTTCAGGAGAATCACGATGGTTCCGGCTCGCTGCCTCCGTTGCTTCACTTGCGGCGGCAGCAACGGCAGAGACGTTGCAATTCCAGCTTGAGGGTGATGCGGCATTCCAGACGGTAACTCCTGGTGTTGGCGCGGGCAGTGGCGATATTCTTGGTAAGGTATCAACGGTTGAAACGGATACTCATAACGATTTCATCTGGTCTCCTCATTCAACAACAACATTGACTACAACTCTCGAAGATTTGGACTGGACGAACGGTTATAACGTTGTTGGCTTGCCGGGATCGAACATGACTGTCGAAACCTTGAGCAAATAATCGATCACTTGTGTTCTCCGATGTACATTGGAGAGGATCGTACAACCCCGTCGTTCGCGAACGACGGGGTTTTGTATTTCTTCCTTTTAACCTAAAATTTTGCAACAATAGGTAGATGCAAGAAAATATACGAAAGTATCTCCTTAATACCCATATTTTACTTTTAGCTGTTCTATTGCTCGGCTTCTCCGTCCGTATTTGGGGCTTGGGCTCTGCCGAGATTTTTCACGACGAAGGACTCTACGCGTTTCGTTCCATCGGATATTTAGATTATGTGCAAAATATCGATCAGACAACGCCTATTGAGTGGTTCGCTGACCGAGAATTGCCCTGGTGGACGAATTTGTCATTTCACGATGCCCCACCGCTTTTCTTTCTCGTCCAGCATATTTTCTTTCGCATTTTTGGCGACTCGTTATTCGTCGCGCGCCTTCCCTCGCTTATCGCCGGAATGTTCGCGATTTTGCTGATGTATTTGATTGGGAAGCGAATAACAATACCGGGCGTTGAGGAGGAGCGAAACTTGTTCGGTTTATTTGCCGCGCTTCTTTTAAGCATCAACCATATTCACATCTGGATCTCGCGCTCATCGCTTTTGGAATCGCTGTTGCTTACACTTATTTTGGCAAATATTTATTTCTTTCTGCGATTTGTTCATCGGGGGAGCCCGACTCCCACTGTGGGATCGGACTCCCAATTAAATTGGCTTTGGTTCGGTATCACATTCGGCTTAGCGCTACTTACCAAATACACCGGTATCTTTTTACTGCTGCTGTATGGCGTGTATTGTGTATTATTTTATCGCCCGCTTTTGAAACATTGGCGGCTTTACGCGGCTTGTGGGATTGCAATTTTGGTGTTCTCACCTGTGTTGATATACAACGCGTATTTATATACCGCTTCAGGCCATTTTGATCTTCAATTTGCATATTTGTTTGGACAAGAAACGCCCGGGTGGCGAGCGGGATTTTTAGGAAAATCTCAAGAGCCATTCAGTAATATTCTGCAAAATCTTACTGCGATGTATTCCGTTCCGTTTCTTGTTGTAACAATGCTTTCAGCGCTCTTTGCGCTCGTTTTTCAAAAGGCACGACACTATATTCATATCACCGCATTTGCGCTTTTGGGGATTTTATCGGTCACTTTTCTTCTCACGAGCGCTGGATCTGCGTACAGATTTTTAGTTCTCTACGCGCCTTTCGCTATTTTATTAATAATCTTGACAGGATTTTTGCTAAATGTATATACGAAAGCGAATCGCCATGTATTAGGCCTGCGAATTATTTTTGTTGCAGCGTTTATTTTTCTTGCAAGCGAAATATGGTTTACCATAGACGGCATATTTTTAGAATTTCCTCAACTTGGCATTGTTGAAATGAATCGCCGGCTTGATGAGTTGGTGGGGGAGGGTCCTTCTCAAACACTGCCACAAGTTTCTAATTTTCATCTTAATGCGGTAGTCCAGCGCTATGCTCGGCACTATCCGCCGGGGGACCACCAGAAAATTATTGTATATGACAGCTCTCTTATTATTTCTGCAAAGCTTTGGCTTTTTACGCGCAGATTTTATTATCACGGCATCCCGACATTTCCTACCGAGGCATTTAAACAACTTATCCAAGAGCGTGGCGTCGAGTACTTTAAGAATTATGAGATTTACTTTGTTCGCGTCAACGAACAAACGGTGCTTGCAAATCCCTACGCTCCGCGCACGCCGCATGCGAAAGAACTGGAAGATTTTCTTACCGCCGAGCTCGGTCTTTCGCCTTCGTTTGTTACGTATGCGTATCAGCCGACTCCCGAAGGAGGATATCAACAGCTTCCCGCGCTTTCTTTATTTAAAATTACCTTTTGATGTGATATAATAGGCGGACTGCTATGAAAAAAACAAAAACAATTTTTCTTTCATTGATAACATGGAGCGCTTTGTCGGGAACGGCGGCGGCGGCGCCCGATCAATTTTTTCGTGACTTATATTTTGGTATGCGCGCAAGCGCAGAGGTAACGCGGCTTCAGCAGTTTCTGACCTATGAAGGTTTTTATATCGGCCCAATTACGGGAAATTTCTTTTTGCTTACCCAAGAAGGGGTAAAGAAATTTCAGGCTGTAAAAGGTATTACGCCGATTGCGGGCTACTTTGGCCCCAAAACGCGCGCTGTTGCAAACGACATTCTTACGGCACGCACAGCGGCGTCTTTTTTATTTTTACAAAAACGAATTCAAGAATTAACTGCCGAGATCGAGCGTATTCGCGCAGTGTCGCCACTACTGGTGTCGGATAGTGCTGATACACCACTCGTGTCGTCTGAAGCAACAACTACCGTTGCCACAACAACGCCCGTTGTTTTCGCGCCGCAATCGCCGAGTTCCTTTGATTCATCACTGGCTATAAAGACTTTGTATTTCTCGAGGACAATAAGTTCGTATCTTGATTCAACGCTTCACGAGTTTCAATTTCTTGCAGCTACAGACGAGAAAATCGCCATTACCAAGCTTCGTTTTGCCCAGAGCGGAACTCTCCTCGACGCTAATGTAGCGAATATTCGGCTTATTAATTCCAGAACTGGCATTCTTTTAGCAACGGTAGATACTCCAAAAAAAGGCATTGTGGAATTTGTTTTATCCGCGAACGACAGCAGGGCAGATAAAGGATTGATGATTTCCGGCGGGACGTATTACATTGTAGCGGATATCATTACGCCCAATTACGGCGTATATCCGCCAACCATCCGCCTTGATTTGCTTTCAAAAAGTGATATTTCGGCAGTTGATTACAACGATCTTCCGCGCGCTGCAAGCACGACTAAAATTTCTTTTCCGGTCGAGGGGCCAACCATTACGACGTTTTAGTTCTCTAGTCCTCTGATTTCTTGTTCCAGCGCAGCATTTACCGGATCAAGCGCCAGCGCTTCTTTGAGATACTTAAGCGCCTCGGTTGTGTTGTTGTGCCCGGCGTAGTATTGCCCCAAAGTAATATACAAACGCGTTTCCCTTGGATTTGCCGCAATGCCACGCTGAAAAAGACCAATCACCGCAGTTGTTTTATTTTGAAAGCCATATTCATAAACGGCGGCCAGTTGCATGTATCCGTCAATATTTTGTGAATTATTCTCAATGGATTTGAGGAAATTTTCTTCTGATTTCGGATAGTTTTTAAGATAAAATCCATAGATTACGCCGAGGTTATGAAACGACACATATCCTTTCGGTCGAATTGTGCTCAAAAAATCAAGCGCCTCAATTGCTCCGTCAAAATCACCTAAAACTTGTCGATACGCCGCTAATTCTAGCCACGGAGGTTCGTAATCATAATTTTCTCTAATTATTTTGCCTGCTGCGGCCATCTGTTCTTCTGCTTGTTTTCTTGATTCCGGAGAAACGGCGGTTTTAATAACAACGGGTTTATTGATGATTTCAAGCGCTCGCGCGCGTAGCGCCGCGTCTTCCTGTGTGGGCCTCGGTGCTATGGCGGTCGATTCCTCATTTGCCGCTCGGTTTTTATCTGCATTTTCGTCTTCCACGGAATTTATTGATTCATCAGTTGTACCAAGCGTTGTCAAACTTGGTGTTTCTTCGCTCGGTGTTGATAGCAAGGTCTTGCCATAAAAAAGAACAATAACTCCACCAACAACGATCACAAGACCGACGACTACTAACATACGGATTTGTTTTGTATTCATTATTACTACCATATCATTATCTGCCGCATTATACAAACATAAAACTACTAACTGGGGTTGATCCCGTCGTTCGCGAACGACGGGGTTGACACGAAAAATGGAGTTGTGCTAGGAATGAGCGTAAATTATTTGATAATATTAATCTTATGGAAGAACAAAATAAGAGCCATTTTTGGCGATTTGCCGCGGGGCTTGCTTTGCTCATGGCGCTGGGGCTTGGGATATATTACGCAATCGGATGGTATGAGTGGCGCGGCGTACAAAATGAAGCCGCTGCCAATGACCGCGCCCTGCAAGATATGAAGGAACTGGAAGCGCAATACAAAAACGATACCTACGGCGGCACAACTCCCGAAGCAACCTTGGCGCTTTTCATTGATGCTCTCAAAAAAGGAGACATTGACCTTGCTTCAAAATATTTTGTGGTTGATGAGCGGGAGAGGGTGAGGGCAGATTTGTCAAAGTTGAGCTCTTTGCGGTTAATTGATTTAGTAAATGAGATAAAGAAGGGCGATTTTGTGCGCATGGAGGAGAGATTTGCAAAATTTGAGTATAAGCGCGGCGTTCAAAATCAGTATATTTTTTTCGAGGGTAAGCGAATCGAGCTCAACACTCCATTTATTGCTAGCCCTATAGATTTTGTGCGTCAAGAAAATAGTTTATGGAAAATCCTCCTTTTTTAAAGATAATATTATTTGCGTCCACGGCGTTGCTACTGGCAACGCCGTTTTTCGTATTTGCCTATGACGATAAAACAACACATCCCGCGCTCGCGCAAGAAACCGTTGCGCTTTTTAATCTTTACTATCCGAGAATGGCGCTTACCGAAGAGGAAAAACAAGCAGTGATGTCCGGCGACATCGGAGAAGACGAAAGCGCTCGGTGGATGCATCACTTCTACGACCCCGTGTATAACCGGGGGCTTTGGGGGTTTTCGTCTTCTAAGGTCTGGGCGTTGGATACCACGGCGCAAGCCGCGCTTGACCCCGCTTATACCCAGACCGCAGGAGTTTTTTATGTTACAAATCGAAAATTGTTTGATTCCAACACCGATTATTCCTGGGATCGCGCGATTTACGATTATGTTTGGGCTGACCAAAAGCGGGGGCTTGTGGCGCTCGGCCATCTTTTACACCTCATTCAAGATGCCTCGGTGCCGGATCATACAAGAAATGACCCACACCCTCCTATTTTGGATTTCGGGAGTCCCTATGAACATTGGACCAAGCGATTTACTCCGGAAACGCTCACGGGTTTTGGCGCACAGCTATATCAGCAAAAAGTTGAACCGCCGCAGTTTCGAATTTTACAGCAATATTTTCATTCGCTCGCGCTTTATTCAAATAACAATTTTTTTAGCAAGGATACAACTCCTAATAAAACAGAAATTTATAAGAATCCATCTTTAGCTAATGTTAGCGTGTTTGCAGATGAGTTTGGCAAAATTTACGCTTATTTTTTTGGTAAAGATAACACAAGTTATAGACTGGTGAGGTTGGTGCTTGATAAGGAAGAAAAAGATCAGTTGGTTGCTCTTTTTGACGAAGATGAACTTGTTTTAAATGACTACTGGCAACGCTTGTCAAAACAGGCGGTAGTGCATGGAGTGGGTGTGATGCGGTTGTTTTTTGAAGAGGCGGAACAAGAGCGCATCAATAAATCGCGGTGGGCGCGCAATCAATCGCTTTCTGATAAACTTTTCTCATCGCTTTTCGGTATTTTTAGTGACCCGAAGCCGCCCGAGCCGCTTGTTGATCCGTTGCCCGAAGACGCATTGGTGCTTGTGCAACGCGAGAATTCGGAGGTATTAGGTGCCTTTGTGGAGCAATCAACTCCACCAACCCCGTCGCTCGCGAGCCCAGTCATTACGCGAATGACAGGGGTGAGCGACGGAGTGATACCCAGCGTTGGTGGTTCTTTGCCGCAAGTCGAGATACCAAACGTTGCATTGGACCAAGCCAGCGACGATATTCGAAGTCGGACTTCGAATATTTTTGCGCTCTCACCGGGCTTTGGCGGCGGAAGCCAGCCACCTGATGACGACGAGCAACATCAGATGTTGCTCAACAACGAAGAGGAAAACGAGAATAATGGCAACGGCAGTGACAGCGATGCATTCGAAGAAGATGCGCAAGAGACCGACGATGAAGGCGAGGGAAACAATGACAACGAGGAAAATATCATTGCGCTTTCTTTTGAAATACTTTCGTGCGACGATTCGTTTATCGCCGAGGGTTGTGCGGTTGCCACTACTTCAGCGGCATTGGTTTGGTCTTCCGATATTTTTGATGCTTCAACCACAGTGTCGTATCAGCTTACCTGTATGTTCAACGGAGCGCCATGTGATGGATTTGACACAGAAGAGACACAAGCGACTTCAACCATTTTTTATGCTACTGCCGATGGACATTATCAATTTACCGCGCAAGCATTTGGTGACGATGAACGCGCTAGTTCAATCATTGAGCGTGATATTTTTCTCATCCCACACCCGATTGTGATCAATGAAGTTGCATGGGGCGGCACTTCCGCGTCATCAAACGATGAGTGGATTGAACTGTATAATCGCACGGACTTTTCTATTGATCTTAGTGAATGGGCTTTGCATGCGCGCGGTGATACGATCCCAAATATTATGCTCGGCGGCACTATCGCGCCAAGAGGATATTTTTTATTAGAACGAACCGATGATGAGACAGTACGCGATATTTTTGCAGATTTAATTTATGGAAACGACGGCACTTTTTGGGCGCTCAATAACGTCAAAGCAGATGCGCTTTTACTTTCGTTTGCTTCTTCTACGGTTGACGAGGTAGCGATGTGTAATTTTGACAGATGGTGCGGCGGCTCAGGCTCACCATCGTTTTATACCATGGAGCGTGTTGATTTTAAGGTGCCGGGGAGCAACAGGGCTAATTGGAAGAGCGCTTTGGGAGAATTTATTCTCAACGGACACGATGCGAACGGCCTGCTTATTAAGGGAACCCCAAAATCACGCAACAGTATGCATTATTTGGTTTCCACGAACAGCGTAGTGACGAACGATATAACGCTCGACGCTCAAAGTTCTCCGTACCTTATCAATAGAGATGGCCTTACGATTCGTCAAGGCGCAACGTTGCGTATTCCTGCCGGTGTTGTGATTAAGTTGGTGTCGCACAATGAACCAGCGCTGGTAATAGAGGGAGCACTTATTGCCGAAGGAACCGAAGAAAAACCGGTTGTGATTACTTCGTTTTTTGATGATACATATGGCGGCGATATGAATGGCGATGGCGTGTGCGGAGAAGATGTGGGCGCGCAATGTCCGTTTGCAGGATCATGGAAACAAATTTGGTTTCGTGAGACGAGTACCAATTCGCGGCTTGAGGGCGCGGTGGTACGCTACGGCGGCCGATGGTTTACGAATATGTCGCTCCGCGCAATGGTTGCGATTGACCAGTCCGATGTCGTAGTAAGGCATAGCGTTTTTGAGTACGCGACGAAGCGGGCAATTCAATTGGTTGGCTCGCAGAGTGTTATTGAAGATAGCGAGTTTCGTTTCAACATCGCGGATGCGGATGCGACAGGAATTTTGGTTGGCGGCGGTTCGCGCATTGCGAACAATACATTTATCGGTAATAACGTAGGGATTGATATACAAAGCGGTTTCGCAGAAATTATTGGCAATAAATTTCTGGATAATCTCAAAGAAGCGATGAGGGTTACAACATTGCGCCCGATAATTCGTGATAACGAAGGATCGGGCAACGGCACTGACGGTATTGTGATGCGAGGAACGGCGCGTTCAGACGACGGCGCCTTGAGTATATTTCCTAATTCGCTTCCGTACGTAATTGAATCGGGGGTCTATACAACGCTGGGTGTTGCTGATGGCGGTGATTTGACGATCAAGCCGGGTGTCGTGTTTCGCAACAAGTATGACGCGATTATTGAGGTCGCTGGCACCCTGCGTATTGATGGGCAAAACACAGAAGACGTTTTGCTTACGTCGTTGACTGATTCCGCATCAAGCACATGGCGGGGGATTGAGGTAAAAAACACCGGTGTGCTCGCGGGCAACGGCTTTACTCTGCGTTACGCGGGCCAGGGGTGTCGGAGAGGCAGTCAATGTGCAGGAATTTTGGTCAACAGTGGTCGTGTTGAATTGCAAAACGCGCTCATCGAGAAAAATAGAGAGGCGGGGGTCCGCCTTAATGCAAGTATTGGTTCGTATTTTACCAACGTTTCGTTCATTGGCCACCAAGAGCCGCTTGCAATGGCAACGGGACTTGTGCTGATCAATTCCGATATTGGCGCCGATACGCTCCATTTTGCCGACAACGCCATCGGGGTTTCTGTGACAAACTCCACGGTTGCTGTTGCCGACCCCTCGTCCATCACCTACAGCGGGAACCTCATTGATGCCGCCCCCACGCCGTGGTTTTGATTGAAGTCAGTTTTTTTATTTTATAAATAGTTTATAATAGATACCATGACCATTATTGGTGCGCGAAAAATCAGTTATATGTTTTCTGGAACGTTGGTGGCGTTGAGTATCGCAGCACTTTTGTTTTGGGGTTTGCGGCTCGGGATTGATTTTACCGGCGGATCGCTTTTGGAAATTGAATACCGCGCAGAGCGCCCGGCGCACCAGGCCATGCTTGATGCGCTGACGACTGCGGGCATTTCAAACATATTGGTTCAGCCAACCAACGAACGGGGGATTTTAGTCAGGACGCGCGATCTCACCGAGGAAGAGCATCAGCGGGTTCTTGCCGCACTCTCTTTATTGGGCGAACTTTCCGAAAAGCGGTTTGATTCCATCGGACCCACCATTGGTCGCGAGCTTCGGCAAAAATCGCTCATTGCGCTTATTCTGGTGTTGGCAATGATTGTGCTGTATATTTCATGGGCGTTTCGTCAAGTAAGCCGCCCCATGTCTTCGTGGAAATATGGCGTTGCAGCGGTCGTTGCCCTTTTTCATGATGTATTTATCCCGCTCGGGGTTTTTGCTTTCCTCGGTTACTATTATCGCGTGGAAGTAGATACGTTGTTTGTGACGGCAATTCTGACTGTCTTGGGTTTTTCGGTGCATGACACGATTGTCGTATTTGATCGTATTCGAGAAAATCTTCGTCAATACGGCAAAGAAGATTTTGAGTCGGTGGTTGACAAGAGCGTCCATCAAACACTGGGGCGATCTATCAACACTTCGCTTACCGTATTGGCAGTTATGGCGGTACTTTATTTTTTTGGAGGAGCATCTACCAAATTTTTTGCTCTTACTATTCTTGTCGGAGTATTTTTTGGCACCTATTCTTCTATTTTCATCGCCAGCGCTCTTTTGGTCAGCTGGCACAACTATACATCGCGCAGAGCATAGCGATGTTGACTTATTTTTGAGGGCATGCTAGAATGCCTAGACATTCGGAATCGCGATATTCGGGCTTACCAACAGGTTATCCACAGCCCGTGGGTTGCAAGAGCGGCGCACGAACATTATTATAACACCATAATAGCTTTGAATATTTTCCGAAACACTACCGGGTAGGGTTCTTTTTGTGTCTTGTCCCTTATCACGAGAAGGGTCTTTTGTTTATTGTATAACTTTATTATATAAACTTTTTATTACCATACGATGATTCAAAAAAAATATTTTTCTCGATATCGAGAACCCGCAACCTCTTTGCCCAATCTGGCGGAGGTGCAGATTACATCGTATCAGTGGCTTATTGAGAAAGGGCTGCGCGAAATTTTTGATGAGTTTTCTCCCATTCTTGACTATACCGAAAAAGAACTCGCTATTGATTTTTTGGACTATTCGCTTGACGAACCGCAGCATGATGAAACGTACTCCCGAGAAAATAATTTATCGTACGAGGCGGCGCTTCACGTGCGGGTGCGGCTTACCAACAAGAGGACCGGAGAAAAAAAGGAGCAAGAAATTTTTATGGCGGATTTTCCGCTCATGACGCCGCGCGGAACATTTATCATAAACGGCGTAGAGCGCGTGGTGGTTTCCCAGCTCGCGCGATCATTCGGCGCATACTTTACCGCAAGCATCGCTCGCGGTAAAAAACTTTTTGGCGCGAAGATCATTCCATCGCGCGGCGCGTGGCTTGAATTTGAAACAGAGCTGGATGGCGCGATTTTTGTGCGCATTGACCGTAAGCGCAAAATCGCAGCCAGCGCGCTTTTGAGAATTTTCGGCATCCCGAAAACAGAAGACATTTTAGCTTCTTTTGCCGCCGCTGATAGCGGAGAGACGCCGTTTATCAAAAAGACACTTGAAAAAGATACAACGACCAATGCCGACGAAGCGTGTATTGAAATTTTCCGCCGCATTCGGCAAGGGGAGCTCGCGACCCCCGAGAACGCGCGAGAACTCGTTTTATCTTTGTTTACTCCAGATCGATATGATATTTCTCCAGTCGGAAGATACAAACTTGCCCAGCGTTTGCCGGCGCTTGCAAAACAAAAGCACGCGCAAAGCAGAATTTTGCGCAAAGAGGACTTGGTTGCAATCATTTCTGAAATTATAGCGCTCAATAATAATCCGTTAGCTCAACCGGATGACATTGATCATCTGGGCAACAGACGAATCCGTGCGGTTGGAGAGATGCTTCAGCAGCGTTTGCGTATTGGGCTTTCGCGCGTTGTGCGTACGGTGCGCGACCGTATGTCAACGCTTGACCCGGCGACTATCACGCCCGCACAGTTGGTGAATGCCAGACCATTTGCTGCCGTACTGAACGAATTTTTTATGACAAACCAGCTGTCGCAATTTATGGATCAAGTCAATGTTCTTGCAGAGCTTGAGCACCGTCGCCGCGTCTCTGCTTTAGGTCCCGGCGGATTAACGAGGGAACGCGCTGGTTTTGAGGTGCGCGACGTGCATCCTTCATATTACGGGCGGCTGTGTCCCATTATGACGCCAGAGGGGCCAAACATTGGTCTGATTAATCACCTCGCAAGCTACGCCAAGGTCAATGATTTTGGCATTATAGAGACGCCGTATCATAGAGTAAAAAACGGGAAGCTCACGGGAGAAATTCAATATATGACGGCATTTGAAGAGGCAAGGCATAAAATCGCGCACGCCGGCGTTGCCATAGGAAAGGACGGTAAAATTGTCGATAATCCGGTTGAGGGCCGCTTTAATGGTCAGCCGGGTCTGTTTGCGCTTGATGAAATTGATTATATTGATGTCTCTGCGCAGCAAGCGCTAAGTATTGCGACATCGCTTATTCCATTTCTAGAGCACGATGATGCCACGCGCGCAATGATGGGCTCTAATATGCAGCGCCAAGCAGTTCCTTGTATTGTTCCGCAAATGCCCCTGGTTGGTACCGGCATTGAGGAGCGCGCGGCACGCGACTCCGGTCGTCTTATTTTTGCAGAAGAAGATGGTGTTGTATCCCACGTTGACGCAAAAAAAATTACCATTAAATCCGCAAAAAAGGAACGCGTTCATACATTAATTAACTTCGCTCGTTCCAACCAATCAACGGTGATTCATCAGCGCCCGGTTGTAAGAATCGGCGACAAAGTAAAAAAGGGCGATGTGTTGGTTGATACATCTTTAACGGATCGCGGAAATTTGGCTCTCGGTCAGAATTTATTGGTCGCGTTTCTTTCGTGGGGCGGGGCGAATTTTGAGGACGCGATTATTCTCTCGGAACGCCTTGTCAAAGATGATGTTTTTACTTCCGTGCACGTTGAGGATTTTACGGTAGATGTGCGTGATACCAAACTGGGGCCGGAACTTACTACGCCTGATATTCCTAATGTCGGGGAAGATAAACTTAAGGATCTTGACGAGGAGGGTATTGTTCGCATTGGCGCGGAGGTACGGCCCGGCGATATTTTAGTAGGAAAAATTTCTCCAAAAGGAGAGTCAGAATTAACACCGGAGGAGCGGCTATTGCGCGCTATTTTTGGTGAAAAGGCGCGAGACGTAAAAGATACCTCTATGCGATTGTCGAACGGCAAACGCGGACGCATTGTGAGCGTTACCATATTTTTTCGAGAAAAAGGAGACAAGCTTGAGACGGGGGTCATCAAGCAAATTCGCGTTGGGGTTGCCGAGATGCGCAAGATTTCCGTGGGAGACAAATTGGCTGGCCGACATGGCAACAAGGGTGTTATTTCGCGGATTTTGCCGGAAGCTGATATGCCATATCTTGCAGACGGCACGCCGGTGGATATTATTTTAAATCCGCTCGGCGTTGCTTCGCGGATGAATATTGGCCAAATTTTAGAAACGCATCTCGGCTGGGCAGCTAAAAACCTTGGTTATTATGCGGTGACTCCTGCGCTATTGGGTGCTACGGAGGATGAAATAAAAAAGGAACTGCGGAGCGCCGGTTTGCCTGGTGATGGCAAGATTGCACTCTACGACGGGCGGTCGGGAGAGTTATTTGATCAAAAAATAACGGTGGGGCAGATTTATATGCTCAAACTCAACCATATGGTAGAAGATAAAATTCATATGCGTTCTGTTGGTTCGTATTCGTTAATTACCCAGCAGCCGTTGGGCGGCAAGGCGCAGGGTGGCGGCCAGCGGTTTGGAGAAATGGAGGTTTGGGCATTGGAGGGATACGGAGCCGCGCACTCATTGCAGGAGATTTTGACTATCAAATCTGACGACGTGTCGGGTCGCGCCGCGGCGTACGATGCCATTGTACGCGGGGAGCAGTTTCGAACGCCGAATGTTCCGGCATCATTTCACGTGCTGATGAATGAGCTGAAGGGGCTTGCGCTTGATGTTGAATTGCGTGGTGTGCAGGCGCATCACGGTGACGAAGAAGGAGAACGCGCACCAGCAACATTGGAAATGCATGACGATGTCGAGGAGCACGAGCGCGTTGCGTTATCACGGCGTTCCCCGAAAACCGCGCGGGCAAGAGTAAAGATAAAAACATAGCTTAATGTATTAACAAACCCGACATTATGGAAAATCAAGTCACAGATTTCCGATCACTTGCTTTGCGGCTTGCTTCCCCCGATCGCATTTTGGCGTGGTCGCGCGGCGAGGTTACAAAGCCGGAGACAATTAATTATCGAACACAGCGGCCGGAAAAAGATGGCCTATTTGACGAACGCATTTTTGGGCCCACAAAGGACTTTGAGTGTTATTGCGGCAAATACAAACGCGTGCGCTACAAGGGTATTACGTGCGACAAGTGCGGCGTTGAGGTCACGCGCGCTATCGTGAGGAGAGAGCGCATGGGGCACATCGCGCTTGCGTCCGCAGTTTCGCATATTTGGTTTTTACGCGGTGTACCGTCCAGAATCGGCATGTTGCTCGATGTGTCAGTGCCTGATTTAGAGCGCGTCATTTACTTTGGTGGGTACATTATAAAATCGGTAGATGAAAAAAAACGCGCCAATACGATACAAGCACTCGAGCGGGAATATAAAACGAAGTTCAAAGCGGCGCCCTCGAAGGCAGAAAAAGATGTTCTGAAAGAAGCATATGGTAGCGCTGTAGCAGAAATTGCCTCCCTGCGACCTCACACGGTGCTGGGCGAGGCGGCGTATTATCATTTAAGTTTAAAATACGCGGATCTTTTTGAGGCGGGCGTTGGCGCCGAGGTTTTGCGAGAATTATGCGCGGCTCTCGATTTGGAGTCGATTGCACAGAAGATTGAAGGAGAAATAGAAACAGCTACTCCACAGCAACGCAAAAAAGTGGTCAAGCGCTTGCGATTGGTTCGGCATTTTATACAGTCCAATGTGCGGCCCGAGTGGATGTTCCTTACCGCAATTCCGATTATCCCTCCGGATTTGCGCCCCATGGTGCAATTGGAAGGTGGACGGCACGCAACATCCGATATCAACGATTTGTATCGCAGGGTGATAAATCGCAACAATCGTCTCAAGAAACTATTGGAGCTTAAGGCCCCCGAGGTGATTGTGCGCAATGAAAAACGGATGCTCCAGGAGGCGGTTGATTCGCTGATTGATAATTCTATCAAGCGAAATCAGGGGCCGGCGGCAACATCGCAGGCGCAAAAACGCCCACTGCGTTCGCTTGCTGACATGTTGAAGGGAAAGCAAGGGCGCTTTCGCCAGAATCTTTTGGGTAAGCGAGTTGACTATTCCGGTCGCTCGGTGATTGTTGTGGGGCCAGAACTGCGAATGCATCAGTGTGGTTTACCAAAACATATGGCGCTTGAACTCTTTCGGCCATTTGTTATTCACGATCTTATTGAGCGCGGGTTTGCGCATACTATTCGCGGTGCAGGGCACCTTATTGACGATCTTACCCCGGAAGTTTGGGAAAGCTTGGAGCGCGCGATTGAAGGCAAGTATGTGCTTTTAAACCGTGCGCCGACATTGCATCGTTTGGGCATTCAAGCGTTCCAGCCAGTTCTCATAGAAGGAAACGCCATTCAGCTTCACCCATTGGTGTGCGCGGCATTTAATGCCGACTTTGATGGAGACCAGATGGCGGTTCACGTTCCTCTTACTCGTGAGGCGCAACAAGAAGCGCGTGACATTATTGCGTCGGTCAAAAATCTTCTCAAACCCGGCAATGGCGAGCCCGTCGTGTCTCCTACGCAGGATATTGTTTTGGGGATTAACTATCTGACGCGCACGAAAGATAGCGAGCGAGGATCGGGAAAATATTTTTCCAGTCCCAATGAGGCAATTTTGGCGTATGATTATGGCGTTATTAGTTTGCAGGCAGTGATCCACATCAAAGTTACCAAAACGCCCAAATATGCCGTGTTAGGAAAAGACATCGTTGAAACATCGGTCGGTCGATTGATTTTCAATAGCGTTATTCCGAGCGACTACTCGTATCTCAACAAGGAAATGAAAAAGAAAGATATTGAGCGGCTGGTGTCTGATTTTATTCAACTTTATGGTATTGACAACGTCCCCCCTATTTTAGATCGTATCAAAATGCTTGGATATCGATATGCTACGCAATCCGGCATTAGTTGGGGGATAGATGATATTCAGATTCCTCAAGAAAAGGCGGCGCTCATTGCAGCGGCTCAAGGGAAGATGCAGGAAATTGAGGATCAATATAACGCCGGATTGTTAACCGACCGAGAGCGCTACACGAAAATCATAGAAATCTGGAGCGATGTGAAACGCACGATAGACGAGCGAGTGCCGCTGACGCTAGACCCTTACGGCCCTATTCATTATATGGTTGGATCTTCTGCGCGGGGCAATTGGAATCAAATTAACCAAATTGCAAGCATGAAGGGGCTTGTAGTAAATCCCGCGGGCCGCATTATTGAGCTCCCCATTCTTTCAAGCTACAAAGAAGGATTGAACGTTTTAGAGTATTTTATTTCTACGCACGCATCGCGAAAGGGCATTGCGGATACCGCACTCAAAACCGCAGTTGCGGGGTATTTAACGAGAAGATTAGTAGATGTTTCTCAAGATGTTATTGTTGCAGAGCCGGATTGTAAGACGGAAAAAGGAATCGTGGTACATCGAAAGGATTCAGAAAAACTTGGCAAAAATTTTGCTTCGCGTATTTTTGGGCGTGTAATTGCAAAAGATTGTGTTGTCCCCGGCTCAAATAACGTTCTTTTTAAAAATGGACATTTGCTGTCGCTCGGCGCATCAGAAGAAATCGCAAAAAATACGTCTATTGAAAGTGTCGTGCTTCGTTCGCCGATTACTTGTCGCCTCTCGCGCGGTGTATGTCAGATGTGCTACGGATATGATCTCGGATCCAATATGCCCGTGAAGCTTGGAGAGGCGGTTGGGATTGTTGCCGCCCAAGCCATCGGAGAGCCGGGCACCCAGCTTACGATGCGAACGTTCCACGTCGGCGGGATTGCGGGTGCTGCGGATATTACTATGGGATTGCCGCGAGTTGAAGAAATTTTTGAGATGCGCACGCCGAAAATGTTAGCGGTAATCTCAACGGTTGCTGGTACGGTGCTGGATATTACCGAGACACGAACCGAGGTTGGCCGCGAACGAGTAATAAAAATTTTAGCTGATAAACCAGAAAGCGCATCAAGCGGCACGGCGGAATATATTGTGCCTGCCGAGAAAATGCTTTTGGTAAAACCCGGAGAACATATTGACGCGGGGGCGCGTCTTACGGAGGGTTCTGCGGATCTTCGGGAGCTTATGGCGGCAGCGGGCGCTGAAGCAACCCAACAATATATTATTTCAGAAGTCCAGCAAGTATATACGTTTCAGGGTGCTGCGATCAACGACAAACACATTGAAGTGATTGTGCGTCAGATGTTTTCGCGCGTGCGCATTAAAGATCGCGGATCTTCTTCGTGGACGATTGGCGAGACAGTTGAAAAGGGAACATTTTTAGAGGCGAATTTGCGTCTTAAGCAGGGTGGCGGAACGCCGGCGCGGGCAGCACAACTTGTGATGGGTATCTCAAATGTCGCGCTTACCACAGACAGCTTTTTATCTGCGGCGTCATTTATGCAGACGATGCGTATATTGACAAATGCCGCCATCGAAGGCAGAGAAGATCCTTTGCGCGGACTTAAGGAAAATGTGATTATTGGTCGTTTGATTCCTGCCGGCACCGGATTTCGCAAGGAATATCTCAAGCGCTTTTATGCTTCCGTCGACGAGCGTGTTGAAAAAGAGGAAGAATAATTAAAAGTACCAAGCACAAGCTTTTGTGAATATCCTTTTCGTGCTACGATGGAAGGTATCTGCATGAAGAAGAAAAAGCAGAAACATCATGACTCTCAACGTTCGTCGTGGTACGAAGGGTTGCGCCCCGAGGCGCGGCATTCGGTTGGTGCGGTTTTTTTGTTTGCCGCTGGGGCGGTGATCCTCCTTGCATATTTTGATAAAGCGGGCATTGTGGGTACTATGACGCATCGATTGTTTACCGCGCTTTTTGGCAACGCTTTTTTGTTGGTGCCGCTGACGTTTTTTGTTGTTGGTATCGGCCTTTTGCGCGCATCACGCCCACGACTTGTTGCCACAACGCTGTTTGGTGGCACAATGATGCTGTTTGGAACTTTGGGAATAGCAGATGCGCTGTGGGGTAAGCAGACGGCAGGGTACGTCGGATTTTTTATGTCTTACCCCTTACTCCGATTTTTTGATTTTTGGGCAAGTATCATATTGTTAGGTGCGCTTGGTGTTGCGGGAATTGTGGTGATGCTGAATATCTCTCTTTGGCCGCGCCGCACTCCTGCGGAGGACGCGTCCAAAGAGCAAAAAACCCTCCCCAATGCTTCGCTTTTGGTCAACACACCTCCCGCGGCAGAGGATGATAATACGGAACCGGATCATACGGAGCCGGAAGAGAGCGGATTTTTACAAAAAACACTTCAGTCGCATCGCGGTGGGACAAAGCGCAAAGACGATTTGGTAAAACAATCCGCCAAGGGTCTTGCTTTCTATACAACCCCTCCTTTTTCTCTGCTGGATGACACCAAGGGCGTTCCTTCAAGTGGTGACATTAAAGCAAACGCAAATATTCTTAAACGAACGCTTGCTAATTTCGGCATTGATGTTGAGATGGCAGAGGTGCACATTGGGCCGTCCGTAACGCAATATACACTCAAGCCCGCGGAGGGTATTAAACTTTCGCGCATTACCGCCCTGCATAATGACTTGGCGCTCGCGCTCGCCGCGCACCCTTTACGCATCGAAGCTCCCATTCCGGGGAAGTCGTTGGTTGGCATTGAAGTGCCCAATCGCTCGATTGCCTTGGTTGGTTTGCGAAGCTTGCTTGAAAACGAAGTATATGAAAAATCTTCCCAGCTTACATTTGCCATCGGTCGTGATGTTGCGGGGAATCCGGTGTATGCTGATCTCGCTAAGATGCCGCACTTATTAATTGCCGGGTCTACTGGATCTGGAAAATCTATCACTATTCACGCGCTTATTTTAAGCTTGCTTTATAAAAATTCTCCGCAAGCACTTCGTTTTATTATGATTGATCCTAAGCGCGTTGAACTATCAGTTTATAACGAGTCGCCACATCTGTTAACGCCCGTTATTGTTGAAGCAAAAAAAACGATTATGGCGCTCCGTTGGGCAGTGCGCGAGATGGAGCGGCGATACGAATTGCTCTCTGCCGAACACGTCCGCGATATTCATTCATATAATACTTCGGTTTTGAAGGCCGCGCGCGCCGACGACACGCTTCCCAATCTGGTTATTATCATTGATGAACTTGCCGATCTGATGGGCGCGTATCCTCGAGAAATTGAAGCGTCTATTGTGCGCTTAGCACAAATGTCGCGCGCGGTGGGGATTCATCTTGTTGTTTCCACTCAACGGCCATCGGTTGAGGTGATCACCGGACTTATTAAAGCAAATATAACGGCGCGCATAGCGCTTGTGGTTGCGTCCAACATTGATTCGCGCACCATTTTGGATATGTCGGGCGCGGAAAAACTTTTGGGCAATGGCGATATGCTCTATTTGGCGGGTGATACCGCAAAGCCGCGGCGGGTGCAGGGGGCGTTTATCTCTGAAAGAGAAGTTAAAAGTGTTGTCGGATATCTTGCAGAACATGCCGACGAAGAAGCAAGCCAAATGATTTTTGAGGGGACCGTGAACTTAACCGAACGGCTGCAAGACGAATCGCTTGAGCAGACAGGCGGCGATAGCGACGACGAGTTGTATGAAGAAGCAAAGGCGGTGGTGATCGAGGCGCAGAAGGCCTCAACGTCTTATTTACAGCGGCGGCTGCGGCTCGGATATGCGCGCGCCGCGCGCTTGATGGATATTTTGCAAGAGCGCGGCATTGTTGGCCCGGGGGACGGCGCAAAACCGCGCGAGGTTTTAATGAAAAAACAAGACAGTATAAAGTACGGCGATCTGGAGGCAACGGTCAATAACAACGAAAACAACGAAGATGTACCGTACACCAATTTCGATACACGCTCATGAGTCCTCGGCGCATCGTTTTTTTAATTATTATTGTCATTGCGCTTGGATATTTTATATACGCTGCGCGCAGCATCCTCTTTTCGCCTTCTTTAAACATTTTTATTCCGCGCGATGGCGATGCGTTTGAATCATCTCTCGTTCGTTTTGCGGGGCGCACCGATCCGGGACAGCGCGTCTTGATTCAAGGAAAGGAGTTTTTTGCCGACGAAGCGGGATATTTTGAAGGAACACTCGTACTCTTTCCTGGATACACCGAGATCGGATTTTCCGCCAAAGACCGCTTTGGCAACGAACGCCGCACAACACGAAAAGTATTTATTAAAAGCGATTAAAAAATCCCGCTACATCTTGCGACGTAGCGGGAGGCAGCATGCTAGGCAACTTTTTTCGGGATTGGTCCCTTGTTGTCAATCCATTCGAGCAATTGCTCGAATGTAAACCAGCCAGAATTATTATTGCGCTGGTCTTCCGGATTAAGCCAAAAAACAACCGGGCACTTCGTCTGTCGCGCTCCATTTTCCGCATTTTCCGTGAACTTAGTGTTCTTGGTCCACCGCGGCGAGAGTGCGTAGTACCGCTTGCCGGCGGTCCTCAGCTTCTGTTTGACGCCCGTCTTCTCGGCGGCATCCATCAGATCAAAATAATCCTCGTCGCTTATTTTCATTTTTTGTAGAATATCATCTGGCATCCGAGAGCGGATTGCGAGAACCAACCCACGATTACCGAAAAGCGCACGGCCACCCAGAAAAATCATCGCGTCCAGCTTTGTAAATGCTTCATAGATCTGCCCAAGCACGGTGGTGCCCAAATTGAGCACATCGTTCTTCATACGAACACCAAAACTTTTGCTGTCCCACGCCGCTGATAAATCTTCTTCGTCGCGCACTCTCAGAATGTTGTCAAAATATTTGGCAGTTAAGACGTCCGGGTTTTCCCAACGGAAAGCATCGGTGTACATTAAATAGGCACGGCTATTGAGATTATCAAAGAATCTAAAACAATCCGGCGTTTTGGTGATAGTGCGGACATCAGCACCGACAAGACCGCGTCGCGGTTCGCTGGGAACACCGAAAGCATTCAAAATGTTAGAAATGCCCCACTCGTGCTCAGAAACACAATCCCAGCCAAGTGAAAGGCCAATAACTTGTCCGTCGCACTTACCATTCTTCTTCGGCTCAACTGGACTCGTGATGACGCCAACTTCCTGTGATCCTCTACGCATTTCCGTGTTCTCCTCTGTTAGGGTTCTGCTTGCGAGCATATACCCGCGCTCTACATTTGTCAAGGGTTGCTTTTTTGATCATTTTTTTCTACCATTGAACAATGTCAAAACAGCAAAAATCGGAGAAAATCAGCGATGTGCAAGAGAGTAAATGGCATGAGGTTAATGCTGCGGTTAAGGATTTGCAGACGCGCTACGGCGATTCTATTGTGATGAAACTTGGCGATGTGCCGAAAGTAAATGTGGACGTGATTCCCACGGGCGCTTTGAGTTTGGATATGGCGCTTGGCGTTGGTGGGGTTCCGCGTGGCCGGATTATAGAAATCTTCGGCCCCGAGTCATCTGGCAAAACAACACTATCTCTTCATATAATTTCCGAGGCGCAAAAAAAGGGCGGTATTTGCGCGTTTGTGGACGCGGAGCACGCGCTGGATCCCGAATACGCCAAAAAACTTGGGGCGAAAGTAAACGACCTTCTTATTTCCCAGCCGGATACGGGCGAACAAGCGCTTGAAATTGTAGAGTCATTTGTGCGCTCGGGAAAAATTGACGTGGTGGTTGTGGATTCTGTGGCAGCGCTTACTCCCAAAGCGGAAATAGAAGGGGATATGGGTCAACAGCATATGGGGTTACAGGCGCGTTTGATGTCGCAGGCGCTTCGGAAACTTACTGCGATTGTATCAAAGTCAAGAACGGTTGTTATTTTTATTAATCAAATTAGAATGCAAATTGGGGTGTTTTTTGGCAATCCAGAGACCACGACCGGCGGCAAGGCGCTCAAATTTTACTCATCGGTAAGAATTGAAGTGCGCAGAGCCGCGCAAATTAAAAAAGGAGAAGAAATCATCGGGAATCGCGTAAAAGCAAAGGTAGTCAAAAACAAAGTTGCGCCACCGTTTCGCGTTGCCGAGTTTGATATTTTGTACAATGAAGGGATTTCGTATGAAGGGGATTTGCTGAATTTGGGAGAGAAGTATGAAATCATAAAAAAAGCGGGAGCATCGTATAGTTTCGGTGATATTGCACTTGGCCGCGGGTATGACGCCGCGCGCGCGAAACTCCGCGAGGACAAAAAACTCACACACGACCTTGTACGCGCTATTAGGGAGAAGGCGAAAGAAGTTGTGGCGTAAATCAAATGCGTATGTCAGCGAGCAAAGAAGCCACGCCCCTTTCTTCATCGGAGTTCAGTTCTTATCCAAGCCCACAAGAATCTGGTACACAGCAAGAGACATATTGGAAATCTTTGCAATATAGAGCTCAAGAGATTATAAAAAAGTGGCGAGAGCGCAAGCGATTGCCACCGATTTCATTAGAAGTGTATTTCGGCGCGCATGGCAGCGCAGAAGATTTTAAAAAAGTGGCAGAGCGTTTAGATAGCGCCGATGTGTTCATCCCAGAAAATTGCGGTTGGTATCCTCTCGCGCTTGATACTGTACGACAGTTAGCCGCTGGCAAAATAAGACCCGATGAGCTACGAGAAGCATCGATGACAGAAATAGAAAAGAGTTTGGGTTTTTCGAATTTTTCTGAATATCAAAAAGCACAAGATGACTATCTATACAATTCAAAAAAAGCTATCGGATTTGCTGATATCAGCGATCTCGACCACATTACGAACGATCTGTGTGAATTAGTATCCCGCGTCTTTAAATCGGGTGGCAATGAGCTTTTTCTCCGACTGACTCCGCATATGTCTGACCGGGAACTTGAAAAAGAGACAGAAGCAGTGCGCGATCGAGTATTAAAAATCTTTGAAAGATTTGCGGAGCTTCAAAAAGGGCGCGAAAACCATATAGTAAAAAATCTGCCGCATACCATTGAAGAAATCTTTAAAACATATCCGGCATTGAAGAAAAAAGATCGCGTTCGGGTTCTTATGGTATTGGGGGCATTCCATACCCGTGTATTTCACTTGCTAAAAAATACTTTTATCGGAAAAATTGAAAGAAACTTTAGCCAACTGCCTTTTATTTATTCTTATGAAACCGAATTGGAGCGGCGCCTCATGTTCAAAAAACCAATTGATAATTCTTTTTTGCTTCATTTTATTTTTGAACAATGTGTGTACAAGTATTGTAGTTTTACATCTGACGATGATATGAGCGCAGAAACGTTGTTTGCTACTCTTCGCCGCATTGTTAAAAAATTTAGCGATGACGAAATCAAAGATATCTTTATTAACCAAGAAGACATTTCTGATGAAGCCATCAGGGACCGTATTATGGACAGATTGAAAGAAAAGTTTCCACCCAAAAAGGAAAAATGAAACTACGCGCAGTAAGTGTGCATAGTTTATAGTATACGACAGCTTATTTTGTCGTAAACGGTACTAGGCCCAAAAAGCGAGCGCGCTTGATAGCTTGGGTAAGTTGTCGCTGGTGGAGCATACAGGTTCCTGTTTTGCGCCGCTTTATGATTTGCGCCTGCGGTGTTAAAAACTTCCATAAAAACTGCGTGTCTTTAAAATCAACCGCCTGAACATTTGCTGCGCAAAAATAGCACTGTTTTTTTTGGCTTGTTTTCATTTTTCTACTGCGCTAACTAAAAATTGCTTACTATAAACTATCCACTAAAACGGTATATCCTCTGGTCGGATGTCGTCTTCCGGGTACTCAACTGTTTCCATGCTCTCTCCGCCCGTGCTACCAGATGGAGGTGTGTTGGTTTGGTTATCTGCTTGATGTGCGGCCTGCGGTGCTCCCGCGTTGCGCGGTCCAAGCTGCAAGGATTCTCCGATAATTTCGGTACGATATTTTTTTTGTCCATCTTGCCCCTCCCAACTTCTTGTTTGAATTCTTCCTTCAACCATTACCAACGACCCTTTTTTGAGATATTGTTTTGCGATTTCCGCAAGCCGCCCGAATAGGACGATGTTATGAAACTCTGCTTGCTGTTGCGGCTGTCCCTCTTTATTTTTCCACATACGATTTGTTGCAACGCCGAAATTTACCACTGGTTGTCCCGATGGCAATGTTCGGAGTTCCGGATCGCGCGTCAGATTTCCTATTAAAAATGCTTTATTGAAGTTCATCCCGTTAGAAAATTAATGCTAAGCCCGACGACTTTCGGGGTTTTTAAGAAAAATAAAATTTTTTTTATTGTATTTAACTTTTGTAGATTTTCTAACGGGATTCATTTTGTATCATTATTATTTACCCAATATCTCTTCCAATTTTTTATCTATTTCTCTCACGGCGTCTTCATCAATGGGCGGCGCTTTGATTTTAGGCGCTTTAGGTTGTTGCGGTTGCTGGGTTTCCGTACGCGATGTTTTTATCGTTCTGCCAATGGGCACGGGGCGCGGAAGAATGCGCTTGGTACGAACTATTAAAAATCGCAGAATGGACTCTTGCTCGAGTAATAATTTTAGCGCCTTGGTTTGTGCTCGTGATAACATCACGCGAAAATGCGCAACATACGCCTCTGCCGTTTTTTTAATAGGATAGGAAGTCCTGCGTTTATATACTTCGCCTTCGTGGTCAATGAGTCCTCCTAATTCTTGAGTTCGGTTTTTTATGGATTGATGAAAATCGCGCGCTTCTTCCTCGGCCATCGATAGCTTGATGAGATAAGCAATTTCATATAATTGTGTCTCTGTCTCCATTGCGACTATTCTAGCACGCCACCATTTTTAAGGCAATAACCTATATTTTAAATTCCATCACATCCCCATCTTGGACGATATATTCTTTGCCTTCGGAGCGGAGCCAGCCCAAGTCCCGCGCCTTGGACCAAGAGGTGGCTTCAAGTAATTTTTCCCAGAAAATTACATCCGCGCGAATAAATTTTTCTTCAAAATCGGAGTGGATCGCGCGCCCGGCGCGTTTTGCGGTTGAACTCCGGGGGATCGTCCACGCTCTGGTCTCGCTCGCTCGCTCGCGAGACCCACCCTCTCCAGTGGTAAAAAACGTAATGAGTCCCAAAAGCTCGTATGCCCCCTGAATAAGTCCGGAGAGCTTTGATTCCACGCCCAGTTCTTTTTGTTCTTCCAGCGAGAGAGCAGCAAGAGCGTCTTCTTGGGCAATGTCCAGAGATAGTTGGTAGTTTGCCCGCCCCGCTTCGCTTAGTGAGGCCTGGGTAGTCGGTAGTTTATAGTTGGTTTTTTTCTGGTTTATGTTAAATACCACTATGGTTGGTTTGAAAGAGAGAAGACCAAGATTTTTTGCAATTTCATTTTGCGTACCGCGCTCCGAGGAAACATCCGATGTTTTCCCGATTTTTAATGTTTGCTCAATCGTTTTGATTGCGCCGAGGCACTCTAATGCTTCCTTTTTCCCCGTTTTTGCTTCTTTGGCGGCTTTTTCTTTTGCTTTTGTGACGGTTTCAAGGTCTTTGAGCGCAAGTTCTGTTTGTATGATTTCAAAATCGCGCGAAGGATCCGGTGCGCCGGCAACGTGAACGATATTTTCATTTTCAAATGCGCGGATAATGTGGCAGATTGCGTCTACCTCGCGAATGTGTGTGAGAAATTGATTGCCCAGCCCCTCACCTTCGGCCGCACCCTTGACAAGCCCCGCAATATCAACAAATTCTACAATAGCGGGAATCACGCGCGTGGAGTGGGAGAGTTCCGCGAGTTTATAAAGCCGTTCATCGGGCACCGAAACCACCCCGATATTTGGGTCAATGGTGGCAAATGGATAATTTGATGTATCAACGTGTTTTTTCGTGAGCGCCTGAAATAGCGTGGATTTGCCGACATTCGGCATTCCCACAATGCCAATTTTCATCTTGCCAGAATACCGCACATTCTTTTTCCAATCAAGCGATGCTTTTTGTGAATATCCGTGATATACTTGGCATATGATGTCCCCAGAAAAAATGCCACACACTCCAGAGGTAAAGACTACGCCAGAGCGTGTTCTTGAAGAGGCGGGTAAAGAAGCAGAGGCGAAAAAAGAGAGGCTCTCGCCGGAGGAAATAGAGGTACGGGTAACAGAATTGGCTGATCTTTCAGCTGCCCGCCCCGAGGTCTCCAAACATGTACGAGAAACTTGGGGAGGACTCACCAAAAAAGAACGCGAAGAATTGAAAGCCAAAGGAGAAGAGGCTGTTATCGCTCACCTCGAATCTCTCAAGATCGACCCGGAATTGCGCGAATTTGAAGAATCGACTCTCGCCGAGACAGACGGGCGCATAAAAGAACTCGCCTCGCACCCGGACGTACTTGCTGCCTATAAAGACCGCTTCGAAACTCTAAAGGGAACTCTCGCCAAAGTTCTCGCTTTTGACCATCTGCAAAAAGAACTGCACGCCGCGGAAAACACCGAGCAAAAACTTCGGCTTTTTTATGAACAATACGGCCGCAGCCCTGGCCCGATTGGGCGTAAAAAATTGGAAGGGCTTGCCAATCGAGTAACTGAACTCAAAGGAGAACTACAAGGGTTTGAACTTGATGAAGCTACGATAGACATGCTGCGCCGGAGAGAAATCAGAGGCATGCAGCGAGACCTCGCGCGTTACAGCTTCGCTGAAACAGAATCACGCACCGAGCTCATTCGCGAAGTTCTGCCAGACCTTATGCAGGGCGCGCCAGTTCTTTTTCAGGGAGAAACCGGTTCGGGCAAAACACAGCTTGCAAAATATATTTCTCAAAAACATCTCGGCAAAGAGCCGGCTGTCATTTCGGTAAGCGAACAGATTAAAGAATCCCAAATTCTTGGAACACGAGGACTCGAGGCCGGTGAGACAATTTTCAAATATTCTGAATTCGTAAAAGCGCAAAAGGAAGGCCGGCCGGTAATACTTGATGAGGTAAACTTGATGCCCCACGAATTTGCGGGCATTCTTCATGACTTCTTGCAAAAACGTGTAGGTGACGTCTGGACTCATCCAGTAACAGGAGAGCAAATCACCATCACCGCGCCGATTATGGCGACCGCCAACCTTAAATCGGAACGCTATAAACAACGCTATGAATTAGATGTTGCAACACTCCGCCGCTTTATCGGCGGAGCTGGTGCTCGAGAAATTCATTACCTTGATATCAACAAAAAAGATAAAGGCGGCGGATATATCGCTCCAGAGACGTTGAAAATTTTGGGATCGGTGCTTGCCGATCGGCACGGAAATATAGAATGGAACGAAGCGGACGCACCCCAAAAAATGGACGAACTCAAGCGATTCGTGTCTGCCTGCCGCAAGATTCAGGAAGATTTTACGCTTTCCATCCGTGAAAGTGGCGAAGAAACGCTTGCGAGAACCGACCGCCTCGCGTTTCGGGAGTTGGTCATCACACTTAAAGACCAAATAGAGATCATGAAGGCTTGGAAAGCCGGAGGTTTCAGAGAGCCGTTGCAACAGGTAATACTTCGCGAGTTCTTCCGCAAAGCGGAAATCAGCGGTCGCGCCGCAAAGGATCGTGAAAACATGGCGCGAGTGTTCATTGCGAATAAATTCTTCAAGGACACCAAGCCGGAAGATTTCAAAATACAAGGCCTTGCCGCGCAATCCCTTCGTCAATGGCAAGGCAAAGAATAGCTCGACAAGCTAAACATAAATAACCATGCCATTCGAAGCCTACAAACTTTATCAAGAATACGAGCCGGACAAATACAAAACCTCCACCCAGAAGAAGGCAGAGGGCGTATTGAAAGAGGTGGATGAAATGAAGCGGGCTCAAGGCAAAGAAACGGTCTCTGGCATTGAATTTCAAGAAGCCAGAGAGCTTTTAGGCGAAGACCTCATCGGACCGGAAGAAATTGAAAAAACCTGGGGCGTGCGTCCCGAAGAAATACCCGACATTCCGTTTTCCCGTGAAGAACTTGAGCGAGCAAAAGAAATGGGGCAAATGTTAGTTCTTCGAGTCGATAGAACAGAAGATGGCAAACCGATGTCGATGGAGGCGATGAACACCATTCTGGCAAAGCGATGGGAGAAAGAAAAAAAAGGCGGGCTACTCAATACGGCGGAGGGATGGAGAGATAAAGTAACCGGAAGTAAGGATTTTTCCGAAGTCGCGCCCCGCGCAGGTTGGGCGTTGATTTCTAAAGAATTACTCAAGGACAGCACCAGCAAAAATTACATAGAACAAACCGATGTGATCATCAAGGCTTTGCGGGAACAAGCGTTCAAAGACATAGAAATGCCGGAGGAGTACGAAGAAGCGATACGGGAATTCGAAGTGAACAAAGATCGGTTGACAAAGCTCATGGGCGAAAATTGGCAACAAGCCGCCAAAGAACTTGCCGAGCTTAAAATCACCCAGATCACCCGCCAATCAATTCAAGAAACCATCTACGACCTAGCTCTTTATTACGATAAGAACGGCAAACGTTTATTGCTTAACGTCTACACCTGGTCTAATTCGCGCTCCACTGACGGCCGCCTCGTGGACCTCGGCGATTTCGGCGCGCGGGGCGTGCTCGACTTCGGGTGGACGCCGGCCTACCGCTATGGCGATCTCGGCGTGCTCCTCTCCCGCAGGTTGTAGCTTTGTTTTTTGTTATTTGTTTCTTTGACCCCGTTAGAAGTTTTACAGCAGACAATATATTATCCAAGAGAAAGCCGAAGGCGAGTTCGCAGAATGCAAAATGTATCAGCCGTAACTCGGTCGAACTTCTAACGGGGTTGATGGTCTTTTTTCGAAAAATTTTTTATGAATTATGAGAGAATCTTTTCAAAAATTAGAAACACCTATCTCCGCTGAAGCCGCAACGGACAAGCCCGCTTCACCCGAGAAGCCGGAATCCGAAAAACCAGAAAAGGAAGCCGGGGCTCATGAGGTGGAACAATTCTTAGATAAAGAGGCGGAGATTCTTGCGGCTTACGGTCTTCGCGGAGACATCACGCTTGAGCGCAGCGACAAAGGCTGGGCTTTTGATTTTGAAAATAGACGTTTAATGTATGACCCCAACTTTTTTATTGAACGCGGATACAGCTTGAAGGAAACTCTCTTTGCGACCACCCACGAGCTGATGGCTCACTACGGAGAGCTTATGCGCGATCCCGAATTTGTGTTGAGAGAAGCGAAGCGGTATTCCCAAGCCAAACCTCATCTCCATATTCTATACAACATATTCGAAGACGTGCTCGGCAATCGCCGCATCGTCTCCGAACTCCCGTTTTTGGAAGAAACGCGAACCACGCTCTATCAGGAGAAAATGTTTCCGCAAACCGATTACACCGACCAATCTTCGCATGTGCAGTTCGTCTATGGTTTTATCCGCGAATCAATGGTTTCTGGAGAACCGGTCACATTGGGCCCCGAAGCGCGCCAAGCTCTGGAAGAACTGCGTGCTTTCGGAAAAGACGAAACTGACGTTCTTGATCTGGTAACCACCCCAACCATTGATCCCCGAGATCGCTTCCACATAATGCGCCGTGTCGTAGAACCGATTTATGAAAGACTTTACCGAAGCGACCTGGAAAAAGAAAAGGAGAAGCAAAAACAAGGCAAAGGCGGAGAAGCAAAAGAGCAAGAGGGACCTCCTCAAAGTCAACGTGAGGGCGAAGGGACAGGCGGAGAGAAAAAAGAAGGAAAAAAGAAAGACAAAAAGAGGCGGTGGCCGTGGCAGAAAAAGGAGGAAGACCTGCCTGCCGGCAAGGCAGGGAAAAAAGGCGGCGGCGAACCGAAAAAAGAACAAAAAGGCGGCGGAAGAACAGCCGAACGAAAAGCCATAGAAGAAGCGGTTAAGAAATTCAAAAAGGAATACGAAGCGTACGAAAAAACCCATCCCGAGCCGCTTTCTCCAAAAGACGAGGAAAAAATAAAAGACGTGCTCAAAGAAATCGCAGCGCAAAAAGGCGGCTTGCCCA
>Ga0209542_10001621_pt1 | contig 52259 bp, 48 predicted proteins | sample RifCSPhighO2_01_FD_184028 | JGI IMG/M metagenome (GOLD analysis project Ga0209542, IMG submission 184028) | Soil microbial communities from Rifle, Colorado - Rifle CSP2_plank highO2_0.1 (SPAdes) (version 2) | ecosystem: Environmental > Terrestrial > Deep subsurface > Rock core/Sediment ... | reverse complement strand
CCGCGCCGTGCGCGGCGAGCCAGTGTTTCCATACCTTTCCGCGCTTCGCGCGGCCGAATCAGTTGGGCAAAAATCGGAAAGTTTGATATTGGTGGGCGCATGAGGACTCGAACCTCAGACCCTCTTCACGTCAAGAAGATGCTCTACCAACTGAGCTATGCGCCCCTCGCAAGCTCGGGACTTCGCCGAGCAAAGTAGGACTACGGTGGTCGCCCCTCATTCAGCAAGCAGTGCTTGCTGAAAATTTCCTACCTTATTATTCTGTCAGAAAGATTACCGAACCCTCTTTGGCTTTCTGGGACAGTTTTACTGCAATCTCGTCTCCTTCTTTGGCTGAACTTACGTCCTTATGGTCCAATTGCATGGACTCTATTGCCGTTGTGAATTCGGCATCTCCATGCTTAACCTTGACCTGTTCGCCGACCTTTAAATCTCCGGAAAGACGCACGACGGCGACTCTGATCTTATCGTACCAATGGGTTACTTTTCCGATTTCTTTTTCCATGTTTGTGATTTGTGAAATTAGTTATTTTTGGGCATCGACCTTGCTCCAATATTTGACCGGTGCGGACGGAGGGATTTGGTTCCAGCTCTCGTCGGCTTCCGCCTCCTCGGCCATAACCTTGCCTCGCGGCGATTTTCGCCAACTGCTCAAATCGCATCGCTCCGGCATTCAAACCCTCGCGCAAAAACAATAAATTGTTTTGGTGCGGACGGAGGGATTTGAACCCTCAAGCCTTACGGCATACGCCCCTCGAACGTACGTGTATACCAGTTCCACCACGTCCGCTTATGTTAATTTAACCTTAAGATAATATCAAATTTTCGTTGACTTAGCAACAAAAAACCATCAGGGTAGTGATGGCTTATGACTTATAATTTTAAGAGATTTACGGATGTATGCGACGGCTTTGTTAATATCCAAGTCATCATTTTCATTGCGTACACGGCCCTCACAGTCCCAAGAAAGATTTTGAATAAATTGAAAAAACCAATCCAGTGCTTCATGGTGGAATGGTTCACCCAAGCCACCGCTTGGATCCAGCAGGATATAATCTATCAGGCCGAGATACTCCCTAATTTTTTTACCCAGTAAAAGGGGTTTGAATTCAACAACCTCAAGCGCTTTGAGGCCTACCTATTGAATTGTTTCAGCTAGTGCTTCGTCTGCGGTTTTCGGTATGGCTTTGACCAGCATCTCCTGCTTTGTTTTCCTGCGGATTTCTCTTTGAGATTTATCCCGAAGATAATAGAGTTTTGCCCGATGGACCTTGGATTTCTTAACAACATCAATTTTGGTGATGGCGGGCATATTCAAGGGGAACGTTTTTTCTATTCCGAACCCGCCGCTTACTCTGCGGACAGTTATAGTAGCGCCCGGCTCGTTGCCGTGCTTGCGCGTGATAACCATTCCCTCAAATGCCTGTATTCTGGTTTTGTCGCCTTCTTTTATTTTTTGGTGGACCTTAACCACCCAACCCGGACGGAGGTCGGCATATTTTTTATCGGGAAATTGTTTGTTTATGAATGATTGAACGGGATTCATGGCGGTGCGTTTATTCTACGCTATTTAAGAAATTTTGCAACTTTTCGGGCAGGTCAGTTTCCACGACCATGGATCTGCCTGATGGAGCGGTAAATTCTAATTTTTGGGCGTGCAGAAAAAGCCGGTCAAGTCCGGGCGGACAGACCATATTTTTGCCGCCATAAACCCTGTCGCACATTACCGGATGGCCGATTGATTTAAGGTGCACTCTGATTTGGTGTGTTCGCCCTGTCAGAGGCCGAACCTCTAAAAGCGTAAAGTTCTTCAATCTTTTGAGAACGCGGTATTCGGTCGTTGCCTCTTTTGAATCTAAGAGTTTTTTCCCGACTATGCGGATTGTGCGCTTAACCCCGATTCGCCCCAACGGCGCGGTTATGACGCCATCCTTGTCAGCAACCTTTCCTGAAACGAGGGCAACATAGGTCTTTTTTATTTTTCTGTCTTGAAATAATTTTTTGAAGTAATCAAATGATTTGGGCGTTTTGGCCAATATCATCAAACCCGAAGTCTCACGGTCAAGGCGGTGGACGATGCCGGGGCGCTCTAGGTCGCCGACGTTTTTTGAGTGCGGGTAGTTTTCAACGAACCATTGCGCCACGCTGTAAGACTTGTCGTTTTTATTACGCGGGTGGACGATAAGCCCCCATGGTTTGTGGATAATTAAAAAATCTTTATCCTCATAAACTATTTCCGGCCTGGTTGAGACTTTCCAGATTTCCATCCCGTTACAAGTTTCCCGCTCAAGGTCTTCGACCGAGCTTGGCTCGAGCGGACTTGTAACGGGATAAATCTAATCCCCGGCCTACTTGGTGTTCCGCACACAGTGGGCGGCATAGGACTCGAACCTATGACCTACCGCGTGTAAGGCGGTCGCTCTACCAACTGAGCTAGCCGCCCACTGTAAGCGGGATTGCAATTTGCCGCCGTGCTCGTGCCTGCGCGCGGGCAAATTGGGAATAAACGAGACGCCCTGCCTGCCGGCAGGTCTACCGACTGAGCTAATCGCGCAAAAATTAAATTGTGGGTGCGCCTGCCTGGGATCGAGCCAGGGACCTGCATATTATAAGTATGCCGCTCTACCACTGAGCTACAGGCGCGATTCATATCTTATCCAAAATTGCTTTAATACTCATCAAGACCTTTTCACGCAAACGAGCATTGCCATAATATAAGCTACATGTACCATGTGAATAGCCACTGTGATCTATGTTAAGTGTATCAGTTTTCTTTATATAAGGCTTCCAGAAGTTTGCTGATGATATGCTAAGAAGTCTGCCCCAAAAATTAATTTCTCCTTTGATGTCCATGTTCTTGTATAATTGCAAACCGACTTTAATTTTATCTTTTGGTATTTTTAGAATCTTTGTATACCAAAACAATACAAATTTTATAATTGTTGGGTCTGTGTTGGTGACCAATAGGGAAGCTTCATTATGCTTAGCTCCTTCCCCTAGATAAAGAAACAAACCAGCGATAAAATTCTCTCTTTTGGTCAATGGGAGCAACATTTTTTGCTGGGTTTGATAGGTCTTTTTAAGTCGCAAACTATTCCTTTTCCTCACACTTTCCTTATAGTTTTCAATTTGGCGGATTTTATATCGGCCTGTCAGGCTACTTATTTGGTTCACCGAAAGAGGGTAATTTCTTAACCAAAGGGAAAGAGTGCTTTTAGCGACTCGTAGAGTATCTCTTATCTCAGTATAACTCTTGCCGTCCAGGCGCATTTTTATCGCTAGACGACGCTGGTCTCGTAACATGAGATCATTATACTAAGAGACGTAGTCCACTGTCCAGTATTACCCTTTTAGTAAAGCATAAAACTCTTTTTGTTCCAAAGTTTCCTGCTCGATGAGTTTGGCGGCTATCCGCTTTAAAACCGTCATTTTTGTGGTGAGTATGTTGCGGGCCGCTTTTAGTCCTTTGGCGATAAACTTGCTTACTTCCCGGTCAATCTGGTAAGCGGTTGTTTCGGAATAATTTTTCCCGGCAGTGATTTCTTTGCCCAAGAAAATAAGGTCATCCCTCTCGCCAAAAGTTACAGGCCCTAGCTTATCTGACATGCCGAATTTGGTAACCATACTGCGGGCTAGGTCTGAAGCAATGCGTAAGTCATTGGAAGCGCCGGTTGTTAATTCGTCAAAAACAACCTGCTCGGCGCCATAACCGCCCAAGAGCACCGCCAATTCTGACCGCAATTCCGAGCGGGATTTAAGATGCTTGTCTTCCGAGGGCAGTTTCAGGGTGTAACCGCCGGCGCGACCACGCGAGATTATAGAAACTTTGTGCACCGGGTCAGTGTAAGGAAGCGATGCGGCAACCAGCGCGTGGCCGGCTTCGTGATAAGCGGCTATTTCTTTTTCCTTCTTGGAGAAAACATGGCTTTTTCTTTCGGGGCCCAGCAGGACTTTTTCAATTGACTGCAGGATATCAATTTGGAGAATTGTTTCACGATTTTGGCTGGCCGCCAGTATCGCCGCTTCATTTATCAGGTTGGCCAGATCGGCGCCTGACAAGCCGGGTGTTCTTTCGGCCACGACTTTTAAATTCACATCCTTGGCCAATGGCTTATCCAAAGCGTGCAATTTTAATATTTCCTCGCGGTCAAACATTGAGGGTTCGTCCAAAACGATGCGGCGGTCAAACCTTCCGGGACGCAGTAACGCGGGGTCAAGGATGTCGGGCCGATTGGTCGCGGCAACGACAATTACCGTTTCTTCGCTTGAAAATCCATCCATCTCTACTAATATTTGGTTTAGCGTCTGTTCCCGCTCATCATGTCCGCCGCCAAGACCGGCGCCGCGCTGGCGGCCGACGGCGTCAATCTCATCAATGAAGATGATTGATGGCGCGGTTTTCTTGGCCATTTGAAAAGTGTCGCGGACGCGGTTTGCTCCGACTCCCACGAACAGCTCAACGAATTCCGAACCCGAGACGTAGTAAAAGGGGACGACGGCTTCATTGGCGATAGCTTTAGCGAGCAGTGTCTTGCCGGTGCCGGGCGAGCCGACCAACAGTATGCCCCGCGGAATCCGCGCGCCTAGCTTGCGATACTTGTCGGGGTTTTTCAGGAAGTCAACAACTTCTTTTACCTCGCTTTTCGCCTCCTTAAGTCCGGCGACATCTTTGAAAGTGATTTTCTTGCCGTTTTCGGACGGCACAGCCAGCTTCGCCTTGGAGTTGGTGAAAGAGAAAACTTGTCCTGAACCCTTTTGCGCTTGCCGGAACATAAACCAGAAAATTACGAAGATGATGATGACCGGCAAGATGGCCGGCAGAAAGTTAAGAGCGAACAAGGAGAATCCGCTTTCGTTTCGGACATTCACGCCGATTTTGTTAAGGGCATTTTTATCAACGCCAAGGTTGAGCAAGGTTTCAACGGCCGAAACCCCGGTTTCTTTCTTGGCATACTCTTTAACCCCGTCTTTCAAAAGGGTTATCTCAAGGCCGTCTCCTCGTACGGCAATATCTTTAACTTCGCCGGTGTTGATTTGCGAAACCAAAATGCTAAGGGAAACCTCTGTTTTGGGGGAAAGAGGCGATTCAAAAAGCGCCACTGTGCCGGAAATGGCGACCAAAATGAGGAAAACTAGCAAAATATATTTAATCAGGGTTTTCATATCGTTTGAGATGTTAACACAAAATGATGGACTTTTCAAGTAACTGATTTGACTTATATTTATGGTTGATGTATAATCTGACTGTATAGATTTTGTTATTTGCCAATTTTAGGATTAGGAGGATTTTATGCAAAGTCATGGGCAAAGGCATGAGCCCAGATTCGTGCCATTTCCGAAGGTGAACGGGGACCTTGACGGTCTCCAGAAGATTCTTTTCGCGGGTATAAGCGCGGAATACAACATGCGTTTATCTCCGTGCATCCGAGGAGAATTTCGTAAAAAGGGAGTCTATTTCCGCGCAACCGGAAATAAGATTTGGACAAACTTGCGTCCCTCCGCCGGCAACGACAGCCTCTTCTTTGAGGCAGTAGAATTACCAACGACGGAAGATGACCGTAAGATGTATAGTTTGGCGGTTAGGGTAATGACCGCGACCAATGATTTTGTCTTCACCTCGCTGGATTCCTTGAAGGTGAGGGAATTTCACCAAAATGAAATTTCAAGGTTGCTCCACTGCGAAGTGAATGGAGCATCCAACGAAGGGTTGGTCCGGGCTCTTTACGAAGCCAAAGATAGCGCGCGGAGCCCATATTTACGAATGGAACTCCAGCGGATGGCAAGTTGGTTGACCAACGGTCGGTTTCTGCGCATCCTCGGTGAGGACTCGCACCATTATCTGATGGTGGAAGAATTTACCTCTTCTCCGGGCGATCGGCTGGATATTTTTATTAATTGGTACCGACAGGATGATGACTATAAAGGCCGTGTCGGCAAGCTCCAAGTTGAGCACAAATCCGACAACCTTTTTACTGTCCGGATTATGGATTTAGGGGACGGCGACAAGTTGCCTGAATGCGCTATCAAAGCAGGATACAAAATTCAAGGTTGGTATCCCAAGGAAACGGTTATCCGGCCGGATAAGCTAGAATATAGCTGTGTTCAGGGAGAACACAGTAACACTCATTTTTAGTCAGTAAAGAAATAGTAATTATGATGCAGTGCGCGGTGAAACACCCGCGCCTTTCTTTTGCTGATGATTATTTGTGCCTCTTGACTTTATTAATCTGGTAGTGTATATTAGTAATTGTAAACTGAAACTTAACAAATGAGGGGTGACCCTAAATGGGCACCCCAAAAGGAGGAAATATGTTTGATGTATTCATGGCGGGAATTCTTCACGGATCTTGCCGGGAGTCGGAAACCGTGAAAGTTCTTCGGCAGTCTTTCGGGGGGAGAGATCAGTACTTCCCTCTCGAAATTTGTCGTCCGACGGCCGAATCGGACGGAAAATATCGTATCTGGGAAGCGCCCCAGAACGATGTGCTGATGATAACCCTCTTGTTGAGGGTTGAGAATAAAATGGGCGAGGCAACCGTTGTCTTGTCCAACGGGCGAACTCTTCGTCCCAACGTTTGGAGCGCTCGCGAGAGCGTGTTTTTCCAAACATCCTTCCGTCAGAAGGACGGCAGGATTCGTCCCCTGCCGATTAAATCAATGCGGGTAATCCGTGTTGAAGAATCGGGTCAAGTTAAAATCGTAGATTTTTCACTTGGCCAGCTCGCGTACGGGACCAGATTTGGTATTCACACCCTTCTGGGTATGGATACGCTGATTCCATTCTATGCCGGGGAGACGATTGCAAAGGATACTATTCCATCCGAGTTCAAATCGGTGGGAGAGTATATTTTTGCCGGTTATCGTCTTGCAACCGGCAAGACGACTTACGCCGAGTTCAATAAGGCGGAAGAGGACTTGGCCGTCAAGGCCAAGCAGGTTGAGCTCAATGTTGCGTATGGCGAGCGAAAGAAACAAGCGTCTATGCAACCCAAAACTCACGAAATGGGCTACTCCAATTTCGCGGGGGTCGTGTCGCTCTTTAAGTGGCAGACCGAAGCTCTTCTTTCCGTCGGCATCACCACGCTGGCAGAAGCCGCCAGGTTGTCCGAGGATGACATCGTGGCAAAGACTACGGTGAAGTCCCGGAAGATGGCCGGGATCATGGTTGCTAAAATTCAGGCAGCTGTGAAGCTTGGTGGGCAGATGGTTGAAAGACAATCTGCTCCAGCAACGGCTCCGATTGGGGCTTCTATCTCGGTCAACACCATGCAGGATATCCTGCAGGTTGTTGAACGAAGTCGGCCGCTTTCCGCCGAAGAGCTTGCCACCAAACGGTGGGAGGCCTTCACCGACGGACTGAAGACCCTTAGGGTCGGAAAGTCCGAGAAAGTTCTCTCGTCCGAGAAAGCCGAGGAAGTTGCCAGTGTTGGCAACTTCAAGGCAATCTTGGAAATGGGAAAGGCCGGCCTGAAAAAGCGTGGGCTGACCCGCGGAGAGGCCGAAGCCATTCAGGGACTGGCGGAGGCAGTCTTCGCCAAGTTCAAGTAGCTCTTTTGCCCGGTGGCAGGTGTTTCACGACACTTGCCCCGGGCTTTTTATTTGCCCAAAAGGTATCGCCCCACCCCAGCAGTCCCTCTTCGGAAGCAGAATAGGTTTTCTCCTGCTGAAAACCTTTCTTCGCCCTCGGCATAGCATCACACCTTAAAGGGTGGGAGTCCCAGCTGCTATGCCTACGGGATGTTCCTCAAAGGGACTGCTGGGGTGCAGCTTTAGGTCAATTACAATGGGCTGTGCTCGTGAGTATAGAGCCTCACCTCCTCCCCTGAATAACATTCCGAGACTGAAATGCCCGGTGCAGTACCGAGGGAGTAAGTATCGGCAAATTCAAGGTCAAGCGTTCAGAAATGAAATTTGGTCATTGGATCATCGTGGTAATTCGGTCAAATGCAAAATTTCATTTCTGTAGCCTTGGCTAGCGGCCAGACCTGCACCCTTATTCTGCGGGTGCGGTCTCAGGGTCACCTAGAATTTGCCGATAGATACTTACTCACGAATACAAACCGGGTATTGAAGGCGAGGACGTTATGAAGGAGAGGGGTGGGGCGATGGGTGTACAGAAAACAAAAACCCCGCTACGGCGGGGCTTTTGTAATTGCGATTTAGGATTGGACTTCGGTTTTTTCTGCTTCTTTTTTGTCGGTCTTTTCCGGATTAAGCGTAAGGATGAGTTTGTGTTCTTTGGCTTCCAGATTAACAATTGCCACAGCATATTCTTTGCCGATCTCTATGGTCTCGGCCGGATTCTTGCCTTCAAATTCCGATATGGGCAGAAGACCGGTGATATCGCCGGGCAACTCCATGAAAACGCCGTTGTTCCGGATTTTGATAGCCCGCGCGCTGACGGTCTGGCCGACGGAATATTTTGATTCAATCGTGTCCCACGGATTTTCTTTCAAGGCCTTGAGCGAGAGAGAAACGCGGTTGCCTTCTTTTGAAATTACCTTGGCTTTTATTTTGTCGCCGGTGTGCAGATATTCTCTGGGATTCTCAACAAATTTCCAGTCAATCTCGGAATAATGAATCAAACCATCCAAAGTGGTGCTTAACTTAACGAAAGCGCCGAAGTCGGTAACTTCAGTTACTCCGCACTCAACGATATCGCCGACATTAAGTTTCGCCAACTCCTCTTGAGCCGCCTCTTCCCTGATGGCTCTTTCGGAAACTATCAGCTTGCCCTCGGTTTCCGAAAAATCAAGTATCCTTACCTCCAGCTCCTGTCCTTTAAATTTCTGGAGGGCTTGGACGATTTTGGCCGTATCGCCGCCTTCAATTTTGGGGTAGTGTTCGGCAGAAAGCTGGGAAAGGGGCAGAAAGCCTTGTACGCCGTTAACTTCCACAATGAGGCCGCCCTTGTTTATGTTGACGATAGAAGTTTTGATGATTTCTCCTTTTTCTTTCTTTTCTTTTATATCCTGCCAAGCGGTGGTCATCTGGGCGGCGCGCAACGAGAGCTCGCGGTATCCTTGGTCGTTCTCAAGCTCAAGCAACATGGCTGAAACTTTCTCACCCGGTTGTAATGCCTTCATTCTTTCCGGATTATCATAAAACTCGCCCGGATAAACAACCCCGATGCCCATAGAACCCAAATCAACCATAACGCTTGACTTGGAAACGCTGACAATCTCGCCGCTGACTATCTGGCCAACTTTGGGGAGATGAAACTCCTCTTTGGCCAGCAAATCCTTCATTGAAAGGATATCCGCTGGTTGTGTTTGAATTGGCGCAGACATAAGTGTCTTGGAGTATACAAAATAACAAGTCAGAAGTCAAAGGTTAAAAGTAAAAAGTTAAGGTAAGAAATTGTTGCTTTCAGGACTAATTTTTGATAAAATTAATAACATGACCATAACTTGGTATGGACAAAGTTGCTTCCGTATTGAAACAAAAGGGGCTTCTTCGACGGGCTTAGGGCAAGCTTCTGTTTTGATTGACCCCTTTTCTAGGGATATAGGGCTAAGGCCGCCCCGGATAAAGGACGATATTGTTTTGGTTACTCACGCTCATTACGACCACAACAATTTGGAAGGACTGAACGAAGAGGCGTTTGTGATTAATACGCCGGGAGAATACGAAAGAAAGGGTATTTATGTGCGCGGCACCCGTTCTTATCACGATAATTCCAGTGGCATCGAAAGGGGGCTGAACACCGTCTTTATTCTTAAGGCCGAGGATATGGCAATTTGCCACATGGGCGATTTTGGCCAAACCAAACTGGAGGAACACCAGCTCGAGGAGATAGGCGATGTTGACCTGCTGATGATTCCTGTTGGCGGAAAATACACGATTGGCTCAAAAGAAGCGGTGGAAATAATCGGTCAGATCGAACCCAAGATAGTTATTCCGATGCACTACAAAGTGCCATCGCTGAATATAGATATTGACGGACCGGAGAAGTTTACCAAAGAACTGGGGCTGGCGCCGGAGAAGGTTGATAAGTTCAAAATTGCGAAGAAGTTACTGCCGGCGGAAGAGATAAAATTAGTGATGTTTGAGTTGTAACATTTAACACTTGACCTGCGACATTTGACAGGCGGTCAGTTGTCAATGGTTAATTGTCAGTTGTTCGCTAATGAAGTGGCTTGATGAAATCCACAAACAGCCCAAGGGCGCAAGAGAACTGTTATTCGCGCTCTGCGTGGTAGCGACGCTGTCGCTGATTGGGATGGCATGGTTCAGGTCTTTTGATAAACAACTTTTTGCGTTGCTGAATCCGGATGTAAAAATTGAAGACCAGAAGCATTATGCCGTCAACGAAGCGCCGTCAATCTTTGCTTCTATCGGTCAACTCTTCGGAGATTTAAAGGCGCAGATATCGGGGATATTTCAAGAGGACTACTTGCCGCAAGCGTCTCCTGAAAATTATGAAGATATTCAGGCGAAGCCGTTGCCGTTGCCACGGGACAAAACCGAATAGAATTTTATTTTATGCCAGCCGAAATACTAAAAAGGGAAATAGTTGAGGAGGTCCAGCAAGCATATCTTGAATACGCGATGAGCGTTATTGTGGCGCGCGCTTTGCCGGATGTCCGCGACGGATTAAAGCCGGTTCACCGGCGCATTTTGTATGTGATGAATAAAATGGGCCTGACCGGCGGGGCAAAATACCGTAAGTCGGCGACTATTGTCGGCGAGGTATTGGGTAAATACCACCCTCATGGGGATGTTTCGGTTTACGACTCAATGGTCCGCATGGCGCAGGATTTTGCGATGCGTTATCCGATGGTGGACGGGCAGGGCAATTTCGGTTCCATTGACGGGGACCGTGCGGCCGCTTACCGCTATACCGAAGCCCGCATGTCCCGCATTGCCGAAGAGCTGTTGGCCGATATTGAAAAAGAGACGGTGGACTTTGCGGATAACTATGACAGCACCCAGCAGGAGCCGAAAGTTTTACCGGCGCGCATCCCCAATCTTTTAATGAATGGCTCGGTCGGAATCGCTGTTGGTATGGCAACCAACATTCCTCCGCATAATCTGGGCGAGCTGATGGACGGGCTCGCATATCTGATTGACAACAAAGATGCGGACGCCAAGGAGCTTCTTCAATTTGTGAAGGGTCCTGATTTTCCGACAGGCGGGATAATCTACAACGAAAACGATATCGCCAATGCCTATGCCACCGGCAAAGGTCCGATTTTGATGCGGGCAAAAGCCGATATCGTTGAGGGGGAAAAGGGCTTTCAGATAATAATCACGGAAGTGCCGTATCAGGTTAATAAAGCCGAACTTATCATAAAAATGGCCGATTTGGTCAAGGAAAAGAAAATTGAGGGTATCAAGGATATCCGTGACGAGTCCGATAAAGACGGTCTGCGGATTGCCGTTGACTTGAAGCAGGACGCTTTTCCGCGCAAAGTCCTCAATCAGCTTTTTAAATACACCGAACTGCAGAAGGCCTTCCATTTCAACATGCTGGCGCTGGTTGACGGTATCCAGCCGCAGATACTAGGTCTGAAAGCGATGCTGGAGAAATTCATTGACCACCGGCGGGATGTGGTAACGCGGCGGACAAGATTTGATCTGCAAAAGGCCAAAGATCGGGCACACATTCTGGAAGGCCTCAAAAAAGCGCTTGACCACATAGATGAAATCATTAAGCTCATCAAAAAATCAGAATCGCGCGAAGACGCTTTTAATAATTTGATTAAGACATTCAAATTTTCTGACCGCCAGGCCAACGCTATTTTGGAAATGAAATTGCAGGCCTTGGCTGGTTTGGAAAGAAAGAAGATTGACGACGAGCTAAAAGAAAAGAAAGAGCTGATTGCGTATCTGGAAGAACTTTTAGCCAGCCCCAAGAACATATTAGCCGTTATCAAGGATGAATTCCGCGAGATAAAAACAAAGTATGCGGATGAGCGCCGGACCAAGGTGGTCAAATCTCCGCTTAAAGAGATAGGCGAAGAAGAATTGATTCCCGAGGAAGATTCGCTTTTTATGCTGACGCAGGGCGGTTATATCAAACGGATACCTCCCGAAGATTTGCGCGCCCAAAAGCGCGGCGGCAAGGGTCTTATCGGCATTGCCACCAAAGAAGAGGATGTCGTTTCGCAATTTTTCATAGCCAATACCCATGACGACCTTTTGTTTTTCACTAACTCGGGCAAGGTTTTCCAGACCAAGGGCTATGAGGTGCCGGAATCTTCGCGCCAAGCCAAAGGTAAAGCCATCGTTAACTTCCTGCAGATTACCCCAGCCGACAAGATTACGGCGGTAGTGCCGTTGTCCAAAGAGCAAAAGGGCCAGTATCTTTTTATGGCCACAGCCAACGGTATCATCAAAAAAGTGGAGATGGACGCTTTCGGCGCGGTCCGGCGCAACGGCATGATTGCCATAGGCCTCAAGGGTGACGACGAGTTGCGCTGGGTGCTTTCCATTTCCGGCGGCGATGAGATGATTTTGGTTACGGCCGGCGGCAACGCCATCCGTTTCAAAGAAAAAGATGTCCGCGCGATGGGCCGCACCGCGGCCGGAGTTATCGGCGTGCGGTTGGGCGATAGTGAAAAAATCGTCGGCGCCGATGTCATTCCCGCCAAGGCCGAGAAGGGTCTGCATATTCTGGCGGTGATGGAGCATGGCTATGGCAAGCGCACTGCGCTCGGCCAGTACAAGGTGCAAAAGCGCGGCGGGAGAGGTATCATGACCGCCAAAATTACGCCTAAGACCGGCAAGCTGGTGTCGGCTCACATCACCTCCGAAGAGAACAAAGAAATCATCGCCGTATCGCAAAAGGGCGTAGTTATCCGCACCTCCATTGAATCAATCTCAATCATCGGCCGCGCCACCCAAGGTGTCCGCATCATGCGTCTTGAAGCAGGCGACTCACTGGCAAACGTTGTAGTAATCTAGGTTGTAATGGGTTGTAACGATCTGATTATCTATATAAAATTATTAGAAACTAGCACGTGCTAGAAAATAATAATATGAGATTTGTAGAAAACCTGATTGAAATTATTAAGGAGATGCCGCAACTTTTGGAAGATTTATTAGTATATGAGTCTATGGGGCGTAAAATAGGGAAGAAAAAATTAAAAAGTTTTTTAAGTTAGGCGAGTGACAGGCCGGTATTTAAGTGAGTAAATTAAGCAAGTAAAAAGAAGTAGTAGATATTATTAAAATCCTGCTCGAGCAGGATTTTAATAACTGGGGGGGTGTAAGCGTGAGGTGAGCCCTCCGCCGTCTCTTCAGTGTTCAACCTTGAATAAATAGTGGACAACTGGGTTTGGCGCAAAGATTTTGTGTGGTAAAATGTCAGATATGGAAAACTCTACAATGTTGGGCTCTTTTGCTGACCCGGAAACACTGGCTGGGCAGTTTGGCGTGACCGAAGGGATGAAAACGGCAGATTTCGGTTCAGGTTCCGGCCACTTGGGAATTGCCGTAGCCAAACGCGTTGGCAAAGACGGCATCGTCTACGCTTACGACATTATGGAGAGCGCGCTTGAAGCAATTCGTGGCCGCGCGTCGGCCCTTGGCCTTGCCAATATTGATGCCCGCCGAGCCAATCTGGAAGTGGCCGGCAGTACCGGTTTGCCCGATGGTTCGGTGGACTTGGTTTGGATGGCGTTGATACTTTTCCAATCGCAAAAAAAAGCAGATATTGTCCGCGAAGCAAGGAGAATTTTAAAACCGGGCGCGCGTATGATAATCATTGACTGGATAAAGGGCGGTGGCGGGCTGGGCCCGCCGGACGAACTGCGCACCGACGAAGAAACAATGAAAGGACTTATCGTTGCCGAAGGTTTTGAGTTGTTCAATCGTGCCAATACCGACAGTTTCCACTATATGATGACTTTTAAGAAAATTTAAAACTCAAAATGCAAAATGTCCCGACTCCGCCGAGGACTCTCGATGGAATCGGAGCAAAATTCAGAAAGTGAAAATTTCGCTTGCGAAATTTTCACTTTCTGAATTTTAAATTTTCCATTTTTAATTTTGAATTAGTTTTATGCAACTTCCCTCTCTCCCTTCCGGCAACAAATTAATATATGTTCTTATCGGCTTGGGGGTTTTGGTCGTCGTTCTTATTTTTATTGTTATCATCGGCGGTATCGGCAAACAGCCGGCTAAAGTAACCCTGCAACTATGGGGCGTATTTGACGAGCGGTCCGCTTACAGCAAAGCAATCAGCGATTTCAAGAAGCAATACCCTAACATTAATGTAACTTATACCAGACAAACAGCCGAAGATTACGAACAAAAGTCGCTGAACGCTTTTGCCGCCGGCTCCGGTCCCGATATCTGGATGATTCATAACGTTTGGTTGCCCAAGCACCAAGACAAGCTTCGCCCCCAGCCCAAAAGCTTAAAAGGTTACAAGCTTAAACCGATTACAACCATCCAATTCAAAGAACAATTCGTGGACGCGGCTTTCAAAGACCTTGTCAGCGGTGGCCAGATCTACGCCCTGCCTCTCTATGTTGACACTCTTGCCCTCTACTATAACAAAAACCTTTTCAACAGCGTCGGCATTACGCGGCCGCCTAAAATATGGAAAGAGGTCAACGCCGATGTTGAAGCGGTTACCAGGCTGGACGCGAACGGCAACATTATCCAGTCGGCCGCGGCTCTGGGAACGGCAAGCAATATCAACCGCTCCACGGACATTCTGGCGGCTCTGATGCTCCAAAGCGGAGTGCAGATGACCAACAGCGACAACACCGGCGCGGCTTTTGCCAAAGCGGTCGGCCAGCAGAATGTGGGGCAGATAGCGCTGGAGTATTATACTGATTTCACCAATCCGTCTAAGCGCACCTATACTTGGAATAGCGGCATGCACTACTCCGTTGACGCTTTCATTGAGGGTTCAACGGCGATGATGTTCAACTACTCCCACCAAATTCCGGTAATCCGGCAAAAAGCCCAGCGTTTTGACTTTGGGGTTGCCGCTTTTCCCCAACTGGACCTGACCGACCAAACTAATTACGCCAGCTACTGGGCGCCGGCCGTTCCGCTTGCTTCCAAACACCCCAATGAAGCGTGGCTTTTCATAAACTTTCTGGCTTCCAAGGACCCAGCCACCAACTATTTGGTGGCGACAAACCGGCCGGCGGCGCGACGCGACTTGATTGAGGCCCAAAAGACCGACGACGAATTGGGTATTTTTGCCTTGCAGGCCTTAAGCGCCAAGTCATGGTATCAGGTGGACAGTTCGGCTGTAGAAAAAATATTCGCCGACATGATAAACGATGTTAATTTCAAACGCCGTTCTGTCCGCGACGCGTTAGTTAATGCAGAATCACGAGTGAATGTACTGATGCAGAAAGCAAGAAAAAAGTAGATACAAATTAAAAATGCAAAATGCAAAATTTAGGTTCTTGAAAATTTTTTTAAAAATTTTCAAGTTCAATAACTTTAATTTTTGGATTTTAAATTTTTAACTTAAGCAATTTGCGGCAGACATGAATTTTCCTAATAAAAACATTGTGCTCATAATTTCAGTAATGGCCATTTTTTTATTAGGCGCGCAAATTGCTCAAGCCGCCTTTCCCGGTGTGCCTTTGGTGCCGTGCGGGCGCAATCCGATAAGTTTTACCTCAACCGACATAAATGATGTCCATCGCGCCTGCAGTCAGTGCGACCTTTTCAAGCTGGCGCGGAATATCTTGGATTTTCTGTCTTTCGGCCTGATGCCGATTGTGGCGGCCTTACTCTTCACTTTTGCCGGACTTTTAATTTTGCTTGGCGGGGCGGTGCCGAGCCAATATAAACGCGGAGTGGATATTTTCAAGAATACCCTCATCGGCCTTTTGATAATGTATTCCGCTTGGCTGATTACCAACACGGTAATTAAAAGCTTACAGGAGGGCAATACGGGAGGCGCTTGCCTTGATTCCGGATTTTGCAGTAATGACAGTAGCAGGACATGCACGGATAATTCACAGTGCGTTGATGCGTGGTACCAATTCACCTGCCATACGACGGTGGGGGGCGGGACGACCAGCGATACGACCACTCCGCCAACTGGCACAAAATTTGGTTGCAACGAGCAAAACCAATGCGTCGCTACGGCCGACGGCCAATATCCGGATAATTCCTGCGATGGTGAATGCGAGGCGCCGCCTGTTTCGCAAGATTGCGAACAAAGTTTTTCTGTAGCGGCAACAACCGGATGCTCTGATATAACAAAATGCGTGAATGTAAATAATTACGCCGACATGAATTCCCAAAGCTGTGCCACTAACAACGGCAATTGCGTGCTTTCCGCTTCCGCCGCCGCTCAAGCCAAGAAATTTATTGACGCCTTCAAAGCGTCGGCTCCAAGCTGTTCCATTGCTTGGTCCTCCACTATTCAGGTGACTCAACAGGTAAGCGCATCTTCTTGTCATAAGAAAGGGACCGATGATAGCGGGACCTGCGCTGATTTTAACATTTCTCCTCCGTCCGAAGATTGTTTTGACAAATTTTATCAAGCCGCGGCAAGTTCGGGTGCGTTAAAATATCTTTTAAATGAATATATACCTGCCTGTGTAAAATCAACGACTACGGGAGGTAATATCCATGTAGTTTTTGGTGGTATTTGAGAATCGGCGTTGCGGCCATAGGGTATTTGATTTGGAGAAGACGGAGAAGACACAAGACTGATAACGAGGCGGATGTTCAGCCGCCCACCGTACCCATTGTCCCGCCAGTCGCGCCACCAGCTAATCCGCCAGTTCAATAATAAGTGTGCTACAGGGGGGTTTAAATTTATGTCCAATCGTGGTATAATTGGGGTATGTATAACTGGTCTACGGACGAGGAAAAATTTAAGAAAGAAGACCCGGAGGGCCATAAAATCTGGAGGATTGAGCAGATGGTTAATTTTGGTTTAGACGGCGATAAAATACCGGAAGAAGAACTCCGCCATTACTGGGACAAAATAAACATTGATCCGGCGCGGAGAAAATTGCTCAACCTTATATTGTATGGAGAATAACATTCTCACCAAAAACCAACTAGCAGTTCTGGGGAGAATAAGCTGGAATTCATTTTTGAGAGATAACTTTTATCTTAGCGGTGGCACGGTGCTGACTGCTTTTTATCTCGGACATCGTTATTCCGAAGACTTGGATTTTTTTTCCGAAAAAGAGGTTGATCCGGCGCCGATTGATGTTTTTTTTAACCAGATCAAGGATGAGCTGGGTATCACCGCAATAGATTTTCAGCAAAGTTATAACCGTAATCTGTTTTTTCTGCATTTTGGCGATGAAATATTAAAAACCGAATTTACCTTTTTCCCGTTTGTCAGAATTGAAAAAGGCGAAATCCGCTACGGCATCGCCACAGACAGCTTGCTGGACATCGCCGTCAATAAACTTTTTACGATTTATCAGCGTACCCACGCACGCGATTATATTGATTTATATTATATCTGCAGAGAAAAAGGTTTTGTGATTGATGACTTAATTAAGAAAGCTCGGATTAAATTTGACTGGCAAATTGATCTACTTCAGCTTGGCGCGCAATTCGTTAAAGCTACGCAGGCCCAAGATTATCCGAGGATGATTAAAGAAATAGACAATAAGGAATGGCGGGATTTTTTTGTGGCGGAAGCCAAGAAATTAAAACAGGAAATTCTGGCATAATTCTGGATGTGGAGTGGCGGGCGGGTGGTTCGGCTGGAAGTGGTGGCAACGCAGAAAGTCCACGAAAGACGCTCCTATAATCCCGCCGGTGACACCGTTGCCAATAATTCCACCTGCCTCACCACCTACACCGCCGGCAACGCCACCAGTTGAAGCAACACAAACACCACCCACGACACCACCATCAGATGGCAACATTAAATGAGTTTAGTATAATTATGATATGAAGAAAATTTTGTGGATATTAATATTAAGCCCGTTCTTGTTTATTCCGACACATTCAGCCAATGCTATGTGTACTAGTGATGATACCGAAGAGATCATTTTTAAGAAAGACGGTAAATTGGAGGAGCTATTAACAGTGGGCGTTACTTATGAGGTTTATATAAATGCCTCTAAAGAAGATTGCGCCGATAAACACGAGAACTGGGAAATTGCACCCGTTTATTTTGACGAGGAAAACAGTCAGAATGTTGATCAGCCGTCAATCGCCAGCGCTGAAACTTTTAACGCCGAGGGCATATCTCAAAAGCTTTCTTGGGTTCCTCGCAATGTCGGCTCATTTAGATTTAGAATAGACGGAGATTTATTAGATCAAAATGTTTTCGTGCAGGCAGAAGGGGCAAAAACCGTTTGCGAGACCCTCTTTTCCAGTTGTTCCGCTATTTCGAATTCGGGAATATGTAATACTTGTGAACGGAGCGGGGGTGAGAATTGTTGGTGGAATGACCAATCTTGCATTTCGGTTTCAGAAAGCGAATGGTGTGCCAAATTTCAGACTTGCGAATCATATAATGCAAGTAATACTTCAGACGGCTATTCCTTATGCGAGCACGATCGGTGCAAGCGTGGTTGCGAATGGAAAAATCTCCAATGTCAGAAAGCCGGTACCACCGAGGAACAACAACAAAACCAGCCCGTCCAGCCCGGCGAGGATGTGTCTTTTGATTTCTCAATTCCCAATCCATTGGGGACGGGGAGTACCGAGGCGACGGTGGCGGATTTGGTCAACCAAATTGCCGGCTGGATATTTGATATCTCCATTCCCATCGCGGTGGCGGTGATACTCTGGGCGGGTTTTCTGTTCTTAACTGCCGGCGCCTATCCTAAAAATGTTGACAAAGCCAAACAGGCGCTGACTTATGCCGTCGTCGGTTTGGCCATAATATTCATCGGGCGGGGATTTGTGGATTTGATACAGAGCATATTGAATGTCGGCACGCCGGCAACGCAACAACAGCAGGAACCGGGTCCGCCTTTGCCGGATAATCAAGACCAACCGCCAGTTCAACCTCCGGCCGACCAAACTTATCTTTGCGGGGTAAGAAATCTTGATGGCAGTGTTTCTTGCGTGGATGGAACGGAAAACAGTGACTGCACGCTTGTGCCGCAATGCCAGCTTGGGCCGCTTGGAGGCGAGTGTCAGCCAATCCCAAGCGAAAAATGTACAGCGCCACCGGGCGGATAAGTTTATATGAACTTCAAATTCTGGAATAAAATTTCAAATATCGTGTTGTTCGCGGCTCTGGCAGCTCTAACTTTTAGTATCGGCCGCGTCGCGCTGGCGCAGACAGATTTAAGCGTCGGCACCAATCTTACAATTCAAAGGGTTTTCGGCATCATCACCGGTCTGGTCTGCTATTTCTCGCAGGCGGCAATGATGGCCATAGTCATTGCGCTGGTTTTCTATGGAATTAAGTTTGCCACGAGCCGTGGCAATCCCGAAGCATTCACGGCGGCCAAGAAAGGTTTGCAGTGGGCTTTGGTGGGTGCTATAATTATTTTAGGCACTTATACCATCATTGCCACGGTGGCTAATGCGGCGGGGTCAAACTACAGCGTCATACCCCTTGATTGTTCTTCGACGCAGTGAGATGATTATAAAATGAAGAAATTAATTCAATATATTGCGGGCGCTATTCCGGCAATCACAAGTTTTACTGTTGTGAATTTTGCTTTGGCGCAAAGCGATTTTGAGGAATTGCCAGATCCGGGCGGTCCGTTTACATTGGGCATTTTAAGGGACCTGATAGCGCTGGTGAGGGATTTCGTTATTTACGCGGGAGCGACGATTGTTATAATCTTCTTGGTCTATAGCGGTATTTTGTGGGTCCGGGCAGGCGAAAATCCAAAAGCGATTGATAAGGCCAAAGCCACTTTCAAAGGAGCGCTATACGGTGCTTTGATAATTGCGGGCATCCGGCTTATAATTCTTACCATTGAAAGTTTGGCTACCGGAGAATTCTTTAATTAATAACTTAAATTTGAAAGGAGGTGCTGTATGACTAAACTAAAAGCAATATTAAAAAGAGGAGGAAATATGATATTTGCCGCAGCACCCTTGGCGTTGCCGATGGCGGCTCTGGCCCAACTTGATACTCCCGAATCTCCGCTTGAAGGAGTGGGCTTATCTTTAGAGATAATTACCGGAATTATTAACAGAATTGCCCAGTTTATGCTGACCGTCGGAGTGGTTGTGGCAGTTATTTTTATCATTTGGGGAGGAGTTAAGTGGATGATGGCCGGAGATGACCCCAAGAAAGTGGATTCAGCTAAGGCCAGAATTAAAAATGGCATTATCGGCGCGGCAATAATCTTGGGTGTGGGCTTGATATTGGCCACCATTTCCAAGGTCGTCGGAGGAGAGTTTTTCGGAGGATTCAACGGATAATCCAGCTAATTACCTATTTTTAACATAAAACCCCGCCTTGTTGGCGGGGTTTTATGTTTGGGCAACGGATGCTATAATCTAGAGCATATCGCCGAGGTGGTGAAACCGGCAGACACACTAGCCTTAGGAGCTAGCGCTCGCAAGAGCATGGGAGTTCAAATCTCCCCCTCGGCACCAAGCGAATTACTCCAATGGATTTCTTGCCAGAGGATATAACGCCGGAGAGTTGTAGCGCGAATAAAATTTGTCTATTTTGGGTTCAATTCCGTCATAAGAGATGGTGCGAGTGAAATAGGCCTTCATTGAACCGTCCGGATTCTCGTCATACTGATAGGGTCCGTCAATTGTAACTTTGCGGCTGTCGTCCGAGCCGTAGATTTCAAATATCAGATTGGTTCCGATCATGCTGGTCTGAACCAAGATGTGGCCTTGGGTGTTGTTGATGAATTTTAAGTCGGATGAGCCGGGATAAACCGTTGCGTCAAATCCCTGCGGATTATAATACTTGACCGGAAAGGAATGCGGCTTTCTTTCCAATATCGGAAAACCGGCTAAAATAGCGGCGCGGAATATGGTTGTTGAAACTTGGCAGACACCTCCGCCGTATTCGTAGACTAGCTGGTGTCCTTTTATTACTTTTTCCGCGGCATAGCCGGTTGTTCCGTCAACCGGACCCAGCATTTTGTTAAAAGAAAGTTCCTCGCCGGGTTTTAGTATCAATCCGTTGTATTTAGCCGAAGCTACGCGGATATTTTGGACGCGCGCCGGACTGGAGCCCGCGAAATTGGATTCCCCGCGGCTAAGGCGGGTTACGATACCTAGAGAGTTTATTTTCTCAAGCGTTACGGCCGGCTCCTTGTATTTGACCGTCAATGCTATCTCTTTGTCTCCTTTAAGCAAACCGGCCAAAACTAAACCAACGGAAGTTTCTATGTCAACAAATTTACCTTCTGACGCCGGAACAAATTCCACGGCCCGGCCTTCTTCCAGTTTGAATTTGGCGTTGACTGGGTCCTTGTCAAACGACAGCGACAGGGCTGAAACATGGTCAGACACTTTAGCCGTTGAAATCCTTAGCTCCTTCCGGCCGGTATAACTGCGCTTATAAGATTCAACCCAGCTTTTTAGGGTGCCGCTTTTCACGATAACCGCCCGGTCTTCCAATTTAAGAGTAATATCATGGGAAACGGCTCGGAGCAGTTTATTTGAAATGTCGGGTATTTCTACGCGCGGGGGCGGTTTGAGCAGTTGGGAGAGGTAGTAATACTGGCCCAAAACAAAAGCGGAGGTTACGATACCGCCAAAAACCAGCGCTTTCATAATAATCCTGCGCGGCATCATCTAAATGGAAACTTTTAGTTTGGTGACTTTGTTTTTTTCAAGCTTGGGAAGCCGTAACGTCAGTATCCCGTTTTTTATTGATGCCTTGGCGTTTTCCACATTAACATCCATCGGCAGAATGACGGAACGGGAAAAAGGACCCCAATAGAGCTCTTTATAATAATAATCCGCCGGTTGAAGCTTATACTCCGGCTGGCGATGGCCGCGGATGGTGACCATATCTTTGCTTAGGGAAATATCAAGATCTTCCTGATCGACTCCGGCAATGGTTGATTGAATGACGATATCATTGTCAGTTTGGAAGATGTCCACGGTCAAGGCGCCCTCAATTTCTTCCTCGGCGGTCTTTTTGGAACGGGGCTGTCTGGTATTGTCGTCAATATTAAATTCCATAATCTTATTGTAATGCAACTGCGGAGCGCTGTCTATGCGGCGCGGGTTGCTTTGCAGTATTTCCGTTTTGTCTTTGCGAATAAAAGATAGACCAAGTAAGCCATTGAGAGCAACAGCAATGTGGTGAAGAACAATCCTTGGGCGTGACTGGCGGATGAGAGCAGAAGATTAAAAATAAAATGAGAGATAGTGGCGAGTGCCAGCCCCGCGAGTATGAATTTTTTTCTGTGGTGGTCAAAAAGCCAGGCGATGGCTATAAAATAACCGAATATCGCCGCCGATAAGGTGTGAAGCAAGGTGGCTCCGAAAAAACGCAACAAAATCGTGCTGAAGGCCGTAGAAATTCCTTTCGGCAGGACATTATAAGCGACGAGGATGTTCTCCATGGCGGCAAATCCAAGCGAAGCGGTAATCATATAAATCATGCCATCGGTCGGTTCGTCAAACTCCGGCGTATTTAGGGCCACTGACCGGACGGCGTAAAATTTTATGGTCTCTTCCACGAAAGCCGCCCAAAAAAGGAAGGCGCCGGTATTCATAAGACCGCGGCGGTCAACGGCCAGAAGGCCGGAGAAAAAGTCGGCAAATAAAAACTGCAGGATAATGGCTAACGGCGAGATGATAACTCCCATCAGGAAAGTTTTTAACAGCAATGATTTTGGTTCGGGTTCGCAGTCTTCCCGCAGGTATAAAAAAAGCCAAAAAAGGCTTGGCGCCAAACCAAGTAGAGCAAGCAACAGGATATTAGTGCTGGTCATGCTTAAATTATAAACCAGAATGTTGGAACGGCCAAGGCGCAACCACAAGAAGCTCCGCTTCTTTTTGAGGCAGTTGCCGGTAGATTTCTTCGGTGACAAATGGTGCAAACGGATGGAGCAACCGTAGAATAGTATTTAGACAGTATAAAAGTATTTTTTGCGTGTTTTCCTTTTGCTGTACATCCTGAAGCTGAACCTTGGATTTCTCAATATAGATGTCGGCGAACTCGTGCCAGACGAACTGGTAAATTTGGTTGGCCGGTTCGTGGATGATATGGCGGTCAAGGTTGTCGGTTACGGATTTAACAAGCGCTTCAAGTTTAGCAAGAATGTCCTTGTCCGCATCTGTAATACTTTGCGGTTTTGAAATTTGAAATTTGAAATTAGAAATTGGAGTATTCATCAGAATATATCGGCTGATATTCCACAGTTTGTTGGCGAAATGTTTGTAGGCCTTGATTTTGTCTTCCCAAATGCGCGTATCGGTTCCCGGCGTATTGCCGACGACCAAAGCCATGCGCGCGGCATCGGCGCCGAATTTCTCGGCAACGTCAATCGGGTCAATGCCGTTGCCCAGCGACTTAGACATTTTGCGTCCCTTGGCGTCGCGGACGGTGCCATGCAGATATACGTCGCGGAATGGAATATCGCCCAGCGCGTAGCCGCTCATCATTATCATGCGCGCGACCCAAAAGAATAAAATTTCGTATCCGGTTTCAAGGATATCGGTGGGGTGGTATGCCTCCAAGTCCTTTGTTTTCTCGGGCCAGCCGAGGGTGGAGAAAGTCCACAGGCCGGAAGAAAACCAGGTATCTAGCGTATCCGGGTCTTGGATAAACTTTGCATCACAGAATTCGCACTTTGGCGCGGCGGCGGCAACAATCGTATCTTTGCATTTGACGATATCGCCCTCATGGCCGGTTCGTGGAATGCATTTCGGCTCATGATACCATACGGGGATTTGATGCCCATACCAAATTTGCCGCGAGATGCACCAGTCCCGCAGGTTATCTACCCAATGAAAGTATGTTTTGGCAAAATGGTCGGGGATGATTTTAATTTGTCCGGAGGCGACTGCATTGCGCATGATGTCTTTGAGAGTTGTTTCCGAACCGGACTGGAGGCCTTTTAATTTTGAATTTTTGATTTTAAATTTTGTATTTACATTTACAAACCACTGGAGCTTCGGCAAAGGTTCAATTATGCCGCCGGTTCTTTCGGCCGTGGCGATGTTCTGGGTTACCTCCTCTTCTTTTTCAAGAAGATTATTTTCTTTAAGCCAATTTATGATTTCTTCCCGCGCTTCGGATGTTTTCTTGCCGCGGATGCGCTCGTCGCCTACCAGTATGCGGGCGTATTCGCTGATTACCTGCGGAGCGGAGAGATTGTGGCGCTTGGCTATTTCCCAGTCGGTCATACTGTGAGCGGGCGTAACGCCGACGGCGCCGGTCCCAAATTCGGGGTCGGCGGCGGGGTCGGCCACGATCTTGATATTTAGCGGAACGCCGCAGAAATCCAGGTTGTATTCTTTGCCGATATATTGCTGATAGCGTTTGTCGTCGGGATGGACGGCCACGGCGGTGTCGCCGACTTTGGTTTCGGGACGAGTGGTGGAGATAGCAATGGGGAAATCTTTGGCGTAGCGAAAAGTATAAAGCTTGGTTTTGCGCTCTTCATAAACGATTTCGTCATCGGAAATGGTTGTCTGACCCTTAGGATCCCAATTGACGATACGGTTGCCGCGGTAGATCAGGCCGTCATCATACATTTGTTTGAATATTGTCCGGACGGCCAAACTGCGTTTCTCATCCAGCGTAAAGGCCTCGCGGCTCCAGTCGCAGGATGCGCCCATGACGCGGATCTGTTTCTGGATAGTTTTGCGGCTTTGACTGACGAACTCGTCTATCCGGCGCAGTAATTCTTCGCGGCCGAGGTCGTGGCGATTTTTGCCTTCTTTTTTGTAGATCTCTTTTTCAACGACCGCTTGAGTGGCGATGGCGGCGTGGTCGGTGCCCGGGAGCCATAGCGTCTTAAAACCGCGCATGCGGCGGTAACGGATCATGATGTCTTCAAGAGTGAGCATTAGCGCGTGGCCCATGTGCAAGATGCCGGTAGCGTTAGGCGGGGGCATCATGATTGTAAACGGCTTTGGTTCTGGAATTTTACCCCGCTTCGCCAATGCTACGCAGGGCAGTCCTTCTGGGCTGAAAAATCCGCTCTCTTCCCAGAGTTTGTATATGCGCTGTTCTGTCTCGCGAGGATTGTACGCTTTCGGCAGTTCTTCCATGAATTAAGGTTGAGCTGCTTTTTGCATTGAACGGTCGTGGAGTTTGTTCAGTATGAGTAAACCAGCTAAAGCGCCTACTAATGCGAGGAACATATCGGATTGAGTATCCCAGATGTAACCCTGTGTTCCGAGAAAAGAGTCGCCAGCGCTGCCGGAAGCCAGACTTACCCACCATTCGATCAATTCATAGAGGGCGCTTGCGGCCAGAACGACGGATATTGAGATAAAAGGGAGCCAGAATGAGTTATGTTTTGTCAGGGGCGACTTTCTGATTAAAACTTCTCTGACATATATAGCCGGCATAAAACCCTGCGCAAGGTGGCCGATCTTGTCATAATTATTTCTCGTAAAACCGAAGATTTGTTTCATCCATTCGCCGACTGGCGCGAGAGCGTATGTTGAGTGTCCGCCTATCATCAGGATAATGGCGTGAATAGCAATCAGAGTATACATCAGGTTGCTCAAGCGGAACTTTCGATAGGTGGGGAAGATAATCGCCGCGCCGACAACGGCCGGAAAAACTTCCAACAGCCAAGTAAAATAGTCATGAGGATTGATTGCCGACCAAACAAAAAAAGCGGATACGATGCAAAGCAGAAAGATATGGTATTTGTTGATTTTCATGTTCTTATTCTAGCTCAAACTTAAATTAGCGTCCATCTTAATTGACTTCCAGCTAAATTTGTTCCGGCTTGTCGTTGGAATTTGAGCATACCGGAAATATCCGGCGCAGGCGATCATGGTGGCGTTGTCGCCGGTGTATTCCATGGCGGGCTGGAAATACCTGATGCCCGCTTTGGCGCAATTTTTGGAAAGTTCTTCACGCAGATATTTGTTGGCCGATACGCCGCCTGAAAGCAAGACAGCTTTTGTTTTAAATTGCGCGGCGGCTTTCAAAGTTTTTTGAACCAGCACCTCAATAGCGGCTTTTTGGAATTCGTAACAAATCTCGTTGACGACAGAATCTGTTAATTTAGTTTTATTTTCTTTAAGTTCCCGCACCTTATACAGAACCGAAGTTTTCAACCCCGAATAGCTAAAATTAAAATCCTTGGACTTAATCATCGGCCTCGGAAACTTAATAATTGTATCCGCGTTGATCCGTATTGATCCCGCGTTATTCAGCGCAAATTGCTCGGCTAGCCGAGCAATTTGAGGCCCGCCCGGATAGCCCAGACCAAGTAGCCGCGCGACCTTGTCAAATGCTTCGCCCACTGCGTCATCCAGCGTCTCGCCGATGATTTTATATTTGCCGTGGTCTTGCATCAGCACCAGCTCCGTATGCCCTCCCGAGACGATTAAATTCAACGCCGGAAATATCTTATCTCCGAAATTTTGAATTTTGAGTTTTGAATTTTGAGTTTTCACTCCAATTGGCATCAGCCAATTGGAGTGTATGTGTCCGTCCAGATGATTAACTCCGACAATTGGTTTATCATATTTCCATGCTAAAGTCCGCGCGAAAGTCAGGCCGGTTAAAAGCGCCGGAGCGAGACCGGGGCCGCGCGTGACGGAGATCAGGCCTATGCCGTCAATATCCGTTTCGGCGTCCGCGAGCGCGGTTTTAAAAACATGCCCGATGTTTTTGGCATGCTCGCGGGCGGCCAGATTGGGCACGACGCCGCCAAATTTTGCGTGAAGTTTTACCTGTGACGAGATGGCATTTGACAAAACTTCAATCCGGCTACTTTTCGCCTCAATTATGGCTATGGCCGTCTCGTCACAGGATGTTTCAATTCCTAGTATTTTCATAAAAAAGATAGTAAACTGGCCGCATGAGCATACACTTTATAGGTATCGGGGGCATCGGAACCAGCGCTTTGGCCAGATATTTTGTATTAAAAGGTTATCAGGTCTCCGGCTCTGACGCAACCGAGTCAGAAATAACCAAAGCTCTGGCTAAAGAAGGGGTAAGGATATTTGTGGGGCACAAAGAAAGCAATATAAAAACATCTGACCTTGTCATTTATTCTGCCGCCGTAGCGGCCGACAATCTCGAACTGGTTAAGGCAAAAAAGCTTGGGTTAAAAGTGCAAAGCTATGCCGAGGCGCTGGGGGAACTGACTAAAAAATATTTTACCATTGCCGTTTCGGGTTCGCATGGCAAGAGTACGACTACGGCTCTTTTGTCGCTAGTCTTGGTTGAGGCCGGTTTTGCCCCGACGGTTATTGTGGGCACGAAGTTAAGGGAGTTTGGCGACAGTAATTTTAGAGCCGGTAAAAGTGAGTACTTAGTTATTGAGTCTGATGAATATAATCGCTCTTTTCACAGCTACTACCCCAAGATAGTCGTGCTGACCAATGTGGGTAAAGAACATTTGGACACCTACGGTGGTATTGCCGGTGTAAAAATTGGATTTTTAAAATATCTTAAAAATCTTTCGGAAGACGGAATTGTTTTTGCCAACTGGGCTGACCGCAACTCCCGTGAGGTTGTAAATAAATCCGGCCGCAAGACAGTGTTTTATAATCGCGGGCCGTTTCAGAAGCACAATTTGAAAATTTTAGGTTTTCACAATCAGCTTAACGCCGAAGCGGTTTGGCAGACGGCTAGGCACCTTGGCATAAAGAGAAGTCTTGTTGAAAAGGTTTTGTCAAAATATCGGGGTGCTTGGCGGCGAATGGAAAAAATAAGGCCCGGCAAAAAAACATTTCAGGGTTTTGAGATATATAGTGATTATGCCCATCATCCCACAGAAATTCAGGCGACATTGGGCGGTATTCGCCAGAAATATCCCACGAGAAAAATTGTGTGTATTTTCCAACCGCATCAGCAAGACCGCCTGACGCGGCTCTACGCTGAATTTAAAAAATGTTTCCCTGACGCCGATGAGTTGATTTTGATGCCGGAATATGTTGTGAAGGGGAGAGAGGGTTATCTAAAAAAAGTTAAAACCAGTTATGAACTGGCTGTAGATTTAAGCAAATCGTTGCCGCAAAGTCGTTTGAACAAAGTTACCTACCAAAAAGATTTTGACGGGCTGGAGCAAGTTTTAAGTAGCCGGAAATATAAAAAGGGGACGCTCCTAGTATTTATGGGAGCGGGCAGTATTGATAATTGGGCAAAGAAGAATTTGTAATCCGTGCTTCACAAAACACACTAAAAAGGGTATGATTTCGGGGTATTTAGGGCGCCATCGTCTAGCGGTTAGGACATTTGCTTTTCAAGCAAAGAACCGGAGTTCGACTCTCCGTGGCGCTGCGAGCGAACGAAGGTGAGCGAGTACTGAGGTCAGTAGGCCGAATGTGCGTCAAAAAATATAAAAAGCTTCAAGGTCCGACTTTGGGGGCGGGCAGGCATTCTGGAAACTTGTAGGTTGCATAAGATAAACGGCTCAACCAGTGAGCCGTTTATCTTATTTTGCGGAGTTGAGGATTTGCTTGAATACTTCGGGATTGTGTTCAGCAAAGTCGGCGAGGATTTTGCGGTCTAATTGAATGTCCGCTTTTTTGAGAAGCGGGATAAGTTTGGAATAAGAAATACCATTTTCCCGTGCGGCGGCGTTAATTTTTATCTGCCACAAGCGGCGAAAGTTACCTTTTTTCTTTTTACGGTCAGCGAACTGGAATGACCATGCATGGAGCAGGGCCTCTTTGGCGGCGCGCTCTTTGGATTTGCGGCCCCACAAAAACCCCTTGGTGTGTTTCAAGAGTGCTTTTCTCTTTCTGTTTGCTATTATGCCTCTTTTAACTCGTGTCATATTATATAACTTGATGGCCGCTCGGCCATTTTGCTATTTATCGTTTATCATTTTCTAATTTCCATATTAAAAACTGGGCAGTAAAAGCTTGGCTGACCTTAACAGTCCTCTCGGCACAGTTAAAGAACCGCGCCGATTACGTTTTTGATTGCCCGAAAGTTTGGCATTAAAATGATTCTGGTGCGGAGGCCGCTTGGTCATTTTGCCTCTGCCGGTTATCTTAACTCTTTTTTGCAATGACTTGTTTGTTTTCATGATTTTGTTTTTTGACTTTTTGCGCCACCGTTATCCAGCCAAAGGGGGAGCGTCTCAATAAATCATGGGCATTCGGTTCGGTCAGGGTTTTAAGGAAATTTATTAGCTTATCTCTTCCCATCGGCGCGAGAGCTTTTTCGCGTCCCCGCAGGGTTAGCTCAATTTTGACCAAGTACCCTTCTTTTAAAAACTCGTCTATTTGTTTGGCTTTGAAGTCCAAATCGTGGACTCCGGTCTTGAATCCGATGCGAACCGTTTTCATTTCTTGCTCCTTGGGTTTTCCGGAGCTCTTTCGTTCCTGCCGCGCTTTCTGGTACTTGTATTTGCCGTAGTCCATCAGTTTGGCTATGGGCGGCTGAACATTGGGCCCGACTTCTACCAGATCAAGGTCTTTTTCGCGAGCCAGTTTAAGCGCCTCAACTACGGGGACTATCCCAAGCTGTTCTCCCGTTTCGCCGATTAGTTTGACTTCGCGGGATCTGATTTGGTTGTTGATTCTTAATTCTTTTAGCAAGTTATCGTTTGATGCTCAGATATTTAATCACAGTTTGTATAAAACTTCAAGAGCAGGGTTAATCAGCCAAATATTTTTCGGTTATCTGAATTTTGCCGACGCGTCCCTTGGCGGAACAATCTAACAGCGCTTTGGCTCCAACGGGAAGAGTTAAACTGGGGACATCATGGCCGAAATCAACCCCGTAAATAACAGGAAAGTTATAACCCTCGGTTGCTTCCAAAATAATGTCTTCAAGAACCGGCGGCTTGTCCATATTTGCCCAGCCCTCGGTCTCATCTTCAATTGAGACAAGGTCGGTGATTTTGCCGATTATCAGCCCCTCTATTTTCTTGAAAACTTTGGCTACGCGCAAGCGCCAAAGGAAGTTATCCAGACTTTCAATGTTTTCGGCGGTTTCTTCAAGGAATAATATCTTGCCGTCCCACTTGGGTTCAAAGGGGGTGCCCATCAATCCCAAAAGAGTGTCAAAGTTTCCTCCAATGAGTGTGCCTTCAGCCCGACCGGGGCGTAGAACTTTCCATTCGGTGAAACTGGACAAGCTGCCCGGCTCGCCTTTGGTTATGGCATTTTTAAAATTCTTAAGCGTGAATTTGCCTCCTTTGGTTTCGGAGTTAAGCCCTTGGATAAGCGGGCCGTGGAAAGTTATCAGTCCCGTCTTTTCAGTAATGGCGGTGAGTAGGGTAGTGATGTCGGAGTAGCCGACGAATATTTTGGGATTCTTCTCAATAATACTCCAATCTATCTCGGGCAGGAGCTGAATCGCGGCATAGCCGCCGCCGGTGCAAAAAATTGCCTTAACTTCGTCATCCAAAAACATTGCGAGGAGATCCGTTAGGCGGTCTTTGATTGGGCCGGCTTGGTAGTTGGCGTGGACCTCCAGCGCTTTGGGCCCAAGTTTTGGCTTAAAGCCCATGGATTCTAAAATAGCCATTCCGTTGGAAAGAGCCTTTTTTGAGAAAACTGGCATGGAGGGAGAGACGACCCCTACTACATCGCCGGGTTTTAGTTTGGGCGGCTTAATCATAAAGTGGCGCAGACGGCCAATAGGGTTACTGTCAGCAAATCTTGACAGGCATTAAAAAACACTGACTCCTAGTAAATCTATTGTCAGTATAGCATTTGGCCAAGAGGGAGGCAAACCTTCAAAAACTTGACGATTTCTCTTAATAGTTGCTTAAAAAGTAAGCTACTTCAGTACCTCAACCGCATATTTTTTTATGATTTCTTCGTTGGAGAGATTATACCAGGGATAATTTGAATCGCCGGGATAAAAACCGATGCCGTCGTTTCTCCGCGCTTCCTTTTCTTCGGCTGTGGCATGGTCGTGGGCAATGTCGTAAGTTCTGCCTTGCGCCATCAGATTTCTCTCAACGGTTTCGTGTGTGAGAATATATTTTATTTCCTTCGAATCAATTTTGCCGTCTATCCAGATCTCCCGCGCGGGCACATAATCGTATACGAAAGAATGGCCGCCGAAAACAAAACCCGGGTCAATGTATTTTCTGACCACGGTTCCGTCTACGAATTTTATCGCGGCGGTATCGGTCTCTTCCTCTCTAACTATAAAGCTGGGCGCGGGCGGAGGCAGAGTCAGTTTCTTTTTCATCATTTCGCGCTCCTCGCTGTAGCTTTCAAAATCGGTTGCTTGGACCTCCATTTCGAAAACCTTCAGCATCAATCCGATCTCGTCTTTAAAAATCCGGTCAATCCATATTTCGTCGTCGGGTATATAGTATTTGTTTGAATACCAAGCGAGACGGTGCGGATTCCAATGCGGTGAAGTAAAGTCGGTATCCAGGGTGTTGCGGATCAAAAATCCGTCCACCAGCACTTTTTTTTTGTTTTTTAAGATATTGGGCGTATTGTCCATAATCCTCTATTATATTAGATTATAAGGTATGCATAAACAAGCCGAAGCTCGGGAACAAGTTAAAAATATCGCCGCCAAAATTCAGACAGACGCGGAAAAGCGCGATTATGTTCATCTCCACGATTATCTTCTAGAAAAAGTTTCTTCAGAAGTCCGCGATATCGTTCGGGAATCCTTGGGAATTTCACGGGAGGCAGCCGACCATATGGTGATTGAAATAGCGCCGCCGCATGTCCACGGCGACTTGGCGCTCAATATTTTTGATGCGGCAAAAATATCCGGCCAGTCCGCAGTTAATCTTGCCGCCGCGATTTCCAAAGCGCTGGAGCTGAAGTTACCGGAGCATCTGGAAAAGATTGAGTTGGCAGGGCCGTTTGTCAATCTTTTTTTGAAACGGAAGCTGTTTTATCGCGAATCGTTAACCGAAGCAGTCCGGTTGGGCGAAAAGTTCGGCGAAAGTAATGTTAATGCCGGCAAACTGGCTTGGGTTGAGTATTCGGCGCCCAATATCGCCAAACCCATCGGCGTCGGCCACTTGAGGTCAACCATCATAGGTCAAGCGCTGGTTAACATTTACCATGCTACCGGCTACGGAGTTCTCCGCCATAATTATCTTGGCGACTGGGGAACGCAATTTGGCAAGCTCATTTACGCTTACCAGCAATGGGGCGATGAAAACAAAATAAACCAAAATCCGATTGCCGAGCTTAAAGAATTATACGTCCGTTTCCATAAAGAAGCGGAAACAAATCCGGACATGGAGGACAAAGCGTGCGCTCTTTCACTTCGCCTTGAGGAGGGTGCTCCGGAACTGTTGTCTTTGTGGCAACGCTTCAAAGACTTGAGTGTTGCTAATTTCAAAAAAACCTACCAAAAATTGGGAGTGGAGTTTGATTTATGGCTTGGAGAAAGCGAATTTGCGGGTCAGGGGCAGGACATTGCCAAAGAGTGTTTGGATAAAAAAATATGCCAGAAAGATCCTGATTCCGGCGCGGTTGTTTGCGATTTGGGCGGCGGCATTCCGACATTCCTGATTCAAAAGCAGGACGGCTCTACCTTATATATAACCCGCGATCTCGCCTCCATTAAATTCAGAGTTGAGGCGGCGCGTCCCGATGTTCTGCTTTATATTGTCGGCAGTGAGCAGGAGCTGAACTTCCGCCAGTTTTTGGGGCTGGCCGAAAAGCTTGGTTATGTTCAGCTCGGCCGCGCAAAACATATCGGCTTTGGCACAATCTTGAGCGAGGGTAAGAAAATGTCCACTCGCGGAGGCACACTAATCGAGTTGGAAGAGCTTATCGCTCAATCTATTGCCAAATCAAAGGAAATAATTAAAGAAAAAAATCCGGATTTGAACAGCGCCCAAGCGGATGAGATTTCACGAATCGTCGGTGTTGGCGCGATAATTTATAATGACCTTCGTCAGTCGCGGACAAAAAATATTTCTTTTAACTGGAAGCGGATGTTGGATTTTGAGTCGGGTAGCGCGGCGTATTTGCAGTATACTTATGTGAGGATACGGTCAATACTGAAAAGAGCGACCAGTCGACCAAGCGGCCAAGCGACAGGTTTTAGTTATATTTTTGAAAAAGAGAGCGAATTTAATCTGACTAGAAAAATGGTATTCTTTCCGCAGGTTGTGTTGAAGGCGCAGGAAAACAACTGGCCGCACCTTGTTGCCACTTATCTTGAAGAGCTGGCGCAACTGTTCAATACTTTTTACAATGAAGCATCAATAATTAACACTTCGGACATCTTGCTTAGGGAGTCACGACTGAATCTTATCTCGGCAGTTGCCGCTATAGTTAAAAAGGGCTTGGGTTTGCTTGATATTAAAGTACCCGATAAAATGTAATTTAGTAGTTATTTCTATGAATACTATATCGAAGATTACTACCGCTGAAAGCGTAACGGCGGGGCATCCGGACAAAGTTTGCGACCAGATATCGGACGCGGTCTTGGACGCTCTTTTGGAAAAAGATCCGCAAAGCCGCGTAGCGGTTGAATCTTTTGGTTCGCACGGTTTGGTCGTGATTGGGGGCGAGGTAACCAGTTCCGCCAAAGTTGATTTCGCCGATATTGCGCGGAGGACTTATCGCGATATTGGTTATTGCGACAAACCGAAGATGGTAGTAAATGTCCGCGCGCAGTCGCCCGATATTGCTGTGGGCGTGGATACGGGTGGAGCTGGGGATCAAGGCATCATGTATGGTTATGCCACCGACGAAACTCCCGAATTTTTGCCGCCGGTGGTAGTTCTGGCGCACAAGCTGACCCGTGGTTTGGAAGATTTGCGGAGGAATAACCCTGACTTTGAATGGCTTGAACCGGACGGCAAGGCGCAGATTACTATGGATGGTCCGGTAGCGAAATCAGTTTTAGTTTCCTGTCAGCACAAGGAAGAGATTGATATTAAAGAACTGCGGGAAGCTATCCGTGAAAAATTAATTTTGCCGATTGTCGGAGAGGGCGACTACGATGTTTTAATAAACCTGACCGGCAAGTTTGTGCAAGGCGGCTTTGATGCCGATACTGGGCTGACCGGCCGCAAGATAATGGTGGATACTTACGGTGGAATAATTCCGCATGGCGGGGGATGCTTTTCGGGCAAGGACCCGACTAAGGTTGACCGCTCGGCGGCATATATGGCGCGCTTTGCCGCCAAAAACATTGTCGCAAACGGCTACGCTAAAAAATGCCTGGTCAGTGTGGCTTACGCTATCGGCAAGAAGGAACCATTGATGCTGGAGGCCGAAACTTTCGGCACGGGTAATACGGATATGGCGCGGGAAATACTGGGAACTTATTTTAATTTTGCTCCGCTAAGAATCATCAAGGCATTGGATTTACGCCGGCCCATCTATCTTCAGACGGCTGCTTACGGGCATTTCGGCAAGCCTGACCTGCCATGGGAGAAAATTGTTAAGCTCTGAATTATCGTTGCCAAATGACTGATTGTGAGTTATATTTGGGCTGGTTTAGTGTCGGTCGGTGTAGCTCAGTGGTAGAGCACTGCCCTCATAAAGCAGTTGTCGGAGGTTCGATCCCTCCCACCGACACAAAAACCAAGTTGTTTAACAAGGAGCATGTATGGATTTTATGGCGGTTGTTGTTATTTTTATTTTGATGGGTTTATCCTTAATTTTATTTGCCCGCTACCGTAACCGCAGAAACAGGATTAAGCGCGAAGAAGAAAAAAAGAAATTCAGCCAGACAGCCGACAGCAAAGCGGAAGAGTTCGTTCTGCTGGGTCACTTCAATCCTTTTCACAACGAGTATCCCGCGCCGGTTGACGCGATTGGTATTCTTGGCGGGGTTGCTCTGGTGTCCGTAATGATAGCGAGAAAAGAGGGCGGTGTTCCGGTTATCAGGCAAGTGGGAAAGGATTTTCTCTATCAGCGGCATAATGCCGAGACAACTGCCGGATTGGCCGGCTTTGACTATTGGAACGACTTCCTGTTTGCTTTTAGCGAAGAAAGGGTTATTTGCCCAAAAATATCCCGACAGCTGGAATTCTATAACGACCTTTTGAAAGATCACAAGTTTTGCAAAGACAAGTCCCCGATGAGATTATACTTGGCGATGTGTCTTATGGCAGCCGAACTGATCATCCCCGAACTGATTGCCACATTGAAATGGCAGTTAGCCCGAGGTTATACGGAAGAGTTCGTAACCCAATGGTACGGCCACAAAATCTACGCTTTGTTTGATAAAGATACGAAAGAACTGTTGCCAAAAGATTGGCGTGACTTATTAAAAATGCCCAGCTAAATTAGCCGGGCTTTTATAATAACGCAATCTTTGCGGGCGCTTGTTTTAAACCAACAGGGCGTCCCCACGATTGGCACATGCCAATTACGGAGATGTCCCTGTTGGTGATACCCGTTCGGTGACAGTGTTACCTATGTACCCATCCGGTACAGATTGTTGTCAAATTGGCGCTATTATGCTATAATTACAGATACGGGAGCGATCGGCTTCGACGTTGTTCTTAGCTAATTAGATGCTGGGAGTGGACGGCTTGTTTAACCACTATAAAACACCGGCCAATCAAAATAGGTGCAAATTATTCACCTAATTACGCTTTCGCTTAAGTAATTTTGCGAAGCCGTTCTGTCTGCGATGCTCGCTAGCAGAATCAGGACGTCATTAGCGAGCTGGGCAGCCCGTTTTGTTTTCTCGCGACGCTGCCGAGAAATTAGAGGAGACTAGCTCAAAGTAATTTTGTTGATTTCACATCTCTGGGCGAAATAATCAAATCAGATATCCCGGTACACATCTATTGGCGCGAACTGCGGACTGGGGTTCAATTCCCCACGCTTCCACAATTTTAAATAGGCCCGTCGGGCCTATTTAAAATTGTGGGAGCGAGCAAGCAAAATGTTTTGCTTGCGGTGGGAATTGAAGACCGCAGCGATGCGCGATGAGCAATTGGCGAATCGTGCCGCGAGGGGGGTCTGCGAGCGAATTGTCGGAAAACAATTCGACTTGTAGGCAATTCCCTACGCTTTTGATAGAAACAGAGCTCTTTTTTGACATTTGTCCGTTTTTGCGCTAAAATATATTGCTCTGTTTAATTTAATGTCCCTACGAGATGCAGATACGAAATATCGCAATTATCGCGCACGTTGACCATGGCAAGACCACGCTCACCGACGCGCTCATGAAACAAACCGGCACTGTCGGCGAGGATTTTAGCATGGACACGAATGCTCTTGAGAAAGAGCGCGGCATCACTATTTATGCCAAGAATGCGTCTTTGATGTATAAAGACACCAAAATAAACATCGTGGACACTCCCGGCCATGCCGACTTTGGTTCGGAGGTGGAACGGGTATTGCGTTCAATTGATTCGGTGCTTCTAGTCGTTGATGCGCAGGAAGGCCCAATGCCGCAGACCAAGTTTGTCCTTAAGAAATCGCTGGAACTGGGACTCAAGCCGATTGTTATCATTAATAAGATTGATAAGCCGGCGGCAAAACCCGAAGAAACGCATGAGAAAGTGTTGGAACTTTTTATGGATTTGGGCGCCAATGACGAACAGCTTGATTTCAAAGTAGTTTACACTATCGGAAAGCAGGGTATCGCCAAGATTAATCTTGGCGACGACTCCCGCGACCTTGCGCCGTTGCTGGATACGATTTTAGAGGAAGTCCGTCCGGCCGCCGCCGACACTTTGGCTTCTTTCAGATTCCAGCCCTTTAATCTTGGCTATGACAATTTTTTGGGACGGCTGGGTATCGGACGGATATATTTTGGTTCGGTCAGGGAGGGCGATAATGTTTTTGTGAAAAAAGCGGATGGCGAAACCCATAGCGGCAAAGTGGCCAAAATTTTTACTTTTCACGGCACCGAGCGCCGTGAGATACCGGAGGCCTTCGCGGGAGATATTGTGATGATCGCCGGTTTGCCGGATATTTATATCGGCGATACGGTTTGCACTTCGGCCGATGCCGAACTTCTGGCGGCGATTAAAATTGACGAACCGACCATATCGCTTAATTTTCTTGTCAACGATTCGCCCTTTGCCGGCCGTGACGGAAAATTCGTCACCACCCGCCAGTTAAAAGAACGACTGGAGCGTGAGTTGGAAGTCAATGTCGGGCTTAAAGTAGATTTTTCATCCAACGAATTTTATAAGGTCTGCGGGCGCGGCGAACTTCACATCGCCATTTTGCTTGAGAACATGCGCCGCGAGGGCTATGAACTTCAGGTCTCCCAACCGCAGGTGATTACCAAAGAAATTGATGGCGTAAAAATGGAACCGTTTGAAGAGGCGATCGTTGACTTGCCGGAGAATCTATCGGGAGTTGTCATTCAAAAATTATCAAAACGCGCCGGCAAGATGATGAAGATGGAACAGCACCATGGCGAGATGCGGCTGACTTTTGAAATACCGACGCGGGGGCTGTTGGGTTTTCGCAATGAATTTACGATTGATACCCGCGGCGAGGGCATTTTAGCCAACCATTTCATCGGCTTTCGTCCTTGGGCTGGGGATATCAAGCGCAAAGACGTCGGTTCAATGGTTTCAATGGAAACGGGCAAGGCGCTGGGCTTTTCGCTTTACAACCTGCAAGACCGCGGCAAGCTTTACATTGCCCCCAACACCGAGGTCTATGAGGGCATGGTTATCGGAGACGCTTCCAAGGGCCATGATATGGCGGTGAACCCCATCAAGGGCAAGAAACTGACCAATATGCGCGCGGCTGGTTCGGATGAAAATATTGTCCTCGCCCCGCCGTTTGAAGTCAGCTTAGAACGGGGTCTGGAAATAATGAACCATGACGAGTATTTGGAAGTTACGCCCAAAAACATCCGCTTGAGGAAAAAGTATCTCACCTCCATGTCTCGCGAAAAAGCCAAGAAAGCGGGATTAATATAATCCTTGCTTCACCCACCTCCTTCTCTCAACTGCGCGATGTCTCGAAGAAATTCTTCTCCGCCAGCTATGATTCCTCAGTGAATAGGTCACCTTGCCTCCCCCACACTCATGCATAAGTGTGGGGGGCGAGAGCGAGGTGGGGCGATGCTACTTGAAAAAGGTATTCCAGCTGTCAGGGTGGTGGATTTTGAGGGTTTTGGTTTCGCCGGTGGTGGCGGTTTGAAAAGTCAGTTCGGTGGCGCAAAGAGCCATCCCATTAGAACCCGCGGCCGCACCCCCATATTTCGCATCTCCCATGATTGGGTGGCCGGCGGCGGCGAATTGGGCGCGGATTTGGTGGAATCGTCCGGTAATAAGCTCAATCCGTAAAAGTGAATAGCGGCCGTTAGATTTTATAGTTTTATAATGCAGTTCGGCCATGTCCCCTATTTTCAGCATATGCTGAAAATAGGGGACAGTTGATTCATCGGTGTTACCCGGAGATCCAACAATTTTGGCAATCCGGCGCTTGGTATCTTTTGAAATATAATTTCTAAGAACTCCATTGGGTGGTATAATTTTACCGGCAATGACGGCGTGGTAAATTTTGGTAATCTCTCGCTCGCGGATCTGCTCTGACAGTCGCGCCGCGCCTTTAGATGTTTTAGCGAAAAGGACGATTCCTGAAACCGGCCGGTCCAAACGGTGTAACAGTCCCAGGAAAACATTGCCCGGCTTTTTGTATTTTTCTTTGAGGTGTTTTTTTACTTCATCCATTAAACTAATATCTCCGCTTTTGTCTCCCTGCACCAAAACCCCTGCCGGCTTAAAAACGGCGATTAAATGGTTGTCTTCGTAGAGAATTTTTAATTGAAAACTCATTTGCGTCATCCTAGCATAGAATGCGCCAATAATATAGAATAGATTTATGCAGAAAGGATTTGACCACAAACTCTATAATTTTGATTCCGGCCTGCGTCTGATTGCCGTGCCGATGCCGGCGACCAAGTCGGTTACCGTTTTGGTTTTGGCTGGCACCGGTTCAAAATATGAAACTAAGGAAATCAACGGCATTTCTCATTTTTTGGAGCATATGATGTTCAAGGGCACCGCCAAGCGGCCGGGCAAAATGGACATATCCCGCGAGCTGGACTCCATCGGTGCCGACTACAATGCCTTCACATCCAAAGAATATACCGGCTACTACGCCAAAGCGAGCTCCGACAAACTGCCGGTGGTGATGGACGTGATCTCGGATATTTTTCTTAATTCAAAACTTGATGCCGGCGAGATTGAGATTGAGAAAGGAGTCGTGATTGAAGAATTGAACATGTATCGGGATACGCCCCAGCGTTATGTCGGGGATTTGTTTGAGAAACTGCTGTACGGCGATCAGCCGGCGGGCTGGGACATCGGCGGTGACAAGGAGACCCTTCTGAAAATGAAGCGTGATAATTTTACGGACTATTTTAACTCTCACTACATCGCTGGCAATACCGTTGTCGCCGTTGCCGGGGACATTGATCCAGAGGATATTAAAACGCGCATCCCTGAATATTTCCGCAACATCAGAGACGGGCGGGCTCCGGCCAAGGCACCGACACGGGAATCACAGAGCGAACCCACGCTTTTAGTTCATTGGAAAGAAACCGACCAGACCCACTTCAATCTGGGATTTCGCTCCTATCATATGTTTGACGAGCGTAAGTATGCCCTTGGAATGCTGGCCGCGATTATGGGCGGCGGCATGAGTTCGCGGCTGTTTGAGGAAGTGCGCGATAAGAGGGGACTTGCCTATTACATCGGAGCAAGCGGCAACGAATATACTGATACGGGGTTTTTTCTCGTCCGCGCTGGAGTCAACAAAGAAAAGACCTTGGACGCGCTCAAAATTGTATTGGAAGAATTGCGCAAGGTGCGGGATAATGGAGTGACGGAGGACGAGCTGAAAAGAGTCAAAGACCAGGTTCGGGGCCAGATGGTTCTGGGCCTTGAAAGTTCGGATAATGTGGCTGAAGCTTACGCCGACCCCGTTCTTTTTGAAAATAGGGTATTGACACCAGAAGAAAAACTTGATAAAATAAACAAGTTAAGCGTAGCGGATGTAAATACGGTTGCGCGGGAGGTTCTAAAAAACGAGAAATTGAATTTAGCGTTGATCGGCCCGTTCAAAGATTTGGAAGAATTTAGGAAAATTCTCCGAATCTAACGGGCAACCTAAAACATTTAACCGTTGACTTTCAAATGTCAATTGTCAAATGTCAATTATCAAATGTCAGCCGAATCCCACACTCACATAGAAATATCATTAGCCAGCGTATTGAAGTTTGTTTTAGTAATCGTGGCTTTGCTGGCGCTCTATCTGCTTAAAGAAGTAATAGGAATTTTCCTTTTTGCCCTGATAATCGCTTCCGCCATTGCGCCTTTTGCCGACTGGCTGGAATCCAAAGGATTGCCCCGCGTCCTCGGAGTTTTACTGCTCTATTTAGTGGTTTTCGGCTTGGCGGCGTTACTGCTTTCACTGATTGTTCCTTATGTGTCCCAGGAATTACTGCAGTTAACGGTGAATCTTCCCATAATTTTAACCAAAGTTACGACTTCTTTGGACACGGTTCAACAACAATCCTCAAAATATTTTGATTTCGCCAGCGAAATCCAGAATATGCTTGATTATTTCAGCGCTTATCTTCAGCAATTCTCGCAGTCAGCGATAGGCATCATTGTCAGCATCTTTGGCGGCATTTTCTCTTTTGCCGCGATAGTCATCATATCGTTTTATCTCTCGGTTATGAAAGGCGGCATAGATACTTTTATGAAATCGGTCATGCCGGAAAAATACGAGGCCTATGTCGTCAGTTTGTGGAAACGCTCCGAAGCCAAAGTCGGGCGTTGGCTGCAGGGGCAGATGCTGTTGGCCCTGATAGTCGGGCTGGCGGTTTATGTGGGTCTTTCTTTAATGCATGTTAAGTTTGCCTTGATATTAGGCGTGCTTGCCATGATATTGGAGATCGTGCCGATAGCCGGACCGGTGCTGGCGGCAATTCCGGGAGTGATTCTCGGTTTTTTGGGTTCTCCGGTGCAGGGATTCTGGATATTGCTTTTCTATTTTGCCGTTCAACAGCTGGAAAATCACATCCTTGCTCCGATTATTTTAGGCAAAACCACCGGCCTTAATCCGGTTACGGTTATCATTGCTCTTTTGGTTGGCGGCCAGCTGGCCGGCATCTCGGGCATGCTTTTGGCTGTGCCGATTGCCACGGTTATTGTGGAGATTCTTGACGATCTGGCAAAGCGCAAAGAACTTAAACGTGGCAGTGTTTGACAATTCAAAATTAAAAATGGCCTACTCCACCGAAGCAGCTTCGGCTGCGAAGGCTGGGAAAAATTAAAAATTCAGGAAAGCGTAAATTGCGTAAACGAAATTTGCGCTGGCATTAATTTTACATTTTTCATTTTGAGTTTTTAATTTGCTTTACATCGTCTCCACCCCAATTGGTAATTTAGAAGACATTACTCTTCGGGCTATTACCGTGCTTGGCAATGTTGATTTGATATTAGCCGAAGATACGCGGGTTACCAAAATTCTCCTTGACCGATACAATATTAAAAAGGGGTTAGTGAGTTATCATCAGCACAGCACGCTTAATAAAATAGAACGCGTCATTGATGAGTTGCGAAAGGGCAAAGACATTGCCCTTGTTTCCGATGCCGGAACCCCGGGCATTAACGATCCCGGCGGTTTTCTGGTCAGAAAAATCTTGGAAGCGTTGCCGGATGTGAAAATCATTCCCATTCCGGGAGCCAATGCGGCTATCGCCGCTTTGAGCATCAGCGGTGTTCCGGCCGATGAGTTTTTGTATCTTGGTTTTCCGCCGCACAAAAAAGGCCGGAAGAAATTTTTTGAACAAATCAGTCAAGCGAAACAGACCATTGTATTTTACGAATCAAAATATAGAATATTAAAGGCGCTCAAAGAATTGAAGGATATTGCCAAAATAGGTGAGCGACCGCTTATTGTGGCTCGGGAACTAACCAAACAATTTGAGACGATTTACCGCGGCACTGCGGATGAGATATTAATGCATTTAGGCCGCGGGAATGTGCTGGGGGAGTTTGTGGTCGTAGTTAGTCCAAAGTATAAAGTGAAAAGTGAAAAGCCCGATGAATAAAGGAATTGAGATATTTGAAGATGTAATAGTGTGGCAACGATCCCGAGAACTAGTCTTATTCGTGTATAATTTGTTTAGGGGCTCAAAAAACTTTGGTTTTAAAGATCAGATTCAAAGAGCGGCGATCAGTATGGGAAATAATATTGCGGAAGGATTTATCAAAAAGCTTTAATTCTATAACTTTTTACTTATGTCAAAGTTTTATATCACGACCGCCATTGCCTACACCAACGCCCCGCCTCATATCGGCCATGCTTTGGAGTTGATTCAGGCGGATGCTTTTGCCAGATGTCATCGTCAAAAAGGCGAGGAGGTCTTCTTTTTGACCGGAACCGATGAACACGGCACAAAAATTGCGCGCGCCGCCAGAGATGCCGATGTTGCGCCCCGGCAATTTACGGACGAAATTTCAACCAAGTTCAGAGAGTTATGCGGTATTTTGAATATCTCCAATGATGATTTTATCAGAACTACCGACCGCGAACGCCACTGGCCGGCGGTAAAGTTGATTTGGGAGCGGCTCGCCGAATCCGGCGATTTGTATAAGAAAAAGTATGAGGGACTATATTGCGCCGGCTGCGAATCATTTAAGAAGAAAAGCGACTTGGAAGACGGGCGATGTTCGGTTCATAAAATTGAACCGGAAAAAATTGAAGAAGAAAATTGGTTTTTCAAGATTTCCAAATACAAGGATAAGGTAAAGGAGCGGATAGCCGATGGCGAATTGCGAATAGTGCCGGAACTGCGCAAGCAAGAAATCTTGAATCTTATTGATGACGCTGAAGATGTCAGTTTTTCCCGTCCGCGGGAAAATCTGGAATGGGGGATACCGGTTCCAAATGACTCCTCGCAAACCATCTATGTCTGGGCCGACGCTTTAACCAACTATATCTCCGCTCTCGGATATGGTCAAATGTCAAATATCAAAGGTCAAATGTTGTTTGAAAAATACTGGCCTGCCGATATTCACTTAATCGGCAAAGATATTCTACGCTTTCACGCTTTGATTTGGCCGGCGATACTTTTATCCGCCGGGCTGGAATTGCCAAAAGCAATTTACGCGCATGGCTTTATAACCGTTGACGGCCAGAAAATGTCAAAGACGGTAGGCAATGTGATTGACCCCTTTGACTTAATAAAAAAATACGGAACCGATGCCGTGCGTTACTTCCTATTGCGCGAGATTCCGTCAAACGAAGACGGTGATTTCTCGTATAAAAATCTGGAGGCGCGCTATAACAGCGACCTTGCCAACGGTCTGGGAAACTTGGCGGCGCGGATTTTAACTTTGGCCGAAGGGGAGAACCTTTCCGGCGGCCAATTGCCAAGCCACGAAATTACTCACAAGATTGAGGCGGCGCAAAGGGCGGTTGATGAAAAAATTGCGGAGTTTAAACTGCATGAGGCCTTGGCGGCAATTTGGGACTTAATCGGCTTCGCCAATGGCTATGTGAATGACAAACAGCCATGGAAAACCCGCAACAAGGAGGTTATCTTTGATCTCGTTGTCCTGTTAGAGAATATCGCGCGGCTTCTCGCGCCTTTCATGTCTCAAACCGCCGAGAAAATACTGGCCTCCACCAGGGACAAGAATGGCAATATTCGGATTAAAAAAGGCGAAGCGCTATTTCCCAGACTCTAGCGTGTTAGGCCACTGGGCTGTTAGATGCCCAATGCCTAACAGTCGGATCCGTCTGAATATTGAATAAATCCAGTAAATTCGCGGTTTTATGCAATATTAAGAGGCAGGCCGCTAGACGCCTCAACATACATATGCCAAAAAGCAGATTTTTCTATCTCGGCCTAATTTTCTGGATCGGATTCGTATCTTTGATGTACGAAATCTACAGCACCCGCGTGCTCTTTTTGTTTTTTACCGAAACTAGCTGGGCGATTACCATTGCTATCTCGGCGTTTCTGGGCGGTTTGGCTTTCTCCAGTTTATTTTTCTCCTCTCTGGCGCATAAAAATCCAAGCCGTATTTTTCTGTTGATCTGGGCCATGCAAATGGCGGCGGCGGTTTACGGATTTTTTATTCTGCGGAATTATGAACTGATACCTCGCCTGATCGACCATTTGCAAGTTGCCGTTGGCGGCGGTTCGCTGGCTGTCATCGCCAGGAATGCGTTGATGTGGATTTATCTTTTTGTTCCGGCGTTTTTTATCGGGGGAGCGTTTCCGTTGGTTAATGGTTTGTTTCTGGAAAGTAAAGAACGGGGCGTGCGCGACACAGGATTGGTTTATTTCTGGGATACCGTCGGTTCTATATTGGGCGCGTTCATGGCCGGATTCTGGCTTCTGCCCCGTGTTGGGTTTGAGGCGACCATATTGGTTGCGGTTTTCTTGAATATAATCATCGCGGCCGTTGTTGCTCCTCGCGTAAGACAACGTCAAATTATCCTCGCGCTTTTAGTAATTCTTTCTCTAGTTAAAATTCAGCATATTTTAAAAACTGACAGCCAATCACTTACTTCGCCCGCGGACGGGGAACAGCAAAATACGCTGTCTGAATTTTCGTATCTTAGCAAAAGATTCGGGGACGTGCTTTTTCGGGAACCATCGCCTTTCGGCCAGATTACGATAGGGAACAATGCTTTCGGCAGGCCGGGCAATAAGGTCTTGTTTATTAATTATCGCGATATGTGCTGGAGCGCTGAACATGGTTCGGAATCGCGGATGGCCAATATCGCCATCGCGCCGTTGCCGGTTAACTCGCGGGTATTGAATATCGGTCTGGGCTGCGGATTTACCGCTGCTGAAGTTCTGCGCCAGCCCAATGTCGCCGAATTGGATATTGCCGAGATAAATCCGGTGGTTGCCAAGGGGACCGCGCGGTATTTTAAGGCGGAGAATCAGGATGTTCTCGGCTCTCCTAAGACGAACCTTTATCTTCGGGATGGCGCCGAATATATCCGGCAGACCGGCAAGCGTTACGACGCCGTCGTTATTGATATTGAAGAACCGACAGTTTTATATTCTTCTCCGCTTTATACCAAAGAGTATTTTCAGATATTTCGGAAAAAGCTGGGTTCGCGGGGAGTATTGGCAGTTTGGGCGCACAATGGCAGCGCCGAATTTGAGAAGGTCATGTATAACACTCTGCAGTCGGTTTTTAAGCACGTAACTATCCGTGTTCTAGACGCTTACTACACTTATTACGCTTCCGACGAGGACTACAACTTCGGCTCGCCAGAAACGGCGGAAAAACAATTTATTTCTTCTGTGCTTCAGGCCAATATCAGCACAGTCAACACGCTGGACAATCGCGCGCTGGAGAAGTATTTTAATCTGCAAAGTTTCTTCAACCTGCCGGCCGATTATAAAGAGAAGTACATTACAGACAACTAACAACTAACAACGATGAGTAAATTTAGATTTTTAGAGCGGACGGGGCATTCTATGGTTTTAAGAAAAAATTAGTTGTAAGTCGTAAGTTGTAAGTTATGAAAATATTTGACACTCACTGCCACCTTCAATTCTCCCAATACGACTCCGACCGTGAGGAAGTAATTAAGCGCGCTCTTGATGCCGATATGGGCATGACTTGCGTTGGCACGGACTATGAAACATCGCGCAAAGCCGTAGAATTGGCTGAAAGATATGATAACATCTGGGCTTCGGTCGGCTTGCACCCTAACGATATAGAGCAGATGCCGCATGTCAATTGCCAAATGTTTGAAGTTCTTTTGGCTTCGCCAAAAGTAGTGGCGGTGGGGGAGGTGGGGCTGGATTATTATCGAACTCCCGAACCGGAGAAACAAAAACTACAACGCGAAGTTCTTTGCCAGTTTAGTGACATCGCAAGTCACCATAATAAGCCCCTGATTATTCATTGTCGTAATGGTTCGGCCGGGCTCGCCACAAGCACCCATGAGGATATGGTTGAGATCTTAAGTCAAAGAGCAAACTCCAAGGGTCAAGTGTTGAGTGGAGTGATTCACTCCTTCACCGGCACATGGCTTCAAGCGCAAAAATATTTAGAGCTTGGATTTTATATCGGCCTGAACGGCATAATTACTTTTACCGTCCAACATAACGAATCAGTTATTAAAATTCCTCTTGAAAAAATTCTTTTGGAAACGGATGCACCGTTTTTAGCTCCGGCATCGCACAGAGGAGAGAGAAACGAGCCGGTATTTGTGTCGGAAGTAGCCCGAAAGGTAGGGGATTTGAAAGGAATTAATATTGAAAAAGTTTTAGCGCAGACAACGCATAACGCAAAAACTCTTTTTGGACGCTAACGACCTATTCTTGTTTGTACAACGCTCGGCCTTGTAAATAACCGCGTAAAACGCGGTTGGTTTATCCACTTGTTTGCACGACGTAAGTATATTAATATTGATATATTACCGTGGTACAGCAACCTATCAGATACAAAAAAGGCATTACCATTGAGCTTCGAAAGAAGGGACTTTCTTATGCCGATATCCAGAACGCGATTAATGTCCCCAAGTCCACCATCGCCTACTGGCTGAAGGGAATAAAATTGACTGATTTTCAGTCCCAAAAATTGAGAGAAAGGCAGATTCGGATAGCCAGAAAGAATGTTAAAAAAAGGATTTTAAAAATTGCCAAAAAGGCCGAAGAAATTAAAAATTTGTCCAAAGATATAGGCCAGATTTCTAGGAGAGAACTGTGGCTTATGGGGCTGGCGCTTTATTGGAAATCCGCGGCTGATCCCCAAAAAGGAGTTCATTTTACCAGCGGCAATCCCGACCTCATCAAGTTATTTTTAAGGTGGCTCCGCGAAGTTGGAAAGATTGAAAACAGCGAAATCAGATGCGATATTTTATCCCGCGGCAAAAGCTCTAATATCCAAAAATACTGGTCTGACATTGTCGGCTTGCCTATTGGACGGATATATGTTCAAAAAATGGCGGCTAGGCATGGATTGCTTCGGATTAGGGTAAGAGCAAGTTCAATGCTGGCCAGACAGATTGCCGGCTGGCTCAATGGAATAAAAACTATCCTAAACTGACCGCGCCGTATTCATATACGATTAGGAGTGTTTTATAAACTTTTGAGACGGCTATTATGTATCTTTATTAATATATTTCACTTATCAATGTTGGATAATGAAATACCCTGTTTTTAAATCTGCTGTTTTTATCCGCCAAATGTCCGCTAACCAGCGGATTTGTCGTTTTCGGGGCTTATTTTGTCCTAAAAATTTGATAAAAGGAGGATTGCAAAGGCATCAAAACTTATCAACAAAATTAAGCTTTTTTTCTATTGCCGCCATGTTATAATTTAAAGGATTCTAACTGATACACTTTCATGCTCAATATGGCGCATTGGTTTTTGCTGAAAGTTAAAAAAGTTAAATTAAAACGAACGATCGGAAGATTAAAGTTTTTGCTTATTTCCCTTCTTGTTCTCGGCGGGCTTTATCTTACCGCGACGGGAGGTTCTCTCACTCCTTCCGCCTCTCCCGCAGGCACCTTCCACACTCTCGCCGAAATATGGAATTCCATCGCCGCCACCGACTACGATTCTTCTTCCATTTCCGCCTCCACCACCGGCTCCCTTTTACAGGGATTAAAATATATCAACAACAATCTGTTCTGGGCTTCAACTTCAGGCAATATCTGGACCGCATCCGGAGTAAACAGAATTGGAATCGGCACAACAGCACCCACAACAAAATTGGAAGTCCAGGGAACCTCCTCCGCATCTTACGGACTCTTCGGCGCTCTGCAAATCGCCGGATTCACTTCTCAATCGTATTCAAGATTCGGGACGGGAACCACTACTCACACCAATTACATTTCCGCGGCCAATGACCTTTTCATCAGCGGAGATTTGGAAGGAAGAGGCAGTATTTCCTTCGCGGGCCCAGCTTCCATCTCCAACACCCTTTGGGTCTCCCCGGGAGGATACGCGGGCAATGTGGGGATTGGGACGAGTGCGCCGGGGGCAAAACTACAAATCAACGGTTCATCTGATACCACCCAGTTTATTATTCGCGCAAATTCTACCCAATCCAATACCAACCCCATTATGAAATTTTTCAAATCTGACGGCACTACCGAGCTTCTCCGTATCCATTCAGATGACACCACGAACTTTTTTGCGGGTACAAATACCGGTCGGGTGAATACCGCGGGGGGTGGTTTGTATAACAGTTTTGTGGGTTCAAATGCTGGATATTCCAATACTGGAGGGAGTTATAGCACCGCCTTGGGTTATCGGGCTCTCTATTTGAATAGTACGGGTTTCTATAATACCGCCGTTGGAACGGATGCTCTCTATAGCGCTACGGGTAGCTCTAATACCGCCATTGGAATGCAATCCACGTATTCCACTACTACGGGCGGGACCAACACAGCTATTGGAATGGATTCCCTCTTTTCTAATATCACGGGTAGTTCCAATGTAGCTATTGGAGTTGATGCTCTCTATTACAGCACGGGTAACAATAACACCGCGATTGGATCATATGCCCTCTCCGGCAATAATCTTACGGGTAACTTTAATATCGCTCTAGGTTATCAAGCGGGAAATGACATAACGAGTGGGCATAGAAATATAATTATCGGCTACGATGTAGACGCCCCCAGCAATACCGCCAGCAAACAGTTGGATATCGGCAATCTCATCTTCGGTACGGGCATTGACGGCACTAGCACGACAATCAGCACCGGCAATATCGGCATCGGCACTTCTTCGCCGCAGTCCAAATTCACCATCGTTGACACCGAACTCGGTTCCCTCTCTTCCGGCTCCTTCGCCATCCGCTCAAGCAACACCATCGGCTCGGTGGCGTCCATCTCGGCCACCTCCCTAACCACGGGCAATCTTTTCTCCGCAGTCATTCCTTCCGCCGACACTTTCACCGGCAACGCGTTTAAGATTACGGACATCTTAAGCAATACCCTCTTCAGAATTGAACAGGAAGGAACTCTCGTCGCCTCCGGCGCGGCGCAGTTTGGCGGAGCGACCTCCACGGCCTCGTATTCAAGATTCGGGACATCTACCACCACCCACTCAAACTATATTTCCGCGGCCAATGACCTTTTCATCAGCGGGGATTTGGAGGGGCGGGGGTCAATATCTTTTGCGGGACCTGCTTCAATCTCTGGAAATATAAGTTTATCTTCTTCAAGCACGAGCAGGGGAGTTGTTTATGTAAACGGAAGTAGATTTATTCATAGCTATGGCACTTCCAATACTTTTATGGGACAAGATGCCGGAAACTTAACTACTAGTGGAACTGGCTGGAATACGGCTGTTGGCTACGGAGCTCTTACTGCTAACTCTACTGGAGATAGCAATTCTGCATTTGGAGGATACGCTTTGGTAGGTAACACTTTAGGAACTAGTAACTCTGCCTTTGGTATCTCCGCTTTGAACGACAATGTCTCGGCTAATTTCAATTCAGCTTTTGGCGCGAATGCTCTTGATAACGTTACCGGAGAAGGGAATTCGGCTCTTGGATATTTGGCTGGGGACATAATTATTACTGGAACATATAACACTTTTTTGGGATATAAAGCCGACTCTTCTCTTAATAACCTTACGAATGCTACTGCGATTGGAAAGAATGCTATTGTGGGGAGTAGTAATACTATTGTTTTAGGAGGAACTGGCGCTGACTTGGTAGGGGTGGCAATAGGTGTGACAACAGCCAAGGGAAGATTTTTTATGGTAGATTCTCTTCCCGGCTCCGCCGCCTCCGGCTCCTTCGCCATCCGCTCAAGCAACACCATCGGCTCGGTGGCGTCTATCTCGGCGACTTCTCTGACCACAGGCAATCTGTTTGACGGCCGCATCCCCACTACTGGATTCTCCGGTAACATCTTCAGAATTAGAGAAGCCGGCGGCAATCTGCGTTTTGATATCGGTTCCGGCGGAGAGCTTCTCGCCTCCGGCGCCGCCCAGTTCGGTTCTGCCGGAGCTCCCACTTCCGTCAGTTATTCAAGATTCGGCGCATCAACCACCACCCATTCAAACTGGATTTCCACCGCCGATGATCTCTTCCTCTCCAACGACTTGGAAGGTCGTGGTTCAATCTCCTTTGCAGGCCCGGCGAGTTTCTCAAATACAATGTGGATAAAATCCGGCAACACGGGAATTGGAACCAATTCTCCGAAATCCAAGCTTCAAATTGTTGATTCTGCCTCCGGCTCCCTCGCCTCCGGTTCCTTCGCCATCCGTTCAAGCAACACCATCGGGAGCGTCGCTTCCATCTCGGCCACCTCGCTGACTACGGGAAACACATTTGCTCTCACAATTCCCACCACCGGTTTTGGCGGCAACATCTTCCAAGTAAAGGAAGCTGGCGGCAATCTGCGTTTTGACATCGGCTCCGGCGGAGAGCTTCTCGCCTCCGGCGCGGCCCAGTTCGGTTCTGCCGGAGCTCCGACTTCGGTGAGTTATTCAAGATTCGGAACCTCAACCACCACCCACTCAAACTGGATTTCAACCGTCGACGACCTCTTTTTGTCCAATGATTTGGAGGGACGGGGGTCAATATCTTTTGCCGGACCTGCCTCCCTCTCCAACGCTCTCTGGGTCTCTCCCGGAGGATATGCGGGGAATGTGGGGATAGGGACGAGCGTGCCGGGATATAAACTAGATGTAAACGGCAATGGCGTATTCCGCAATTCGTTATTTGTTGACCCCACCGGCAGTACGCAAGCTAGTCCACGAACTTTTGGTTCTTTACAGCCCGGTTCTAGCGAGGCCGTGCGATTCCAGTTGCAAGCCGGTTGGGAGGGGTTTCAGACCGGAAACGGCGCCGGACTCCAAATCTACGGATATTATGGCATGGAACTTCACGGAGGCCGGAAAACTACTGGCGCATTAACTTTCTCTGGCACGGATGGAACTTTCGGAACTAAAATAGTAAATGAAACGGTGGATGCGAAGGCTCTAGTAGTAAAAGGAGCCGCATCTCAAACTGCGAATTTGTTTGAGTGGCAGAATAGTAGCGCTGGATTAGGTGCGGTTGATTCTTCCGGCGACCTTGGTATCGGGACTATTACTCCCAGCAGTCCTCTTACCGTTGTTGATACCGAACTCGGCTCTCTCGCCTCCGGTTCCTTCGGCATCCGAAGTTCCAACACCATCGGCAGTGTCGCTTCCATCTCGGCTACATCTCTGACTTCGGGCATTGTCCTTCAGATGACCGTCCCCGCATCAACCTCTTCCTCGGCAAGGTATCTTCTGATTCAGGACACCGCGGGAGTAACCTACGCCTCAATGGGCTTCGGAGGAAGATTCGCCATTCGCGGCAGTTTCTATTCCCACGGAGCTAATACCACCTGCACCGGAGCCGGTAGTGGCTGTATTGACTATGCGGAAAACTTCCCGACTACCGATACCACATTGGCCGCAGGAGATGTGGTATCGGTAGTCGCCCTGAGCGAAGTCGAAGGGCTACCTTCAGGAAGCGTCGTCAGGGCTTCTTCTCCTGACGTTATCATCGGCGTCATCTCCACCAACCCCGCCGCCCTCATCACCGGAGAATCATTTGTCACCGGCTCTCTTACTGGTAAAAAGTATGAAGGCCAAGTTCCCATTGCTCTTGCCGGCCGCGTCCCCGTCAAATTCTCCAATGAAAACGGGGAAATCAATCCCGGAGACCGCCTCACCCTATCCAAGACCAAACCCGGATATGCCATGAAAGCCACTTCCGCAGGCATGACCCTTGGGATTGCGCTCGAGCGAAGCGAGAGCGTCCTAAACGGAGCCGAAGGACAACCTAAAGTCCTGACTTTCATCAATCTGACATACTGGGCGCCGAGCGTGGCCGAATTGCCAACCGACAACTTACAGCTTACAACCAATGACCCCATCGGGCTGTTCGGACAATTTCTTAATTACATCAAATCGGCGATTGTGGAGGTGAAGGAACTATTCGCGGACAAAGGAACGTTCAACTCGGTTAAAGTCAAGAATTTTGAAATAGAGGATTCGGTTACCGGTGAAATGTATTGCGTGAAGATAGCCAACGGCGAATGGGACAAGAAAATAGGAGGATGCGCCACAATTTCTAATACCGTGTTTACGTCAGAACCCACTGTTATGCCAAGTTCGACTGACAACCCACAACCTACAACTAACAACGAACAACCGACAACCTCGCCTTCGCCGACGCCGAGTGTATCTGTTGAACCCCCGCAAAGTGGCGATGACGCCACCGCGGGGCAAGCAACACCTACGCCAACTCCCACCATTGAACCCCCGCAAAGTGGCGATGACGCCACCGCGGGGCAAGCAACACCTACGCCAATTCCCACCATTGAACCCCCGCAAAGTGGCGATGACGCCACCGCGGGGCAAGCAACACCTACGCCAACTC